>Ga0335075_10007143_pt1 | contig 17196 bp, 20 predicted proteins | sample Lox_Sample_24_FD_206723 | JGI IMG/M metagenome (GOLD analysis project Ga0335075, IMG submission 206723) | Soil microbial communities from Loxahatchee National Wildlife Refuge, Florida, United States - Lox_Sample_2.4 | ecosystem: Environmental > Terrestrial > Soil > Wetlands | place: USA...
GCTGCCGGTCGCGGCGACGGCGGTCAGCGCGTCGAGCAGGTAGCCGGGCCGGAACGCCACGTTGATCGGGTCGCCGTCGAGCCGGATCGGGACCGTGGCGGCGAGGGTGGCTTGGTCGCCGGTGCCGGATTCGATGCGGACCCCGCCTGGGTCTGCGGTGAAGTGGAACCGGGCGGGGGTGTTCTTCTCGGCGACCACGGCGGCGCGCTTGACGGCGGCGGCGAGCGCTTCCACGTCGGCGACGGCGGTGATGGTGGTGGCCTTGGCCTCGGCGACGATGCGGGCGATGCCGGGGAACTCGGCGTCGTCTATCTGGCGGATGGTGACGTGCCGCCCGTCGCTGGCCAGCGACGCCGCGCCGGGGGTGAGGGCGAGCCGTACCGGGGCGGCGGCGGGCCGCCTGAGCGCGGCGGCCAGTTCCCGGGCGGGGATCAGTGCCGCGCCCGGCTCGGCGAGCCCGGGCGTGTAGGGGCAGGTCGCGACGGCGAGCCGGTACATGTCGGTGGCGGCCAGCGTCGCGGTGCCGTTCCCGTCGAGTTCGACCCGCACGCCCATCAGCGCGGGTCGGGCCTGGTCGGCGCTGGCGGTGGCGGTGGTGGCGATGCCGACCGCGGTGGCGAGTTCGGCCGGGTCGAACTCGGCGGCGTGCTCGGCGGGCTCGGCAGGCAGCGCCGGGTACTGGTCGGGCGGGAAGGCGAGCAGCGTGTACCGCACTCCCCCCGCTTCGAGGGTGACCCGGGTGCCGTCGAACGCGACCTCGGCGGGCGCTCCGGCGGGTAGCGCGGCGGTGACCTGGGTCAGCATCCGCGCGGAGACCAGCACGCGGCCGGGCTCGCCGACCTCGGCGGTTGCGCGGGCGGTCGCCGATGCTTCGTAGCCGAACCGCCCGGCGGTCAGGCACCCGTCTGCAGTGGCGGTGAGCATGATCCCGGCGAGAGTGGGCGTTATCCCGTCCGGCAGGCCGAGGCTGGCTGCGGCGGTCGCCCACGCGGTCATGGCGGCGAGGGCGTCGCGGTGGATGGTGAGCTTCACCGGGGGTTCCTTCTGTAGGGGGCGGCGTCGAAGAGGGCTTCCTGCGCGAAGCCGCTGGGGGTGGAGTGGTCGAGTTCGCCGCGGGCGTCGGCGAGGGTGTCGAGCAGCAGGCGGGCGCGGGCGATGGTGCTGGGGCAGGACCGGCCCTCGGCGATGTCTTCGGCGATGTCGCCGGCGGTCGCCGACAGGTCGGTGGCGACCTCGTACAGGGCGACGGTGCCCTCGGCGGCGAGCAGCTCGGCGGCGGCGAAGTCGTCGGCGGCGTCGCCCGCCTTGGCGAGCACGACGGCCTCGAGCAGGTACTCGGCGGTCTCGGCGAGAAGCATCCAGTCGGGGCGGTTGTCGTCGATCGAGTCGGCCAGGCGCTCGGCGATCACCGCGAGCGCGGCAGCGGTGCCGTACACGGCGGCGCTGGCCGATGCGGTCGGGGGGCGGCCGGTGTCGGTGGTGGTCATGGGCTGGGGTTCCTTCCTAGAGCCCATGGGCGAACGTGCCCAGGTCGTTGAACAGGTGGCGGATGGTGAGGGCGGCTCCGGCGGGGTCGTTGGCGATCCACCAGGCGGCGATGATCAGGGCGAGCCAGGGCAGTAGCTTCCTCATGGGTTGCTCCGTTCGTTGGTCGGGAACTGGCGGGCGGTGCCGGGCACTTGGGTGCGGTCGGCGGCCTCGGTCTCGCGGACGGCGAGCCGGGCGCGGGCCTGGGGCGAGCGGGCGCCGAGGACGGCGCGGTGGACCAGGCGGGCGCCGGGCCGCATGGTGCGGCCGGTGCCCGCGCAGCGCGGGCACAGCGCATAGGTGCGGCGGTTGAGGCGGCTGTGCTTGCGGCCGGTGCCGCCGCATCGGCGGCAGTTCCGGAACGGGAACAGGTACAGGCGGGCCAGCGCGAGCGCGGCGGCGCCGAAGGCGATGAGGACGACGATGGTCATCAGGGTTCCTTTGGTGCTAGTGGTTGCGGGGTCGGCCGGAGGCGGCGGCGTCGTAGCCGATGTCCCAGCCGTCGTCTAGGCCGCTGCTGCGGCCTTCCTGCCATGCCTCCTTCCAGGCGAGGCAGGCGTAGCGGCGGCAGGAGTTGTCGGTGCAGGTGCGGTAGTCGTGCGGCGGGCGGGCGGGGCGGGCGGGCGCCTTGCGCTTGGCTTCGGCGGCGGCCTTGCGGCGGTCGCGGGCGGCCTTGCGGCGGGCGGCTTCCTTGGCGCGGCGGCGGGCGGTCGCGGCCTTGCGGCGCTCGGCCTCGGCGCGGCGCTTGGCGGCGGCCTTGGCCTTGCGCTTCTCGGCGGCGGCCTGCCGGTCGCGGTCGCGCTGGCGGGCCTTGAAGTCGCTCTTGGGGGTGCAGGTGTGGGTCAGCGGGTTGCCGCGGGGCTTCCCGCATTTTGGGCAGTCGCCGAGCGAGAGCGTCGGCTTGACGCGGGTCCGGCCCTTGCGGTTCCCGTTGCAGACGTGGGCGCCGAACGGGTTGAAGCCCTTGCCGCACTTGCCGCAGCGGAGCAGGGACACCCCGGTTTTCATGGCCTTGGGGTTCCTTCCTGGGTGGTCGGGCGGCCGGGGCCGCTACCCGCTACCGCGCTGGTCAGGGCCAGTGCGCAGGTAGCGGCGGGTAGCGGGTTCCGGTGTCTTTGCTGCTCAGGGGCCGTAGCGCTGTCGCTACCGGGTAGCGGCCGGGTCACCTCCGGGTAGCGGCCTGGACGTCGGCGCGGCGGCAGCCCTTGCGGACTGAGCCGGCGGCCTTGACGTCCACCGAGGGCACGCCGAGGTCTCGGCACTCGGCTGATACCGCGTCGGCGGTCGCGCCCGCGTGCCGGTCGGCGAACCGCTCGGCGAGCCGGTCGGCGAGCGCCGCCCACTGGAGCCCGGCGTCGGCGCCGAACACGGCGAGGACGTCGGCGAGGACGTCGCGGGCCGCAGTCGTGGTGTCCTCGGCGGCGGCGAAGCCGGTGATGGTCCCGGCGCGCTGGCGGTGCCGGTACCCGGCGTCGATGATGACGGCGGTGTCCTCGGCGTCGGCGAGGTGGAACCGGACGGTGGGGGTGTCGTCGGTGACGCCGTAGAGGTAGCCGACTCCCTTAGCCTGCTTGGGCAGGGTGGAGGCGTCGATGCCCTCGCCCTGCGACTCGGTGCCGAGCACGGCCATCGACACGTCGCGGGTGCCGGTCTTGAGCGCGATGCGTGCGGTGTGGTTGTCGCGGTAGCGGTTGAACAGCCGCTGCACGTCGCCGGCGCCGATGCCGGACGGCTTCTGCGACAGGTCAACCGGGATCACCCCGGCGGACGGGCCGACCGCGAGGATGTAGGACAGCAGGTCGGCGATGACCTTGTTGTCTTCCTGGTCGGGCAGCTCGAAGTAGACCTGGAACTCTTCGACCACCAGCATCCAGGGGAACAGCTGGCGGGGGTACTTGGCGCACAGCTCCTCGGTGAGCTTGCCCTCGGGGCACTCGTCCACGCCGAGCGTGGCCAGGAACGCGTTGGTGGCGATGATGTGCGCCTTGATCTCGGTCAGCGCGGCGATGAACTGCCTGATCGGGTCGCCGTCGCGGCCGGGCACGATGCCGTGGATGAAGTGGTAGGCGATCTTGCGGAAGCCGTTCCAGTCCGGGCTGTCCTTGCCGTCCACCACGCTCATCCGCACGGTCGGGTCGAGCGCCGCGTACAGGGCGAGCAGGCGGCCGGTGAACGTCTTGCCCTTGCGCGGCTGGGCGCCGATCAGGATCGAGTTCCAGAGCAGCAGCAGGGTGACCAGGCGCCCGCGCTCATCGAGCCCGAGCGGCGCGGGCTGCCAGATGGACCGACGCTTGCCGTCGAGCAGCGGGGTGCGCCCGGCGGGGATGGCGAGCGGGTCGCGGTCGGTGATGTAGAGGGTGTGGCGGCGCTCGCTGTCGCGGTCCTTGGTCAGGTAGACCTGCGAGCGGGCCACGTCCAGCGCCGAGGCGAGCCTGGGCAGCGCCCGCACCACGTCATCGAACCCGGTGCCAGACGGCAGGATGACCTTTATCGACGATCCGGCGCCGTCGTGGCGCATGGTGGACTCGAACTGCACCCGCTTGCCCTTGTCGGGGTTGCACAGCCCGGCGTCGAAGTAGGCGTTCAGCACCACGTCGGCGTTGATGACCCGGTAGCGGGGCATGGTGGTGGCCGGGCGGATGATCGGGGCGCCCTCGGGCCGCCCCGCCCTCGCCAGCAGCGGCACGCCGACGGCGGCGGCGAGCGCCTGCGCCCACCAAGGAGCGACCACGATCAGCAGCACGATGACGACGATGAGGATCACGACCTCGCCGGCGAGCAGGATGCCGCGGGTGAGGCGGACCTCGCGGGCCTCCTTGTGCAGGCGCATCCACTCGCGGGCGTCGCCGTTGACCACGGCGGCCGACCGCAGCGAGTCGGTCTCGGCGACCCACCACCACGACACCTGCCGCCCGGTCAGGCGCCCGGCGCCGACCGCCGCCCAGAACGTCACCTGAACCGCGTACAGCGGGGCGCGGACGCCGTGGAACGCGGTGCGGTGGCCCACGACCCGGCCGTGGCGGGCCAGCAGCGCGCGGACCTCGGACATGCTGCGCAGCGCGGGCGGGATGACCGGGTAGACCTCGGGCTCGTCATCAAGCATGTAGCCGATGCCGTCGTCAACCGGCTCGGGCTCGGCCTCAGGCTCGGCGTCGAGCTCGACTTCGAGCGAGGTGTCGGCGGGCGGCGCGTCGCGGTCGGTCGGCGGCTTGTCCGGGCGGAGCGGTACGACCTCGGCTTCCGGGCGGTCGTCGTCAGGGAAGTTGGGGACTGACATGATGGGTGTTCCTTCCATCGGGTTTGCGGAGGGTTGCCGGGGCGCGGCGTGGCTGGCGAAACCGTGGCCGCGCCCCGTGCGAGCGCAGGTGCGGGCCTAACCGCACCGGATGCAGGTGGCGGTGATGTCGGGGTTGATGGCGCCGCAGTTGCCGCAGGTCCAGCGGGCGGCGCGGCGGATGGCTCGGGCGATGGTCTTCACGGGTGGGTGTCCTTCCTGGTTTGCGCGGTCAGGCAGCGAGCGGCGGCGGCGCGTCGGGGCGGGCGGCGAGGTGTCGGCGGACGGTTCGGTCGGTGACGCCGAGGCGGGCGGCGATGTCCGCGGCGGGCATGTCGGGGTGGCGGTCGCGCATCCGGTTGACGGCGGTCGCGGTGTCCGGCCGGGATGTCCGCCGCGGTGTCCGCGACGTGTCCGGCCCTTGTCCGCCGCCGTGTCCGCCCGTGCGTCCGGCCCGGCGGGGCGTCGCGCCGAGCGCGGCGGCCAGCGCGGCGCGGTGCAGCGCGGGCATGCCGGGCTTGTCCATCAGGCCAGAGGCGGCCACCGCGTCGGCGGGGGCGAGGCGCCCGGCGTTCAGCTCGCGGAGCACCCCGTTGCGGGCGCGGCGGGCCTCGCGGGACCGGCCGGGCATTGCCAGCTCTACGGCGTCGCGGGCGGCGGCGAGCCGGTCGCGCTCGGCGGCGGCGGCGTCGAACGCGGTCGCGCGCTGGCGGGCCTGCCACAGCTTGGCCCGGGCGCTGCGCACCGGGTAGCGCAGCCACAGCAGCAGCCCGAGCCGGTCGGAGTCGCCGCGGGCGGCGCGGTGCTCGTACAGGGCCAGCCGGATCTGCACTTCGGTCAGGTAGCCGAACAAGGCGGCGGGCACCGCCATGAACACCCGCTCGGCCCACGTCGCCCCGCCGAGCGCGTTCGCGGTGATCGACAGCGACAGCAGCGCGTACGCGCCGAGGCGGAGCATCGGCAGCGGGCGCCCCTGGCGGGCCTGGCGGACGGCGGCGGTGGCGAGCCAGTAGACCACCGCGTCGAGCATCAGCGGCGTGACGCTCGCCCCGATGGTGCCCATGAACGGCACGAAGAACGTCCGGGCGTGGGCGTAGGACAGGGCCGCGGCGCCGAGCGACACCACGGCGTAGGCGCGGCGGTCGGCGGCGGAGTCGAACTCGGCGGACAGTCCCATCTAGGCCACCTCCCCGGCGGGCTCGGCCGGGCGGAGGGCGACCAGCCGGGCGCGCTGCCCGTGCAGCGCGACCACGGCCACCACCGCGGCGCACACGATGAGCAGCGCGGCCACGATCAGCACCGGCAGCGGGACCACCCAGCCGGGCAGCACCGCGACGCGGGCACGGCCGATCACGGCCACCAGCGCGGCCAGGATCACGAGTCTCCAGTTCACGCCGCCCACCCCTCGCGGTTCGGACCGCGCCCGTTCAGCCCGGCGATGCCGTTTTGAAGGGCGGAGAGCTGCGCGGACAGGAGGTTGGCGGAGGCGGATGCGGCGGCGAGGCGCTTCCGGGCGGAGGCCACCACGTCGGCGGACGGGCTCCCGTCGTCGGTGCCGAGCATCCCGGCGGCGTCCTCGCGCTCGAGCCAGTCGGCGAGCTGGCCGAAGAGCTGCACCATGCGATGCGCCGTCGAGGACAGGTCGGCGGCCACCAGGTAGACGGTGGACGGGTAGACCAGCCCGGCGGGGGAGTGCGAGCCGGTCGCGTAGTTCAGGAAGCGGATCGCCTCGGCGGCGAGGTCGGCGGCGTGGGCGGTGTGCTCATCGTCGTGCGGGCCGTCGAGCCGGGCCTGTAGCTCGCGCCCGAGGCGCTTGGGGGTCATCATGGGAGACGCGTCCTTTCTTGGGTCTCCTTGGCCTGGATTGGGGGCAGCGGGGCGGCGGATTGCTTGGCGGCTGTGCGCCGCCCCGCGCTGGTCTTGGCGTCGTTTTCAGCTGGGAACCGGAGAAAGGCGTACAGGCGGAAGCCAGGGTCACGGCGGTTGGCGTAAGCGCGAGAGACCTCGGCGACCTCGAACCCCTCGGCCTCGGCGGCGGTCAGCGCGCGGAGCGCGGCCGACACGCTGGGCAGGGTGCCGAGCAGGCGCACCTTGGCGTAGTCGGCCATCACGCCGCCGAGCTGCCGGGGGCGCGGGTGTAGCCGTTGCGGATCAGGTAGGACAGGGCGCCGGCGGCGCGGTCGGTCATGCACAGCCGCTCCGCGATGTCGTTCACGGTTCCGCCGCGGGCCAGGATCAGTTCCGCTGCGGCGCGGCGCTCGGGTGCAGTCAGCTTTACGCGGCGCTCGCCCTTCGCGGCGATCTCAACCGCAACCCGGTCGATGATTCCGTCATCGGGCAGCATCCACGCGTCGCTGCGGGGCTGATCGGCAGTCATCGCGTCACCTCGGCGAGGAAATCGCCGAGCATCGCCAGCGCCGAGGGTGAACACGTCGCGTGGGTGTAAGTGCGTCCCATCTGGTGGTCTGCCTTCCTAGTCATCGGGTGGTCAGTCGCACCGATCTCAACTGGTGCGCACCAGTAGTAGACAACTGGTGCGCACCAGTTGTCAAGCTTCATCTGGCGTGCGAGCGGACTGAGCGGTCCAGTCGGCGAGAGCGGTGCGGAGGGCATGGGGCCCGCTTACTGTCCGGCGGGGATTGCACAAGTAGTCATCGGTTCGGCGGCGCTGTCGTCCGGGGGTCTCCTTGGGTGGAGTTCGGATTAGTGACACGTTGAGAATGACGCGCACTGGAGTGACTTCGGTAGCCAACTGAGGTCAACATCAATTGTGTTAACCCGCTTGTTAATAGCCGCCGAACTGGGCATTCTTAGATATGGGGGCCACCAATTTCTGGGATTGGGCGACCATGACGGAACGGATACGACGGGCTCGCGAGGCAAGGAACTGGTCTCAGAACCGTCTAATCTCCGAGATCGAGCTATATGCGCACCGACATGCCCTGAGCATCGCCAGTACGGCAAGCCTCAAGGTCTACGTGTCAGATTGGGAGAACGGGCGCCGGATCGTGTCTCGGCCCTACGCAGCGATCTTGCGCACCGTTTTCGGCATGACCGATGCTGAGTTGTTCGGGCTACCGTCGCGACGCGAGAGTCATGTCGTGGATGGCTATTCGGAACTAGTCAGCCACATTGAGAACGCTCACAGCGTCGGCCGAACGGTCGTTGATACCCTCCTGCAACAGACGGAGGTATTCCGGACGCTTGATCGTCAGATGGGCGCGACGCAGCTAGTGGACTCGATGACCCGGCATCTTGACACGCTTTCTGACGCGCTAACCTTCGCCGTGTTGCCGAGCGCGCGAATGCCGGTCGCCGCCGCCCTAGCCGGTGCGGCAACCTTGGCGGCTTGGCAGGCGCTAGATGTCGGCGCAGCCGATAGGGCTTGGCGTCATTACGAGCTAGCCAAGTACGCGGCGCGAGAAGCCGAGCAGCACAAATACCTTGCGCACGCAATGGGTGAGCAAGCCTACGTACTTATTGACGCAGGGCGCGCAGACCTTGCTGTTCAACTAGTCGGCGAGGCGCTGAGTTCAAGCCGATTGAGTCCACCACGGCTAAGGGCGTGGCTGCTTGCAGCCCAGGCCGAGATGCTTGCACTGAACGGGGATGTAGATGCGTGTAAGCGGTCGCTGGATGAGGCGGCGAGGATTCTTCCAAACGACGACGTTTTGAGAGACCCGGACATGCCTAGCATCTTTCTAACCGATGCGCATCTAGTTCGGTGGCGCGGGCACGCCCTATCCCTAGTAGGGGACGGGCAGGCAGTCGCCGACCTCCACATAGCGCTTGAGGCGATGGATTCAACCTTCACCCGTGCAAAAGCAGGGCTATTGTGCGATCTGGCGCAGGCTGGCCTTGTCCGCGGCGAGTACGGGGACGCCGCCAAGCATCTCCGGAATGCTCGACTATTGGCGAATCGAACCGGGTCGGTTCGACACCTTCGGCAGATCGACCGAATTACCGGCCAACTTCCTTCGTGAATGCGAGAGTGTGGAGGAGCGCAACCAAAGTCCCAGCGCCGAGCAATTCGTCTCGCTCGATCATGCCGCGGATGTCGGCCAACGGGATCCACGCTACGCGCGCGGTCTCCTCGGCGTCCAAGCGGGGTTCCGCTACTTTTTCTGCACCATGCGTGATGTATAGCTCATGGGGAGAATCCACCATTCCCACCATCGGCTGAAAGGTGAGCAGGTGACGAAGTACGCCGGTTGGCCTCCAACCGGTTTCTTCTTCAACCTCGCGCGCGGCTGTCTCGGCCGCACTCTCGCCCGGTTCTACGATTCCGCCAGGCAACTCCCACCCGAAACGCGTGGGTACAAATCGATACCGCCATATCATTAGCACCTTATCTTGCGGGTCAATAACGGCGGCTATAGCGACGTGAGAGAGCCTCACAACGTGATGCTCAAAGCGCTCGCCGCCGGGTGGTTCTACATCAACCAGCGCCAGCTGAACCCAAGGGTTGTCATAAACCAGCCGTTCGCCATGAATCCGCCACGGCTCCGGGGCGCGGGCGGGAGTCACTGACTCGTCTGGCCTTTTGGGACAGCGGCGAAGTACCCCCGGCCGTGCTCGCTCCGGACAACCCCTTCAGCGGTAAGTTTCGTTAGCACGAGACGTATCGTGGTGCGGCCAGCGCCGAGACGTGCGACCAGCTCGCGCTCCGAGGGAAGCTGACCGTTCGGGCCTTGCTCGGTCTCGACTATCTCCCGGATGGACCGCTCAACTTGGTCCGTTTTGGTACCCATGAGCAACCTTCGGTTGTGTCTGTCGCCGAGGGGCGTCGATGTCGGCGAGCCCACGCCTATCGTGGTGCGCACCAGTCTACGGCGCGGCCGCTCGCACCGGCAGACGCCGCATCAAATCCATCGGGGATGCCCCCTCATGCAGTAGCGGACAGGTGACATAGGCGGCTGGGTGGAGTCTAAGCTTTGTGACCATGCTCACTATGGCCGGTACGGGGACAACCCTTCAGCACCTGGAAGTGGCCGCGGCAGCATCGGCGGGGACGCCGGGGTGGCTTACCGCTCTCATAGCCGGACTCGCCGCGATCCTTGCTGCTGCTGCGACCGCGTTGAGCAGTGCCTACGCGGCAAAACGAAAAATAGCAGAAATTGAATTGACAAACAGTTTTCAGATGGCGGAGAAATATCTGGAGAGTGCTCGGCAATATACACAAAATGTATATCTACCCTTGGCGGTTGCGGTACATAATCTCCATGCTGCTTTTTTGAACTTTAAGGCGGTGGTCGAAGAGTCGGAGATGCCTGCGGCAAGGCAACGGCTTTCAGATGATATCGCCGTTTTCGTGGCCTTCGCAGATGGTCAGTTTAAGGCTGGCGCGTCAGCAACCTTTACCCTAAAGCTAGACGATACTCTCACATCATTCATCTCATTTTTGGAAAAATCAAGGTCGGCGTCCGATCTGGTCATTGCCGCTGATGTTGAGATGGCTTACTCGGTAGGTTACTTTGGGTGGAAAATCCAAAATAGCAAAACGCGTCGACTTACATCTAGTCGCCGAGCTTTGCTGCAACCGGTGAATCTAAATTTTGCACTACCGCTCTTTCCATTCGGGATGACTATGAAGATGAAAAGAATCCCTACGCTCGCCGCCGCTCCGCTGTCCTCGGATGATTTCGCCGAGAGATTTACCATGGATGTGAACCAGATAAAGGCGGCCATAAAGGAGGTGACCCTTGGCGCGTATCGGGCTCCATCGGGTCAGTGAGCCCGCGCTGCCGAAGAAATCTTTCGTGTAGGCGGACTCTTTTCTACCGTCCCACTACGCTCTCTCTTGCAAGGCCGCCACGTGCCACTCAGCTCGAGCAAGCAGCTCATCGAAGGTAATTATCTCCGGCTCGTAGAGATTTCGCCTATACAGCTCGAACGACTCGTACTTAGCGCGGTGGACGCCGCCTGATCCGCGGAGCTCGTCTAGATTTCCCAGGATCAGGAAGGATCGGGGCCGAACCAGGTAGGTGTACTCGCCAGTTTCTGCTCCGCTATCATCTGTCTCCGCAAGTCGCGCTTCGGCAATCTGCCGAGACGCCAGGTGGATGGTTTGCTGCACTTGTGCCACACCTCCGCTAAGTTCCGGTGAAGGTGCCCAGGCTCCCGGCCGGTATTCACCACGAAGCAGTTCAGTCTCGTGATGCTTTATTTCAGCAAAGACGAGCGCTCGAATCTGTCCGCTTGTATGCATAAGCGCATCCGCGCGCTTTCCCGGCCCGCTGGCAGAGAACCCAGCAACGATCTGCTCTAGCCTGTCAGCACTCCAGCTGGTGAGCAGTTGGCCGGTAAGACTCACGCCCAAGATCCACGGATTATCCTCAAGGAGACGCTGCCAAACCGCTTCTTTTCGCCCGTTAAATTCTCTGGCCGCTCCGTCGAAGAATTCCGGCTCGGTGAGCAGGCGCCGAAAGCGCTGCACTACGGCTCGGCGGTGTGCCATTGCGATTGCATCTTCTGCCGTGGCGTCCTTTTCAATCAACCTGGCGAAGAGTCGCGGGTCAATATCATATAGCCTTTGTGGAACATTCGCACGGTTAAGGGTTGTCCGTAGCCGTCCTATGGGTAGGCTGGGAAGCAAGGGTTCGAGCTCGCCAAAATTAGTAAGCAGAGTATCTAGGCTCGCTAGAGCATATTGCTCTCGTGAGAAGTCGAATCTGTGTAGCTGGAAATCTTCAAACCACCGCTGTAGCCGCGTTAGGTGGAATGGGTCATCATCAGGACTCTCGACAAAGCGTGGCTCGATGGCCCACCGTGGCGACCACTGGCCAGACTCCAGATCGCTGATAATGAGGACGGCGGTTCCTGGGTACTCTTCCTCGGCAATCCTTCCCGAAAGGTGGATGAGCTCCCAGAAATTGACGTCTCTCCTCACAATGGCGATTCGCAGCCGCGCGTCTCGGCCGCGCTTCGATTGCGTCATGCGCACGTCAAAATTGCCTTTTTTAGCTATATGCGTGGTGTAGATAGTGGATGCAGGGATGTCTAGCAACCGGCCCACATAGCTTTCGAATTCACGGTACTTTGTGTTGCTTGTAGCCTCGTGGTTGACCGCGCGCAGGAGTTGTTCGATCTCATCTGGTACGTAAGGGACTGTCACGACCGATCACACTAGCGTTCTGAGACGTCCTGGGGCCACCTTTACGTCCCTGTGTCTGCACATGTGAGCTCAGGCCGACCACGTGAGTATCTCGTGCTTCCTGATCCTGAGTTCGGTCTATTGGGCGCTGTCGCTCGCCGCTCAATGCCCGATTGCGTTCGGTATTATGAGCGATTTTTGCCGTCTACCTTATCGCTCAAGCATCACGTCTTCGTGTTCCTTGATAGCGAGCTTGAATCCTTCGTCAAATCGAAGCTTGCTCCGCTCCATCCTGGTACGGAAACCGTGAGCCGCTTTCCAACTCAACGGCGTGACGTTCTCCAGGTCAAGAGCGTCAAGCAAGTGCTCGTACGGTCGGACTTCGGGCCACATCGACACGGGGACCATCCAGCGCCGTCCGTTGCCGCCCCACGCCGCGGTCGGCCACCTGGCCGCGTGGCTGAGTTCCACTTCCAGCAGCGGGAGAACGGCGGCCGGATTAGCGAGACGCCCTCCAAGCCATGCCGAGACTCCTACGGTCACGGCGTTTCCTACGAGCCGCCACCGATAGCTCCGGCGGCCCGAAGTAGCTAGCGCTGGCAGACTCCAGCCCCTGGGGAAGCCTTGCAGGTGTTCCGCATCGGAGATGCTAGGCGTGACGATCGCCTTCCCGGGCTGTCCTTCGCGGATCCACACAGCCGGGGGAGACGGGATGCCGATGCTGGATCCGCCCTTGAGTGTAGGTACCGCATCCTTGGCCCATCCGACGCCGGTGAGTCCCTCCGTCCAATAGAAGCCATAAGCTTCCGAACGATACTGGTCGTCATTCGGCTCTCCGGCGTCGTCCGTGAAAAGGACAGAACGCGGGTCGTCGTCTCGTGACGCAACCAAGATAACTCGCTGCCGCCGCTGAGGCGCGCCGGTAAAACGCGAGTCAACGAGACGGTAAGCCCATCGGTAATCGAGATCTTCAAGCTCATTTATTAGATACTTCATTGCGTTGCCTCGGTCGAGAACAAGCATGTTTCGCACATTCTCGATCACTACCCAGCGCGGGTGGGACTTGCGCAGCAACCTAAATAGATGTCTGACTAGACTGGACTGGTCGCCGTGAATGCCTGCGGTACGGCCTGCCTGGGAGAGATCCTGGCAGGGAAATCCCGCAGTGACTATGTCCGTCTCTGGGAGCTCTGCCACTTCGCCGATGTCGCCCCGGAGATCCACCCCGGGGAACTGCTCTCCCAGAACAGCCCTCGCGGGTTCCCATACTTCACATAGCAATTTGGTGTGAGCACCAGATTGATGCAGGCCTAGTTCAAGCCCGCCTATTCCAGCAAATAGTCCGGCTACAGTGAGGCCCTGGTCTTGAGCCGTTGTCGGTGTGCTCATCACGGTTAAATTCTCTCACAATATTTAGGCGGTGGGGGAGGGTTCGGCCCTATATCGATACGTGTCCCCCCATGGACTCAAGTACCCGCCGTACGTGTAGGTCTGAGCTCTGTTGGCCTGCGGCGGGGCAGCAGAACACATGTTCGGGACATGAGTGTACGTGCCCGTTTCGCCAGACTCAAGTGCCACGCGTGCCGTTCCAACCCCTGACGGGCCGCCCGTCGTGCAGGCGACTCGAACCGGCCAGGCATGTCGGTCGCTGGTGGGCGCCGCACGAGGTTACCCACTCCGGCGGACTACTCAGGTCGCGGGGAGGGTGGTAACGATGGCTGCGGCCCAGTTGAATGGGAAGAGTTTAGGGATCTGCGCGTTTTGAAGTTTTCAAATTGCCTCGCAAGCACGTACAGGTAGTCCAGCACTGCCTCTGCCAATGCGATTGCATCGTTCGCGTCTTCTCGACTGACCACCGATCCTGTGAAATGCGCCCCCTCGTTGCCAAGTACGCGAAGTTCGTCAGCCCATGCGAGAAGGCGTCCATCTAGGGTGCCTTTTTCTGCCATGACTTTGAGAGCGTTGTGGAGCGTTTGCTTGATCACACCGTGGTCGCTGCATACGCCCTCCAAAGTTCGTCGCACCATGACGACTGCCGCCGTATACGCTTTGGCGTCGAAGCAGATTCGTGCCTCAGTTATCTCTCGGCGGAGCGATTCGGGAATCGCAGAGTTTATGCTCCGAGGAGGAGGCGGCCAGAGCTGGTCGATATCTTCGTCAGGCTGCTCCGTTCCCCACTCGTATTCTCGCAAGAGCACGGGCCTGAGACAAGATGAGCACTCAAGCAGTGAGTAGATTTCAAGCGGTGGTTCTTGGTCTTCGCCTATCCATTCAGTCCTTGCGAGCTCTTTAGTTGCAACTGTTCTTTTACAGAAGGGGCAGGTGATGAATCTTGGATCATTCGCCATGCCGGGAGTCTAGACCGACAGCGCAGACTGCGCGCGTCGGATTTGAAGCTAGGGGGTGCGCATCATTGGGAACGCAGTGCGCGCTCAACGGCCTCGACCGCCCGCGTTGCCGCGGCGAGCCGCCTTCCTTCATCGCGGCAGTCTCTGAGCGTGGCCTCGATCACGTGGGGTGGGACCAGCTCGCCCAACTCGGTCCGGGCGGTCCGATACCCCTGGCGGGCGCCTTGGACGGCCCCCTCGAGCACGTGGCGGGCGATGAATGCGAGAACGACGGGATGGCGCCGCATCGTAGGGTATTGGCGGTACTCGGGAAGCAGGTCAAGCAACCACTCGGCAGCGCTGGCCTCCCAGTCCTCGCTGCCGGGCGGGCTTACGGCTGCGGGCCAGTCAGACGGGAATGGCCCCGCATCACCCTCCACCATATGAACATGATACGAAACGACGTTCTATCTGCCCCGCCGGCTCGCGGTCCGATCGCGAGCTGAACCTCCGACGCAGACTGAGGCGGGCAGCGGTGGTCGCGGGTGAGCGGCCCGTGGCACTTGGCGTAGATCTTGAGCAGGACGGCCACGCTGTGACCGGCGCACTCGGCGACCTCGGCGTGGCGGGATGCCCGCCGTTAAGCCATGTTGAAACGCACGCGTGCCGCAGGTCGTACACGCGGCCCGCGAGCGGCGAAGCGGCCTCGGCGGGGTGTAGCGCCGGGCTTTCGCCCACGCTCGCCGGTAGGTGATCGATGCCAGCTCGCGCCCTTGCACCCCGGCGAACACCCGGCCGCCGGGGGCGCCGGTCGCTGGGTCAGCGGGCCGGGGGAGTCGCCTCCCGCGCAGCAACCTGCTCGCGGGATATCGATAAAGTGGGGACGAGGAAATCTCGCCCCACTTGCCGGTTTCGCCCTGTCACTTGGGCGGTGCCACGCTCCTCCGTAGGCAGCACAGTAAAAGGCCTGAGCGGATGGCGCATTACCGCGTACGATCTTCGGGGGTAGACGCCGGACCGTCGATTTACGCTACTTGGAGTTAATCGTGATTATTTTCGACACGAATGCGTTGTTTGGGCTGCGCCGCGATACCCCGAAGTTCGATCTACTCAGAGCGTTCAAGCTGTCTGGTTCTCAGATCGCGGCCGTGCCGTGGATGGTACTCGAAGAGCTTGTCGCTCAACAGGTCGTCCCGTATGTCACTGCTCATGACAGGGCTTTTAGTGCGATCAAGGAATTGAATCGCAGGTCGCCATGGAGGGCATCCTCCGTGCGTATCCCGCCGCGTGAAATCGAGGAAGCGAAAGCCTATTGGCGCGCGGAATATAGTGAAGTGCTCACGGTTCTTGAGACGAGTGCCGATAATGCTAAATTGGCGCTTGCCAGGGAAGCTTATGTCGAAAAGCCTGCGAAGATTATCGGCGATAAAAATAACATTAAGGTCGGCGCGCGGGACGTTGCGATCTGGTTGTCTGTAGTGGGCTATCTCAAAGACAACCCTGGAGAAGAAGTCTTTTTTGTATGCAACAACCATCGGGATTTTGGCCGCGGTGTCGATTACGTAAGTCCCATGGCGGAAGATATCGCAGGAATGGAGTCGCGGCTGAAGTTCCTTCCGCTGTTCGAAGATTTTATTTCACGCTTTACGCAAGAGATTGATGTAGCTTCGGATCGGGCCCGGGATCTCCTGTCTCAGCTGGGTGCTGATTCGATAGCCGCTGTTGGACGTCATGCCGTTATCGCGCTCGCTGGGAGAACATTTGACGGAACTCGATATGCCGGTAGTGGAACGTTTGAATTTTGCCAATGGACCGGTTGGGTGACCCAGCCCGAGGCCTTCCTGCATTCAGTAATTAGTGCTGACGGCCATAAGATAGGAGCCGATGAGTGGTACACCGCCGTCGTTGACTGGATCCTGGTAGGCGCTGCCGGTGTGGCCAAATCGGTTGATTGGGGCGGCTCGCCGGTGAACGAGATAGGCTGCCGATGGCGTACTAAGGTGCTATTCAGTACTGACGCAAGGAAGCCGGTTCAAGTGGTCTCCTCCGAGAGTCCCAAGCGGCTCGACGTTAACGAGCAGTCTGAACTCCAGCCTTTGATAGTTGGAATGCAAAAGAGTTCGGCTGCGGGGGCTAGCCCGTCGCAGCTGTTGGCTGAGTTCTACCGAAGGATCTTCCCGAATGGTCTGCCGGATCTGAGCGGGCTTATGCCGCCGTCCTACACGCCGCCCGACCTGAGCGGGCTTATGCCGCCGTCCTACACGCCGCCCGACCTGAGCGGGCTTATGCCGCCGTCCTACACGCCGCCCGACCTCAGCGGGCTGATACCGCCCGACCTGAGCGGGCTCGCCCCGCGGGATGACCCGTCCGAGTTGACCGAAGGGGACGGGGCGGAGGACGAGGACGTTGACGATCAACCGAACTCGACTGATGACGACGGTTCGGGGGATACCGACTTACCCGGGCCACGCTCGATACGCGGTGAGATATACCGATGTCCGCGCGCCGCGCCTGGTCAAGGGGTGGATGCAGGCCTCCAGGGTAAGAAGAAGGTCGCTGCTAACCCCCGAGCTTTCCGGACTCTCACCTGTCCGCTGGCGGCACATAGTCTGGATGTTCGAAAATAAGAGCACAGCCTCGGAACTTATGGTCACAGTCCGGACCGCACATCGCGTAGGTTCCAGGCTTGCCGCAGACGTGATGCGCGAAATCGGTCCTCTCGCCAAAGTAGTTCCCGTGCTCCCAGTCCTCGCTGTGACCGCACGTCGAGCAGACAAGCTCGGGCATCTTCCCTCCTTCGATCAGTGGCGAGTCTGCCCCGCGCTCGGAGGCGGGCGGCGAAGCAGGCTGCGGTTGTGCCGAATGCCTGCCGAAGCAGACTGCTGCCCTTGCATGCCCGCAGGTCAAAGGCTACTGGTGGGCGGTCTGTAAAACCGTCGGCTCAGCCTACGTTGGTTCGAACCCAACACCTGCCA
>Ga0335075_10007144_pt1 | contig 17195 bp, 15 predicted proteins | sample Lox_Sample_24_FD_206723 | JGI IMG/M metagenome (GOLD analysis project Ga0335075, IMG submission 206723) | Soil microbial communities from Loxahatchee National Wildlife Refuge, Florida, United States - Lox_Sample_2.4 | ecosystem: Environmental > Terrestrial > Soil > Wetlands | place: USA...
GATCACCATCGCACGGTTCTTCGTCGTGGAGAGCGCCAACTGGCTGGTGGTGCGCGGCGATCATGCGGAGGCGGAGAAGTCGGTCATCCGGCTGTTGCGGCGGCAGCCGCAGTACCCGAACAACATTCAGCTCGCACGCACCGCCATGAGCGGTCATGGCGCGGGGCGCGCGTCATTCCGGGCATTGTTCAACCGCCGCAACCGCCGGGCGACCATTTTCGCCTCCCTGCCGTGGTTCATCCAGGACCTAGGCACCTACGGCATCGGTATCTTCACGCCGGTGATCCTCGCCGCGGCGCTCGGCGGCGGCCCCGATCACGTCCGCAGCCTGAGCGATGTCATTGCCAGCGACATCCTTGCTTCCAAGGGGGCGGCGCTCATCGACATCCTGCTGCTCGTGGGCATCGCGTTCGCGGTGATGCTGGCGGACCGCATCGGGCGCATCAAGCTGCAGATCTTCGGCTTCATCGGCTGCGCCGCGGGATTGCTGCTCGCCTCCTTCTCGGCCGATGTCGCCGGACCGGGGAAGATCGTGCTGATCTTCGCCGGCTTCATGCTGTTCGATTTCATGACCAATCTCGGTCCCAACGCCCAGACCTACCTGCTGGCCGGCGAGGTGTTTCCGACCGGGGTGCGCGGCATGGGCGCGGGATTCGCCGCGTCGTTCGCGAAGATCGGCGCCGTCGCCACCGCCTATCTCTTTCCGATACTGCTGGTCGATATCGGCACGCGGGCGCTCCTTTACGGTCTCATCGTCGCCTCGCTCCTGGGCGCCTGGGTCACCTGGCAATTCCGCATCGAGACCACGGGCGTCAATCTGGACAGCATCGGCAGGGAGCCGGCCGCGCCGCCGGCCGCGATGAGCAGCGCGGCGGGCCCGACATGAGGCGGGATATGAGGTCCGCCGGGGGTATCGCGCTGCTCTTAGCTGGCGCACTCCTGCTCGCGTTGCCCATGGGCGTCGTGCACGCCGGGGACGTGGCTCTGCACGAGACCGGCTCGACGCTGCTCTATCCTCTCTTTCAACAGTGGGCGGCCGACTACGCGCATGTCGCGCCCGCCGTCTCGATCAGCACGGCAGCGACCGGATCGGGGGCCGGGATTGCGGCCGCCATGGGCGGCACCGCCCAGATCGGCAGCTCCGACGCCTACATGTCCGACCAGCAGGCGGAGCAGAACCCGCAGCTGGTCAACATTCCGCTCGCGATCTCCGCGCAGACGGTCAATTACAACATCCCCGGCCTGAATGGGGCCGCCCTGAAGCTCAACGGCCCGACGCTGGCCGGCATCTACGCCGGGCACATCACCGAGTGGGATGCGCCGGCGATCGCGGCCATGAACCCGGGTGTGGCGCTGCCGCACCAGGCCATCGTGCCGATCCGCCGCGCCGATGCCTCCGGCGACTCCTTCATTTTCACTCAGTTCCTGGACTTCTCGAACCAGGACTGGGAGGACCAGATCGGGTACGGCACCAGCGTGCGGTGGCCCAACGTGGCCGGTGAACGGACCGCTACCGGCAACGCGCAGATGGTGCAGACGCTCGCCGCCACTCCGTACTCGATTGCCTACGTGGGCATCAGCTTCCAGGATTCCATTGCGCGCGCCGGCCTCGGGACCGCGCGGCTGGAGAACCAGAGCGGCCGCTTCCTGCTGCCGACTCCCGAGACCGTGAGCGCCGCCGCCTCGATGCTCGATTCCCGCACGCCGCCGGATGAGAGACTGAGTCTGGTGTTCGCGCCCGGCGCCCGGTCGTACCCGCTGATCAACTACGAGTACGTGATGATCTCCAGGCGCCAGGCGGATGGCGCGACGGCGGCGGCGTTGCGCGGCTTTCTCCTCTGGGCCATTTCGCTCGACGGCGGCAATGCCGGCAAGTACCTGAATACCGTCGGCTTCATCGCGCTGCCGGATTTCATCCGCGGCATGAGCGAGCATCAGATCGGCCTCATCGGACCGGCCGGCTGACCGACCGGTCGGGTGCCACAAAAAAGTCGCGGGGCCGTCACACAGCGGGCAGATCATGTCGCCATCCCGGCTCTTCCGGGGGATGTGACCATGAGAACGCCATTGCCCGCCGCTGCCGCGCTCACTGCCCTGCTGGTCTCCGGGGCCGCCTCAGCCGCGGTGATCGGTCCCGCCGCCGCCTACAACGTCTTCATTTTCGGCAGCGGCAGCTTCATGTCGCAGGACACCGATACGATGGGCGACCTTGCCGCGGGCGGCAACGTCACGCTGATGAACTACTCGGTGGCGCAGGGCATCGCGGGCGATCCCACGCAGAGCCCGAATCCGGCCCGTATCGTCGTCGGCGGCAAGCTCACGGCCACGAACGGCGGCGTCGGCTCAGGCGGCTCCAACCAGGACGGCGCCATCTATTACGGCTCATCGACGCCCTCTCTCACCAGCTTCACGGCCAGGGGCGGGGAGTTCGCCAATCAATCGCTCGTCAACTTCGCCTCCAGCGCAAGCCTCTATGGCGCGTACTCGAGCCAGCTCGGCGCACTGACCGCCAACGGCACGACGTCGTTCAACTCCAGCGGCGACACGCTGACTTTCACCGGCAGTGCGTCGGGACTCAACGTCTTCACCGTGTCCGGCGCGACGCTCACCAGCTCGAACACGATCGACATCTCGGCGCCGACGGGCTCGACCGTGCTCATCAACGTCACGGGTGGCTCCGCGAGCTTTCAGAACGGCTCGGTCATGGAAACGGGAGTCACCGACGCGTCAGTGCTGTACAACTTCATCACGGCCACCAGTGTCGATCTCGTCGGATCGAAGGATCCGATGGGCTCCATCCTCGCGCCGGACGCGGGTGTCACCGGTGGCTTCGGCGCGATGGACGGACAGCTGATCGCCGGCTCGTACAGCGGCAACACGCAGTTCAATGAAGTGGCCTTTGCCGGCAACCTGCCGAGCACGGTTCCGCTGCCGCCTTCCGTGACGCTGCTCGGCTCCGGCCTGCTCGGACTTCTCCTCTGGCGCGCGCGCGGCCGGACCCTGTCCTAGCCATCGTTCATTCCGTTTCGCCTGGGTTATGCTGGCGCCCCCGAGGCCAGCAGGGCGGAGCGTGACGACCAGGCCCTTGTACGGTGCGATCGAAGCCGGCGGCACCAAGATCGTATGTGCCGCAGGCCATGGTCCTGCCGAGATCCCCGACGACGCTCGCGCGGTCATCCCGACGACGGCCCCAGGGCCGACGCTGGCCGCGATCGTGGCGTTCTTCGAGAAGGTCACGCACACGTACGGCGCGCTCTCCGGCATTGGCATTGCCGCTTTCGGGCCGGTCGATCTCGACATGCGCTCGCCGACCTGGGGGCATGTTCTGGCGACTCCCAAGGCGGGTTGGTCGGACGTGAGCCTCGTGGCTCCGCTCGAGCGATTCGGCTGTCCGATCGCGATCGATACGGACGTCAATGCGGCCGCGCTGGCGGAGGCCCGGCTCGGTGTCGGTGCCGGGCTGCGCTCTCTGGCCTACGTGACCGTGGGCACCGGGATCGGCGGCGGCGTCTTCGTCGCCGATCGCACCCTCAAGGGTCTGCTGCATCCCGAGATGGGTCATATCCGTGTCCGCCGCGATCCGCGGGATGCCGATTTCGCCGGGATCTGTCCCTTCCATGGGGACTGCCTGGAGGGTCTGGCGAGCGGTCCGGCCGTCATCGCCCGCTGGCAGATGCGTGCCGAGAAGTTGCCCGATGCGCATCCGGGCCGCGAGGTGCTCGGAGGCTATCTGGGACAGCTCGCGGCAACCGTGGCGCTGATGGTCTCCTGCGAGCGCATCGTGTTTGGCGGCGGCGTGGTGTCGGGAGGCCGGCTGCTGCCCCATATCCGCAGGTCGGCGCGCGACTGGCTCGGCGATTACCTGCCGATCGAGGCGCGGGCGGGAGGATTCGATCGCTACATCGCGGCGCCCGGGCTGGGAGACTTCGCGGGCGCCACCGGCGCCTTCCTGTTGGCGATGCGGGCGGATGCGGCAGCCCTTGCGCTATCCTGACGGCCATGGAAGACATCATCGAGATCTCCGGTCTGTCGAAGAAGTACGCCTCGGGCTTCGTCGCGCTCGAGGGAATCGATCTCTCCATCCGCCGCGGCGAGATTTTCGCCCTGCTTGGGCCGAATGGGGCGGGCAAGACCACGCTCATCAGCATCGTCTGCGGCATCGTGCGGGCGACCACGGGCCGGGTGCTGGTTGACGGCAACGACATCGTCCATGACTGGCGCGCAGCCCGGTCACTGATCGGCCTGGTGCCGCAGGAGCTGACCACCGACGCCTTCGAGTCCGTGTGGAATACGGTGTCGTTTACCCGTGGACTCTTCGGGCTGCGTGCCAATCCGGCTCACATCGAGAGTGTGCTGCGGGCGCTGGCGCTGTGGGACAAGAAGGACAGCCGGATCATGACTCTCTCGGGGGGCATGAAGCGCCGGCTGCTCATCGCCAAGGCGCTGGCGCACGAGCCGCGGATCCTCTTCCTGGACGAGCCCACGGCGGGCGTCGACGTCAACCTCCGGCACGACATGTGGCAGCTGGTGAGCCGCCTGCGCGGCGAAGGCGTGACGGTCATTCTCACGACCCACTACATCGAGGAAGCCGAGGAGATGGCGGACCGTGTCGGCGTGATCAACAAAGGCGAGCTGGTGCTGGTCAGGAACAAGGCCGACCTGATGCACGAGTTCGGTACCCGCCGGCTGTCGCTGCGCCTGCGCCATCCGCTGGCGCGGGTGCCCGAGGCGCTCGCGGGCTGGCGGCTGGAGCTCTCGAGCGACGGCAACGAGCTCACCTGTCTCTATGACGCCAAGCAGGTACGCGACGGCGCTGGCGAGTTTCTCGAGCGGGTGCGCCAGGCGGGAATCGAGTTCATCGACCTCTCGACCTCGGAAAGCTCGCTCGAGGATATCTTCGTGAACCTGGTGGGGGAGAAGCGATGAACTTCGAAGCGGTGGGCGCGATCTACCGGTTCGAGATGGCCCGCGCCCGGCGCACCGTGACGCAGACCATCGTCTCGCCGGTGATCTCCACCTCTCTCTACTTCGTGGTGTTCGGCGCCGCGATCGGCTCGCGGATCCAGAGCGTCGGGGGTGTCAGCTACGGCTCGTTCATCGTGCCGGGACTGGTGATGCTCTCGCTGCTCGGGCAGAGCATCTCCAACGCTTCGTTCGGCATCTACTTCCCGCGGTTCACCGGCACCATCTACGAGATCCTGTCGGCGCCGGTATCGCCCATGGAGATCGTGTTGGGATACGCGGGCGCGGCGGCGACCAAGTCGGTCATCCTCGGAGGCATCATTCTCGCCACGGCAGGGCTGTTCGTGCCGCTGCACATCCTGCATCCATTGTGGATGGTGGCGTTCCTCCTGCTCACCGCCGTAACGTTCAGCCTGTTCGGCTTCATCATCGGCATCTGGGCCGACGGCTTCGAGAAGCTGCAGATCGTGCCGCTGCTGATCGTGACTCCGCTGACGTTTCTGGGCGGCAGCTTCTATTCAATCGACATGCTGCCGCCGGCCTGGCGCACCGTGGCGCTGGCCAACCCGGTCGTCTACCTGATCAGCGGCTTCCGCTGGAGTTTCTACGGCCTGGCCGACGTCAATGTCGGAGTGAGCCTGGGGATGACCGCGGTGTTCCTGGCGGTGGCGCTCGTCATCGTCGCGTGGATCTTCCACACGGGCTATCGGCTGAAGACCTGAGCCTTCACGGGGCACTGCCGCGCAGCCACATCTCCCGCGACAGCGGCCGGTTGTTGTAGGGAGTCTGCAGCACCACCAGCGTGGTGGTGCTGATGCTGGGGTGGAAACGCACGATGCGATCCAACACCGCTTCCAGGTGGCTCACCGACATCGCGATGACGCGCAGCGAGCCGGAATCCTCCCCCGCCAGCCGGCGGTAATCGAGGATCTCCGGGATCTCCGCCAGCGCCGGCCCGACGCTGGCGCAGGCACCGCCGTCGCAACGCAGACGGATCACCGCTTCGATGACGTATCCCAGCTTTTGCGGATCGACCTCGGCGCGATAGCCGCGGATCACCCCTGCATCTTCCAGACGCTTCACCCGCTCCGCCGCCGCCGGGGCCGAGAGCCCAACCTGGCGCCCGAGCTCCGCATACCCCGTGCGCGCGTCCTTCTGCAGCAGCTCGAGAAGCTGCCAGTCCCGAGCGTCAAGTGCGGGTTTCGATTCGAAGGTTGAGGCGGCCATGGATAACTCTCATCGTCGGTAGAATATGAATTATATAGGCGTATACGCCATTCAAATCCAGCTTTTTGCCTTCTAGTATGCCGATCAGGGATTGAGGCCTGCGCGTCCGGAAACGGCGCGTCCGGCCGAGGGTTGCCGCCTAGGATGAATCGACCGTCACTCCGGCTCTTTGAGAAGTCCCCCATGGAAAACTCCGGCCAGCTCGATGCCCGAGCGCTCTTCTACGTCGCCGTCGCGATGCTCACGTGGTCCTCCAGCTACGCTGCAATCGCGTACGGGATGGGCGCGTTCACGCCGGGTGAGGTGGCATTCTGCCGCCTCTTTCTCGGGTCGATCTGCTTCGTCCTCTGGATGCGGATCCGCAAGCTCCGGTTGCCGCCGCTGTCCGCGTGGCCGCCGCTGCTCGCGCTGGGACTGGCCGGCCTCGCCGCTTATCACCTCTGCCTCAACTACGCCGAGACGCGAATCGCCAGCGGCACGGCCGCCATCATCATCGCGCTCGCGCCGGCGGCGACCGCGGCCGCATCGGCATCATGGTTGCGTGAGCGGCTGTCCGCCCGGGCCATCGCCGGCCTGGCCGTAGCTCTGGCGGGCGTGGTGCTGGTGGTACTGACCACCGGTAACCACGTGAGCTTCCAGCCAAAGGCGGCGCTAGTGCTGGTGAGCGTGCTGGCCGCGGCAATCTATTTCACGCTGCAGAAGCCATTCTCGGCCCGATATGGCGTCGAAGCGGTCACGGCCGTCACCTTCATCGGGGGCGTCCTCGGGACGGTGCCTTTCGCCACCGGGCTGCCGCATGCACTGCTCGCGGCGCCGCACTCGCGCGTTGCCGCGCTCATCTGGCTGGGGCTCGCGCCCACCTTCCTCGGCTATCTGACGTGGAATCTGGCACTGCAGCGGGCCAGTGTCGGCAAGGTATCGAGTTTCATCTATTCGTCGACTCCGCTCGCTCTGTTGATCAGCTGGCTGTGGCTGGGCGAGCGGCCGGGCGCGGCGACTCTGGTCGGCGCGGTGATCGTCGTGGGCGGCGTCGTTTTGACCAACACGAAACCTAGGGCGGCTGCAACGCAGCGGCGGCCGCGCGCACCACGCTGTGCGTCAGGCGCTCCAGCACGGGTACCTTGAGGCGCGTCGCCTGCCAGTAGAGAGGCACGTCGAGCGGGCTATCCGGCGCCAACTCGACCAACGTACCGGCTTTCAGCTGCGGGCGCACCAGTGAGAGCGGATTCATTCCCCAGCCGATTCCCGCGAGCGCTGCGTCGATGAACGCCTGAGTGGACGGGATCCGGTGCACCGGGAGAGCCACGTCGCGGCGCACCATCCGGCGCGCCCAGACTTCCTGCAGCCTGTCGTTGCTGTCGAACAGCAGGCTCGGCGCCCGGGCGAAGGCGTCAGCCGACACACCGGCGCCGAACCAGCGCCGCATGAAGGCCGGGCTGGCCGTGGCCACATACCGCAGCGAGCCCAGCCGCCGGATGCGGCAACCCGGAACGGCCGTCCCCACCGAAGTGACCGCCGCCAATACGTACCCGCGGCGAAGCCATTCGGCCGTGTGATCCTCATCGGCCAGGGTCAGGTTGAGCAGCGCGGCATCCTCCCGTCCAAACTCCGCCATCGCCTTGATGAACCAGGTTCCCAGGCTGTCGGCATTGACGGCGATCCGTAGACTGGCGTGGGGCGCGTCGGGAGAATCCTTGGGCAGCATCGGCAGCTCGCGCCGCAGCTCCGATACCAGCACTGAGACGAGCTCCGCGTGGCGGCAGATGCGCGCGCCGATCTCAGTGGCGGAGCAGGGTTGTCCGCGGACGATGAGCACAGCGCCGAGGCGCTCCTCGAGGAGCTTGACGCGCTGCGAGACGGCGGAGGGGGTGACGTGCAGAACGCGGGCGGCCCGCTCGAAACTGCCTTCGCGGGCCACCGCGGCGACGGCCGCGAGCAACGCTTCATCGAGCACGGGCGCCCCCGGAAGTGCTTCAGCGAGACTGTATTAACATTAGCACGCCGACGCGGAACCTTGCGGCGGATGGCGTGATTGGAATCCGAGATGCGAGCAAGCGGACAGCACACTTGACACTCCTGGACAGCGCCGCGGCGGTACCCGAGACGGAGCATCGGATTCGCCTGGCGGATGGGCGTACGCTGGCCTGCCTGGAGCTCGGCGATCCTTCCGGACCGCCGGTCTTCTACTTTCACGGCTACCCCGGGTCCCGTCTCGAGGCTCGTGTCGCCGCGGCCGCCGCCCACCGGCTCGGCCTGCGGCTGCTGTCGGTCGATCGCCCGGGTTTCGGGCAATCGACCTTTCAGGCAGGCCGGCGGATCGGCGGCTGGGCCGCCGACATCGCCGCCCTGGCGGACCAACTCGGCCTGCGCAGTTTCGCGGTGATGGGCGTATCGGGTGGCGGCCCGTATGCGCTGGCGTGCGCCGCGTCGTTGCCGCATCGCCTGTCTCGCGTTGCCCTCCTCTGTCCCCTGGCTCCGCTCGATGTGGCGGATGGCAAGGCCGGAATGCTTGCGCAGGACCGGGCGATGTTGACGCTGGCGACACACGCCGCGCCGCTTGCCCGCGGCGTGGTTCACCTGTTGGCCCGCTGGATGCGCCGGGACGCGGACCGTTACCTCACGTTCATGATGTCGGGCATGGTGTCGCCCGACCGCGATCTGTTCGCCGATCCCGCCTATCGCTCGCTGGTGGTGACGAGCACTGCCGAGGCGCTGCGGCAGGGCGGACGCGGCGCCGCCTGGGAGCTGACGCTGATCGCGCGCCCGTGGGATTTCCGGCCGCAGGATGTGCAGATGCCGGTGACTCTGTGGCAGGGCCTGGCGGACCAGATCCTGCCCGCCGCCATGGCGCGGCGGCTGGCTGCGGCGCTGCCGGCGTGCGATGCCCGCTATCTCCCGGGCGAGGGGCATCTGTCGCTGGTCGTGCGGCACGTCGGCGAAGTGCTGGCGGAGCTGGGGCCGTAGCCGTGCACGGCCGCACGCGCGCTGTTGACTAGACCGAGGCCTGCTCCGGCCCGGCTTCCGTCCCGCCCAACATCCTGAGAGCCGACTCGATGGCCGCGGGGTCCACCGGCTTCGCGAGGTGATGATCGAATCCCGCCTCGTAGGCCCGGCGCCGGTCCTCGCTCTGCCCCCAGCCGGTGACGGCCACCAACAGCGTGCGCCGTCCCCAGCTCGATTCGCGGATGTGCTTCGCGAGCACGTAGCCGCTGAGGTCGGGCAGGCCGATATCGAGGAGCATCGCGTGCGGCCGAAAGCTCTCGGCCAGCTCGAGGGCCTGGCGGCCGGAATAGGCCGTCTGCACGTGATGTCCGGAGATTTCCAGCAGAGCGGCGCAGGTGTCGGCGGCATCCTGATTGTCATCGGCAACCAGAATCCTGAGGCCAATGCCCGCCACGGCGTCCGCGGCGGCGACGAGTTCCGGCGTCGTGGAGGCGACCGGCTCGCTGATGGGCAGCCTCACGACGAATTCGCTGCCTCGTCCCGGTCCTTCGCTCTGTGCGCACACCGAGCCACCGTGCAGGGCCACGATGCCGCGGACGAGCGCCAAACCAACTCCAAGACCGCCCTCGGTGCGGTCACGGACGCCGGCGGCTTGAGCGAACATGGTGAAGAGCCTGGGCGCCATGTCGGCTGATATGCCGATGCCGTTGTCGCGGACGGACACGACGACCTCGTCGCCTTCACGGCGCGCGCTGAGCTGGATCTGTCCGTGCGGATCGGTGTACTTCGCCGCGTTGATCAGCAGATTGGAGAACACCTGGGCGAGGCGCACCGCATCCGCCTCGAGCCGCATGGCTTCGCGCGGAAAGTCGAGCGACAGGGCGTGATGCTTCGCATCGATCAGCGGCCGCGCCGTCTCGATCGCGGCGCTGAGCACCGAGGTGAGCTCCGCGGGCGCCTTCTTCAACTCCAGAGTCCCGCGAGTGATGCGCGAGATGTCGAGCAGGTCATCCAGCAGCCGGCTCATGTGGGCGACCTGCCGCTCCATGATCTCCTCGGCCCATCTTCGCTGCTCGGGCGTCCGGTCGGCCTTGCCGTTCGCGGCGAGCGCATAGCGGATGGGCGCGAGCGGATTGCGCAGCTCGTGGGCGAGCAGCGCCAGGAACTCATCCTTGCGCTGATCGGCGTCGCGCAGCGCCTCCTCACTGCGCCGGAGCTGCTCCTCGCTGGCGCGCAGCCGGGCGAGCGAATTCTCCGCGAGAGCCCGGGCCTGATCCGCATCCTCCAGCAGCGAGAGGGCCGCGCGGCGCTCGCCGACCGCGCCCAGCATGTTGACGGCCTGGTAGGCGGCGGAGGCGAATCGGGCGAGATTCCGCAGCAGCCTCAGGTCCTCGGCATCGAATCCGCGCTCGCCGTCGTGTGTGAGGGCCCAGAGCGTGCCGACGGCCTTCCCATCCACATGGAAGGGCAGCATGAGAGCTTCTTCGACGACGGGCGCGATGGTTGCGAGGTAGGGATAGCGCCGCTCCCAACGCGTGAAGAGCAGCGGCCCATCGCGGCTGATCACATCCCCACCGGGTCCGAAGTCCCGAGGCGTACCGCCGCCAACGTGCACCGACCATTGGCCGGCGATCGCCGCCCAGCAGAGGCGCTGACCGTCCTTCGTGAGGAGGCTGAGGCCCGCCGAGCCGGCGTTCAGCAGCTCGAGCACCGTTTCGGCGAGAACCTGCAGGATGGTGTCCGGGCTGTCCGCGAGCGCCTGAACGAGTGCGCCCAGAGCGCGGTTCTCGGTCTCGTGGTCGCACGGGCGGCTGGCACGCCGATGCAGCTGCCCGGTGATGATGATGGACTCGAGCGCTGCGATGCCGTGGCTCGGCCGGTCGAGCTCCGCGGGTGCGGGGCCGCGCGAGTAGGCGAGAGCCGGCGGCCGATCCTTCTCGGCGCCATCGAAGGAGTATCCGGCCGGCTCGCCGAGCCGCGCCCTGAGCTCATTCACTTCCCGCTTGAGCACCAGTATGCGGCTCTCACGGTCGACCGCGGCCGAGTTGAAGCGTGCCAGCTCCTCGATCCGCGACTGCAGGTCGGTATGCGCTTCGCGCAGCAGCCTCTCGGCCCGCTTGCGCTCCGTGACGTCGCGCGCGATCTTCGACGCTCCGATGACCGCCCCGGTCTCGTCCCGGACGGGCGACACGGTGAGCGAAATCTCGACAAGACGCCCGTCTTTGGTGACCCGGGTGGTCTCGTAGTGCTCGATGCGCTCCCCGCGGCGCAGGGTCGCGAGGATCCGCTGCTCCTCGTCGAGGAGGTGCCGCGGGACGATGAGCGTGATGTGCTTGCCGATCGCCTCCGCCGGCGAGTAGCCGAAGAGGCGCTGTGCGCCGGAGTTCCACGACCGGATGATGCCGTCCAGCGTCTTGGCGATGATGGCATCGTCGGAGCTCTCGACGATGGCGGCCATGTCCGCCAGCGAGCGGTGCAGTTCCTTGTCGCGGGCCAGCCGCATTGCGGCCGCCTCGGCCTGTCCAGCCGTAAAGGACTCTTGGGTCATTGCGAGTTACCGTCTTTCCGGGGCGCTACCTTCTTTTCGAGGCTCCTCGCACGCGGGACAATGGCCTCCATGAGGCGCCATCCCGTCGTGTTTTTTCTTTATGCCCATTTTAGCACGCTGTTGGCGGGCGCGAGCCCCTGCGCGGCGGCGCCGGCCATCGAGGGCGGGTGATGGCCACCCGGATCAGCCGCGACTTCGCCAAGGCCATCTGGCTGCACGCCCAGAGATTGGATTGCGACGCGCCTTTCGGCAGCGGACCCGGGGCGACACCCGCGGCCGTGCGGCACCTCGGGTACGTGCAGATCGACACCATTCACGTCATCGAAAGGTGTCATCACCACATCCTGTATACGAGGATTCCCGACTATCGGCGCGAGCACCTGCATCAGGCCCAGGCGCAGGAGCGCAGCGTCTTCGAATATTGGACGCATGCGCTCGCCTATCTGCCGGCCGAGGACTTCAGACACTACGTACGCCAGATGCGGCGCGGGCCGCGGATGTACGGCCGGTGGTTCGATTCGGTGACCACCGGCGACCTTCGCCGGGTGCTCGGCCGTATTCGCCGCGGCGGTGCGCTCACCATCCGCGATATCGAAGATGACGTGCTCGTCGAGAAGACGCATCCGTGGGCAAGCCGCAAGCCCTCCAAGAAGGCGTTGCAGCTGGCCTTCTTCCGCGGGCTCGTCACCGTCAGCTGCCGGACCGGCATGCTCAAGTCTTACGAGCTGACGACGCGGCACTTCGGTTGGGAGCGGCTGCCGCGCGGTGCCACGCAGCGGGAGACGCTGAGCTACGTGCTCGAGCGGGCGTTGCGGTCGCAGGGTCTCGTCAGTCTCGATTCCATCTGCCATGGGGGTATCGCCAGCCGGCCGGCGGTGCGGCGGCTGATCGAGGCGCGGGCGCGCCGCGGAGATCTCGTCGCCGTCGACTTCGAAGGCGCCGGCGCATGCCGGCACTGGGCCCTACCCGAAACGCTCGCGCAGACACTCGAGGCAGATCCCGAGCGCCTCCACATCCTGTCGCCGTTCGATCCGTTGGTCTGTCAGCGCAAGCGCCTGAGCCTCTTTTTCGACTACGAGCATCGCTTCGAGGCCTATTTGCCCGCGGCCAGGCGCGTGCTCGGATACTTCGCCTGCCCGGTGCTCGCCGGCGACCGCATCGTCGCCGCCCTGGACCTGAAGACGGACCGGGACCTCGGTCGCCTGCGGGTGCGGAAATGGACCTGGATGGCGAAGCAACCCCGGCGGGCGCTCCGCGCGGCGATCGAGACGGCGCTGCATTCGTTCGAGCGCTTCCAGTTGGCGCCGTAGTTAAGCGACGCTTCATCGTCATTATCTCTTCTAATGGCCGGACACGCGGCCGGCGGCGATACTCGCCGCATGACGGCCATTGCCCCATCGGGCGCATATCTGACCGGACTGGCTCTCGGCGGCTCGCTCATCGTCGCGATCGGCGCGCAGAACGCGTTCGTCCTGCGCCAGGGCTTGCTGCGAGCCCACGTGGCGCTGGTCGTCGTCCTTTGCATTCTCATCGACGTGGCGCTGACGACGGTCGGGGTTGGCGGCCTGGCGGCGTCGCTCGGCCGCAGTCCGCCGGCCCTCGAAGCCTTGGCGGCCGCCGGCGCCTGTTTCCTGGGTTGCTACGGGCTGGGGGCGGCGCGCCGCGCCTGCTCGAGTCAGTCTCTGTCGGCGGCTGCAGCCGGCAACGCCCAGACGGCGGGCAACGCACTGCTGCAGACCCTCGCCGTCTCACTGCTCAATCCCCACGTGTATCTCGATACCGTGCTCCTCATCGGCTCCGTAGGCGTGCAGCAGCCGGCGCCGCTGCGGCCGGCCTTCCTCGCGGGCGTATGGACGGCGAGCCTCGGCTGGTTCACGAGTCTCGGGTTCGGCTCGCGTCTGCTCGCTCCCCTGTTCGCCCGTCCGATGGCGTGGAGGCTGCTCGATGGGCTGGTGGCGGCCGTCATGTGGGGCATTGCGCTGACGCTCCTCTGGACGACATTCCGTTGAGGCCGCGCCGGGACCGCCCCCTTCGCCACCCTGTTGGTGGCGGTGTTCGATGCGGCTACCCGATGGAGCGTCTCGAGGAGCTGACCGGCAGCCGTGTGCTCGCAGGCGTGGTGACATGCGCGGTGTTCACGCTGGATCACGTCGGCTTCTGGGGCTGGCACCACGTCTTCATCGCCGGCTCGGCGGGCGCGGCGCTCACCCTTCTTTATTTCTGGCGCCGCAACATCTGGGTGAACATGATCGCGCACTTCATCGTGGATGCGTCCGCCTTCCTGGCCTGAGCCGCGCCCACCCGCGGCTACTTCTTTTTCACCGCTTCCTTGTAAGCAGCGGCAAACGCCTCTACGAACGTGTGCGGCAGATGATCCGCCGGCATCTCGATGAGGTTGCGGTAGAAGGTCGTGAAGAGCTCCCAGTACTGGGCCTTGTCGGCCGATTTGGCCTTGCCGCGGCGGGCCGCCCGCTCGAAGCGGGCTTCGAGCTCCGCCGGATCCAGGCGGTCGAGGAACTCGACGAAAGCGGCGCGCATGGCCTGTGCCGCCGCCTGCTCGTGAGACTTGGCCTCGCCCACCGACTCCCGCAGCCACTGTACGGCATCGATGCTGCGGCTCTCGTGCTGCAGCAGCAGCGCGAGGAGCAGCTCATCGACGGTCGAGCGTCCGAGCGAAGGCCGCGGATCGTCGGGCTCCGGAGGCGGCACCTCGATGCGGAAGCGGTCGCGGATCTCGCTGCGCGACCGCTCCAGGTCCTTGAGGCCCACCAGCGCCTCCCGCAGGAGCTGTCCGGTCAGATGCAGCATGCGGGTCTGGGCGTCCACCGGCAGCTTTTCCGGGTCGATACCCGCGCCGCGGCAGAATGCGTGCAGTCCCGATTGGACGTCATAGATCGCAGGCGCGCTCGCACCGCGCGCATCGCGTCCGGCCGCTTTGGCGAGCCGCGCAATTCGGCGGGCGAGGGACTCATCGCTGGGCTCGGAGACAGGCTCGGCCCTCGAGACCGCGGCCGCGGCCGCCCCGCCTCTGGGGGAGGCGACCGCCTGGCCATAGGCGTTCACCGGCTGGAAGTTGCCCGTACCCGTGTCCGGCACCGAAGCATCGCTGACCAGGAGCTCTTCCAGATCGAGCATGGCGCCGATGTCGGTTTGCGCCGCGCGTCCGATCGGGTGCAGCGCGTGGATGCTGGTGGGCACGGCCGCGGCGGAATCGAGCTCGGGGATCTCGGGCACCGTCTCGGATTCCATCGCGACGACGATCTGATAGTCGCCGACCCGCAGGACATCGCCGTTTTTCAGCCGATAGCCGCTCGAGCCGAGCTTCGAGAGCGCCTCCGGCTGGTCATTGACGAACACCCCGTTGGTGCTCAGGTCCTCGAGGTAGAAGTGGCCGTCGCGAAAATGCACACGCGCATGGTGCGCGGAGACGTAGCGCAGCGGGTCCGGAAGCACCCAATCATTGTCGCTGGAGCGCCCGATCGAGCCGCCGCTCATGCCGAAAACGATGGTGTGTCGCTCGGCGAGCTGCCGCCGGTGATCGCTGACGACGCGCAGGCGAAGCGTCATGGTGTCCCGAAGTCAAGTGGCCATTGCAGAGAAAAACCGAGCCTATTGCGCGGACGCGGCAGCTTCCCCGGCACGCCCGGCAATATAATGCAGCCTCCAAACTAGCAGCGGGCCTCACCTGAGCCATGGCAGCCAGTCACATTTTCCGCATTATGTTCGTGAATCAGGGCAAGGTTTACGAGGTCTACGCCCGTAAGGTGGGCCATGGCGATCTGTTCGGGTTCATCGAGGTCGAGGAGCTGGTTTTCGGGGAGCGCTCCTCCGTGGTCCTGGACCCCTCCGAGGAGCGCATCAAGGGCGAGTTCGCGGGCGTCAAGCGCACCTTCCTGCCGCTGCATTCGGTGCTGCGGATCGATGAGGTCAAGAAGCAGGGGGTGAGCAAGATCACCGCCCTCGAGGGCGGCGCGAACGTGTCGCAATTCCCGATGCCGATGTACTCGCCGTCACCCGGCGAGAAGAAGTGATGCCCGAGGGCCTCCTCGTCCTGCCCGGTACGCCGGCGCTCTCGGGTTTCCGGATCGAGAAGCTGCTGGCGCGCATCGCCGCCCTGGAGCCGTCGGTCACCGGCCTGGACGCGTATTTCGTGCACTTCGCCGCCGTCGCGGGTCCGCTGTCCGAGAACGAGCTGCGGATTCTGCAGCAGCTGCTGACGTACGGGCCCCGTGCCTGCGCGCCGCCCCGGAATGCCGACACGGAGCGGCTGCTCGTGGTGCCGCGCGCTGGGACGATCTCGCCCTGGTCCAGCAAGGCCACCGACATCGCTCATGTTTGCGGGCTCGCGGGCGTGGAGCGGATCGAGCGCGGCATCGAATATCGGATCACGGCGCGGCGGCCGCTCGGGCCGCAGCGGCTGTCACAGCTCGCCCCGGCGCTGCTCGACCGCATGACGGAGATGGCATTGCTCGATCCCGCCGAGGCGGCCCGGCTCTTCGGGCACGCCGCGCCCCGGCCCTTGCGGCGCATCCCGCTCGCCGGCGGCCGCGCGGCCCTGGAGGAAGCGAATCGCGCGATGGGGCTCGCGCTCTCGGCCGATGAGGTCGATTACCTGCTCGCGAGCTTCAGCCAGCTCGGCCGCGATCCGACCGATGCGGAGCTGATGATGTTCGCGCAGGCCAACTCCGAGCACTGCCGGCACAAGATCTTCAACGCGCGCTGGATCATCGACGGCCGCGAGCGGGAAGAGTCGCTGTTCGCGATGATCCGCTACACCCATGCGCGCCATCCGCAGGGGATCCTCTCCGCCTATCGCGACAACGCGGCGGTCATCGAGGGCACGGCGGGACGGCGCTACTTCCCCGATCCGCGATCCGGCGCCTATCGCGAGAGCCGCGAGCCCATCGACATCCTGATGAAGGTCGAGACTCACAACCATCCGACCGCCATCTCGCCCTTTCCCGGGGCGGCGACCGGCTCCGGCGGTGAGATCCGCGACGAGGGCGCCACCGGCCGCGGCGCGCGGCCGAAGGCCGGCCTCACCGGCTTCTCCGTCTCCAACCTGCGAATTCCGGGCTACGAGCGCCCGTGGGAGCGCCTGCCCGCCATTCCGTCACGCATCGCCTCCGCGCTCGACATCATGCTCGACGGGCCGATCGGGGCCGCCTCGTTCAACAACGAGTTCGGGCGCCCGGCGATCTGCGGCTACTTCCGCACCTTCGAGCTCGCCGTTCCGCCCGACCCGCCGGGCCGGGTGCGCGGCTATCACAAGCCGATCATGATCGCCGGGGGGCTCGGCAACATCCGGCGCGCGCACGTCGACAAGGCCGACGTGCCCGTGGGCGCGAAGCTCATCGTGCTCGGCGGCCCGGCGATGCTGATCGGCCTGGGCGGCGGCGCGGCCTCCTCGGTGGGCAGCGGCGCCTCGAGCGCCGACCTCGATTTCGCCTCCGTCCAGCGCGGCAATGCGGAGATCCAACGCCGCGCGCAGGAGACGATCGATGGCTGTTGGGAG
>Ga0335075_10007145_pt1 | contig 17194 bp, 16 predicted proteins | sample Lox_Sample_24_FD_206723 | JGI IMG/M metagenome (GOLD analysis project Ga0335075, IMG submission 206723) | Soil microbial communities from Loxahatchee National Wildlife Refuge, Florida, United States - Lox_Sample_2.4 | ecosystem: Environmental > Terrestrial > Soil > Wetlands | place: USA...
GAGGAGCACGGCTTCCGCGACATCAAGATCTCGGTCAAGCACCACAACCCGGTGGTGATGATCCAGGCCTACCGGCTGCTCGCCGCCCAGTGCGACTACCCGCTGCATCTGGGGGTGACCGAGGCGGGCCCGGCGTTCCAGGGCACGATCAAGTCGGCGACCGCGTTCGGGGCGCTGCTCTCGCAGGGCATCGGCGACACGATCCGGGTGTCGCTGTCCGCGCCGCCGGTCGAGGAGGTCAAGGTCGGGATCGGCATCCTCGAGTCGATGGGCATGCGCGAGCGGGGCCTGGAGATCGTCTCCTGCCCGTCTTGCGGTCGCGCCCAGGTGGACGTCTACAAGCTGGCAGAAGAGGTGACCGCGGGCCTTACCGGGATGGAGGTCCCGCTCCGGGTCGCGGTGATGGGGTGCGTGGTGAACGGCCCGGGCGAGGCCCGCGAGGCGGACCTCGGCGTCGCCTCGGGGAACGGCAAGGGCCAGATCTTCGTCAAGGGCAAGGTCATCGCGACCGTGCCCGAGTCGAAGATCGTGGAGACCCTGATCGAAGAGGCGATGCGGCTGGCCGAGCAGGCAACCGAGAGCGGCGCGCAGGAGGCCGGGCCCGGCCAGCCCATCGTCACGACGTACTAGACGACGATCTCACCGACCCTCCCGGCCAGTGCGACGTGCGCATCGGCCGGGAGCATGACGTCGGTGACGAGCACGCTGATCTTCTCGACCGGCGCGAACGACGCCAGGCTGACCACCCCCCACTTGGTGTGATCAGCCAGCACGACGACGCGCCTGGCCACCTTGATCAGCGCGCGGTTGGTCTCGGCCTCTGCCAGATTGGGAGTGGAGAGGCCGACCTCGGGGTCGAGACCGGTGCAGCCGAGGAAGAGCGTGTCGAAGTGGAGCGATGCGATCGTCAGGTCGGCCACCGGCCCGACGAGCGCGTCTGACGCCGTGCGCATGCCGCCGGTGAGCACCACCGAGGCCACGTCCGGGCTGTGGTTCCCGCTGAACAGGTTCGCGACCCGCAGCGAGTTGGTGACGACGGTCAGTCCCGGCACGTCGAGCAGGCACTGGGCGAGCGCGAACGTGGTCGTTCCGGCTGCGATCGCGATTGCCGTTCCTGGCCGGACCAGGGCGGCCGCCGCGCGGGCGATGGAGGTCTTCTCCGGGCGTTCGAGCACGAGCTTGTCCTCGAAGCCGGGCTCATGGCCACCATGAGAGCCCGGCAGAACCGCGCCGCCGTGGACCTTTTCCACCAGTCCGTCCTTGGCGAGCACTTCCAGATCTCGGCGGATCGTCATGTCCGAGACGCCGAGTTGTTGCGTTAGGTCACTCACCCGTGCGCTGCCGTCGTTTCTGACGGCTTGCAGAATGAGTGACTGCCGATGTCTAGCCAGCATTCACTACCCCCTCAATAGTGTCCGAACACTATAAAGTATGACGGCTTGAGAGGCTTGTTGGGTTACGACACAGAGTGTCTGAAATTTACTCTGAACGCGAGAAAAAATTCGGTGATGTGCGTGTTGTGCCGAATCTCGTTATGCAAAAAGCCGACTTGTAGCGATAGGTATCGAACCGATGCCCCTACGTGGCGAATTGATGGCGATCCGTGTCGGAGGCTGTCAGCCCGATGCGGCAGGATGGAGGCATGCCGGTTTCCCCTTCGCCGAAGCTCCGCCCGCTCAGGCGCTGCCTAGCGCTGGCGGCGGTCGCGCTGGCCGTCGGCGTCGGCCTGAGCGCCTGCACGTCGGGTTCGTCCTCCGGCTCTTCCGCCTCGGCGGGCGCCAGCCGCACGACCGGCGGAAGCGGCGCCGCGACGGCCGGCGACGGCGCCGGGACGGCGGCCATCGTGCCGACGGCGTCGACGCTGCGCTGGAGCCAGTGCACCGGGTCGCTGTCGGGCTCGGAGTGCGCAACGCTCGCGGTGCCGCTGAACTACGCCGACCCCGGCGGCAGGAAGATCACGCTGGCGCTGTCCATGATCCCGGCCACCGCCCCGGCCGCCAGCCAGCAGGGCGTGCTGCTCGTCAACCCGGGGGGACCGGGGGAGCCCGGCCGCTCGCTCGCGGCGGCGGTCGCGGCCGGGCTGAGCCCGCAGGTGGCGGCCACCTACGACATCGTCGGCTTCGACCCGCGCGGGGTGGGCGGTTCGGTGCCCGCGCTGAGCTGCGACCCGAGTTTCTTCGACGAGGTCCGGCCCGACTACATCCCGGCCAGCGCGGCGGCCGAGCAGGTGCTCATCGGCCGGGCCAAGGCCTACGCGGCCGGGTGCGAACAGCGGTTCGGCTGGCTGCTGCCCTATATGACGACCGTCAATATGGCCCGCGACATGGACCAGATCCGTCAGGCATTCGGCGTCGCCAAGGTCAATTATTACGGATTCTCCTACGGCACCTATCTCGGCCAGGTCTACGGGACGCTGTTCCCCGACCGGGTGCGCCGGATGGTGCTCGACTCCACCGTGGACCCGACCGGCGCCTGGTACACCGACAACATCGACCAGGACTACGCCTTCCAAGGGCGGCTGGACGCGTTCTTCGCCTGGACGGCGAAATACGACTCCGCCTATCACCTGGGGTCGACCCAAGCGCAGGTCCAGGCGGCCTACTACAAGGTGCGCGGTGAGCTCGAGAAAACGCCCATCACCGGGCCGAACGGCCCGCTGATCGGCCCGGACGAGCTGGACGACACGTTCGTCATCACCGGGTACCTGAACTCCGTGTGGCCCGCGTTCGCGCAGGCGCTCTCCCAGTACGCCGGCAGCGGCAACGGCAGTGGGCTGATCAACCAGTACGAGACGTGGGGCACGACCAGCGAGAACACGTTCGCGGTCTACAACGCGGTCGAATGCGCCGACGTGAACTGGCCCAGGAACTGGTCGAAGTGGCAGGCCGACACCGAGCGCGTCTACAAGACCGCGCCGTTCGAGGCCTGGGACAACGCCTGGTTCAACGCGGCCTGCGCCTTCTGGCCGGTCAAGGGCCCGGCCGAGCCCTTCAAGGTGGACGGCTCCGGGCTGCCGCCGGTCCTGATGCTGCAGGGCACGCTGGACCCGGCGACGCCGTACGCGGGCGCGCAGGACGCGCACCGGCTGCTGCCGAGCGCCCGGATGGTGGTGGTGGAGGGCGGCGGCAACCACGGGCAGTCGCTCGAGAGCCCGCCAAACCAGTGCGTGCAGGGCTACCTGAACGCCTACCTCGCCACCGGGGCGGTACCGGAGCGGCCGGGTCTGGTCAACGCCACCTGCCCGGCCACCGCTGATCCGACTCCGGGTGGGTAGGCCGGACAGAACCGGCTAGGCTGGAAACATGTTGCGCGTTAGGCAGCGCTCGGAGCAGGCCAGGCTGCTGGATGACCGTGACCGGGCCGCGGCGCTTGAGGTGTGCGGCGCCGATCCGGTGGCAAACGTATTCGTCGAGTCCAGGATCAGGATCTTCGGGGCCGATCCAGGGCGGCTCGGCGCCCAGCTCTGGGGTTTCGAGCAGGGCGGCCGGCTCGTGTCGCTCTGCTATTCGGGTGCGAACCTGGTCCCGGTGCAGGCAACCCCGGCCGCAGTCGCCTCGTTCGCGGACCGCGCGCTGCGCCAGGGACGTCGCTGCTCCTCCCTGGTCGGCCCGTCGGCGGCCGTGAGCGCGCTGTGGGGGTTCCTGCGCCCGTACTGGGGGCCCGCCAGGGACGTGCGGGCCGCGCAGCCGTTGATGGCGATCAGCGGCCCGCCGTCGGTTGCGGCCGACCCGGCGGTCAGGCGGGTCCGCGTCGATGAGATCGACGTCCTGCTGCCGGCGTCGATCGCCATGTTCACCGAGGAGGTCGGCGTCTCCCCGCTGGCGGGCGACGGCGGCGCGTCCTACCGGGCGCGGGTCGGCGAACTCGTCCGCGCGGGCCGCGCGTTCGCGAGGATCGATGACGGCCGGGTCATCTTCAAGGCCGAGGTCGGCGCGGCCACCCCGAGCGCCTGCCAGGTGCAGGGCGTCTGGGTCAGGCCCGAGTACCGGGGGCGGGGCATCGCCGCCCCCGGCATGGCCGCCGTGGTCAACCAGTCCCGCGAGACGATCTCCCCGATCGTCTCGCTCTACGTCAACGACTTCAACGCCCCCGGCCGCGCCACCTACAAGCGGGCCGGCTTCCACGAGGTGGGCGAGTTCATGTCTGTTCTTTTCTGAGTTCGCGATTACTCGTCGGCCACGATCGACCCGACCCGCTCCCCCAGCGCGGGGTCGCGCCTGGTCAGTATCAGGGCGTAGATGACCGAGACGATGATGATGCCCAGGGCCATGTACGGGAACCAGTCGTAGGGGTCCGGCTGCGGCGGCTTGCACAGGTAATAGACCGGGACCGCGATCGCCGCCATGCCCAGGACCGGCAGGATCACGTGCTTGACGATGCCGGACTCGGCCGGCCGGTACCTCCGGTAGTAGAACGGCAGCGCCAGGTTGGACAGGAAGTACACGACCAGGACGAGGATCGTGCCCATCGTCCCGGACTCGTCGAAGTAGTTCAGCGCGCTCAGCGGTCCGCTGCCGCCGCCGCCGACCCAGTGGCCGATCGCCCAGCCGAGCACGATGACCGACGCGATGCCGACGAAGGCGAAGATGGCATTGACCGGCGTCCGCCGGACCGGGTCGACCTTTCCGATCCAGCGGGGCAGCAGTCCCTCGCGGCCCGCGTTGAACACCAGCCGGCACTGCGAGTTCACCGCCGCGATGAGCACGCCGAGGGTCGACGTCAGGCCCGCCAGGTAGGCGAGGAACGCGAGTCCGGCCACCACGCCGTGCGCGACGTCGATGAACGGGATGGGAGCGTTCGCGAGCGCGGTGCCATTGTCGTGGAAGCCGCTGACGGTGGAGTAGGCGAGCAGCAGGTACGTGACCCCCATCAGCGCGACCGACATGAACACCGCCCGCGGCACGTTGCGCCGCGGGTTCCCGGTCTCCTCCGCCAGCGCGGCCGAGTTCTCCCAGCCGATGAACAGGTAGATCGCCAGCGGGAAGCCCGCTGCCATGCCGCTGAAGCCGCCGGTGATGTTGTGCGGCTCAAACGGCGCGAAGCTGAGGCTGCCGCCGTTCTTGATCAGCGTCGCGACCGCGACGATGACCAGCACCAGCATCTCGAAACCGAAGAAGAACCCGGCCAGCCTGGTCGAGACGGCGACGCCGCGGATCATCATCGCCACCGCGCCCGCGGTCAGCAGCACCGAGAAGATGATCCAGGGGACGTTCCATCCCAGGTAGTAGTTGAGCATTATCGACAGGAACCCGCCGGAGATCACCAGCACCGACGAGATCGCGATGATGTAGCCGGCGCCGCACAGCAGCGCCGTCGTCACCGCGCTGGTGCCGCCGAACGTCTTGCCCACGAAGGTGATGAAGCCCCCGGTCGATGGCTGCGCCCGGGAGAACTGCGCCAGCGTGTTGGCCAGCAGCGCGATCGCGACGATGGCGGCGACGATGGTCAGCGGCGCCGCGATGCCGGCCGTGACGACGATGAGCCCGAAGCTGAAATAGAAGCTGTACGCCGGGCCGATATTGGCCATCGTCGATGCGGAGATGTCGATCAGCCGCAGCGCGCCCTTGTGCAGTCGATCCGGGGATTCGGGTGCCTTGGTCTCGGAGAACGGGACCGACGCCGCTTCACTCATTCGCGCACGCTCCTCGTGACGGCTATGCGTGAATTGTGCGACATTGAACTGCTGAAGCGGAAGGAGCACGACGGCACCGATTACCGCAAAACGCCGCCGGGCCCTCAGTCGCGGTCGCGGGTCTTGCGCAGGCGGTCGAGCACGGGTTCGCAGGCGTCGGTGAGGGCCCCGAGGCCGCCGGCGTCGAGCCCGTCGATGAAATGCCGCCTGACGCTGGCGACGTGGTGCGGGGCGACCCGGCCGATGGTCTCGGAGCCGAGCTCGGTGAGCACGGCGAAGGTGCCGCGCTTGTCTCCCTCGCACCCCTCGCGGACGACCAGGCCCCTGGACTCCATCCGGCTGACCTGATGGGAGAGCCTGCTGCGGGACTGGGCGGTGCGGTCGGCCAGCTCGGTCATCCTCAGCCGTTTCCTAGTCGCCTCGGACAGCTCGACCAGGATCTCGTAGTCGTGCATGGACAGCCCGAACGGATGCAGGTCCCGGTCCAGCTGCCGCATCAAGAGCTGGGCAAGCTGGATGTAGGCGCGCCAGGCGCGCTGTTCTTCTTCGGTGAGCCAGCGAGGGAGGCTGGCTCGCGGGGCACCGTCAGCCAGGGGCTCTGTCGGCATAGCAGGTAACCTACCGGTCGCGCTCGGTGCCTGCTACCGTCCCGCCGCGCTCGGTGCTGCTACCTAGTGGTGCGCGGTGCGGTAACGTCGAGCGAGATGTCAGAGACGTTGGCGAACCCTCAGGCGGCGAGCGCACCAGCTCCGAAGCACAGTCGGCTGGCGTGGCTGGACGCGCTGCGGGGATTCGCCGCCCTGTGCGTGGTGTTCGACCACGGGTCCACGCTGATGCTCATGCCGGTCAGGGACTTCCTGTACCGCTGGCTCGACCTCGGCCAGTACGGCGTGTTCGTGTTCTTTCTGATCAGCGGGTACATCATCCCGGCCTCGCTGGAGCGCAAGGGGTCCGTGCGCGGGTTCTGGACCAGCCGGCTCTTCCGGCTGTATCCGATGTACCTGGTCGCGCTGGTCATCGCCGCGGTCACCTACGAGACCGGGTACGGCACGCTCAGGGGCGCCGAGCATCATCCGGGTCAGTCGGTATTTGCCTGGCTGCTGATGCTGCCGAACCTGCTGACCGGTCCCAACGTGCCCAATGTGACCTGGACCCTGTCTTATGAGATGGTCTTCTACGTGCTGCTTGTCGCGCTGTTCAGCTGGGGCGTGCACCGGCGCAGCGGCACCTACGCGACGGTCTTCGCGGTCGCTGCGGTTGCGCTCGGCGGCGTGCTGCCGATGGCGGCGCTCACCCGCTGGGCGGGCCACGCCGACCATGGCGGGCTGGCGCTCAACGCGACCGCCGACGCGCTGGTCCTCGGCGGCATCGTCCTCGCGCTCTCGTCGCGGTCCCGGGTGGCCCGGGTCGGGGCGGCCGTAGCCGGCCTCACGGCGCTCGTCCTCGTCATGGTCAACCAGGGATCGCCGTCGCCGTGGGAGGGGAGCGTGATCCTGGCCCTGATGTTCACCGGCACGCTGATCTACCGCACCCAGCAGCGGCAGCCGGGCACCAGCAGGGCGATGACCGCGGCCATCGTCGTCGGCGTGCTCGCGCTAACCACGTTCGCCGGGCTCTGGCACGGCCAGCAGCGCCACATGAGCCACCAGTGGCTGATTCAGTGGGCGACCTCGGTGCTGCTGGCGGGCGCGACGTTCGGGCTCGGCCTGGCCGCGAGCAACCGCCGGGTGCCCCGCTGGTGCGCCTGGCTCGGCATGATCAGCTTCTCGGTCTACCTGCTCCACCCGCTCGTCTTCGACGCCTACCGGGATGTCCCGGTCCTGCACCGTCCGCATACGTTGGGAGTCCAGGCGCTGATGTTCGCCGGCTGCGTGGCGGTGATCATCGCACTCAGCACGGTGACCTACTACCTCGTCGAGCGGCCGATGCAGCGGCTGGGCCGTCGGCTGTCGGGGCGCGGCGGCGGGAGCGGAAGCGGCGAGCCCGCGGGGGTCACGGCCGCCCGCCCGGTCGGGCAGGAGGGCCAGTCGGTCGAGCAGACGGGCCAGTCGGTCGACTACGCCACCGGCGCTGCGACGGGCGCCGCGATCGGCTCGGGCGACGCCGTGACCGACGCCGGGTCCGGGCGGGACACCGACTCCGACCGGCCCGGGGCGCCGACGGCGGCGCGGAGCGCGTCGAGCAGCAGCGCGGTCGCGGGCGGATCCGGCGCCTCGCCGTAGCGGACAGCGACCACCGAGCGGCTGGTCCCGCGCAGCCGGGCCGTGCGCACGCCGGGGTTGCGGGCCGCCCGCAGCGCCAGGCCCGGCAGCAGGGTGACGCCGAGGCCGGCCGTGACCAGGGCCTGCGCGGCGACGAAGTCGTCGGTGGTGAACGCGATCCTGGGGGTGAAGCCGGCGTGCGCGCACTGCCTGAGCAGGTGCTCGCGGCACCGGTCGCAGCCGGCGATCCAGCGCTGATCGGACAGCCGGGCCAGGTCCGCGGGCCATAGTTCGGTCACCGCGGGCGCCAGCGGCGGCTCGCCGCCGCAGACCGCCGTGTCCGGCATGATCAGGTGGACCGGCTCGGACAGCAGCACCACCTCGCGGAGGTCGTCGTGGTCGGCGACCGGGACCGCCGCGTCGTCGGCCCGCGCCTCAGCCGCCCCGACCGACGCCGCCCGCCTGGTGCCGCCGTCATCCGCCTCGTGCCGGAAGATCAGCGCGACGTCCACGTACCCGGCCCGCAGCATCCGGAGCGCCTCCGGCGGCTCCGCCTCGGTAAGCCGCAGGTCGAAGCCGGGATGGCGGTCGTCAAGAATCGCCGCCGCGGTGGGCACGATGGTGCCGAGGGCCGACGGGAACGCCGCCAGCCGCAGCCGCCCGGCGCGCAGCCCGGCGAAGACCACCAGCTCGTTCTCGGCCGCGTCGAGGCGGCCGATCACCTCGACCGCCCGCTCGGCCAGCAGCCGCCCCGCGTCGGTCAGCCGGATGCCGCGCCCGGCCCGCTGGACCAGCTTGGTTCCCGTCTCCGCCTCGAGCCGCGCCAGGTGGTGGCTGACGGACGGCTGCGCGTAGTTCAGCGCGTGCGCCGCCGCCGTCACCGAGCCGTGCCTGGCCACGGCGACGAGGACGCGGAGCCTCGTGACGTCGAGCATGGTCCTGACTATAGACGCTATCGATTGGTTCGCCCAGAGACCCATTTCGGACTAATCAGTGCAGGTCGCAACCGAATTGTTACGGTCGGCGCGATCGCTGTTGGCGCTGTGCGGAGCCGCACCGCCGTTCGGGATAATCATCAGCGTGACCGTTGCTGCTGGAAAGACCGACGGGCAGGCTCAGGGCCCGGCCGCCGAACGGGCCGACGAGGAGAAGGAACGGCTGACCGCGCTCGGCGGGCTCGCCGCGCTCTCCCTCGACGCGCTCTCCAGCGTCGCCTACGGGCCCGAGGCCATCCTCATCGTGCTGGTGGCGGCCGGGTCATCGGCGCTCAAGTACAGCCTGCCGATCACCGGCGCGATCGTGGTCCTGCTGGCGGTCCTCGTCATCTCCTACCGGCAGGTCATCGAGGCGTTCCCGAACGGCGGCGGCGCCTACGCCGTCTCCAAGACCCACCTCGGAACCACGCCCTCGCTCGTCGCCGCCGCCTCGCTGACCGTCGACTACATACTGAACGCGGCCGTCGGGGTCTCCGCGGGCGTCGAGGCGCTGACGGCCGCGTACCCGTCGCTGTACGGCGCCCGGGTATGGCTGTGCCTGGCGGTGCTCGCGGCGATCACGGGGGCGAACCTGTGGGGCGTGGCCGAGTCCGCCCGCCTGTTCATGGTGCCGACGCTTGCGTTCATCGTCTCCATCTTCGCCGTGATCATCATCGGCCTGCTGCGCAGCCACCCGGCGGTCCCGCTGTCGCACAGCCTGCCCGCGGTCACCGAGTCGGTCGGCGCACTGCTGATCCTGAAGGCGTTCGCGTCGGGCTGCTCGGCGCTGACCGGGGTGGAGGCGATCGCCAACTCGGTGCCGCAGTTCCGCAGGCCGAGGGTGAGACGAGCACAGCACACCGAGGTAGGGCTCGGCCTGCTGCTCGGCTTGATGCTGCTCGGGCTGGGTGTGCTCATCCGGCACTGGAACGCGGTCCCGCAGTCCGGGACGACGGTGCTCGCGCAGCTCACCGAGGGCGCGGTCGGGCACAACGCCTTCTACTACATCATCCAGCTGGTCACGCTGGTGCTGCTCGCGCTGGCGGCCAACACCTCCTTCGGCGGGCTGCCGGTGCTGGCCGGCCTGCTCGCGCACGACAACTTCCTGCCGCACGTGTTCGGTCTGCGGGCCGACAGGAGAGTGTTCAGGTACGGCATCGGGGTGCTCGCCGTCGCCGCCGCGCTGCTGCTCATCGCCGTCCGCGGCGACACCCAGGAACTGGTGCCGCTGTTCGCGGTGGGGGTCTTCATCGGCTTCACCCTGTCCCAGTTCGGCATGGTGAAGCACTGGCATCTGCAGCGCGCCTCCATCGGCCGGTCCTGGATCTACAAGGCCTGCATTAACGGCGTCGGGGCGGTGCTCACGTTCGCCGCCACGATCATCGAGCTGGTCAGCAAGTTCCTGGCCGGGGCGTGGCTGGTCGCGATCGTCATCCCGCTGCTGGTGCTGATGTTCATGGCCGTGCAGCGCGCCTACGCCCGGCTTGGCGTCGCGCTCGCGATCGGGCAGGTGCCGCCGCCCCCGGTCAAGCAGGCGTCGCTGGTGATCGTGCCGGTGTCGGGCATGTCGAGGCTCACCGCCGAGGGCATCTCGGTCGCGATGTCGCTCGGCGATGATGTGATCGCGGTGACGGTGGTGTACACCGACTCCGATGACGACTCGGCCGGCGACGTGTCCTTCCGCCAGGAGTGGCAGGCCTGGCGACCGGAGGTCCAGCTGCTCACGCTCCGCTCATCTCACCGCTCGCTCGCCAAGCCGATCGTGTCCTACTTGCAGGCGGTCGAGGCGGAGGACAAGTACCACCGCCTGGTGGTGCTGATCCCCGAGGTGGAGCCGCTTCACCCCTGGCAGGCGCTGCTGCACAACCAGCGCGGCATCATCCTCGACCGCGCGATCCGCCGCGGCACCAGGAACGTCGTCCTGTGCCGCCTCCGCTACCGCCTGGAGACCCTGGCCGCCGACCCCGACGCTCCGGCCAGCGCCGATGCCCGTAAGGACCCTCCTGGGGCGGAGACGTAGGAGATTGGGCCGATTTTTTCCCGGCATCGGTAAACCACTCGCGCGGGGGTCGCGTCTTACCTGTGAGGCTCGGTGAAAGCGGGACACCGAGCCTCAACCATGTCCAGGGGCAGCCCCCTGGGGGCTACCATGTGGGGCGATGAGCCTGGATGAGATCGACGCGCGGATCATTACCGCGCTGATCAAGGACGCCCGCGCGAGCTACGCCGTGATCGGCGCCGAGGTCGGCCTGTCCGCGCCCGCGGTCAAGCGGCGGGTGGACCGGCTCCGCGTCTCCGGCGCCATCACCGGGTTCACCGCGCGGGTCGATCCGGCCGCGCTCGGCTGGACGACCGAGGCGTACGTGGAGCTGTTCTGCGGCTCGTCGACCTCGCCGGAGGCGATCGCGGCCGCGGTCAGGCGGCACCCGGAGGTGGCGGACGCCTGCACGATAACCGGCGAGGCGGACGCGCTGGTGCACATCCGGGCGGCCGACATCAGGCATTTCGAGCAGGTGGTGGAGCGGATCGCGGCCGAACCGTTCGTGCAGCGGACACGGAGTGTGATCGTCCTGTCGAGACTTGTCGAACGAGCCGACGCGTTTGCCCCGCCCGGGCGATCATAACGGGATAAAATCTGCGCATGCCAGAGACTGACAGTGACATGGGTGCGGAAACAGCGCGGTTCCAGGCCTTCGCCACGCGGCGGGACGACGACCTTCCCCCGCCCTGGCAGATGAAAGCGCCCGGGTCCAAGATCGGCATGCTCGTCGCGATCGTGGTGGTCGTCGCGATCCTCGCGCTCCTGCTCGGCGTCGTGCTCGGGGCCTAGCCTCACCGGTCCGGCGGCGGGAACTCCGCCGAACCGCGCGTGATCAGCCGCACCGGCACCAGCACCGTGCGGGGCGGCGCCTGCTCGCCCGCCAGCCGCCGGACCAGCAGCTCGCCCGCCGTCCGCCCGATCACCATGGCGTCGTAGCTCATCACCGTGACGGGCGGCGAGACGAGGTCGGCTAGCGGGAAGTCGCCGAATCCGACGACCGCCATCCGGTCTCGCCGGGCGATGGCGCGCAGCACCGCCTCCGTCTGCGCCCGGTCGGCGCAGAGCACCGCGGTGACGTCGGCGCGCGGCAGCGCCTGGGCTGTGAGCGCCGTCCAGGCCGGATCGGCCGTCAGCCCGGCGGCCGCCATCGCCTCGGTGTAGCCGGCCAGCAGCTGCGCCGTTCGGTAGACGGCGGAGCCGCCGCTGACCAGCCCGATCCGCCGGTGCCGGTTGGCGATCAGGTGCGCCACCGCCGTCCGGGCGCCGCCGCGCTCATCGGGCAGGACCGCGTCGGCGCGGACGAGGGTCGGCGGCTCGAGCACAAACACGGCCGCCACTCCGGCCTCGATCTCCGACACCAGGTAGTCGTGCGAGCCCGGCGTCGGGATGATGATCAGCCCGTCCACCCGGCGAGCGCACATCGCGAGCGCGAGCTGCTCCTCACGCTGCGCGTCGCGGTCGGTCGAGCCCGAGTACAGCAGGTAGCCGTTGGCCCGGGCGACGTCCTCGAGCCCGCGGTAGACGGCGGCCTGGTCGGCGTTGGTCCAGTCGTCGGCGATGAAGCCGAGCGTCGCGGTCTGCCCGGTGCGCAGCAGCCGGGCCGACTCGTTACGCCGGAAGCCGAGATCCTCGATGGCGCCCTGGACCCGCTTGGCCGTCTCCGGCGTCACGCCCGCCTCACCGTTCACCACGCGGGACACGGTCTTCAGCGCGACCCCGGCCTTGGACGCCACGTCCTTCATCGTCGGCCGCCCGACGCTATGCACTGCCTCTACCTGCTTGTTCATCGGTCCCCCTGGTTACAGTTTGCTCAGCACCGGCCCACCGGACACCTGCCGACGGGAGGAATATGGCCCCGCGCGGAGCCACGGTCCGTTCGACATGATGGGTTTGGCTTCTTGGTGAAAGCACGGACAGCAGGCGTATGGGGTGAAAGACGCCGTAACCGGGTCAGTGGCAAGATAGGCGACATGAGTTTCTTTACGGCAATCGAGTGGTGACTGAGCGGTGACGACGCCTGCTCGCTCTCAGCTACCGGTTGCCGTGGTCACCGGCGCCAGCCGCGGCATCGGGCTTGAGGTCTGCAGGCAGCTGGCCGCGCTCGGCTACGTGGTGGTGCTCGGATCCAGGGACCTGCGCGCGGCGGAGCTGGCGGCCAAGGAACTCGACCCCGGCGGGGAGCGGGTGGTCGCGGCTCGCATCGAGGTGGACAATTCGGTCAACATCGACCAGCTGGCGGAGTGGATCCGCGAGCGCTGGGGGCGGGTTGACGCGATCGTGAACAGCGCCTCGACCGGGCCGGACCAGTACGCGATCGCGGGCACGACCGACCTGACGCCGGTGGCGGAGGCGCTCGACGTGAACCTGTTCGGCGCGTGGCGGGTGATCCAGGCGCTGCTTCCGCTGCTGCGGTCGAGCCCCAGGCCGAGGGTGGTGAACGTGTCCAGTGAGGGCGGTTCGATCGCGCTGATGAGCGGCGGCCGCCCGGCCTACAGCGTCTCCAAGGCCGCGCTCAACGCGCTGACCAGGATGCTGGCGGGCGAGCTGTTCAGGGACGGCATCCTCGTCAACGCGGTCTGCCCCGGCGTCGCCGGGGGCGACGGCTCCCGCGGCGGCGCCGGGCGGGGGAGCGGGCGGTCGGTCGCGCAGGGCGCCGCCAGCGTGGTGTGGGCGGTTACCCTCCCCAACGGCGGACCCACCGGCACCTTCACCAGGGACGGGCGCGAACTGCCCTGGTAGCGCCAGCGGGCTGGTAACCAGTGAACGCCGGGTGCGCGGCACCCGGCGTTCACTCGCTGTTGCGGGATTAGAGGTGATGCGGCTTGGCCAGCGGCCAGCCGCCGCCCGCCAGCCGGGCCCGAACCCGGTTGACGTCGGCCTCGCTCGGCCTGGTGTTGGTCACCGCGGCGATCGCCTTCCTGATGGCCTCGGCCGACTCGGGATCGGAGGAGCTGGCGAGGTCATCCGCGATGAGCTCGACATCGTTGTTCGAGAGCTCGCTGCCGAGGAGGGCGAAGAGCGGAATGTAGTCGACGTCGGGCACGCCTTCCGGGTAACCAGCCCGGAGCCAGTCGACGACCTTCTTGAGGAGGGGTGGGAGTTCCATACTCGCCATAGTGTTACCGCGCCTTCCTGGTTCGGGGGCCGGCCTGACCCGGGGTCACTTCTTCACCGGGGGGTGGCCGATCTGGTAAACCTCGTAGATGCCCCAGCCGATGGCCGCCAGGACGATGAGGAAGGCGATCGCGGCGAGCACCATGCCGAGCACGTTACCGCCGACCAGCACGTCGGAGTCGTCGCCGGCGTCGGCCCCGGCGGTCGCCAGCTTGCCGGTCCGCGGGCCCCAGGACAGTGCGTACAGGCCGCCTGCGAAGATAGCGGGCAGGCCGGCCCCGGCGATCAGGCCGAACACCACGATCTTCCACAGAGCGCTTAGGTTGATCCACATTGCGTTTGCTACCTCTCTACGCTCTGCGCCGCTAGGCCGCGACGGGCTCGGCCGGCTCGGACGGGGCCACCCCGCCGGTCCACTCGGCGTTGACGTTGTTGTGGTCGACCTTGCTGCCCCGGGACCGGTAGTAGATAAACCCGGCCAGCGCGGCCAGCAGGATGAGGTCCACCACGACCCCGAGGGTGCCGCCGATGCCGTGCGCCAGGGCCTCGGCCCCGGCGCCGACCAGCGCCGCCGACGGGAGGGTGAAGATCCAGGCGGTGGCCATTCGGCCGGCCACGTTCCAGCGGACCTCGGCGCCCTTCTTGCCGAGCCCGGTGCCGATGATCGACCCGGTGGCGACGTGGGTGGTGGACAGCGAGTAGCCGAAGCTCGAGGAGAGCAGGATGATGGCGGCCGAGGCGGACTCGGCCGCCATGCCCTGCGGCGACTCGATCTCCACGAGGCCCTTGCCGAGCGTGCGGATGACCCGCCAGCCGCCGATGTAGGTGCCGAGGGAGATGGCGATCGCGCAGCAGACGATGACCCAGATCGGCGCGTTCGACTTGGCCGCGAGGGTGCCGTTGGCGATGAGGGCGAGGGTGATGACGCCCATCGTCTTCTGCGCGTCGTTGGTGCCGTGCGCGAGCGAGACCATGCAGGCGGACCCGATCTGCCCGATCCTGAAGCCGTGCTTGCGCGCCCCCTCGGTCATCGACCGGCTGATCCGGTAGAGCAGGTAGGTGCCGACGGCGGCGACGAGCGCGGCGATGATCGGCGAGAAGACCGCGGGCAGGACGACCTTGGAGACCAGGCCCTTCCACAGCACCGCGCTGCCGCCGGACGCCGCGATCACGGAGCCGATCACGCCGCCGATGAGGGCGTGCGAGGAACTCGAGGGGATGCCGAACAGCCAGGTGACCAGGTTCCAGATGATGCCGCCGGCCAGGCCGGCCGCCACCACCGTCAGCGTGACCACCTTGGTGTCGACGAGGCCGTTGGCGATGGTGGCCGCCACGGCCAGGGATAGGAACGCGCCGACGAAGTTGAGTACCCCGGAGATCGCCACCGCTGTCCGCGGTCCCAGCGCCCCCGTGGCGATCGACGTCGCCATCGCGTTGCCCGTGTCATGGAAGCCGTTGGTGAAGTCAAAGCACAGGGCTGTGATGACCACCAGGACAAGCACAGTGTCGTTGCTCACACCTGTGACGGTAAAGGGCCCTTAGGAAGTTGCGAAGGGGGCCGAGAGTGTGTAATTACCGAACAATAAGTGAACGAGCGGTAAATTACGCTACATAATGTGACACAGCGGGCGGAATTCGTTAGCCCTCCAGTGCCGTCTCGCCCGGATCGTGGGCAAGCTCGGCCGACCGGTCTGCTGCGTGCTCTGGTTCCTGGTCAGGCGGCTGGTAGCGGTACCCCATGCCCGGCTCGGTGATCAGCCAGCGCGGCCTGGCCGGGTCGGGCTCCAGCTTCCGGCGCAGCTGCGCCATGTAAAGCCGCAGGTTGCCGCCCGCGTTGTCGTATCCCGGGCCCCACACCTCGTTGAGCAGCTGCCGGTGGCTGAGCAGCTTGCCCGGGTTCCGCAGCAGCACCTCGAGCAGGTGCCACTCGGTCGGCGTGAGCCTGATGTCGCCGTCGGGCTGCGGCTCCCCGTCGGGGACTCTCCCGTTTTCCTCCGAACGGACCCTGGTTCCAGCGGGCCCGGCCCGGGTGACCCGCTTGGCCGTGAGGTCGACGGTGAGGTCGCCGAGGGCCAGCCGGGGCGGCAGCTCGGCCGCCGGGGTGCGCCGGACGGCGGCCCGCATCCGGGCCAGCAGCTCGTCCATCCCGAACGGCTTGGTGACGTAATCGTCGGCGCCGGCGTCCAGCGCCTCCACCTTGTCGGACGAGTCGGCCCGTCCCGACAGCACGATGATCGGCACGGCGGTCCAGCCGCGGAGCCCGCCGATCACGTCCACGCCGTCCATGTCGGGCAGGCCCAGGTCGAGGATGACCAGGTCCGGCGGGTGCGCGGCGGCCTCCTCGAGCGCCTGCGCGCCGCTGGCGGCGATGCTCACCTCGTACTGCCGCGCCCGCAGGTTAATCCGCAGCGCGCGCAGGATCTGGGGCTCATCGTCAACAACAAGCACTCGTGTCATGTGCAGAAAACCCCTTAGTTACCGGGCGCGGCCGGGAGGGAGATGATCATGGTGAGACCGCCGCCCGGAGTGTCCTCGGCCGTCAGCGTGCCGTCCATCGCCTCGGTGAGGCCGCGCGCGAGGGCCAGGCCGAGCCCGACGCCGGTCGTGTTGTCGGTGTCGCCGAGCCGCTGAAACGGTACGAACATCCGGTCCCGGTCACTCTCGGGGATGCCCGGGCCGCGATCGACCACCCGCAGTTCCACCCGGTCGCCCAGCGCGGAGGCGGCGAGCAGCGGCAGCTTGCCCGCCGGCGAGTAGCGGAGCGCGTTCTCGGTCAGGTTGACCACGATGCGCTCCAGGATCGCCGGGTCGGCCCGGACGGCGGGCAGCGTGTCCGGGATGTCGACCGTGATCTCCCGGCCCGCCGGGCCGAGGTCGTCGAGCGACATGGCGATGATCTCGTCGAGGCCCGATGGCCGGGGGAACAGCGACAGCGCGCCGGCCTGCAGCCTGGACATGTCGAGCAGGTTGCCCACCAGGTGGGTGAGCCGGTCGAGCGACTCGTCGGCGGTGGCGAGGAGCTCGGCGCTGTCGGCGTCGTCCCAGTCGATGTCCTCCGAGCGCAGCGAGCTGATCGCGGCCTTGGCCGAGGCGATCGGGGAGCGGAGGTCGTGGCTGACGGCGGCCAGCAGCGCGGTCCGCATCCGGTCGGCGGCGGCGATCGGCTTGGCCGCCTCCGCCTCGGCCGTGAGCCGCTGCTGCTCGAGCGCGACGGCGGCGTAGGCGGCGAACG
>Ga0335075_10007146_pt1 | contig 17192 bp, 15 predicted proteins | sample Lox_Sample_24_FD_206723 | JGI IMG/M metagenome (GOLD analysis project Ga0335075, IMG submission 206723) | Soil microbial communities from Loxahatchee National Wildlife Refuge, Florida, United States - Lox_Sample_2.4 | ecosystem: Environmental > Terrestrial > Soil > Wetlands | place: USA...
CGTGCCCGCATCGCCCGAACCGCCCCGGCAAGTTCAGGCACTGTCTCGCCGCGCACCCGCATCGCCATCAACAGGGCGGCAATCTGCGCCGGCGTCGCCTCGCCCGCCATGATCACGCCGAACGCCGCTTCGGCCTCCGCTTCCGACAGCGCGGCCCCGCTCGCCAACCGGGCGAGCACAGGCTTCAGCCCTAAAGACACGGAAGAACGCGCTCAGGCCGCTCGGGCGGGAGCGTTGGCGCCGCGGGCGATGGCGAGGAAGTTGGCGAGAATCCCGTGCCCTTCTTCGCTGGCGATGCTTTCCGGGTGGAACTGCACCCCGAACACCGGAAGCAGGCGGTGCCTGACCGCCATCACGATGCCGTCCTCGGTCCAGGCCGAGACGACGAGGTCTGCAGGCAGCGTGTCGCGGGCAACGATCAGGCTGTGGTAGCGCGTCGCCACGAGCGGATTCCTGATACCCGCGAAGAGTGCACTGCCGTCATGAAAGATCCTGCTCGTCTTGCCGTGCATGGGCGATGGTGCCCGCTCGATCCGTCCGCCGAATGCCTGGCCGATCGCCTGATGCCCGAGGCAGACGCCAAGGACCGGCACCTGGCCGGCGGCCGCGCGGATCAGTTCGAGGCAGATCCCCGCCTCGTTCGGCGTGCAGGGACCGGGTGAAAGCACGATGGCTTCCGGCTTCCTGGCCAGCGCTTCCGCGACCCCGATCGCGTCGTTCCGCCAGACCTCCGACCGGGCGCCCACTTCACCCAGGAAGTGCACCAGATTGAAAGTAAAGCTGTCGTAGTTGTCGATCAGGAGCAGCATGGGCCCATCATGAGAAGCGCCTGCGCAGCGGTCAATCCGGGCCCCTAGCCGAGCATCCTGAGGCCGACCACCGCGAGAATGACGGCAAGCGCCGGCCGCAGCACCGCCTCGGGCGTGAAGCGGGTGGCGACGCTTCCCGCAACGATGCCCGGAATCGAGCCGGCCAGCAGCGATACCAGAAGGTGGAAATGGACAGTACCGAGCCATGCATGGCCGAGCCCGGCCAGCAGCGTCAGCGGCACCGCGTGCGCAATGTCCGTGCCGATGATCTTCGCAGTCGGCAGCCGGGGATAGAGGAAAAACAGCGCGCTCGTGCCAAGCGCCCCGGCGCCGACGGAGGAGATCGAAACCAGGACGCCGATGACGAAGCCGACGATCACGGTGTACAGGATGGACGTGTTGAGGCCGAAATCGGGATTGCGTCGGGCTGCGGCACGAATGATCGGGCCCTTCAGAAAAAGCATGGCCGCCGTCAGCACGAGAGCTACGCCGAGGGTAATGGATATCACCGCCGCGACCCTCGATCCGGTCGCATTGAAGTGGTGGAAAACGAGGATCGTCAGGATCGTCGCCGGTGCGCTGCCAAGCGCAAGCCTGCCGACGATCTTCCACTGAACCGTATCGTTCGCGTGGTGCGCGATCGTGCCCACGCTCTTGGTCGCGGCGGCGTAGAGAAGATCGGTGCCGACCGCGGAGGCCGGATGAATCCCGAAGGCGAGGATCAAAAGCGGGGTCATCAGCGAGCCGCCCCCGACGCCCGTCAGGCCGATCAGGAAACCGACCAGGAGACCCGACAGGGCATAAAGCGGATCGATGAGCCACGAGCCATGCATGCGGTGGCCTCTCCTTCTGTCACGTTTTGTCACGCCTCGGCGCAACGTTCATGGCCGAGAAACCGTCGCCGTGCGAGGGAAAAAAATTTCTACCTCCTTCCGGCGCAAGACGAACAATAAAATTCTCAAGAATGCGTTTTCAGCGGCGCAATATGAGCGAGCCGACGCGCCGCCTGACGCGCAGCGGTTGCAGCGATCCTTCCGCTACCGTCTGGCCGCGCGGCGAGGCGGGCCTATTCCTGCGGCAGGATGCGCGGGGCATCCTCTGCCCAGGAAACCGAAACGCGCGAGCCTTGCGGCAGCCTGCTCGTCTCGCCGCTCGGCATCGCCGCGGTCACACTGCCGCGCCCCTCGGCAAGCTGGATTCGAAGACTTGTGAGGGCGCCGAAAAAAGTGCGCCCCACCACGACGCCATCAAGCCCTCCATCCGTTCCCGCAGGCCCGACCTGCACGGTCTCCGGCCGCAGCAGGAAATGGATGCGTGCGCCCGCCGCCATCCCTCGTGCCCGCGCGGCCCGCACTTTGCGGCCGAACAGTTCGACGATGCCGTCCGCCCCGTCCACCACCTCCGCGGGCAGTTCGGCGACCGCGCCCACGAACCGTGCGACGAAGATGTTCGCCGGCTCGCCATAGATCGCCGCCGGCGTACCGACCTGAGAAACCATGCCCTGGTGCATCACGACCACCCGGTCCGAAATCGACAGTGCCTCCTCCTGGTCGTGCGTGACAAAGATCGTGGTCACGCCCGTCTCCCGCTGGATGTGACGGATCTCCTCGCGCAATTGCACCCGCACCTTGGCATCGAGCGCCGAAAGCGGCTCGTCGAGCAACAGCAGCGCCGGGCGGATGGCAAGTGCGCGCGCCAGCGCGACACGCTGCTGCTGCCCGCCGGAAAGCTGGTGCGGATACTTCGCCCGGTGCTGGGTCAATCCGACGAGGCCGAGTAGTTCCTGCGCGCGCTCCTTTTGCGCGCCTGCGGCCACCCGCCGCACTTTCAACCCGAACCGGATGTTCTCCTCCGCCGTCATGTTCGGAAACAGCGAGTAGGCCTGGAAGACCATCCCCATCTGCCGCTTCGCCGGCGGCGCACCGGTGATCTCTGTCCCGGCAAGCCTGACGGTGCCCTGATCCGGGTCCTCGAAGCCCGCGACGATCCTGAGCAGCGTCGTCTTGCCGCATCCGGAGGGCCCGAGCAGCGAGACGAACTCGCCCTCTTCGAGCGCAAGCGAAATCTCGCTCAGCACTCTGACCTGGCCATAGCTTTTCGCGACCCTCTCGAGGTCGAGATAGGCCATCAGCGCGCCCCGCCGATTTGCGCCTGCCCCCGTCCCGTCAGCAGCACGCCGAGCATGGCAAGCCAGGTGATCAGGAACGAGAGCAGCGTCAGCGCCGCCGCCTCGGTCGTCGCGGTCTGGCCAACATAGTTGATATAGACGGCGAAGGTGTTGAACAGCAGGATATTGGCGAACGTGAACTCGCCCATGACGATCGCGATGGTGAGCAGCGCCGCACCGATCAGCGCCGTCGAGAGATTGGGCACGATCACCCGGAACATGATGGTGAGCCAGCCTGCCCCAACGCTCTCTGCTGCCTCCGTCAGCGTGCGGAGATCGAGCGCACGCATCCCGACCTCGAGCGCCCGATAGGTGTAGGGAAGTGCCAGAATGACATAAGGCACAACCAGATAATTGGCGGTACCGACGAACCACGAGGGTCCTCGGTAGAGCGCCGTCAGCCCGGCAACGAGTGCGATCGGCGGCACTACGAACGGTAGCACCGAGACGAAGTCGAACACCGGGCGGAGCCGCGGCACGCGAAGATTCACCCAGAACACCGCCGGCACCAGGATCACGAGCCCGACCAGGATCGTTTCGAGCGCAAGCCTGAGCGAAAGCCCGAGGCTCTGCCACAGCTCTGCCTGATGGATCAGCGCGAGGTAGGCACGGAACCCGTACCGGTTGCCGCCTTCCCACAAGCTGAACGCACCTGTCGAGACCAGCGGAACCAGGAAATAGAGCCCGATCAGCGTGAGCCCGATCTTTGGCCCTGCTGCGGAGCGACGGCGCCCTTTCATCGGCGCGACCAGCGTGCGACCCGCCGTGAGATCAGCGCATAAAGCGCCATCACCACCACCATCACGATAATCATCCCGAAGGCGAGCGCGGCCCCGGTCTGGCGCGAAAGCATCACGTTGCCCGAGAGCACGTTGCTGATCTCGACCGGCACCAGAGCGACGATCCCCGATGAGATCGCGTAAGGTGTCGCGTAAGCCGAAAACGCATTGCCGAACAGCAGGATGTAGGCGGAGAGCAGAGACGGCAGCAGGATCGGCAGGCCGACATGGCGCCAGTAATCGGCGGAAGATGCGCCGAGATTCTCCGCCGCCTCCCGCCACTCGGACCTGAGCGCCTGCAGCGCCGGGGTGATCACGATAATCATCAACGGCACCTGGAAATAGGCATAGACGATGACGAGCCCGGAAATGGAATAGAGACGGAAGCCCGTTGCATAGAGATCGACGCCGATCGACTTGAGCCAGACCGTGATCACACCGAGGCTGCCCAGAGTCGCAATGAAAGCGAAGGCAAGCGGCACGCCGGCGAAATTCGCGGCAACCGCGCTGAATGTGGTGACCAGTGAGCGGAGCCCGCCGGGCATCCCTGGGCGCAACACGAAATAGGCCGCAAGCCCGCCGATGACGAGCCCGGCCAAGGCGGAGACGGCCGAAAGCTCGATCGAGTTCCGGAACGCGATCAGCGTCTGCGTTTGACCAAGTTCGCCGACATAATGCCACGTAGCCCCATGCCCGCCCCGGAAGGCGGTGGCGAGCAGCATCAAGGTTGGCAGGATCAGGAACGCGCAAACGTAGAGCAGGAACGGCCAGACGAAGAGCAGCGTCAGCGCCCCGCCCGGGCGGGCTAAAAGCCCGGCCGAGCCGGGGCGAGCAGCCCCTCGATTCACGCCTTGACCATCTTCGTCCAGTTTGCAGCAAGCGCCGCCTGCGCTTTCTTGCTCTCTGCCGAGCTTGCGAACGCTGCCTCGGCGTAGGGCGCAGGCGGCGGCAGTTCCGCCATCAGCTTCTTCGAGATCACGCCGCGCTTGACCATGTCGGCGAAGCGCACCGGATGGGCGAAGCCTTCCAGGAACAGGATTTGTCCCTGGTCCGAATAAAGAAATTCTTCCCATAGCTGGGCCGCCTTCGGGTGCGGCGCGAAGCGGCTGATCGCCTGACAGTAGAACGCGCCATAGGGCTTGGCACCTTCCGGGACGATCGTGTCGATCTGCACCATTCCCTTCGACTTCTTCGCCTGGGCCAGATTGAGATAATCCCAGTTGACGACAACCGGCGTCTGCCCGGAGACGAGACTCGCCGCGGTGGCGGAGGTCGGGTTGAAATTGCCGAGCCTGGCCAGTTCGGCAAAATACTGGATGCCCGGCACGATGTCGTCGAGCGAACCGCCGTTCGCGATCGAGGCTGCCATCACCGCGGCGAACGCAGCACCCGCCCCGAGCGGGCTGCCATTGAGGGCAACCATCCCCTTGTAGGCCGGCTTCCTGAGATCGGCCCAGCTCATCGGCGCCGTCTTCGCGACCGAGCGGTTCACGCCGAACGAGATGAGGCCGAAATAATCTCCGTACCAGAGCCCGCTCGCCTCCTTCATGGCCACCGGGATGCTGTCCCAGGTCGCCACTTTGTAGGGCTGAAAGAGCCCCTCGCTCGCGCCGATCAGCGCGAAGGAGGGTCCGACATCGACGGCGTCCGGTCCGCGCGCCTGGCCCCGCATCGAGCGGATCGACTGCAGTTCCTGCGCCGAACTGTCGTCCGGCGCCGCGTTATGCACCGAAATGCCGTATTTCTTCTGGAATGTGCTGATGATGACGCCATAGTTCGCCCAGTCCGGCGGCAGTGCGATCGTGTTGAGCGCTCCCTCCGCCTTCGCCGCCTTGATCAAGGCGGCGTCAGACGCGCTTGTCGCGTGTGCGGCCCGTGCCAGGAGGGCCCCGCCGGCGCCGGCAGCGGCAAGTCGCATCAGATCTCGCCGGCCGACTGCCGGCGGATGCGTGGTATTTGCGTGGGTCATCGTTCTCCTCCGCCGATCGTGAAGCGCAACCGCTTTACCACGATTTCCCGCCGTCGGGATGACGGAACAGGGAAGCTTGACTTATCGCCGGCGCCTAGCCGGGACCCGTCACCGCTGCCGCGTCTCCCATCCCGAAGCTTCGTAGATCGGCACATCGAGCGGAGGAAGTGGCGCCTTGCCGAGGATATGGTCGGCGGCTTTCTCGCCGATCATGATCGTCGGCGCGTTGAGGTTGCCGGTGGTGATCGACGGCATGATCGAGGAATCAACGACTCTCAATCCTTCGAGCCCGATCACCCGCGCCTCGGCATCGACCACCGCTGTCGCATCGTCCGCCCGGCCCATTCGGCAGGTGCCGCAGGGATGATAGGCACTCTCCGCCTTCGCCCGGACGAAAGCATCGATTGCCTCATCGGAGATGACGTCCGCCCCGGGCGTGATCTCCCGGCCGCGATAAGGGTCGAAGGCCGGCTGCGCGAAGATCTCGCGCGTAAGCCGGACTGCGGCGCGCATCGCTGCCCGGTCATCCGCGTGGCTCAAATAGTTGAAGCGGATCTGCGGCTGCTCCCGAGGATCGGTCGAACGGAGCCGCACGAAGCCGCGGCTCTTCGGCCGCATGGGGCCGACATGCATCTGGAAGCCGTGCTCGGCAACGAGCGCGCTGCCATCGTAGGAAATCGCCAGCGGCAGGAAATGGTACTGGATGTCCGGATACCGGATGCCGGCACGGCTGCGGACGAAGCCGCCGCTCTCGAAATGGTTGGTCGCACCGAGCCCGTTGCGAAACAAAATCCAACGCAACGCGATCGCCGCCTTGGCGAGCCGGCTCTGCGCAGAATAGAGCGTGACCGGCCGGCTGGAAGCCATCTGCAGATAGAGCTCGAGATGATCCTGCAGGTTCTCTCCCACGCCCGGCAGGTGCCGTACCACCGTGATCCCGTGTCCGCGGAGTTCCGACCCCGGCCCCACTCCGGAAAGCTTGAGAAGCTGGGGCGAGTTGATCGGGCCGCCCGCGAGGATCACCTCCCGCCGCACCCGCACCTCGTGATCCTGCCCCTGACGGAGGTAGCGCACGCCAACCGCGCGCCGCCCTTCGAGCACAATGCGGCTGACGTGCGCGTGCGACGTGAGAGCAAGATTGTGCCGCTTCAGCGCCGGCTTCAGATAGGCGTTCGCCGTGCTCCATCGCGTGCCTTGATACACGGTCATGTCCATTCGCCCGAAGCCTTCCTGCTGAAACCCGTTCATATCCTCCGTCGTGGCGTAGCCCGCCTGCCGTCCGGCTTCGATTGAGGCGCGGTAGAGCGGATTCGCGAGGCTGCCGTACTGCGTATGCAGCGGACCGTCCGCCCCGCGATACGTATCGCCGCCGGCGGCGCGTGTTTCGGCCCGCCGGAAGTAAGGCAGGACATCGCGATAGGCCCAGCCCTCTGCGCCTTCTTCCTGCCATCGGTCGAAATCGAACGGATGGCCGCGCACATAGACGAGACCGTTGATGGAGGAGGAGCCACCGATCACCTTGCCGCGTGGACACGCGATCCGCCGATCGTCGAGATTGGGTTCGGGGTCGGTCTGGTAGAACCAATTGTACCGCTTCATGTGCATCGGGATCGCCAGGGCGCCGGGCATCTGGATGAAGACCGACCGGTCCGAGCCGCCGCGCTCCAGCACCAGAACGCGGTTCCGGCCGTCCTCGGAAAGTCGTGCCGCCAGCACGCATCCGGCCGACCCGGCGCCAACGATCACGTAATCGAAGCTATCCGCCGCCTGCCTCATCCCGAAGGGCCGTGGCGCCTGCCCCTCGGTCAGCCCCGCCGCGCCGCGAAGCGCACCGCCTCCTCGGCCGCGCGCAACAGCGCGCGCGCCTTATGTCGCGTCTCCTCGTATTCCGCTTCGGGAACGGAATCGGCAACCACGCCGCCGCCCGCCTGCACATAAAGCGTGCCGTCTTTCACCACCGCCGTGCGCAGGCCGATGCAGGTGTCCATCGTTCCGTTCGCCGCGAAATAGCCGATGCAACCGGCATAAATGCCCCGCCGCTCCGGCTCCAGCTCCTCGATGATCTCCATCGCCCGCACCTTCGGCGCCCCGGTGAGCGTGCCCGCCGGAAAGCCCGCGACCAGGGCATCCAGCGCATCGAGCCCCGGCCTCAGCCTGCCCTCGACATTCGAGGAGATGTGCATCACGTGGCTGAAGCGCTCGACGACGAAGCTCTCCGTCACCTGCACGGTGCCGATTTCCGCCACCCGCCCGACATCGTTGCGGCCGAGATCGAGCAGCATCAGGTGCTCTGCCCGCTCCTTCGGGTCGGCGAGCAGCTCGGCCTCCAGCCTGAGATCGTCCTCGCGCGTCGCTCCGCGCGGCCGTGTCCCGGCCAGCGGGCGGATCGTCACCATGCCGTCGCGCAGCCGCACGAGAATCTCCGGGCTCGATCCCGCTACCGCGAAGCCGCCGAAATCGAGAAAGAAGAGAAAGGGCGAGGGATTTATCCGTCGGAGCGCGCGATAGAACGAAAACGGCGGCAGCGCGAAGGGGAGAGAAAAGCGCTGGCTCGGCACGATCTGGAACGCATCGCCGGCGAAGATGTACTCCTTCATCCGCCGGACGATCGCGAGAAACTCCTCCTGGCTCATGTTCGAGGCCGGTGCCGGCAGGGGCGGCAGCGCAACCGGCGGCGCGGCATGTGGCAGCGGTCGCTCCAGCGCCGCCGCGGCCTCGGACAGCAATGCCTCCGCCGCCTCCCATGCCGCCTCCGCGCTGATCGCCTGGTCGGGATAGATCGGGGCGGCCAGAGTGAGGTCGGCATTCACATTGTCGAAGATCGCAAACAAGGTCGGACGAATCAGCAACGCCTCGGGCAGCCCGAGCCGGTCGTCGTTCTTCGCCGGCAGCCGCTCCATCAGCCGCACCATATCGTAGCCGAGATAGCCGACGAGGCCGCCGGCCATCGGCGGCAGGTGCGGCGGCACTTCGAGCCGGGTCTCTGCGATCAGCGCCCGCAGGCTCTCGAGCGCCGGCCTCGGATCGGCAACGAATCCGTGCGGCGCCGCGCGCGCGTAGCGATTGATCTCCGCCTGGCCGCCGCGGCAACGCCAGATCAGATCCGGCTGCATGCCGATGATGGAATAGCGCCCGCGCGCCGCTCCTCCCTCGATGCTCTCCAGCAGGAAGGAATTCGCCCTGCCGTGCGCCAGCTTGAGAAAGGCGGCCACTGGCGTCTCGAGATCCGCGACCCCGCTCGACCAGACGAGCGTGCCCTTCCCGGCCGCGTATGCCGCACGAAACGCGGCGAAGCCCGGCGGGGCGAGCACGTTCATTGGCTGGCCTCTTCCCCTGTTCTCATTGCTGCGAAATCTGTTCGAGGGCCGGCATGTTGATGCGCGGATGCGCTTGCTCCCGTACGCTCGTGATGAAGATCTGCTCGAGGTCGGAGCCGATGCTCCGCGCCAGCGCGCTACGCAACTCATCGAACCCGATCGGGTTCGATGCTTTGCTCGGGACATGGATCGCCATCAGCTCGGCGGTCACGAACCCGTCCGGCGTCTCGACCATCGTGGCGTGGTGCAGCTTGAGCGCAAAAAGCGGATCGAGAAGCTCCTGCGGCACGCCGGCCGCCGGCGTGTTCCGCTCCGTCGGCGGCAGCATGACGGAATTCAGCCGATTCGCCTGCGCCGCCTCTGCAAGCGGTGTTCCGTGGTTCACCGCGACCATCAGGCGGGTCGCCATTTGGTTCTGTTCCCGCCGCTGTTCGTGCTCGGTCCAGTCGGTCAGCACCTTCGCCTTGATCAGATCGAAGGGCTGCACGTGCGGTGGCGTGATGTCCTCCACGGTGAGCGCGTAATAGGAGTCGTCAGGCCCCTGCACCACGTTCGCGAGGTTGTTCTTCTGGTTCGAGAAGGCGGCCGCGATGATCGCCTTGCGGAGCGCCTCCGGTCCCGGCAGCGGCGCCGGTGTGCCCTCCGGTGTCAGGCCCGCCTTGTCGAGCGTCCCCGTCAGGCCGACGAGCCCGAGATCGCCCGGCATGTTCTGGAGCGTCGGCTGCGCCGCCACGGCATCCTCGAACTTGGTGACCCGCTGATAGACGAGGCTCACCGCTTGCCGACGCGCCGCGTCCGCTTCGAGCGCCGACTTCGCCTCGGCGAAGCTGGTGTTCGTGCCGGGCGTGATCGTCGTCACTTCGAGCACGTGCCAGCCGAGCGGTGTCGAGATCGGCCCAACCACCGTCTCAGGCGGCGCCGCAAATACCGCCTTGGCAAGCACCGGGTCCGGGAACTCGGCCGGCAAGGCATCGGCGAGCGAGACCGCTGTCGCTCCGGCCGTCTTCGCCGCCTGCTGAATTTCCGTCCAGTTCGCCCCAGCGCGCCATTGTGCCGCCAGCGCCGCGGCCTTCGCCTCATCGGGTACGAGCAGGATTTGGGCGGAACGGCGCTCGGGCTTATGGTATTCGGCTTGGCGCTCCTCGTACGCCGTCCTGAGTGCCGCCTCCGGGACCTTGATGCTCTTCGCCAGCACGTCGGGCGAAAGCGCTACCACACGGATGCGACGATATTCCGGCGTGCTGAAGGTCTCTGGGTTGTTCGCCCACCACCGCTTCAACAGGGCTGCATCCGGCGGTTTCGGCTTAGGCGCTGCCGCAAACGGCAGCGTGACCGCCGTCGCGGTGCGGGTTTCGTTCTGATAGGCGAACAGAGCCGAGGTCATCACCCGTGGCGCGTCCGCCCCTGCGCCGACCGCGTCCAAAAGCTGGCTCTGCGCCAGATCCTGGCGCATCAGTCGGAGAAACTCCGCCCCGGTCAGCCCGTTCGACTGCAGCACCTGCTGGAACCTCGCTTTGTCGAACGCCCCGTTGCTGCCTTGGAAGGCCGGCATCGCGAACACCGCCTGGCGTAGCGCCGCGTTCGGCACGATCAGGCCAAGCCGCTGCGCTTCGGCCTGCACCGCGGCCTGCGTGATCAGTTGCTGCACTGCCTGGATCGCCACCACCCGCCGCATGGCTGCACTCGGCTGCTGGCCGTTCGGCATCGCCTGGCTCAGCCGGTTCAGCTCGTTCTGGTAGGCCGTCTGCACCGCCGCCGGCTCGATCCTCTGGCCGGCCACGTGGGCCACGGCCGTGTCCGTGCCGAGGTTGCGCAGCATGTCACCCACGCCCCAGGCCGCGAACGAGAGCACCAGCACGACGAAGAGAGCGCGGGCGTACCAGTTGCCGAGGTGGTGACGGATGAAGGAAAGCATTCCTTGGTCCCTGCAGGGCGTCCGGCAGGATATAGAGCGAAACCCGGCCCGGGTGAATCCGGGCCTGGCCCGAGGTCCAGCCCTTGGGTGGCGGCTCCCGATTTGTCACCATGGCTTTGCGCCGAAGGGGAGGGAGCGGAGGATGCCGAAGCTGATCGCCGGAAACTGGAAGATGCACGGGCTCGCCGCCGAGGCGGCCGCGCTGGTGCGTGCGCTCGCCTCCGGCCTCGCCGGCATCGACCCCGAGCGGGCGACCCTCGTCGTTTGTCCGCCATTCACGGCCATCGGCACGGTCGCTCCTATCTTGAGGGGCTCGCCCATTGCCCTCGGCGCCCAGGATTGCCATCCCGAACCGGCCGGCGCGCATACCGGCGATATCTCCGCGCCGATGCTGCGGGATCTCGGCGCCCGTTTCGTCATTCTCGGTCATTCCGAGCGCCGCGCCGAACACGGCGAATCGGATGCGCTCGTTCGCGCAAAAACCCTGGCTGCCCGCGGCGCAGGCCTTATCCCGATCGTCTGCGTCGGCGAGAGCCTGGCCGAGCGCGAGGCCGGCCGGGAAGAGGACGTGGTCGGCGCGGAGCTTGCCGCGAGCCTGCCCGACGATTTCGCCGCCGCAACCGTCGGCGGGATCATCGCCTACGAGCCGGTCTGGGCCATCGGCACCGGCCATACCCCTTCGGCTGCCCAGGTCACGGCCATGCATGGGCTCATCCGCGCCCGCCTCGTCGCAAGCTGCGGCGCCGCCGGCCGCGCCGTCCCGATCCTCTATGGTGGCTCGGTCAAGCCCGATAACGCCGCTGCCATGCTGTCCCTCCCGGAGGTCGGCGGCGCGCTGGTCGGAGGTGCCAGCCTCGTCGCCGCCGAGTTCCTTGCCATTGCCGCTGCCGCGTAATCGCCTTTGCAGCCTTCCGACACCGGCGTTAGAATCTCGCGATGGCCACCATTCTTGTTATTGTCGAGCTGTTCGTCACGCTGGCGCTGATCGGCATCGTGCTGATCCAGCGGAGCGAAGGCGGCGGCCTTGGCATCGGCGGCTCCCAGGGCATGGGCAGCTTCATGTCCGGGCGAGGGACCGCCAACCTGCTCACGCGCACCACCGCAATCCTGGCCGGGGTTTTCATGGGGCTTGCCCTCGTGCTGGCACTGCTCGACCGTGGCGGGGGCGGCGCCGCCTCGATCCTGAACGTGCCGCCGCCGCCGCCCGCCCACACGGCGCACGCCGCACCGACGCCGGCCAAGCCTCTCCCAACTCTCCCGACCGTACCCGCCGGCCCCACCGTCCCCACGAAGTAGGCAGATCTCGTCTGCGCGCGGGCCGGCTTCCCGAGACTCGGCCGGCCCCGCTATACTGGCCGCCCATGACCCGGTTCGTGTTCGTCACCGGCGGCGTGGTCTCCTCGCTCGGCAAAGGCATCGCCACGGCGGCGCTCGGCGCGCTCCTGCAGGCGCGCGGCTATGGTGTCCGCCTCCGCAAGCTCGACCCCTACCTCAACGTCGATCCGGGGACGATGAGTCCCTATCAGCACGGCGAGGTCTATGTCACCGACGACGGGGCCGAAACCGATCTCGATCTCGGCCACTACGAACGCTTCACCGGGGTTCCGGCGACCCGCGCCGACAACGCCACCACCGGCCGGATCTATTCCGAGGTGATCGCGCGCGAGCGGCGCGGGGATTATCTCGGCGCCACCGTACAGGTGATCCCGCACATCACCGATGCGATCAAGCAGACGATCGTCCGCGACACCCAGGGCGTCGATTTCGCGCTGATCGAAATCGGCGGCACCGTCGGCGATATCGAGAGCCTTCCCTTCCTCGAGGCGATCCGCCAGCTCGGCAATGAGCTCGGGCCGGCAGGTGCGATGTTCGTCCATCTCACGCTCGTCCCGCACATCCCTTCGGCCGGCGAGCTCAAAACCAAGCCAACGCAGCATTCGGTCAAGGAGCTGCTCAATGTCGGCATCCAGCCGCAGATGCTGCTCTGTCGCTGCGACCGGCCGATCCCTGCCGCCGAGCGGCGCAAGATCGCACTCTTCTGCAACGTCCAGCCGGAAGCCGTGATTCCCGCGCTCGACGCGGACAGCATCTACGCCGTGCCGCTCTCCTACCATGCCGAAGGCATGGACCGCGAAGTGCTGCGCCACTTCGGGCTTCCGACCCAAGGCGAACCCGATCTTTCCCGCTGGCAGCGCATCGTCGCCGCCATGCGCACGCCGGAAGGCGCGGTCCGCATCGCCGTGGTCGGCAAATACACGAACCTGCTCGACAGCTATAAATCGCTCGCCGAGGCGCTCGTGCACGGCGGCATCGCCAACCGCGTCAGCGTGCATCTTGACTGGGTGGACAGCCAGGTGTTCGAGCAGCCGAACACGGTCGCGCGGCTGGAGGGCGTGCACGGCATTCTCGTCCCCGGCGGCTTCGGCGAGCGCGGCTCGGAAGGGAAGATTGCCGCCGTGCAATTCGCCCGCGAGCGGCGCGTGCCCTTCTTCGGCATCTGCTTCGGCATGCAGATGGCGGTGATCGAGGCGGCGCGCAATCTTGCCGGCCTTGCCGATGCCTCCTCGACGGAGTTCGGCCCTTGCGCGACGCCGGTGGTCGGATTGCTCACCGAATGGGCGCGCGGCAACGAGATCGAGCGCCGCGCCGCCGGCGGCAATCTCGGCGGCACGATGCGGCTCGGCGCCTATCCCGCGCTGCTGGCCGAGGGTTCGCTGGTGCGCAGCGTGTATGGCGGCAAGGAGGAAATTTCGGAGCGGCATCGGCATCGCTACGAGGTGAACATTCGCTACCGCGATGCGCTCGAGGCGACCGGGCTCAGCATCTCCGGCATCTCGCCCGACGGCGTGCTGCCCGAGATCATCGAGTATCCGCACCATCCCTGGTTCATCGGCGTGCAGTACCATCCCGAGCTCAAATCGAAACCTTTCGCTCCGCATCCGCTGTTCCATGGCTTCATTGGTGCCGCGGTCGCCCAGGCGCGCCTTGTCTGAAGCGCGCACGGTTGCGATCGGCGGGGTCGCCCTCGGCAATCATCTCCCGGCGGTGCTGATCGCCGGCCCGTGCCAGATCGAATCGCGTGGCCACGCCATTGAAGTCGCCGATGCGCTGACGGCGATGACACGCGCCGCCGGCATGCCGTTGATTTACAAATCGAGCTTCGACAAGGCGAACCGCACCAGCCTTTCCGGCGCGCGCGGCATCGGCATGACCGAAGGCCTGGCCGTGCTCGCCGAGATCCGCGCGCGTTTTTCCGTTCCCGTCCTCACGGACGTTCACGAATCGCAACAATGTGCGCCGGCCGCGGAAGCGGTGGATGTGCTACAGATTCCGGCTTTCCTTTGCCGCCAGACCGATCTTCTGCTGGCCGCCGGTGCCACCGGGCGCGCCATCAACGTCAAGAAGGGGCAGTTCCTCGCTCCCTGGGAGATGGCGAACGTGGCGGCGAAAATCGCCAGCACGGGTAACGAGAAAATCCTCCTCACCGAGCGCGGTGCGAGCTTCGGCTACAACACGCTGGTCAACGATTTCCGGGCCCTGCCGATCATGGCCGAGACCGGCTACCCGGTGGTTTTCGACGCCACCCACTCGGTCCAGCAGCCGGGCGGCCGCGGCTCGAGCTCCGGCGGCGAGCGCCGCTTCGCCCCGATCCTCGCCCGCGCTGCGCTCGCCGTCGGCGTCGCCGCGCTTTTCGTCGAGACGCATCCCGATCCCGACCACGCCCCCTCCGACGGGCCGAACATGATCGCGCTCGCCGACATGCCCGGGCTGATCGCGACTTTCCGCCGCTTCGATGCGCTGGCCAAGACCTGCCGATAGTGCGGGGCGATGGCCCATTGGATCAAGGAAAATCGAGCGGGTCCCTGAGAACAGCGGCGGAACAGCGGGGCGGCCCGCCCGGAAAGGGCCGTCGAAGCTCGCGGAACGGGCATTTCCCGTGCTGTCGGAACAGCGGCGGAACAACAGGACAAACTCTGCGCTACAGCCGCCAAGCTTGCCATTCCGCCAGCGCGACGAGTACCGTGCCGGCGGAGCATTGCAGAGGGGAAAAACAACATGCGCCGTCGCTACCTCGTGCTGCGCGCCTTCTCGCTGATCCTGCGGGTTGTCGGATGGATCGCGGTCATCATCGGCATCGTCTCGTTCGGGTGGGGTCTTTACGAGCTGCTGCGTCCCGCCACCGAGACGATGGCCATCGTCGCGGCGCGGGACGCGGTGGGCGGCGGGGTCGGAACCGTGCTGTTCGGCCTCATTCTCGTGCTCTACGGCGAGGTCATCGAGGTGTTTTTCGACATCGAAGCGAATACGCGCCGCACCGCCGAGGTGGTCGAGCGCCTCGCCGCCACCCCGCGGTGACGCGCTGAGCGTGGCTGCGACGCCATGAACCCGTCCGGCGCCCGCCTCGAGATCCGCCAGGGCAATATCGCCGACCAGCCCGATCTCGACGCGGTCGTGAATGCCGCGAACGCTCTGCTCGCGCCGGGCGGCGGCGTCGCCGGCGCGATCCATCGTGCCGCCGGTCCCGGCCTCTATGCCGAATGCCGCCCGCTTGCCCCGATCCGTCCCGGCCAGGCGGTGATCACCGGTGCACACAATCTTCCCAACCGGTTCGTCATCCATTGCCTCGGCCCGGTCTATGGCCGCGACGAGCCCGCTTCCGATCTGCTTGCCGCCTGCTACAGCAACGCGCTTGATCTGGCCGAGCAGAAAGGACTCCGCTCGGTCGGCTTTCCTGCCATCTCGACCGGCATCTTCGGCTTCCCGATGGAGGAAGCGGCGGGCGTGGCACTGGAAGCCGTGAGCGCCCGTCTCGCCGGCCTTTCAAGCCTCCGCCTGGTGCGCTTCGTGCTCTGGAGCGAGGCGGACCGGGCCCTGCACCAGCGAGTCCTTGCGGCGCGGGCCGGAGGTTCCTGCGGCACACCCTAGAGCGTGTTCAGGTTGACTGAACACGCTCTCCTTGGTCTGACCGAGCGGATTCACGCGTTCCTGGATCGCTTCGCGATTCCAGTCAAGCGCGATCCGCTCTAGAGATCGGCTTCGACCTGCCGGCGAGCCACGTCGTTGCCGGCGCCTGCTTCATGCGGAGAAGGGGGCGCTCTTCTTGCCGCAGGTCCATAACACCCTCAAGATGTCGAGCCGCGCTTTATCGCGCCGCCCATCCCGGAGAAGCGCCATGGCCGCCATCGCCGACATCGCCGCGCGCGAAATTCTCGATTCGCGGGGCAACCCGACCATCGAGGTCGAGGTCACGCTCGATACCGGCACCGCCGGCCGTGCCGCCGTCCCGTCCGGCGCTTCCACCGGCAGGCATGAGGCGGTGGAGCTGCGCGACGGCGACGCCGCGCGCTTCGGCGGCCGGGGCGTGCAGCAGGCCATCGCCAACGTCGAGGGCGAGATTTTCGATGCGCTCTCCGGCATGGACCCGACCGAGCAGGTGAAGATCGACGAAATTCTCGTCGATCTCGACGGCACACCGAACAAGTCGCGGCTCGGTGCCAATGCGACGCTCGGGGTGTCGCTGGCGCTCGCCAAGGCGGCGGCGGCGGAGCACGGGCTGCCGCTGTTCCGCTATGTCGGCGGCAGCTACGCGCGCACGCTGCCGGTGCCGATGATGAACATCCTGAACGGCGGGCGGCACGCCGACAACCCGATCGACTTCCAGGAATTCATGATCCAGCCGGTGGGTGCCGGGACGTTTGCGGAGGGCTTGCGCATGGGCGCGGAGATCTTCGCCGCGCTCAAGAAAGCGCTTGCCGCCGCCGGCTACAATACGAACGTCGGCGACGAGGGCGGCTTCGCCCCGAACATTGCCTCGGCCGAGGAGGCACTGGGTTTCATCGCCCGGGCGTGCGAGGCGGCCGGCTACACGCCCGGCCTCGACGTCACCTTCGCGCTCGACCCTGCGGCGAGCGAATTCTATCGCGACGGCCGCTATGTACTGGCCGGCGAGGGCAAGACGCTGGATGCCGAAGGGCTGGTGCGCGTGTACGAAAATCTCGCTGCCCGCTATCCGATCGTCTTGATCGAGGACGGCTGCGCCGAGGACGACTGGGAGGGCTGGAAGCTCATCACCGCGACCCTCGGCGACCGCCTTCGCATCGTCGGCGATGATCTCTTCGTCACCAATCCGGACCGGCTCCGCCGCGGCATAGAGCAGCAGGCAGCGAATGCGATCCTGGTCAAGCTGAACCAGATCGGCACGCTCACCGAGACGCTGGAGACGATCGAGATCGCGC
>Ga0335075_10007147_pt1 | contig 17192 bp, 13 predicted proteins | sample Lox_Sample_24_FD_206723 | JGI IMG/M metagenome (GOLD analysis project Ga0335075, IMG submission 206723) | Soil microbial communities from Loxahatchee National Wildlife Refuge, Florida, United States - Lox_Sample_2.4 | ecosystem: Environmental > Terrestrial > Soil > Wetlands | place: USA...
CCACAGCACCTCAACTGCCACGCAAAACCTGGATCAACCAGCCACGACCGACCATCGAGTCACAGGAGAACACAGCAGCCAGCGTTTACGTCGCTTGATGTTTCATCCGGTTTGACAGGTTCCGGCCCGCGCTGAAGACGCCGATCCTCGACCGCACCGTCACCAAGGGCCTGCTGTTCATGCGCCTTAACCGGGGGCAGCAGACAGGAACGCCCTGCGGGCTGATCCTCAGCGGCGTTCCCGGCATCGGGAAGACCACCGCCGTCCGGGCGCTCGGCCGCACCGTGGAGCAGACGTACCGGGCTCGTAATCCCCAGATGACCACTGCCGTCCCGGTCGTGTACATCACCATGCCGACGGCCCAGCACCCGAAGGCGCTCCCGGCTGAGCTGCTGTACTTCCTCGGCGCGCCGTACGGCAGTAGGGCGACCGAGACCATGCTCAAGACCAGCCTGGTCATCGTTGACGAGGTCCACGGGATCGACCGGTCACGGGCTAGCCACGACCAGCAATCCGACCAGCTGAAGTACTTCATGGACCACGTCCCAGCCACCTTCGTCCTAGCCGGGATCAACGTCGAGAACTGTGGCTTCTTCACTGGCCACCGTGGCGAGCAACTCGCCCGCCGGTATACCACGTTGAAGGCCTCCCCCAGCGACTACAGCACCATCCCGCAGCGCCAGGAATGGGCCAGGCTCATCGAGGGCTTCGAGCGGGCACTCCGCCTCCACGCCCACAAGCCCGGCAGCCTCCTCCCCTTGGCGGACTACCTCTACGGCCGCACCGGCGGATACATCGTCTCCCTATCCCACCTGATTCGCGAGGCCGCCATCCGCGCCATCCTCACCGGCACCGAGCGCATCGACGAGGAGATCCTCAATGCCGTCGAGCTTGACCACGCCGCCACTGGGGAAGCCGCAACCAGGCAGGAGACCGCCCGGAAGACCCGCAAGCGAGGCAAGCGATGACCGTCCTCCCGCCGCCGCGGAGGATCCTTGCTGTTCCCCGGCCCCGACACGGAGAACTGTCCGGCTCCTACCTGGCCCGGGTTGCCCAGGCCAACCAGGTCGACCTGCGCACGTTCCTAGGCCTGCTTGGCACCGTGCCCGCAGGCCTTAGCCGCGAGGGACCGGACCTGGCGGTCATGGTACTCACCCTGAACGAGGCTGCCTTTGCCAGGCTTCTGACCTACACCGGGCAGGACAGAGACCCTCTCGTCAAGGCAATCCCATCGCTTGCCCCGAGAACCTACGCGCCGGACGAGCCTCCTGCCATCCGGCTCTCGATCCTGAAATCACCAGCGGCCGATTGCCCTGGATGCCGTCTTCGTCGAGATGGTGCCACGCCGACACCCGCGTGTTCGAGCACAAGACGGCATGCTTGCGTCACGGATACTGGCTCTACGGGCGAGGCGCCGGCCAGTGCGTGGACCTGCTGGCGCTCCCCGAAGTTGTTGCCGCCCAGCGAGGGCTTGAGCGCATCGCCGCCCGCCGCGGCCCGAGCGCCGCGATGCGGGCGTTCGGGCTCGCCAGCTGGTATCTCGAGCACGCCTGGCGGATCGACTACCACCCCCACTGGTACCCGGCCCTCCTCGAACGATGGCAGGGGCGAATCAGCGCGGCAGGCGCCACCGTGGCGAGCACGACCTGGCAACTGCCAACCTGGGCTACGCACCCCGAATGCGTCGCTCTGGCAGCCGTGTTCGCCAGCCCGCACTGGGCTGCGACGGCCATCCCTTCGGCCGACCTGCAGCACCGGCTGTTCTACCAGCACATAGCGACCCGGCTCAACATCGATGACGGCCGTCCCCTGCGGACTATGAGGGTCTTCGATCCTCTCCCACGCGACATCCAGGAGCAGGCGCGATGGGGCCGCATCCTGAGCGACGCGGACTGGGGAGCGCCGCCTCCGGCTGAGGACCTCCCGAAGGCAGTCGCGTTCATCGATATCGACAGCGAGCAGCCGGCGGCCAAGTTGCCAGATTCGCTTCCCGTTGAAGGCTAGGCTGAGAGCGTCCAGCGCCGACTGGCTTGAACCCGGAGCAAGAACAAATCTTAAATCTTTGCAGACTGAAACATGAGGGGCATGCATGACTTACAGCGCTACAAGACTTACCTGCTTCGCCCTGATATCTTCTATGGAAGAAGACATGAGGAGCGTAATCGAGGAACATCTCGGAGAGTTGCCGATCGCGGATGTTCTGCCTTCTGACCGCATACTAAAAGCACAAGAGCGTCGGAAGGCGGATGGCCTAGGCGCGGCTACTTCCCTCCAAGGGATTCTCCCGTATCTGGATTTTGCGGATAGCTACGAAGCTCTCTCCTCTCGCAAGCGGCATCTTCCAGAAAAATTTACGGGAACGCTCGGGAAGCTTGCCCTGGATATGTCGCGTTTGATCGCGGTACGTAATCGGGTAGCCCACACCAGGCCCATGGAGGTTGACGATTCTGCTCACCTGTTGGACATGGCATCGACCCTAATCGAGGGAGACAAGCTTCACTGGAGCGCCCTATCCGAAACTCTTTCCCGGTTGAGGCAAGAACCGGCATACGTGCTCGGCTTGACCATTAACCTGCCGACCGACCCAGTCTCCATGCCGAGGCATAACCTCCCCGTGCCAGACTTTGACGAGACAGGATTCTTCGGCAGAAAGGATCAGCTGCGCCGGATCAAGCGGGCAATCAAAGGTGCCTACCCTGTCGTGTCGGTCCTCGGTGATGGCGGCATTGGGAAAACTTCCCTTGCGCTCAAGGCGGCCTACGAGCTGCTCGAAGATCCGGACCAGCCCTTCGAGGCGATAATATGGGTAACGGCAAAGGCGACCATATTGACGCCAAATGAAATTCAGCGAATAAGTAACGCGATCGAATCATCGCTTGGCTTGTTTGCACAGGCGGCCGTCGAGCTCGGCGCCCCTAGAACCGATGATCCAGTCGGCGAAGTTCTCACTTATATGGAGAATTTTAAGATCCTTCTAATATTGGACAATCTAGAGACGGTACTCGATAGGCGTTTGCGTGATTTTCTACTAGACCTGCCGCTTGGAAGTAAGGTAATCGTAACAAGCCGAAAAGGACTCGGCATCGAGAATCCCGTTCAACTCGAACCCCTAAATTCCGATGATTCGGTTCGTCTCCTGCGCGCGCTTGCGGGAGTCCGTGGCGTTAATCAGCTGAGACTCCTCAGCCAGGACGCGATAGAGGCCCTCGCGGCGAAGATGAGCGGTCACCCAGCGTATATTCGGTGGTTCGTGGCAGGGGTCCAATCAGGCAAGCGTCCAGAAGAAATTATCAGCGACAATGCTCTCCTTCTCGACTACTGCATGTCCAACGTCTACGGCTATCTCGAAGACGACGCGAGAGCCGTCCTGCGCTGTATGCAGGTCCTGCCGGGGGAGCGGAATCAGGCGGAACTTGCCTTCCTGAATCGCTTTGCCGCAGGAAGAATTCAGACGGCACTTCTTGAACTGCTCACCACGAATTTCGTCTTTATGTCAAGCCAGGCATCTGGGCAGACCCTTGACACCGTCTACCAGATCACGGAGTTCGGCAAGCAGTATCTGGATAAGCGCCACCCGGTGCCAGGTGCTCAGCGTAATAGATTTCTTGCGCGCAGTCGCGAACTGCGGAATCACGGCTCGCAACTCACTGCTGCAAACTCCGCTAATCCGTACTCGACCGATACCATAGATGTGCGAGGAATCGGCGATGTGCACGTCGCCCGCCTGCTCCGCGAAGCCATACGCCGGTCCTCAAGCGACCCAGCGGGCGCCCTTACCTCTTGCGCTGAAGCTCAAGTACTCTCTCCGGGCTATTACGAGGCGTGGCGTGTTGAAGCATACGTCAGAACCGGGATGCAGGATCACGCGGCGGCCTTGGCCGCATACGAACGCGCGCTAGAGCTTTCGCCGGAATCGGCAACTCTACGGTTTCACTATGGCGTCTTCATGCTCGACGAGGCGGGCGATCCGCAGCGAGGGCTGGAAATTCTCCAGGCAGGCGCCCGGCTTGATCCCGAAAGCCCGGAAATCGCTGGCCAAATTGCATGGGCTCACTACTGCCTAAATAGCATGGACCAAGCAATCATATCCTCACAGCACGTTCTCGGCATGCGCAACGCCAACCAACACCAAGCCAGGGGTGCCGTAATAGTCGCCCTTCGGTCGGCGGCATCAGGGGTGTATACGGCAATCGCCGCCTCGGAGTTCGAGCGAGCCGAAGCGATGCTGGAGCTAGTCGCGATCCTCTCAGAGGAGACCCCGCCAGAGTTCTTTACAGACGAAGCCTACGATAGACTTGTGCAGTTGCAAGCTTTGGCGCTAGATCTATCCGAAGAGGCAGAGGGTGATATAGCCATCAAAGCCCGGTACTACCAGACAAAGCTGCGAGAATATCGACGGCGTTCGGAACCCGGAGAAATTGAACGCAAAATCGGAATACTGAAAGTGTTTAAGTCGAATAAGGGGTTTGGCTTCATAGCGCAAAACGGAAAGGATTACTTCTTTCATTATCGCGACCTGGTTGGCTACTACGATTGGGAGCAGCTTGCAGATCAGATACCATGCGCCTTCGAGCCGGTACCTGATACTCCGCGTCCCAGGGCTCATCGCGTCCGTGTACTTAGTTGAGTTGACCCTTTGTACCTGCCGTAGCCCGTGCTCCCAGGATGAGTCCCACGCCGTCTTGCGGCCAGGCGACTTTGGCGCCAGGGCGCGAGCACTGCAGCTCGCTCCGAAAACGACACAATGACTGTCACTCAATCCAGCGCAAGCGTGCCGGTGACGTGTCGTTTTCCAGGTCCCGTACGACATAATGACCGTCACGGGACAGTTGGTTAGCCGCCTAGATGTCACGACATCGGGATGAGCGTAAGGTAGGCCTGTCCCAGGCACCCGCGGGATCCGCGGAGCCAGGTGGACAGGCGGTCGTCGGCCCTCTTGCGAGTCTCGGCTGCCTGGGGATGATCTGGATGGCCGACGAGCCACTCCTCCATGTCGGCCGCGACGCCGGACTCGAAGTCGTCCCATTCTTCCAGGCTTGCCGTCTCGATCCATTCCGGCCGGAACCCAGCGCTGACCGCCAGGCCGGCGAGCCCGGCCAGGTCGCGGTAGTCCCGGGCCGTGGTGCCCGGCCACATGGCGGCGATCTCGCCTGGGGTCGGCGGGTGCTCCCAGAAGCCCTCGCCCAGCAGCACTCGGCCTCCCGGGTTGACCAGCCGGCGCAGCTCGTGCAGCGCATCGACGGTGTGCTGCGGCGGCCCGGCCTCGCTGAGCACATGGCTGGAGCCGACGCACAGGACCAGGTCCGCCGGCCCGCGCGCAGTTCCGGCCGCGCGCTCCTCGATGAACGAGACCCGGCCGGAGAGCCCGCGGGCCGCCGCGCTGTCCCGGCCCCTGGCGAGGTCTGCGCCGCTGAGGTCGACGCCGGTGCCGACTGCGCCGGGGACCGCGGACAGGACACGGAGCATCAGCTCGCCCCAGCCGCAGCCGAGGTCGAGCACCGTGGCCGGACGTGTCCTGGCGAGCCGGGCCACGAGGCGCGTGGCCCTCGCCTCGGACAAGGGACCATGGAAGGCGAGGCGGGTATAGCGCGGCGGGAGGTCATGGTCAGTCACCGCAGCGACATTAAGCCTCCTGGAGCCGCACGGACAAGTTCATTACTTCACCCAAGGGAGACGGCGCAACCGTGGGCCCTGTTCGCTCCGCCGGACTAAACGGCAGGCCGGGGTGCAAGGAAGAACAACGCAGGATCCTCCGCTAAGCCCGGGCTAGAGCCGGTCGAGGACTTCCTGGCGGATGAGGGCGGTGATGGTGGCACGGGGGGAGCCCGCCTCCACGTGGGCGGTGATGGTGACGACGGCCTCCTGGGGCGGGCAGACGAAGCAGAGCTGGTCGTAGCGGCCCGCCATGCGGTACGAGTCGCCGTCGGTCTCGCACCAGACGCCAAGGCCGTATCGGCTCGCAGCGTTGGGGAGGCTGCAAGCGAGTACTACGGCTGGCACGAGTTGGGCACGGTCCCCTCCCCCGTCGACGGGCAGCCGGCCTGGTGTCATGGGTGCAGGCAGGAAACGACGTGATTCCTTTTGCTGGCCGGGACGGCCCGCAAACCCCGCCATTGCGTTTGACCAGGCGTTTTTCTCCTGGATCAGGAAGGTGTCCGCCGATTCCAGGGCGCTTGCCAAGTCCTCTCGTGCCGGGACGGCCATCGGGTTACTCCTCCCCCGCCGGCTACCCGCGGGCCGCCGTGTGATACGCGGGAATGGCTTACAAATTAAGGACAAAGACGCCATGCTCGCGCAATCTTTTTTCGGAAATTGTCACGGAAGGCCGGTAAGAGTCCGATGCCACCCGACACTAACCGGGCACCTTGCGGAACGTGCCGCAGCTGGAATGGAGAGGTGCGCCATGCATCGTCTGAAGAGCCGGGCGGCGGGCATCGCCGCCGGCGAAATGCCGGCAAAGCGGGGGGCACGATCATGAGACGATCACGATTGAGCGCGGTACTGATCGGCGCGGGAAGCCTGCTGGCCCTGGGTGCGGGCGCGAGCAGTGCCAGCGCGGCGGTCAGCCAGCCAGCGGCGCCCGCCGTGGCCACGGCCGCCGGTGCCGCCCAGGCAGGTTCCTTCGGCACGGCGATAAAGGTGCCTGGCACCGCGACCCTCAACACGAGCGGGAACGCCGTGACCGTTTCTGTGTCGTGCGCCTCAACGGGCAACTGCAGCGCCGGCGGGTTCTACACCGCTGGCGCTACTCAGGCGTTCGTGGTGAACGAGGTTGACGGCACCTGGGGCAAGGCCGAGGAGATACCTGGCACCGCCACCCTCAACCAGGGCGGGAACGCCCAGGTCAGTGAGGTCTCGTGTGCCTCGGCGGGCAATTGCGCAGTCGGCGGGACCTACACCGACAGCTCCGGCAGCAATCAGGCGTTCGTGGCCAGCGAGGCCAACGGCACCTGGGGCACGGCCCAGCAGGTGCCCGGCACCGCTGCCCTCGGCGGGGAGACCACCCTCGATGTGCTGTCGTGCGGCTCGGCAGGCAACTGCAGCGCCGGCGGGAGCTACTCCGATAGCTCAGGGAAGTTCCAGGCGTTCGTGGCCAGCGAGGCCAGCGGCACCTGGGGCACCGCCCGGGAGGTGCCCGGCACCGCTGCCCTCAACCAGGGCGGTGACGCCCACGTCGGCGCGCTGTCGTGCGCCTCGGCGGGCAACTGCAGCGCCGGCGGGTCCTACTTCGACGCCTCCGGCGATACCCAGGTGTTCGTGGTGAACGAGGCCGGCGGGACGTGGGGCGCGGCGCAGGAGGTGCCCGGCACCGCCACCCTCAACAAGGGCGCGATCTTCGGCGCGCAACTCTTCTCGGTGTCGTGCGCGACGGCGGGCAACTGCGCGACCGGCGGGTTCTACACCGACGGTTCCGGGGACATCGTGGCGTTCGTGGCCAGCGAGACCAGCGGCACCTGGGGCATGGCCCAGGAGGTGCCAGGGATCGCCAACCAGGGGTTCGCGCAAGCCCTCTCGGTGTCGTGCGCCTCGGCGGGCAACTGCAGCGCCGGCGGCGACTTCGGTACCAGCGCCGGCACCCAGGCGTTCGTGGTGAACGAGGCCAACGGCACCTGGGGCGACTCTGAGCAGGTGCCCGGAATCGCCACCCTCAACACGGGCGGGAACGCCATCATCAACTCGGTGTCGTGTGCCTCGGCGGGTAACTGCGCCGCGGCCGGGTCCTACAGCGACGCCTCCGGCCATACCCAGGCGTTCGTGGCCAGCGAGGCCAGCGGCGCCTGGGGCACCGCGCAGGAGGTGCCCGGCACCGCCACCCTCAACAAGGGCGGGAACGCCACCGCTGATTCAGTGTCGTGCGCTCCGGGCGGGAACTGCAGCGCCGGCGGGTCATACTCCGACAAGTCCTTCGCCATCCAGGCGTTCGTGGCCAGCGAGTCCTAGCGGAAGCCTCCCGCTGTAACCCCCGGCCCATCACGGTCAGCTAGCCGGGAGCCGGGCACGGCGCCGCGGCCCGGGCCCCCTGAGGGGCCCGGGCCGCGGCGCCGCTTGCGGGGCTGCCTACCGGGGGCTAGCTCCCGGCGGTGTAGGCGTAGGGGAAGTCGTGGAAGTCGGAGAAGGAATCAGGGAACCCGAGGGCGGGCTCGCCGGCTGACAGGTTGTCGGTTGAGTCGATGACGCTGAGGAAGCCGCTGACTGAGGTACCCGCGGCGGCCGTGGGCGACAGGGTTGCCGTCAGCGTCCCGGTGGCGCCGGGCGCCAGCTGCTCGCCGGTGACCGTGTTGCCTCCGGTGATGTCGTTGCCGGTCGGCAGCAGCTCGAAGAAGCCCGCGTGGTTGGTCGTGTTCCTGACCGTGACCGTGACGGGCACGCTGGAGCCGGCGGCGATGGTCGTCGAGGCGGACGCCGGGAGGCCAGTCTCGTGGAACGGCGCGAGCTGGTTGTAGGCGAGGGCCCCGGTGACGGTCTGGGAGAACTCGGTCCCGGCGGTGGTGGCGCCCTGCATCACGTCGATCTCCCACAGTCCTGCCTGGGGATCGGTGGCGATGAGCGAGGTGCGCCCGGTCAGGTTACCTGCCGTTGGCGAGGCGTCGACGGCGGTGGCGGAGACGTTGCCTGCCTCGGTGACGGACGGCGCGAGGTCGGACGGCGAGAGCAGGTAGAAGTACACCGGGTCGTCGGCCGCGTGGTCCGGGACGAGGAACGACACGTCGAGGTCACGCTGGCCTGCGGGCACGTTCACGTAGAACGTCTTGATCTGCCCGGGGCCCCGGGATACCGAGCTGGTCAGGGTGGCGCTGAACAAGCCGCCAGCCGACGGGATGAGGGTGCGCCGGGCGACTGGCACCGAGGTCTGCGCCCCGCCGGTGAACTGCACGGACTCGGGGGCGTCGCCGGGAGTCCGCGGAAGGGCGACGGCGAGCGGGACGCTCACCGAGCTGTGAGCCGGGATGGTGACGGGTGCCGACGCCGGGAGGGTGGTGAACTCCTGGCCGCTGGCCTGGAAGGTCACGTTCCCGGTGAAGGTGCCAGGGACGTTCGGCGCGGTCTGCACGTGGCCGCGGCCGTCGGCCCACACGACCTGGGCCGTCCAGGTCCCGGCCATCGGGTGCTCGACCGTGCTGTGCTGGATGTCGGGGCTGTCGCTTGGGCCGTTGGCGGCACCGTAGTCGTAGGAGAACTGGGCCAGCTTCCCGGCGGGGTCGGTCAGGATGAACGACAGGATGTTGGCGTCGCTGTTGGTCGGGTCCGGCCAGCGCATGTCGGCGTCAAGCACGTCGACGCCCTTGGGCACCGTGAACTTGATCGGTGCTGCCGCGGTCGCGCCCTGGGCGGGAACGGGGGCGGTGGACGACGGTGCGCTGACCTGCTCGGTGACCGCCTTGCCCAGTGGCGTCTGGCTGCCGAGCGCGCGGTAGGTGCCGCTGACCCTCTCGGGCGAGGAGGACGCGTTGTACAGCGAGACCGACGTGTGCACCGTTGAGCCGCCTGGGCCCTGCACGTCGAGCTGGGTGGGGGTGTCCACCAGCTCGGGGGCGCTGGAGTGCGGTGCCGTGGTGCCTGGCATCTGGCGGGCGGCCAGGACGGCCGCGCCGATGTTCAGCAGCCCGGCGCCCTGCTGGTCGGCGGGGGCGCCGATGTCGGTCGCCGTGCTGGTCAGGATCTGCTTCACCTGGGCCGGGGTGGGGCTGGCGCCGCCGTGGCTGTCGCGGTAGGCCTGGATCACGTCGGCGGCGGCGCCGGAGACGAAGGGGGCCGACTGGCTGGTGCCGCCGAAGGCCTCGGTTGGCAGTGGCGGGTCCTGGCCGGCGCCGGCCGCGGCGAGGGCCAGGTAGCCGGGGGCGACGAGGTCCACCGTGGCGCCGTTGGGGGCGGTGCCGCCCGACGACAGGGTGGTCATGTTGTCGTCTTCCCAGCCCTTGGAGTAGCCGTCCGCCTGGGCCAGCAGCCGCAGGTCGTTGGTGCCGCCGACGTCGATGACGTTGGGGTCATCGGCGGGGGCCTCGACCGTGCCGGACGAGCCGCTGTCGCCCGCGCTCTCGACGACGGTGACGCCCGCCGCGACCATGGCGTCGTTCGCCGGCTCGAGCAGGTCGTCGTTGGCGCCCGGCAGTGCGCCGAAGCCGTAGGACTCCGACACGACGTTGACGCCGTCGCTGACCGCCTGCTGCAGCCCGGCGATGACCTGCGACTCGGGCGCTACGACCTGGCCGGAGGAGTTGGTGTCGGAGAAGAAGCCGGTGGTGAGGAGGGAGGCGCCGGTGGCGTCACCGACGATCCGGAAGCTGCAGTTCGCGGGGAAGTTCGAGAAGGGCAGCTGGGAGGCGTAGGTGTAGGTGACGGTGCCCTGCGCGGCGATGGTGGAGACGTCCCCGTTGAACTCGTCGCTGAAGACGTTCTCGGTCGGGTCGGGCGCGTCGATGACCACGTGCGACCCGTCCGGGCGGATCAGGTTGGGGTTGCCGGCCAGCGTGTCGGCGTCGACGTTGCCGACGATGACGCCCTGGCCAGTCGCGATCGAGGCCGCCGGGCCAGCGTTGATGCTGGTGAGGGCCTCGGGCTCGGTCAGCGGCTTGCCGTCAGCGGTGGCGCACTCCTGCTGCCCGTCAGCCGCCGTCAGGGGGACGGCCTGCTTGCGCACCTGGGAGCCGGCCGTCGTCTTGGTGGCCGAGGTGGCGTCGCCGATGATGATGGTCCCGTCGGGGACGACCTCCTTGACGCCCTGGGCGTGGCTGAGTGCCTGGGCCTCGGACGCCGGCATTGTCGCCGCGACGGCGTTGAGGAGCGACAGGGCCTTGATGTGCGTGGCCCCGACCTGCTTCAGCTGGGATACCAGCGGGGCCTGCATGGACGTGGCTGCCGCCTGCCGGGCGCCGCGGTGGGCCCGGTTCGCCGGCAAGCTGGCCAGCTGGTTGTCGAATACGACCACCATGGGCTCTTGCTTGCCGGATGACAGGGCCTTGACCTGGCTCGCGTTCAGCTTGGAAAAGCCGGGTACGGCCGGGCTCGGGTTCGCCGAGCCCCGTGCGGTCCCGGTCGCCGCCGCGGTAAAGGATATCGCCAGACCAGTGGCCCCGATCAGAGCCCACAATCGGGCAGTTCGCATGATGTACCTTCCGTTGAGCGCATACGCCGCGAGGTGCCCGTTATGGGCAGTTATGCTCCGGACTCTAGCTGCGGCCACCGTCGAGCACAATGGGTCAAGGTGGCCTAGCCGATAACTCAGTTATCGGGGGGCAGGACCGCGGCCATTCTCGTTATGATGAAATTGAGAAGCCGTGCCCATTGCAGTCCGGTAAATTGATGACCGCCGATATTACGGCTGGCCGCGGGCGCCCTGATGCTGGGGATTGTGCCGCGAAACCGCCGCGGAACGCGGCCTGATCACCAGCGCTCACCGCGATTGCCGCGGCCAGGCGGCGAAAATCCGCCGGATGGCGGAATAAGGGCGCGAGCGGCCGGCCGTCAAATTCACCTCTCCCGGCCATGGCCGCGGGAGGCGCGGGCAGGTAGCATTTCGCGGGTGCCCCGCCTTACGGCCAGGGGCCGCGCCCGGGTGCTGGCCGGATTGTACGCGGCCCTCGGCATCGCCAGCTCAGCGTCCGCCGCGAGGGGGTGGCGGGCCGGAGCGTGGGCGACCAAGCCGCTGCTCATGCCGGTCCTGGCCGCGTTCGCGCTGGTCGCGGGGGGCGACCGGCACGAGGACATGCGACTGCCGGCCGCGGGCATGGCCCTGTCGGGGCTGGGCGACGTCGCGCTGCTGGGCCCGGAAGGCTGGTTCGTGCCCGGCATGGGCGCGTTCGCCGCCGCGCACGCCTGCTACATCACGGCGCTCGCCGCGAACGGCGCGGCCCGTGGCGTGCGGCCGCGAGCCGCCGCCGGGTACGCGGCGCTGTGGGCGGTCCTCATCGCCGTCTTGTGGCGCGGCCTGGGCCGCCTGCGCGTCCCGGTCGCGGCCTACAGCCTGCTGCTGGTCTCCATGGCCGTCCTGGCGTCGGGCCGCAACCGGGCGGCCGCCGCGGGCGGCGCGCTCTTCGTCGCCTCCGACGCCCTGATCGCGTGCACCCTGGCGGACGTCAGCGCGGTCCCCCGCCAGGAGTCAGCCGTCATGCCGGCCTACGTCGCCGCGCAGTTCCTGCTGGCCGTCGGCTACCTGCGCCCCCAGCACGACTCCGCACGGCCGCGACGGTCCTGACGGCACCGTGACAAGAAGGTCGTGAAGGGTCCTGCGGCGCGACAAGAGCCTATAATCGGGACTTGTGGAGATCGCCACGTGGATCGCCGCCGTGGAGGAGAACGGGATCTTGCTCGGGGACGCGGCTCGCGATGCCGGCCTCGCGGCTGCGGTTCCCGCTTGCCCCGGATGGCGCGTACGCGACCTGGTGTGGCACCAGTCCTTCGTGCATGGCTGGGCTGCCCGGCATCTGACCGAGCGTCCCGCGCGGGTCATCGAGTCAGCGGACGAGGCAGCCATCCTCGGCGGCGGCCCGGCCGACGATGAGCTGATCGCGAGCTACCGGGCCGGGCTCGATGCCCTCGTCACCGCGCTGCGGGCGGCGGACCCGGCTGCCGACTACCCGACCTTCCTGCCCGCGCCGTCGCCGCTGGCGTTCTGGGCACGCCGCCAGGCTCACGAGACCGCGATCCACCGGTTCGACGCCCAGGCGGCAGCGGGAAGGCCTAGCCCGCTGGCGGCCTTCTCGCCGGACTTCGCCGCTGACGGCATCGACGAGCTGGTGACCGGCTTCGCCGCCCGTCGCAGGCGGACCGGGCCCGGCAAGTCGCTGCTGATCAAGGCCCTGGACGCGGACCGCGCCTGGCACTACGAATGGCCATCCGACGGCCAGCGGAAGGCCACGCGGTGCGCCGCCGGCGATGACCCACCGCGGGCAGACTGCGTCCTGGAAGGCCCGGCGTCCGGCGTCTACCTGTTCCTGTGGAACCGCTGCCCCGCCCCGGACGCCGTCATCGGCATTACCGGCGACCGGGCGATCGTGGACAGGTGGACCTCCGGCGTCCAAGTCACCTGGACCTGAGAGCAGGCCTATGCCAGACCTGACGTGCCTGGCCCGCCAGTGAATGGTCACGGAGCACGCGCCCGGCCGGCTGCGCCACGAGATGCTCCCCGGCGAGTGGTCAGCGGCCGGGGCACCAGGAACCAGCGGAGGCTCGCGGTGCCCCGGCCGTCATCGCGCGATGCGAGGGCTACTTCGCGTCGCGCTGGCGGAACCCGAAGCCGTCCGAGCGGGTCCGGGTGGCGGTGAAGGTGTCGAACTCGACCGGGGCCGGGTACGGGCTGGTGGCCGTGGCGGCCGGGGTGTGATAGTAGGTGAAGGTCATCGTGGTCTTGTCGCCGGGGAAGCGGCCAGGGTCCACGTCGAACACGCCCAGGCCCCACGGGTGGGTGGCGTCGGGGTCGGTGACCGCGGACCACGGCGCGTCCTCGGTCTCGGTCGCGGTGCCGGAGACGTTGATGGTCTCGGTCGGCTCGCCCACGGCGCCCGTGTTGTACACGTCGTCGTGGCCCTTGGTGCCGCCGGTGCCGATCACCAGGTGGACGAGGCCGTTGTCGGAGTCCACCCGTGCCTTGTCGGTGCTGACGACGTGCGGCCGCAAGACGGTGCCTGAGTCGGTGCCGCGCACCACGTAGCTGCGCTCGTAGTCGTGGTCATGGCCGGCCAGCACGAAGTCGACGCCGTACTTGTAGAACAGCGGCATCCAGTTCTGGCGGATGCCCAGGTCGGAGCCGTCGGCGTCGGAGGTGGACATGGCCGGCTGGTGCATGACGACGACGATCCAGTCGACCGAGGTATCCCTCGACGCCTCGCGCAGCGTCTTGTCCAGCCACTTGAGCTGCGCGCCGCCGGAGTAGCCGGTCAGGATCTGGGCGTCGCCGGAGGTCAGGTAGGTGCCGGTGTCGACCTGGTAGCAGACGTCGTTGTTGTCGAGCATGACGAACAGCACCGAGCCGACCTGGAAGCTGTACCAGTTGCCCTCGAAGTCGCCGGAGTGGTTCGTGGGCAGGCTGTAGCGGGTCTGGTAGGACAGGTAGCCCTGGGGGCCGTTGCCGGGCTCGTTCTCGTGGTTGCCCAGGGCCGGCATCCACGGCCGGTTGGCCGACGACAGCTGCGTGTTGCCGAAGTACTCCGCCCAGACCTGCGGCTGGAACAGCTGGTTGGAGTTGGCGTAGGACAGGTCGCCGTTGACCAGGTGCACGACCGGGTCGAACCGCTCGACCGACGCGGCGGTCGCGGCGGCGTTGAGCGACGCCTTGGAGAAGGCGGTGTCACCGCAGGCGATGTCGCCGACGCTGGTGAAGCGGAACGGCACGCGGCCCTCGGGCGCGGTGCGGAACGCGCTGGACAGCTGGGTCTCGCCGTCGCTGACGATCCGGTACACGTAGTCGGTGCCGGGGTGCAGGCCCTCGATCCTGGCGTGCTGGGCGATCGTCTCGATGCCGTTGTTGGAGTCGGTGTAGGTGCGGGTCTCGGCCGCGACCTTGTGGCCGAAGCCGCCCGCCGGGGTGCCGACGATCACGGCCGGGTCGGACACCGGCGCCGGGGTGACCCAGGACACCACGACCTCACGGGCCGGGTCCTCGCCGAAGGTCAGGTGGACCTGCTCGGCGGTGACCGTGTCGGCCCGGGCGGCCTGCTGCCACAGGACCGGGCCACTGGCCAGGACGAGACCGCCGGCGGTCACGCCCACGCCGCCGATGAACGACCGGCGCGAGACGCCGGCCCGCTCCATGCTCTCCGTCATTACTGACCCCCTCCTAGGGCAAGCGCTGAGTAAACGGCGCAATGCTCCCAGCCGGGGACGATGGCAAGCCCAACTGAGGGTTAACAGCGCCTGAACGATTAACCGTTGTTAGGTCCTGGGCGCAACGAGGGTGCATCAGGGCGGCCGCGAGGTGACGCTCCCCCGCGCCCGGTCTCTGGCCCTCGCCCGCGGCGAGGGCCCGCGCGGTGGCGCCGCGGGTCAGGGCGGGAGCCGCGTTCTGAGCCTGCTGGCCCGCGACTGCAGGTAGCGCTGCTCGGCGATGCTGGCGGTGGCCCTGGCGGCCCGCCGGTAATGGTCGCGGGCCCCGGCCGGGTCGCCGGCCTTCTCCAGCAGGTGGGCCCGCACGGACAGCAGCCGGTGATGCCCGGCCATCCGCTCGTCGCCGTCGAGGGCTGACAGCAGCGCCAGCCCGGCCAGCGGGCCCTCGGTCTCGGCCAGCGCGATCGCCCGGTTGAGTGTCACCATCGGGTTGGGCGCGATCCGCTCCAGGATCAGGTACAGGGCGTGCACCTGGCGCCAGTTCGTCTGCGCGGCGGTGGCCGCGTCGGCGTGAGTGGCGGCGATGGCCGCCTGCAGCAGGTAGGGGCCCAGGGCCGGGCCGGCCAGCGCCGCGCAGACAAGCCCGGTGCCCTCGCCGATGAGGGCGCGGTCCCACCGCCCGCGGTCCTGCTCCTCCAGGGGTATCAGGTCGCCCGCCGGGGTGGCGCGGGCCTCGTGCCGGGCGTGGGTCAGCAGCATCAGCGCGAGCAGCCCGGACACCTCGCCGTCCGCGGGCAGCTCCGCGTGCACCAGCCTGGCCAGCCGGATCGCCTCGCGCGCGAGGTCGGCCCGGTGCAGGTCGCTGCCCGCCGACGCGGTGTAGCCCTCGTTGAAGATCAGGTACAGCACGTGCAGGACGACCCGCAGCCGGTCCGCGCGCTCCGCGCCCGCGGGCACGGCGAACGAGCTGCCGGCGGCCCGGATCCGCTGCTTGGCCCGGCTGATCCTGGCCGCCATCGTGGCCTCGGGCACCAGGAACGCGCGGGCTATCTCGGCCGTGGTCAGGCCGCCGACCGCCCGCAGCGTCAGGGCGGTCTGGGAGGCCGCGGTCAGCGCCGGATGACAGCACAAGAACAGCAGGGCGAGCGTGTCGTCGCTGCCGGGCACGTCCCCGGGGGCCGGCTCGGCGGCCGTCGCCGACTCCCGCTCGCGGCGGGCGCGGTCGCTGCGCACCTGGTCGATGAGCCGCCGGGACGCCACGGCCACCAGCCAGCCGCGCGGGTTGCCCGGCACCCCCTCGGCGGGCCACTGGACGGCGGCGGCGAGGATGGCCTCCTGCACGGCGTCCTCGCACCCCTCGAACTGCCCGTGCCGGCGGACCAGCACGCCGAGGACCTGCGGCGTGAGCTCACGCAGCAGGTCCTCGATGGCGGGCGTCGTCACGCCTCAAGCAGCCCGTCAGCGAACATCACCTGCCGCACCTCGACGCCCAGGCCCTCGATCGCGGCGTCGGGGACCTGCGCCGCCAGCTCGATCGCCCGGTCCTTGTCCTCGCAGTCGATCAGGTAGAAGCCGCCCAGGTACTCCTTGGCCTCAAGGAACGGCCCGTCGGTGACCGCCGGCTGGCCGTTGCGGACCCGCACCACGGCGGCCTGGGACGGGTCGACGAGGGCCTGCGTGGTGATGAGCTCCCCGGACTCCTTCAGCGCCTGGATGAACTGGCCGTGGCCGGCGCCGATCGCCGCCTTCTCCTCGTCGGTCAGCGCGTCCAGGACCGCCGGGTTGATGTGCATGCTGATCAGGAACTGCATTGTCGTGCTCCTCGTGGCTCGCGGGCCCGGCCTGGGCCCTTCCACCGGTTGGTCGAAGCCGCTCCCGCCGTCTTGACATCCCGCCGCAAGCCTCGCATGAATCCCCCGCCGCCGCACCGCCGGCCGGCGGGAGGCGGCCGCCACGGTGTACGGTCCTGGCATGGAGGCCGCTGAGCTGGCGCACCTGCGCCGGGCCCGGGACTTGCTTGACCGTGAGTACGCGCGGCCGCTGGACGTCCCGGTGATGGCTCGCGCCGCGCTGATGTCGCCGTCGCTGTTCTCTCGCCGGTTCCGGGAGGCCTACGGTGAGACACCGTACGGCTACCTGCAGGCCAGGCGAGCGGAGCGGGCGATGGCGCTGCTGCGCCGCGGCGACATGTCGGTGACCGACGTGTGCCTGGCCGTGGGGTTCACCTCGCTCGGCTCGTTCAGCTCGACGTTCACCCGCCTGGTGGGCGAGCCGCCGTCTGCCTACAAGGCGCGTGACCACTCGCGGCTCGCGCCGGTCCCGCCGTGCATGACGCGGGCCTGGGCCCACCCGGGGTGGATCAGCGAGCCGTGCAGGATCGGAGAAGCGGTTCCCCGCTGACCCCGCGTAAGGTCGCTGGCATGGCACTTTCC
>Ga0335075_10007148_pt1 | contig 17192 bp, 11 predicted proteins | sample Lox_Sample_24_FD_206723 | JGI IMG/M metagenome (GOLD analysis project Ga0335075, IMG submission 206723) | Soil microbial communities from Loxahatchee National Wildlife Refuge, Florida, United States - Lox_Sample_2.4 | ecosystem: Environmental > Terrestrial > Soil > Wetlands | place: USA...
TTGTTCTGATACATGAGGGTGTCTCCGTGTTTGAATTCCCGATCTTGCTCGGGTCACACTTGGGCGAAGCCAGGCGAGTGGGTCCGACTCCCAAGGCCGAAGCTCTGCATTTACGGAGGGTCCGTCCTCCAGACGGAAACCGTAACCGGAGGCGGCGCTGAGCCGAAGCAGAAGAGCGAGCCTTGCCGCAGGGCGTCGGGCTCAACCCCGAAGCCCGTGACCGGGCAAGCAAGCGGGATAGATACGGAGGGAAACCCGGGCGAGAACAATGCTCGCCGTCTGCTCAAGTGGCGATGCTGTTCGTACATCGGCTGATTGATTGTTTTCTCTTGAGCTGTCGATTTCCGATCTGAGGACTAGCTAGGGATCCGAATCAGAACCTGTGTGCTGCAATCTAAATGCTTGCGAAATGCGACTCTGGGGTGGAAACCACGGCGCTTGATTTTAATTGCTCCCACAGTGGATTGGTTTCCAGACTTTCATCAATTACCTCTGGTACAAGCTTCCATCCTCACCCTCATTTCGAAACCTGTTCGTACCACGGCCAAGAAGACAGAACCGGTTGAAACTTGGGAAAGATTTGGGAAAACTTAGCGCCGAATCGGCTCCAAAAGTGGTCGTCGACTCCGGCTAAGTCATTGAAAATACGTTTGCTCCAGTGTCCTTAAGGCGACTGTTAACCGAAGGGTTGTAGGTTCGAGTCCTACCTGAGGAGCCAATCTATCAAGTACTTGCAATCACCCCTCCTACAGTGCTTGGTCCAAGTTGGTCCAATTGAGTTTCGACCTTGACGGTTCGCCGCTTCGGAGACGCGCTGTTGATCGGTTCCACCGTCCCATCCAAGAATTCCGGTTTCCAGTCCGCGAGGATCTCCATGGTGCGGGAGTTCGTGGCGTTCAGAACACAAGTCTCGAATCGTCTGTACGTAGACATCGCCTGTCGTGCCAATGCTTGCGTGCCGTAGGGCACCCTGGGCATCCTTGAGCGTCCGATGGTGTTGTGACCCGCACCCCTGAAACCGTACAAAACTGGGTATGATTTTGGGGTCAAACCGGGGGTGCGAGATGAGAAGAGTTGGCATACGGAGGCGCAGATCATCGCGGCGCTGAAGCAGGTGGAAGCAGGCGGCACGGTAGACGATGTGGCGCGCGAGTGCGGGGTAAGCGCAGCGACGATCTGCGCGTGGAAGGCGAAGTTTGGCGGCATGGACGCGAGCGAAGCCCAGCGGTTGAGATCCCTTAAGGATGAGAACTCACGGCTGAAGCGTCTGGTGCCAGGAGAGTCGCATGGCATACCTCCAACGGATTCACCTGCCGTTGACCATTCCCGGCATTGCGGATCTAAGTCTGGATCGGGAGATGTTGAAAAGGCCACATAGCAGTCTCGGCTACAGAACGCTGGCCGAGTTTGCACGCGTGGCACTAACCCCGAGCTATGGGAAAGACGTCGGCTGCGCCCACTGGGAAAACCTTGCGGCGTTTTCCCTTTCGCACAGCTTCGGCTGCGGGCTAAATTCACAGAACCACTTATGCGGAATTAGGGGGCAGGTCAATATCGATTCCAAGGGCGACCCGGATCGTTGTCTCCGGTACAGGGCACCTTTTGTCCTTGAAAAGCCTGAACTCTTCGCAACGACCGTTATAAACTTTCTGCAATTCCACGGGTTCTGAGGGATGCCTGAAAAGTCAGCCTTTCGGTAACTTGCCGGCGTCGCGATAGTTGATTTTGTTCTAGATTCGACGGCATCGTGCGAAATCATCCGCAAACAACCAGGGGGTACAAACCGGGGTATTTAACTGGCCAAGCACATAAACCCATGTTTTCAATGCTGGCTGCCCGGGGGCAGCCAGCATTGCAGAGCAAATCGATACACTCGGCTCACCTGGCGATAGCTGACCATACGTCGCGGCATCCATGACAACATCTGATACGGAGAGTCAAAACTCAATTCATTCTGCCGGGTGGCCGGGATGGCGAAGACCTGCCTTCTTCCTTGCCTAGTTGATCAACCGTCGGTGACGTGCTTTGCTCCACCCGGACGATCTTCTCCGCTACAGCGAGCGATATGAAGTGGTTCAAAGAGACTCCTTCCTGGTTGGCAATTTGCTTTGCAGTGTCGCTGACAGATTTAGGAAGGCGCAAAAGGAATTTCGCTTGCTTGCGAGGCTTATCCGGGTCCAAATGCCCCCCTGATGACCGCTAGCGTGCAGCGTTGATTGGTACGACTGGCCTTGCAATTCACCAGTCAACAGAGCAACGCAACATGATGCTCCTTCGCGATGATTTGCGCAAATCTCTCGCGGAAAAATCCGCAGGTAAGCACCCGGAAGATCACGAAGGGATTTCCAGCCAAAAGTCGTCGTTATCGCAGAATGAAGCGTCCGAGAGAGTGTCCACTTCTTGCGCGCGAACCTCTGGCTGCTCCGGAGTGTCAGTGAATAGGTGAGGCAATTTTGGCGGTCAGAAGCTGCGCGCGCAGATTAAGTCGATTTTTTAACTCTATTAGCGGTCGGAAAATTTCGCCATTCACAGATGAGAAGCAGTGAAATCTGAGAATGCACTTCCTTGATTTAGTGATGTAGAATTGCCGTGCCATGGAGACGTCGGGCTTCCGCCACCAGGGTCTCATGTACCACGGTTCGTCGTCGTGTCCCGCCCCAATGATTGCTGCGGTGATAAGGGAAAGACTTCAGCAAAGACGTCGTTGCATTTACTTCGATAGCAAACCGATGGTAGCTGGACTTCAAGCTGACCTGGCGCAGATCGGTGTCGACGTAGCCCGTGAAATTGCGAGAAACAGTCTGATTTTCTCTTCACACTTGGGCCATCTGCGGGATGATCATACTTTCGACATCGAAGAAATGATCGCTACGCTCGAGGGCTCTCTCAATCAGGCGTTGCGCGATGGCTATGCCGGACTTTGGGCCAGCGGAGACGTCGCCTGGGAATTTGGACCAAAGGGAGATTTCGGGCAGCTCGTCCAGTATGAAACGCGACTTGAGGATTTTGTGTCTACTCACGCGGAGTTTTCTGGAATCTGCCTATACGATGCCAGCGTTCTGCCGCCCGACGCAATGCAGAACGGTCACGAATTACACCCCTCGTTATTCATCAGTGAGACGCAATCTCGATTGAACCCTGCTTACAGGCCAGGGAATCAGGGGAGATCCGCAACATTGCCGCAAGACACCCTGAAAGTGTCCTTGCCACGCGATATCTTCCTGCGGGCTTCCGCCTGCGCAGATAGCGAGGGCACTACGCTCAATGAGTTCATCAGTCGAGCCATAAGTGAGAAGTTATACCCCCCTGATCCGAAAAACCTGAAGAATTGACATCCTTGTTACGGCTTCATGCTGTACGACACGCGTCGATTCAGAGCCCAGCACTTCTGGTCCGCAGTTGCACATACCTGGCTCGACTTACCGTTGCTCAATACTTCTAGCTGGCCAGCCGGCACCCCGGCATCGATCAGCGCATTACGAACAGCATTCGCACGCCGGACGCCGAGCGCCATATTGTAATTCACTGAACCGCGAGGGTCCGTCCATCCGCTGATGATGACCTGAATCTTTGAATGGGCCACCAGGTATTGGGCAGCCTGAATGATGGTGGCCAGAGTGGCGGGATTGATCCTGGCACTGTTCACGTCAAAATAGGCGTCCTTTACGTGCTCACGGAATTCTTTCTCGTCCCGCTCCACATCTACGATGGTTGTCGTCGATGCCGGCGGCTGTTCCACCGCCACCACGCGGAAGACGGCCACGCAGTCCGCGCCCACCGAAGAATCAGAGGACAAAGAGGCCCGTCCTTTCACCTGGTAGTCGCCGACTGTCATGCCGGCAGTGTCGATCGACACAACGTTCCCCGACCCCTGTATCGTGCCACCACTCGAGGTCCAGGAGTAGGTCAGGTCCGGTTGCGCCGGCTCGGCCTTGGCATCTCCGGTGACCACCAGCATCTGGCCTAATGGAATATTCGCTACGTTGGTGCTGCAACTGAGGGTCACCGCCGGCGCCGGCGGAGGAAGTGCTGGAGTTTCCGCTTGCATCGGCGGAGCAGGAGCCGGCGCATGCTTTTTCTCGTGGCCGTAGAACTTAAAGACGACGCCCGCGCCAATCATCATCTGGTTTTGCTCGTTGTTCACAGCGTTGGGAAACGAGGTCCTGAGGTACTGCACGTCAACGGCACGAAGCGAGATGTTGGTTGTGACATTAATATCCAGGCCGCCGCCGGTCGAGAAAGCAAAGCTGGAAGCGCTGGTGCTGCTGGTGGTCTTCGATGGAAAATAAGAATCGCTTCCGTGCGCGCCGCCCACCAACACCTCGCCATACGGGCGGAACTTGCCGAAGCGGTGCGAGATCTGCGGGCCGCCGGTGAAGGTGAGCAGAGTCAGTCCTTGGCCGAGGGGGCTGATGTTACTGCTATGACCGCCGGTGAATTCGCCCGCGAGCCGCAGCCAATCGTTTACGTGGTACGAGCCGAAGGCGAACCCACCGTTCATGTCAAAACATCCGCAGTCTTTGGGCGGCGCGTTCGCCCTGATGTTGTTGTATCCGACTGCGAAGTCGTATCGCGTCGCATCGAACAGTTTGATTTGCGGCGCACTCTGTGCCCAGGCGGCAGGTACACCGAGGGCTGTCAGAACCAGGGCAAGGACTTTTGAGGCTGTTACGCGCATTGTTTTTGCTCCTTGTGGGCTTCGCGCCTTTTTTGCGACTTAGTACAGCAGTGAAACCGTTGGTGACGTGGTTAACGGATTGGTGTCGACCATCACGAACCGTCCAGGTGCAATTTCATAGAACACAATGGTGGTTCCGAGCAGATAGCGACCCGCGGTTGCATCGGTCAGTTGATACTTGTACGTTCCGGTCACGCCCAGTTCCAGCAGGTTGATCGTGCCCACGCCGACGTTGAGGTCAGCCGTCGTCGTTGCATCGCCGGCACCATCGGCGGTGAGTATGCCCGATGTGTTGATGCTGGCCAGCGACGCTGCCGAGATACTGGCGTAGACATAGGTGCCATCCAGCGATTTCAGGGTGTAGGGGCTACCGCTCTGAGCCTCAAACCTGCCCAGGCCGGCATAACCCGTCTCCAGGAAGTAGCCGCTGTTGGGGCTGATGAGGTAGAACTCGCGCGGCGCGGGCGGGTTCGTCGACAAACCGAGCAGATGCAGCACGCCACTGAGCAGGCCGCCAGGGTTTGGATAAGCCAGGGTTCCACGGCCGTTTGCGGCGACCGTGCATGCGCTCAAACCGGTCGACTGATAAGTTCCGAGCAATGCGTTCTGGACCGTGGCAAGACCACCCAGCCCGCTGATTCCGTTCACCAGGCCGGTAAGACCTGCTACGTCCACGTTGGTAAAGTCGCACTGTCCGGCGCTGTTACCGGTGGCACGGAATATCGTGGCTGTGCTGAGGTTAAGCACATCGCCCAGAGTCACACCCAATAAGCCTGGCGAGGCCTGGGCGTTTTCGTAGCCGATGATCGCGCCGTTCATCGACGCGTTGCTGAAGGTTGTTTGTGTCTGCTGCTGGGCGGTACCAGCCAGCAGCACGTAGCTGGAGTGCTTATCCGTTGACATGAGGAAGAACTGGCTCGCGTTCACCATGTAGACCGCAAAGTCGGTCGGATAAACACCGTTTGGCGTTGCAGCGGTCTGCATGGACAGATCAAGCCGGCCGTTGGTGTCCGTCGTTCCATAACTGCCGGTGAGCAACTCATTGGCAAAGTTCGTGGTGGCGATGTTAGCGTCGCTCGAACCGCTGGTGAGCGAACCGGCTCCATCCGTGGAGAACTGACCCACGGCAGCAGCCGGGCCGGCGATGATGCCGACGGTGCAGGCTGGCAGACACGGTGTGTCGCCGGAGACGCCGAATGCAAAGCTGCCGGTGAGCCCAGCACTGAATGCGCCCGGCTGTTGGGCCAGCATGGTGCCGGAACCACGCGTGCCCTGCAGGTTGTCGTTGTCGAATTCGATCATATCCACCTCAGCGGAGTTGGTGGCCGGAGCAACCGGAGCCTTGGCTGTGATGGCGAAGGTCGAAGTCTCGCCGGTGGTACCGTCGGAGTTCAGCGTGGTGATCGTCATCATTCCGCGGTTGTCGGTCCCTATGGTGTAAGTGCCGATAAACGTGTGTGTAGTGACGATGTCGCCTGCCGGATTCGAGGACTGATGGTTGGAGTCCTGTTCGCCGGCGCTGATTGTGCCCATGCCATCCGCAGTAAAGCTGCCGATGGTCGCCGTCTGGTAGGCCAGGACGCCGGCCAGCACGTCGTCATATCCCTGGAAGAGGAATGCATACGGTCCATTAAGGTCCGCATCGTTGGGCGTAGAAGGGTAAACCACGAGGAGCACCAGCGGCAGGCTCGCGGTCTGCGGAACAGACTCAGAATCCGTCACAGTCACGGTAAAACTGGACGCACCCACCTGGGTCGGTGTTCCGCTAATCTCCCCCGAGGAGGAAGACAGGCTGAGGCCGGCGGGCAGAGCTCCGGCGCTGATGCTGTACGTGTACGGTTGGACTCCGCCCTTAGCCGTGAGCGTCTGCGAATACGGCACGTTCAGTGTCGCATTCGGCAGTGAGCCGGTAAGCGTCAGGGTCGGGACAGGGGACACGGTGATGACGACCGGTCCGGTCACAGTGTTCGCGGTGGGCATGGCAGAATCCGTCGCGTGAATGGTCACGGTCGAGGATCCGACAGTAGACGGAGTACCGCTCACCGCGCAGCCTGCGCCCAGGCTGAGGCCGGCGGGTAAGGTGCCCGATACCAGGCTGCAGCTATAGGGCGCAGTGCCACCGCTCACTCCAATCGCACCGGTGTAAGGCACGCCAACAGTTGCGTTCGGCGGAGAGCTCAGCTTTAAGGTCGAAGTGGCCGCATTGACGGTAATGGTTACCGGTCCGGTGACAGTTGCCTCGGGGCTGCTGGAATCCGTCGCTTTGACCGTGACAGTGTAGGATCCAGGCGTGGTTGGGGTTCCTGTGATCGTGCAACCGGAGCCCAGTGTAAGTCCGAGCGGCAGCGAACCGGAGGTAATGGAGCAGTTGTAGGGCGCGGTTCCGCCCGACACGCCGATCGTTCCGCTGTAAGGTTGACCAGCGGTAGCTGGCGGCGGTGGGGTAAGCGTCAACGACTTGGCCGGAATAACTGTGAGGCTCACCGGTCCGGTGGTAGTCTCGACGGGGTTAGAGGAGTCGGTAGCTTTCACACTCAGCGTGACCGTACCGGCGACGGTGGGGGTTCCGCTCACCGTGCAGCTCGCGCCCAAAGTCAGCCCGGCAGGCAGGGTTCCGGAGACGATGCTGCAGAAGTAGGGAGAGGTTCCTCCGCTTACTCCGATGACCGCTGTGTAGGGCGTGCCTACAGTTGCATTGGGAAGACTGGTTACTATCAGAGAGAGGTTAGCCGGATTGACTGTCACCGTTACAGGGCCGCTCACCGTCTTGGCCGGGTTGCTGGAATCGGTCGCCGTAACAGTAACGGTGGAGGATCCAGGCGTGGTTGGGGTTCCTGTGATCGTGCAACCGGAGCCCAGTGTAAGTCCGGACGGTAGCGAACCGGAGGTAATGGAGCAGTTGTAGGGTGCGTTTCCTCCCGACACGCCGATCGTTCCGCTGTAGGGTTGACCAGCGGTAGCCGGCGGCGGTGGCGTGAGCGTCAGCGAATTAGCCGGGACTACGCTCAGGCTCACCGGTCCGGTCGTGGTCTCTACGGGGTTAGAGGAGTCGGTAGCTTTCACCCCCAGCGTGACCGTACCGGCGACGGTGGGAGTTCCGCTGACTGTGCAGTTCGCACCCAGAGCCAGCCCTGCGGGCAGGGTTCCGGAGACGATGCTGCATGAGTAAGGAGAGGTTCCTCCGCTCACCCCGATGACGGCAGTGTAGGGCGTACCTACCGTTGCGTTGGGCAGGGTGGTCACGGTCAGGGAGAGGCTGGCCGGATTTGCGGTTACCGTCACCGGTCCCGTGACGGTTTTGGCTGGATTGCCGGAATCAGTCGCTTTAACAGTCACAGTAGACGATTCCGGCGTGGTTGGAGTTCCTGTGATCGTGCAACCGGCGCCCAGGGCTAAGCCGGCCGGGAGTGAACCGGAAATAATGGAGCAGTTGTATGGCGCGGTTCCACCAGACACGCCGATCGTCCCGCTGTAAGGTTTGCCTGCGGTAGCAGCCGGAGGAGGTGTGAGGGTGAGCGAACCGGCCGAATTGACCGTAATGCTCTCCGGCCCGCTGACCGTCTCCACCGTCGGGCTGGAGTCTGCGACCTTGACTTGAACCGTATCTGAACCAGCTGTCGTGGGTGTGCCGCTGACCACGCAGGCAGCTGAGAGTGCAAGCCCGGCAGGTAATGTTCCGCCGGTCTGCGTGCAGGTGTAGGGTGCGGTTCCCCCGCTTACGCCGATTGTCTCCATGTAGGGGACCCCAACGGTCGCGTCAGGAAGAGTAGAAAGAGTGAGCTTGAGTGAGCCCGGCATGATCCTCATAGCAATAGCGCCGGTAATCGTATCCGCGGGGGTATTGGAGTCCGCAACGGTGACGGTAAAGTTAGACGTTTCTGCTGTCGTGGGTGTGCCGTTAATGGCACAGTTGGAACCCATGGCTAACCCGGCCGGCAAAGAGCCGGTTACGAGAGCGCAGGTATACGGCGCATTTCCGCCACTGACGCCAATGCTGCCTGTATAAGGAATTCCGACCGTGCCGTTTGGCGGGAAGGTCAGCGCAAGCGAAGTAGTGGCAGCTACGGTAATGCTCTCAGGTCCGACGACCGTGAGCGCTGGGCTGCTCGAATCGGTAGCCTTGACGGTCATGGTTGATGTGCCTGTGGCGGTAGGGGTACCGCTTACCACGCATGCGGCCGAAAGGGTGAGGCCTGCAGGCAAATTGCCTGCAGTCTGCTGGCAGGTATAAGGGGCCGTACCACCGGTAACGCCTATGGTCGCGTTGTAAGGCACGCCGAGCGTCGCGCCAGGCAGGATCGACAAGCTCAAACCCTGTACGTTGGCGGCCGGGTTAATAAGGATGCTGAAGCTGCCAGAAGCTGTTGTGCTCCAGGCATCCTGGACCTGGACCGTAAAATTTGTTTTTCCCGCGGTGCCAGGTGTGCCGGTGATCGCTCCCGTGGGTGACAATGTGAGCCCGTTGGGCAGAGAGCCCGACGTCATGCTGAAGGTATAAGGAGCCGTTCCCCCTGTGGCACTCAATTGGGCGGAATAGGCAGCACCTACGGTTCCGGCACCCGGCGTTCCGCCAATATCGAGCGTCTCAACCGGGGTAGAAATGGCGATCGTTTCCGACGCCTTGGTCGTGTAAGGCACGTTGCTGGAGTCGACAATCTGTGCGGTAAAACTGCTTGACCCAACGGTGGTGGGTGTACCGGAGATTATTCCGGTTTTTGCATCGAATGCGAGACCTGGAGGCAGGGAACCGGAGACGCTCCACGTTAGCGGAGCTGTTCCTCCCGCCGCCGTCAACGTTGCGCTGTAAGGAGTGCCGACGGTGCCGGCTGGAAGCTTGCCTGAGATCGAAGGGTCCGGATTGACCGTGATGGCGACGGTCTGTGAGTTGTCTGTTCCGTCGAGAGCCGCGGTAAGTGTTACCTTGAGTTGCGACGTAGTTCCTGAGGGCGCCGTGTAGGTGCTCGTTGCTCCGGTGCCACCGGAAACGCTACCGCAGGCCTCTGCAGAGCAGGAGCCACCGGCCACCGACCAGTCGACCGGCTCATTCCCAGCGACGGATGCAGTCACCTGGAACGACTGCCCGGCATCGATGGTGATGTTGGAAGATGACAGGCTAGCGATGCCCGGACCTGCATATCCCCCCGAGCCGCATCCAGTCAGCATCATCGAGACGGCCACCACCAACAAAAGCGCTGCCTGGAAGCTACCGGAACGCTCTACACCCAGCTCCTTCATGCGCCCGAGCGAGCGCAGCGAGAGTAACCTGTTCACAGTGCGCGCAGGCTGTGAAGTGATTCTCCGGATGGAATCAGCGAACGACGAGCGGCTGAGCATAGCAGGGTAACCTCCACGCGACCGAAAGGGTGCGGTGCGTGGTTACAAAAGAACACAAGCTACCCGTGCTGGTACTTGATCCAGATCAAGATCTGCGAACTCTTGATGGCTGCCACGATGTATCGAGTTCATGACCTCAAAGTGGCATGTGTTCAGAGCAGAGCCTGGTCTCGGTGGGAACACTCAGGCGAGAGACATCAAGGCCGGCGTGTCAATCGAAGGCTTTAACGAAGCATTTGCTACTGCTATGGTTGTATTGCTGAGCGCGAAATAACCCGGCCCTTGACGAAGATGTCGGCCACAAAATGGAAGGTGCGACCGCCCGTCAAGGCAAAAACGGCCTCAATGAGCGAGAGGCCGATTGTCCTCAGGGTCCCTTGGCTCGCTAGCCCGGGAATTGGGGACGACGTCTTCCTGTGCTCGCGCGACCTTTTCTGCCAGCGCATGGCTAATAAAAGTATTGAGAGAAACATCGTCGCGGTCGGCCATGATCTTTGCTGCCGCCTTCAAAGATTTTGGCAGACGAAGGGGAAATTGGACTGCATGCATTTTATTGACAGGTTTCATGATCGGATCGTGACTTTTCAATGGGCATTCATAGAACAAATATCCATCGGCAGGTAACTCGCGTCAAGAACTTTCTTGTGTGAGTCATCACCGCGCTACGGCTCATTCTCACAAGTACCGGGTCAGGATAATGGTCAAGTGAAGTTAGTTTACCTTTAAATTTCCCCAAACCGGCATTCCCCAAAAACTGTATAGACTGATGACTGTTACCTGTACAAAATGGCTATTACATGTCGACCCAACCAGGTCGGTTCTCGTACTAGCAGGCCCTCGGACGACCAAATCCCCCAGCCCGAGGGTCTGCAGCTACACACGATAACTGTTTTCGGTCTGTTGCCAGAATTTCCGCTTAAAACTTCAGCGAAATGGTCTTCGCATAAGATCCAAGTATCCGCCGGTGCAGCTTATGCTTTTTCCGTTTGCAGATGCCAATATTCGCGGATCGATATCACAGGTGATATCAGGAAGCATCGGGCGTCCTCTAAAGTACGGTTGACTTCTCCGCACGCGGCCTCTATAGGACTAACAGCACCTTGCTGATGACTGCAGTATCTTTCGCGGCAACGTTTGATGTGGATCAATGCCTGCTACGGGTTTAAACATGAGAATTGTGCTTGCTAGTCACCGATCGAAGTGCAGGAGTACCTATGGGGCCCTTGGCTGGTACTACGCAGGTATCTACTAAACAAGGCACGCGTCAAGCGGCGGATATTCGATTCAGAGCCAGGGCAGCAATGCCGCGTCGTAATGTCTGGCTTACGCCACGAGGTCTTTACCAGGATCTGCGACGTGCAGTTCGGGAGAACGAGTTCGAGCTGGTGTATCAGCCGATTCTGAACATACGGGCTGACCGCCTCATCGGCGCGGAAACGTTGCTGCGCTGGAGGAGAGGCGCGGACCTGATCGGGGCCTCAGAGTTCATCGAAGAGCTGGAGCAAAGCGATCTCCTCGATGTGGTTGCGGAGTGGGCTATACGGGAAGCTTGCCAGAAAGCCGCATGGATTCACCGCGTACTGCAACAGGACTTCCGGATGGCGGTCAATGTGGCTCCGCAACAATGGGAGCGCGGACGGCTTAGAGACAGTGTGCATTGCGCTCTACAAGAGAGCGGTTGCAACCCGCAGATGCTCGATCTCGAAATCACCGAACGGACCTGTCTCAGTGATTCCTTGATCGTATTGAGCACAATCAAGAGTTTCCGGGATCAGGGGATTATAGTTACTATCGACGACTTCGGCACAGGACACGCAAACTTCACATGCCTCCGGCGGTTCCCAGTCACGCACCTCAAGGTCGACCAGTACTATTGCCGGCATGCCAAAGCGCGGAACAAAATCCTAAAGCCAATCATCGCCGCCGCACATCGAGCGGGAATTACCTGTACGGCTGAAGGAATAGAAACGGAAGCCCAGTTCCGATTGTTAGAGCATTCCGACTGCGACGAGGCGCAAGGCTTTTTCATCGCGCGTCCCATGAGCTTCGATTCGCTGGTCAGTTCCTTGGAGAACCAGGTGCACGAAGAAGCCTGGCGCGGTCTGTGTGCCGGCTGACCCGATTGAGGACCAGCCTGAGCGCGATTTAGCTGTTACGGCAGACTAAGCTGCTCTCGTTCGAAAGTGGGTTCCCGCCTCTGCGGAAGAGAGATCCCAAACTGGGACGCGACACGCGGGTCGTTAACAGAAAAAGACTCCCGTTTCGCACGGTACATGGCCTGATCTGCGTGGCGCTTCAATTCCTCTGCTGTCGCACCATGTTGCGGGAAGGATGCGATTCCCAGGCTGACTGATCCCTTGAAACAGTGGCCCTCAATTTCGAAGGGCTCTTGAAAGCAGCCAAGTAATCTTTCCTGAATACTCTTCAGATATGCGTCGGGGCACTTCTGCGGGATGATGAGCAGAAACTCATCTCCGCCAACGCGAGCCAGCGTGTCGATTGATCGGATTGCGGACCGTAACCGGCTACTGATGTGTTTCAGATACCAGTCCCCCACTTTGTGGCCAAACCGATCGTTCACGTCCTTGAACCGGTCGACATCGATGTAGACGACGGTTACGTGCCCATTCGTGTGAGCTGCCTCTTGGAGCGCATCGTGAAGCCGCTCCTCACAAAGTCTTCGATTGGGCAGATCTGTGAGGGGATCGTGGTTGGAGTGGTACACCAGGCCTTGATAAAGAAGGGATTGCTGCAGGACCAGGTTGGCCACTTCGGCAAGCATGAGACATACGTCTTGCTGGCTGGCTCCGAAGGCATGCGGATCCTGGGAGAAGATCTCGATGAGACCCACTTCCGTTCCTTCTGCGTCGCGTAGCGATGTCGTATATAGCAGCGTCCGGTCTAATTGTGATGCTGATTGAATGAGCTGCTGTTTTTCGTTCGGTGCACCAAACAGGAAGGAACAATCGGTCCCTGGCAGCAGAATGTGGACCTGCTCACAAAAATCCTTCAGCAAAGATCGTGCTGTCTTATGCACGCTCATTGTCTCAAGCAGCGCACTTCTTGTTCTTGCGATCAGCATGGAGCGTTGGATACTCTCCGTCTGCTGCAAGACGCGCCGGCGAAGAAGTGCTGCCCAACCGGAGAGGATGAGTGCTAACGCACCGAGGGTACCCAATAGTTCGACGAGATGCCGGACTGTCCACCAGGATGGTGAGGACAAGAAGACAACGTCATCAGGGGTTCTCATCTCGATATGGAACAGGCTGGGGGCCTGCCATGCCCCCCCCGAGACCATTCTGCACACACCATTCATGCGAATCCTGGTTCCAACGCGAATATGTTTGAGTGGTCGCGGCGTTTCAAGACGTCCGGTTACGAAGTTCCCGTCTGCATCGATGACGAGCGTTTCCGTGTCACGGTTGCGCAACTGGGAGACGAGGAGCCCCTCAAGCGAGACCAGATTGTCACTGTCGATGCCACTGAGTGCATCTGCATAGCTAACGGCTCTCGCGCTGATGTCTCCGCGGGTGCGAGTGTCGAAAAGAAGAGCCTCTCGCAGACTGGGAGCGTATTCACGATCGCTGGCAAAGCCTACGGCGTCGACGATGTCGCCTAAAGGAATGTCCTTACTCTCTCGGGTCTGGACAAAGATACTCTTTCCATCCTCTTCCAGTACCGCCGAGTCCCCCTTCTTGTAATAGGTCAGCGTGCCGCGCAGGCGCAGTCTCGCCGAGGTGTCATCGACTCGGCGAGACTCCAAAACCGTGTCAATGTTGGAGAGGGGAAGCCTGAGTGCATCGACGGTCGATTTTCTAAGGATGCGGATCGCAGACATATCCTGCGCGTAGACGATGACCCCGGTCATCTGCGACTTGGAGTCGAAAGCGCCGCCCGCCACTCCCTCAATCTCGACGATGGAATCCAGCAGTGAGAGAGCCTCTGACTTGCTGAAGCTATCTATCTTGTTGGCCTCGAGTGGTGGGAACGGTTGGTAAACTTCGATCTCGCCACCATGCATGTTGACATCCAAATGGAGAATGAAAGAGTTCTCATGCTTCTCGATGTTGACCGCGCGCACCTTACCACGCGCGATGATCAGCCGGCAGTCCATCTGCCCGGTGGCCAGCTCACGATAGGAAACGTGTTCGGCCGGCATCCGCCGATTTCCGGAGAGGACGTGGATCTCCGGGTCCGGCGCCACCTCCGTACGATAGCTCGGCATAGCGAGCCCTCGTACGGATATAAAGTCGCCATATTGCAGGCGGTAGGCCTTGTCCGTCTCGATGTAGACCGCCCCGCTTTCATCCTGCACAAAGAGGTTGTGCTCGCCCGGGTCATAGTAGGTCACGACGCCGGTGATCTGAACTCGGGCGTGTTTAGCCAGTTCTGCCGGTAACTCATGTACCTGATTCGCGGTGGTCAGTACCAAGGGGCGGTCCGTCAGCCCCTGTGCTGGCCTCTCGGCCGCAAGCATGTGCGTACCGAGGAGCCCCGACAGAGCAAAAGGCACAGCGAACCTCATGACCCTCGAAAGCATCAAGTTTCGCCACTGTCTCAACATCTTCCCTCGTCTATCCAAGAAAATGTCTCGCTTTGTGGAACGCGACCTTCGCGAAGCGCGGTTGAACCCGAGTCGAACTGATCGTGATTCAGCACGACCGGGTCGCCAGATGGAGTACGATGCAAATTTCCTGGCAGGGGAGAGTACCTATCATAGACGGCCAGACCTAGAAGCGAATTGCACTTTCGTGTTCGAATCTCAACTGCCGTCGTGTCTCGTCCGTCTCCGTTAGCCATCGCAATCATTGGCAGCGTTCCTACAACTGTCGTTGCATGTGTTGTTCACCTTTTAAGGCAAAAGGCCGTTTCCAAGAATATCGTCGCTTTAAAGGCAGTTCATTGATTCAAATCAAGAGGGGGCACCCCCTGTTTGCAAGCCGCGGCGCGCACAAAGGTATGCCAGCGTCAACTACTCAAAAGATGTGGTTCTCGCCAAATAGGCATTGTCGATTTGCAACGAATGTGAGCTCGGTCGTTTATCTTCGATTGCACGGAGTGTGACGTCGCTCAAAATGATTTTTCCTTGTGCCCTTATTGACCCGGCGGGCCGGACATAGCTGAACGCAATCACAGTGGTCTTAAGTGTTTTGGGCGCCCTAAAAGTCCAGGAAAGTGCATCGTCCGGACGATGCCCCTTCCCCTCAATACCGTTCGCGACCGTGCTGCCGGTGCCCAATTCTACCAATCGCCATCCAAAACCGGCCTCGCTTGCGTTTTCGGAATCGATCCGGCAGTCTAGCTGGTAGTTGGCGCCTGCCTGCAACACGACAGGCTCAAAAAGTAGTGTGGATGCCTCTGGTTCCTTTCCGTCAAATCGAAGTTCCAATGAATGGGAAAGCCGGCGGACACTGACGCCAGGCGTCCGGTTGATACGCCAGTTGAATCCAAGTTCGTCCAATGCGTATGCAAAATCAGCGTTCGTCAGGGTCGGACCATGGAAAGGGTCAAGTGGAGTGTACGGGAAGACCCTATTTCGACTGAGTCCATTCCAAAGCTTCAGGGCGGCATCTGAATGGTCAGCTGCAAGGAGCCGCGAAACGTCGGTCATTACAGCTTTTGATGCTTCGTAGCCGGGGCAGGAAGCCAGTAGTTCATCAACCGGCATCGCTTCCAGCGCGGTGGCCCGGCTGTCAAGAAACGTGGCCATGCCGGTGAGCTCTTCGCAACCGAGTGGGCGGAAGCTCTCAAGAAGCCTGGAGACGCTGTGGGACCGGCTCCATTCCATGCGAAACAGGCCAACCGCGTTGCCCGCAGCAAACGCTCGATAGCGATCACCCCAGTAGCGAAATTTCTCCTGATTGTCCTGTTGAAAGTAAAAGTTCGCCAACGCCCAGGAGGGGTCGACACGTACATCGAGCTGCGCCGCTCTCTCGAAATCCTCCTCGGCCTCATTGAGGTTGTTCGTCATTTGAGCCATCAGGCCAAGCTCCAGCAAAGGCGCGGCGTCATCCGGATTGCGTTCTGCGGCATCGCGTAGGTAGAGTGCCCGTCTTTCAGCATTGAGCCTCGCCAGTTGAAGGAAAACCCGCTCATCTGCGGGCACCAGCCACGCGGCACGAAGCGTTGCCGGGATCGTGCGCCGTTTCAGATAGGCGGCTGCGATGGCGATTCTCAGCTCCATCGATATCGCCGCAAGAAGCGCTACCGCCAAGACCACGAATTGCGCTGAACGCCACGAACGTGTCATAGGTACCCTCCCAAGTATCTGTAATGGTGATCGATCCGTGCAATGTAAGGCTTGATCCAAATCAATGACGTGGAGGGCGTCCAGGCTTCAAAGTGGTCTCACTTCAGTCGAGAAGTAGTCAGTGTTCGACGATGCGGTTCTGGTTACCTGATAGGAGCTGCCATGGGGAACGTGGCTAGAATGGCGGGAGCCTGTACGGTCCCAAACATTTACGAATCTGCGGTGATCCCGTTTGCTGATGGACCCGTCGCAACCGAGGTAGAAACCGATAGCTCGGTCGCCTGGTTCGCTCTCATCGTCCACCAATACAAGCGCGAGCTATGTGAGCAAGTGCTCGCGAGCAGAGGCTACGAGTACTTCTCGCCATCCTTCCTGACGGTCAAAATCTGGTCTGACCGTTGCATGAACGTCGATGTGCCGTTGTTTCCTGGCTACATTTTCTGTCGTTTCAATCCCGAGAAACGTCTTGCCCTCCTCCAGATCCCCGGGGTTCTTGGCATTGTGAGCTCAGGCAAACAGTTTCTCGAGGTGGATGCTGCGGAGATTGAAGCGATACGAATCGCGATCGCGAGTAAGCTGCCGGTCGAACCCTGTCGCTCCTTGATGCCGGGCGAAAAAGTGAAGGTTGTTCAAGGTCCGCTGCGAGGCGTAACAGGGGTGCTGGTGCGGACCAAGGGCGAATCAAGGCTTTTGCTTTCCGTTGCGATGTTGAATCGCCATGTATCCGTCGAGGTTGATGTCTGCCAACTTGCTGTCGAAGATCGCGCTGCCGATCGTCCGGAGGTTCAATGAAACGCTCGCTCTTTCTTCTCATATTGCTTTCTCGGGTTGCAATCTCACAGGCCCCTCCCCCTACTCCCCCGGCGACTATGCAGGCGGCTAACCTCCCGGCCATGAAGATCGGTCCAAACGATCTGCTGGAGATTGCTG
>Ga0335075_10007149_pt1 | contig 17190 bp, 16 predicted proteins | sample Lox_Sample_24_FD_206723 | JGI IMG/M metagenome (GOLD analysis project Ga0335075, IMG submission 206723) | Soil microbial communities from Loxahatchee National Wildlife Refuge, Florida, United States - Lox_Sample_2.4 | ecosystem: Environmental > Terrestrial > Soil > Wetlands | place: USA...
CCAGGAAGCGGTGCCCCCTACAACTGCCGTTACGCTGTGCTCATGGTGGAATGCCGCCGGGCACCAGACCCGACAGCATGTGGCTTCAACGTTTAAATTTAGCAGCCTCTTCAGAGCCCTCGGTCGCATTACCGGCGCTGTAGGAATAAGCGCCGACGCCCGCGAGCTTGCCGCCCTGGACGACAAGATATTCATTTCGGATTGGCTTGTCCGTGAAATAGCACTCGAGGATCTCGCGTACGCCGGCTGCATACCGCGTTTGCGCTGATAGTGATGTGCCCGAGATGTGCGGTGTCATACCGTGATGCGGCATGGTCCGCCACGGATGGTCTTGCGCCGGAGGCTGCGGAAACCAGACGTCGCCTGCGTAACCGGCGAGATGACCACTTTCGAGCGCGCGAACAATCGCATCGCGGTCGCACAGCTTGCCGCGCGCCGTGTTCACAAGATAAGTACCCCTCTTGAAGTTCTTGAGCGTTTTCTCGTTGATCATATGCTCTGTTTCGGGGTGCAGCGGGCAATTCAACGTTACCACATCGCAAACCTTCGTCAGACTTTCAAGACTTTCATGATGCGTGAGATTGAGCTCGCTCTCAACGGGCCCCGGCAAGCGATAACGATCCATGTAGTGAAGGTGGACATCAAATGGCTTCAGTAGTCTAAGCACGCGCAAGCCTATGCGTCCGGCTGCCACCGTCCCGACGTGCATACCTTCTAGGTCGTAGGAGCGAGACACGCAATCGGCGATGTTCCAGCCACCATTAATAACCCAGTTGTAGGATGGGATGTAGTTACGCACGAGGGATAGTATCTGCATCACCACGTGCTCGGCCACACTGTTGCTGTTGCAGTACGTGACCTCCGCGACGGTAATGCCGCGATCCATTGCGGCCTGAAGATCCGTATGGTCGGACCCAATGCCGGCGGTGACAATCATCTTAAGCTTCGGCGCTTTGGCAATGCGCTCAGCCGTCATATAAGCGGGCCAGAACGGCTGCGAAATGACAATTTCCGCATCATGTAGCTCCTGGTCAAGCTTCGAGTTCTCGCCGTCTTTGTCTGATGTCACGGCCAGCGTATGACCGGCCTTCTCAAGAAACTTGCGAAGGCCTAGCTCGCCGGAGACGCTACCAAGCAACTGGCCCGGCGTGAAGTCGATAGCAGACGGTGTTGGCGTCGTCTGCCCGTCAGGATAGCTTATAATCTTGGGAATGTCGTCGCGCGCGTAGCTCTTTGGATAACCGTCTACAGGGTCGTCGTAGAGGACACATACTATCTTCGCCATCGTGATCTCCGTCCTAAATTGAGAAGTGAGGCAGCGCATCGTCCGGAGTACGCACCGAATCGGAGACGAATTGTCTACGAAGAGAAAACATGGCGGTCTCGCTCACTCGGACCGCGTGCATCCTTCCTTACGCTTCCTGCCTGGCAACCAGCATTCTTGGAAAGCCCTACCTTTGCCGTGGCCCGCGGACTATTGGGCGCGTCCGTGCTAATGGCAAACAAATAGGATCCATCGTCTCATCGACGCCGTCGATCACCTGCCCAGATGCCTGGAGATCGATTTGCCTATCGAGGTCTAATTTAGCCGCGCATTTCATCACCGCTTGGGCGAGCGGCGAAAGCGGATCGCGATTGGAGGTTACTAGGCCGATGGCTTGGCTGTGAACAGGATCAACGAGTTTGACGAGCGCCAGATTCTTGCATCCCATAAAGAGTAAGGAAAAGGTGTGCGGGACGATGCCCGACCACTCTCCGCTGCTCACGTGAGAGCAAACGGCAAGGAACGAGTCGGACGTGATGGTCGGCTTTAACGTCAGCCCCAACGATTCAGTAAGATTATTGAGCACTCGGCGATTCTGCATGCTTTCGTGAAGAAGGCAGAGTTTCTCGTCAGCGACCGCGCGCCAAGTGACTTCTTTCTTCCGGGCAAGGCGGCTGCTGACATGAGTCACGAACAGGTAACGCTCGCGATAAAGTATCTTTTGGAGGACATTGACGAGCGGTTCGTTCTCCAGATAGGTGAGCCCGGCATCGAGTTCGAACTTGTCAAGACCAGCCTGGATCTGCACCGAGGTCATTGACTGGACATCCACCGTGACATTGGGGTGTTTGGTGCAAAAGGGCGATGTGAGCTTTGCAACTACGGGCATCGCCGCGGGGATAACGCCAAGCCTGAGGGTGCCCTTGAGGCCCTCGCGCAGCCCCTCAACATCTTGCTTCAGATTTTCGAAATCCGCGATGATCTGTTGAGCCCATTCGACAACGCGCTCGCCTTCCGGTGTCAGACCGGAAAAGCGCGGCTCCCGAATGACAAGGCGCATGTCGAGTTGATATTCGAGCGCCTTAAGACCGGCCGATAGGGTAGACTGAGTCACATGGCACGCCTCGGCGGCTCTCGCGAAATGCTTCTCGCGAGCGAGGGCGACCAGATATGACATTTGGCGCAGAAACACGAAAGCTACGCCACCATAAAAAAATTGAATTCGTTATGTACCTAATTTAAATAACAATTGCAACGATGCCACGCTTTAGGCAGGCCAAACCGGCATCAATGGCCTGCAGAGCGGGGACAGTCGCGGAATGGCTGCCAGAATGGCAAACTGTATTACGACCGCCGCCACGCTGGACAAGGGAAAAGCCTATAATGACATCCGCCACAGGCAGAATCGCCGCCGTCGTTGGTGCTGATAGCGTAACCGCCCAAGCATTGTTGGCCGCGATGGTGAGGGACTGGCGAGCGTTAGGGGCGAAAGTCGTCGGCCTGATCGAAGAACCTCATGGCCATTCCGACCGGACCTGCACGGCAGGCATTCTTCGAGACATCGTGTCGGGCAAGCCATATCAAATTCACTTCGAGACTCCGCCAAATCACACCGCCTGCGACATGGACGGTGCGGGCGTCGAAACCGCTTGCGCAGCAGTGATCAATGATGTCCTGGCGAGCGACCTTGTCGTCCTCAGCAAGTTCGGCAAGCTGGAAGCCATGCGACAAGGATTGGCCGCCGCGTTCGACGCAGCGATAGCTGCTGGGAGACCTGTATTGACCACGGTTTCTGATAGACATCACGATGCTTGGCAGGCTTTTGCACCTGATGCGATCATGCTGCCTGCTGACGACGCGGCAATACAGGATTGGTGGCGCGCTGTGCGATTGCGCTAAGGCTAGTTGTATCGGCGCATTCAGGAGCAGCTTCGTCTGGCCCAGCTTCCGGTCTCGGAAGCGAACAGGTACCGGCAGGCAGCGATCTGTTCGAGATGGATGCTCGTAAACCTTGCGTCGCATTTCAAGTTGCGCAGGCGGCTCCGAGAAAGGAATCACACGGCTCAGTGCATTAGAGCGTCGGACTTCATCCCAAAGTCAACCAGCTCCAGCATCGATTCGACAAGTCATTGAGACGCCTGGCCGATTGTGAGATTCGTTTGGACCTGGTGAAACAGGGTGGCATTGAGCATGCGTGCGTCATCGGCCGAAAAGGTGATCTCTTTCGGATAAAGCCGCGAAGCAAGCCACAACGCACCGATCAAACGATTGAGCGAAGGAGGACGTTCAATCCATCCATAAGGCAAGCCGGGGTCAACAAGGAAATGAGTTTCCCGCGATAGTGCTTTGCGCAGAGGGGATCCGATTTCAGCAGCCTTCGGATCAGCGAGAACAACGACTGAAGGCTCGAGGGCGGCAACGTCATCGACTTTCATCATTGAAAATGCGCCTTCACCCGAGGTGATGACGTTGCGGCCGCCCGCCAGTTCTATGGCTTCACTGAGGCTCGATCCCGCGCGGACCGCGCGCATCCCATCGCTACCGCGCGCGTAATAGACGGAGACACGGCCTCGAGCCGCGTTAGAGTTCAACAGTGCCAATTTGCGAAGTACAGATTCCGCCGTCTTTGCAACGAGGTCAGCGCGCTCTTGCCGGTGCAAAATTGAGCCCAAACGCCCTACGATTTCGGGAACTTTGGCGAGCCTTCCGTCGAGCAGAAGATATGGGATGCCCACCTCCGATTGCACTCGGTCTGCGAGCACCATGTAACGCTCGTCGATTGCCCCATAATCGATAATGAGATCGGGCCGAAAAACCTTGATGGCCTCAATGGCAAGGGCTCCCTCGCCGCGCGTGACGCGCGGAATATTGGGTAGATCGCGGGCCGCGGGGATGGCTTCCTTTCTTTGGCTGTCGGTCCAAGGTTCGACGAGACCAAGCAAGGTTTCCGGCGCAAGACTATAAAGCAGCGCTTCAGCAGGAGGCCCTGCTGGGATGATTCGCTTTACGGAGCCCGGCAACGAGACCAGTCGGCCAGCAGAATCTGTGAAACCGCCTGCAAAAGCCGAACGAATGAAACCTGCCTTTAGAGCGACAGGCAAAAGCAACACGGAACGGCGTGATAACATCCAATTCTCCGCGGTCTTAATTCAGGGATGTAGTGCTTATAATTTCACCTCGTTCCGCCTTGCTGAGTGCAGGAGGGCTTCATCTCACGTGCGAATAGCTCAAGATCCGCACGCCGCTTGGCAAAGGTTGGGCTGATCGGCTTGAGAATCAGGCTATGAAGTGTGAGCTCGCTAAGTTTCGTAATTTTGCCGAGGATCTCCGGGACCGTGCCGATCAGCGAATCTTCGATCAACCGCTCGAGATCAAACCAGGGTGTCCAATCCGGCTGAAGACGAGGCGTCGCAGCTTGCATGCGTTCAACAAATGGTTGCAGAAATTCCTTCGCTTCTGCGAGCGCCTGCTCATGAGTTGAACCAACATGAAAGAAGCGGATGAGTGCAAGCCGTGCTTCTCCGTGTGGCGCAATCTCGCGATAAAGGTTCAGACTCTGGCGCAGGTCTTCAACCGGGAAAGGAGGACCGCCCATAATGCCATAGCCATGCGCCGCCGCCAGCGTCACCGTGTCCGCGCTCGATGTCGCGATAAAGGTGGGTATAGGGGTCTGCCACGGCTTTGGCGTAAGACTTACACCGTCCGCCTTGTAAAATTTGCCCTCGAATTGCACAGCGTCCATCGTAAGAAGCATTTGTATCAGGCTCAAAGCTTCGATCATTTTTGTCCGGCTTTCATCCGGGTTCGCATGAAAATGTTTATTTTGAATTGGAAAGGGACCGCCTTTCGCGACGCCAAAATTGAATCGTCCCTGAGAGAGAAGGTCAAGAGTCGCAACGTCTTCTGCGACGTGAATGGGATTGCGGAACGGCAGCAGGACTGCCGCCGAACCAAGCCGGATGCGCGAGGTTCGCGCAGCGAGATATGCCAGAATGGAGAGGCAGGAGGGGCTTGCCGCATTCGGGTTGAAATGATGCTCGGCAACCCAGACTTCATCAAATTCAAGAGCCTCGATAAGCTCAACGAGTTCAGTTTGCTCCGCAAAGGCCAAACGATAATCGGACTGCGGGTTTTCATAGGTGCAGAAAAGGCCTGTTCTCATTCTAGTCCAGTAGCATTTGGCAGGAAGTCATTTAATCCTCGCTCCCCGAGGCAACATGCATGCGTTTAGGGCGGCTAAGAAACTGCATGGATACACCCAGCGCACCCTGGCTCGGGCAGGAGGTTGGAAAACCGTACCGTTCCTCGAGCTCGACGAGGCAAAGGCGGCATAAGCCGAATGCCTTGAAGCTGTCAGTGGCACAGGCCCTCGGATTTTTCATTCCGAACTGCATCGCGGCGCGCATTATTGAGGTACCCTTGGGGGACGGTTACCTGCTGACCGTCAATCGCACGATTTTAAGGCGTGGGTTGTAGTCGATTCCTTTGATGGGACCCAAAGCACACCTTCTTTAGTCGGGCGCATTTTTGCGCCGATGGATGTCACGCTGTATGCCCTTTTTTTGCGCGGCCGGTGCTACCAGCCGGCTGGGGCCTGTATCCGTGTTCGTGGGAGCCTAAGGATGTCACCTCACTTCAAGGGCATGCAAAGCGGGCCCGCGGAACGCCCATTTGTGCCGGAACGTTGTTGAGGTCCGCTTTGCAGCTTTCCACTCGAGATTATTGGCTTCGCCAATGCCCTCGCGCCAGAGGAGTCACCAAGTATTTGCCGCAATGCTGGTCATGAGTCAATATAGCAATTATGTTAGAGCATTTATACATTCTATAAGTCTGCACGAGAAACTAAGCCTTTAGGATTCGTGCAGCTATCAACTTTATTATATAATTATTGTATATAACGAATCAGGCCTGATTTTTGCTTCCTAGGTTGCCTTGCGTCCGTTCGCCCCAGCAGCTTGCGCCACCACGACAACTTCGCCGCCCGCCCATACCATCTTCACCCAGAGCACGGCGCTCGCTATGCTCACCCCGAAACGCTGAACGGCCGCATTGCGCGACAGCCCGCCTGAAACGACCGCCTCTACCGCCCGGTCCGCTGGTTTTCATGCTAAACATTTTCCCCAAAAGGCTCCTCAACAAATGCTACGTGTCTACCTAAAGTTAGGCGTCAAAAATGGCTCCTGGCTCCACAGAAAGTGAATAAGATCCGATTTACTCTAACGACATGCCGGCACCCGTCATGCGAGCCCGAGCTCCATGTGGTAGATTGTGGTGATGAGGAAGAAGCGCAGGCCGAAACGGCGGCAGCGGTCACGTTAGGCTGGGCTGGTGCGGTGGCCATATCTAGGCCAAGATCGAGGAATGAAAATATCGGCAGATCATTATCGTCATCGCTTTCCGACGAAAATATCAGCCATACGTGAATGCCATTGAAAACGCTCGATGCCGATCTGCCTGCAGCATAAATGGTTTTATCCGATCGATTGGCCGCAACTTTCGGTGATGATTCGTTTGAACGAGCCGAAGACCGGAGCGAGATGTGCGGCAGGCCGCATGGCCGCGAGATCCAGCATTTGGGCGATGGTCGATGGTGGGGATGAGGACGACCGGACGTGGCGGAACGGGCAGGGGCGGCCTTTGCCCCGCCTCTTTAGCTAGTTGGCGACGGTATCACTGTTCGCACAACCATGGTCGCGCTGGCAGCCGCGCACCTTAACCATGATCCCACCAACAACCGGCTGCGAAACCTGAAGGCTCTTTGTCAGCGGTGCCATATGCTTCACGACCGGGAGCACCGCCGCCAACGCTAGATCACGCTGCGAATGCGAAAGGCAATAGAGACCTGTTTCTGGGTCTTTATCGCACGTAGCCGCGGATTCGGGCTGTCCGTCATCCGTGAGTATCACCATGCGCGTCAGTCTGAAGGAAGTACAGGAAGCCTTCGAATTCGTCTCCGCCGGCGAGGAGCATCAGGCGTTTCTATGCAAGCAGTCGGGCAGGCTCTATTATCATTCCGATCTCTGCGACGACTTGGACAGTTTGCCGAGTGACATCGACGACAGCGAAAAATTCCTCCCAATCCCTGACAAGAGAGCTCGATCTCGGGAAGTCGCTCGCGTTCGACTACTCCCGTCAATTTCTGCCCCCCGATTTTGCCGAGGTTCAGCAATGTTTCAGCCGAAGGGGCGCCTACGCCAGATTCAAGGGACTGTTGGAGCTAAGAGGCGCGCTCGATCAATGGTACGATTTCGAGGCGAAAGCGGTGGAAAGTGCCTTGAGGATGTGGTGCGATCTTAATTCCATAGAGGTCAGTGACGGATAACGATGCGCCTTGGTTCATGGTGTTTTATCGTGTAACATAACGAACTTTTTTGCCACGGCCGCTAATGTCCGAGTTCTGCTTTCATGGGGCTTTGGCCCTTGAGCTGGGCGCACGTTGGGCATGCCGTCGATTATATCGGAAATATGTTCCGTCCGTGCTGCGGAATCTCGTTGTGCGTCGGAGGAAAGCCCATGAAGTCGTATCGAATGGAGCTTTGCCCTCGTCAATGCGATGCACATTACCGCATCAGTTTCTGTAATACAGATAAATACGTCGTGCGTGTCGCGCTAAGGTTTGCTTTTTCGAACTAAATCAGAATGGTTGACGGAACAGAAACCCTAACCGCTTTGGCAATGAGGAGAAGGCTTGTGATCACCCGCAGATTCCTGTTAGCAGCTTTCGTCTTGACTGCGCCTCTCTTTCTTGGCTTGTACACCAATACCGCAGCAGCGGCTTCTTTGAATAACGTGCTCGACACGGATCGTGACGGTACGCTCGCCCTCAACGAAGTCAAAAGCGCCGCTTCTGCCGCTTTTGATAAGCTTGACAAAGACAATGATGCCACGATTGACCGCAAATCTGGCACTGGCCGAGAAACTCTTTAACGCGGCCGATGTCGACAAGGATGGAACGCTCGACGCCAAGGAGCTTCGAAGCAAAGCGGGGCGTGCCCTTGCTCGCCTGATCCATTAGAAGAGCTTGTGGGTTAGAAACTTGCCCGACAGGCCTGTTGAGGTTGTCGTTGATCGATCTCAAACTTCTTTTTCCTCATCCGGTAGCGGGATAAGGACTTCAACCTTAGTCCCGCCACCAGGACGGTCATTGATCGAAAAAGACCCATCAAGCACCTGCACTCGTTCCCTCATGCCGATAAGGCCAGAACCTCGCCCATGCTGCCTACTAGCCATGCCGACGCCGTCATCCTCGACAGTGATGTGCAGGGCTGAAGGCTCAGGATCCGCATCACTCGCCTCAGATCCTGGCGCCTGCTCGATAGCAAGACGGACCTTCGCCATACGGGCTGAAGCATGTCGGAAAATATTCGTCACGGACTCCTGGATCACCCGATAGGTGGTGAGGCCGACCGCCTCGTCAACCGATCCCAGGTCGTGGGGGGTCTCAAGCGTCAGATTGAGATCAGAGCGGATCCCCTGCCAATTGGCGATGAGACTGCGGATAGCCGCCCCAAGGCCGCGCTCGGCAAGCTCCGGTGGTCGGAGCTGATCCAGTAGCCGGCGTATGAGGTCCTGCAACGCCTGACCAGCCGCGTTCAATTCCATGCAAGTTTTTCGTAGACGGTCAAAATCGCACTCCGGGGAGGCTATAGTATTCATCAAAGTTGCAGCACCGGCCCGTATTGAGAACAGGCAGGGCCCCGCCTCATCGTGCAGGTCGCGGGCAATCTGCCGGCGTTCATCTTCCTGGACCTTGATAAGCTGCTCCATTAAGGCGAGCTTCTCCTCACGCACGCGATCGAGGGTTGCGGCAAGCGAGTTGAGTCGTGATGCGATGTTGCGAAATTCTGCTGCACCCTTGAGTTCGAGTCGGACATGACTACGACCTGCTTCGAGCTCTGCGAGGCCGCCGGCCAAGTTATCAAAGGGACGCAGAGAAAAGCGGACCAGAAGCACAACCCCAATCAAGATCACAAGCGTTGCCACGAGACTCGTTATTGCCAGCGCTTGGACGTCCGACCAGACTTCAGCCATTTCATCAACGGGATTGGAGGCTATGGCGATATATCCATATTGGACCGCGTTAATGGTTGCCGGGATGAGGGTGACTTTTGGCGCTGGCGCAACAAAAGAGACAAACCAATCCGGGATCCCTTTTTCCTGCTCCGAGCGCACCCGTTCTGTTGCAAGCGGAGTCGGGTCACTGTTCGGCAGGATCTCGATGGACAAATGACGAGAATTTCTCAACCCTTCAAAGAGGTGATGCAGCGCAGGTAAAGGATCCTTGCTCGCTTGGAGACTAGCCAGAGAGGCCTCGACCAATTCGCGCGCCAGAATATCGATGCTGTTGGCTTCCTCGCGAACCCTTGGCCCAGCATGATTCACAAGGATCGCGATGTTTAAAAGCAAAATCGTCAACAAGACGATTCCGATCAGCCAACTCAATCTCGCTTTGAGAGATAAAACATGCATGGCCATAGCTCGCCCGATGCAGCCTTTCAAGGCATAGGGTTCACGACATGAACGTCAGAATGAGTGCAATGGGGCTCTAGAACATTCTCCCGGATAGCCTCAAGGAGCGCGCCTTCGAAAAGCAGGGCTGACCCATAATGAGACTCGATATTGAAGGGACGTCGCGCATTCATATCAAGCGAGGCGCTGTGCATTGCGATCAGCCGGCCGTCTTCCAAGAATAGTCCTGAACCGGAGCCGCCATAGCCATCATTACAGTCATGCCGTGCGCGTCGGATCCCACCTTCCGAAGGCGCATCGATCTGTCGGATGGTGCAAGATTCGATACTCGTCATTTGGCGATAATTGGAATGGCCGGCCGGCGACACCATGATCACCGGCAAGTCAAAAGCGCCAGTGGCGACTTCTGCCGCGTCAGGAATAGGCTGCGGCGCGGTCTTATCGCTGAGCGGATGTTTCAGCCGCAGTAGCGCCCAGTCATCGGTGATATGCAGGCTTTGGCTTGCCCAGTCCACACCGAGGCAAAGACTTGTCGGGTCGAAATCGGCAGTTTCATCGTTGATTTGAAAAAAGCAATCACTGACCCGTCGAGTGGATTGGAGCTTACGGTCAATGAAATTATGCGCATTCATGACCACGAGCTGGCGTGAGCCGATCAGCCAGGCGGCAGAGGCACGTTCGAGCGTTCCCTCTTCCGTATGACAGAAGAGCACGCCGGCACCCGGATAATGGCGGTAATCCTCTTCCCCCATCAGTCTTCGCGCATCGTGTGGATAAAGCGCGGCTGGATTGAACTGCTCCATGCTTAACGTGATCGGAACTGAACTCATCATCATCAAGAAAAGGGCTGCGATAAGGATTGATGCAAGAAGACACATGTTTCCTTGGGACGAAACAAACATGGCTCACTGATTTCCCCTGCCTGATGAAGCACCGTTTTTTTGATTTGTTGAGTTTTCCAAGAAGGTGGCCGACCCTGTGGCGGCAGTGCATAAGCCCGGTTTCAGCCGCTCCATGGGACTTTTTGCAAAAGTATTACCCATTTTTCCCGACTCGCTTTGCTCACAAATCATGAAGACAGAATGAAGCACGCAAATTTATATGCGCGTCAATCGCCGAGTCACGCGCCGATCAAGAGGCCGGTGCGTAACGGAAGAGCGGGGCCGGTCATGATTGGGATGGCCGCGGGATGGCGTCACGCATGACACCGATCCATCAACACGAGAAATAATCGAGGCGCTGCCGGAATGGCGAAAAGCACCGGACGCCGTGCTGGGAGGATACCAGAATGAAGAAGCTTCTAAATTCAGTCTCTCTTCTCGCCATGCTCTCGGTTGCGCCGATCGGTTTTTCCGTCGCCGCAAGCGCCAATGATGAGCTCGACCGCTTGTCTAAAAGTGAAGAGAACTGGGTGATGCCAGGCAAGAACTATCACTCCAATAATTACAGCACGCTCACCCAGATCAATACGGAGAATGTCAAGGAGCTGCGGCCGACTTGGACCTTTTCGACAGGCGTGTTGAACGGCCACGAGGGGGCGCCGCTCGTCGTGGACGGGAAAATATATATCCACACTTCTTTCCCCAACAACACTTTTGCGCTCAGCCTCGACGATCCAACCCGCATCCTCTGGCAGGATAAGCCGAAACAAAATCCGGCAGCCCGTGCTGTGGCCTGCTGCGATCTCGTCAACCGAGGGCTCGCCTATTGGCCAGGCAATGGCATCACCCCGCCACTGATTCTCAAGACTCTGCTCGACGGTCATGTCGTGGCGCTCAATGCAAACACCGGCGAGACGGTATGGAAGGTTGAGAACTCGGATTTCCATGTCGGCTCGACCCTGACCATCGCCCCCTATGTGGTGAAGAATTATGTCATCGTCGGCTCATCAGGCGCCGAGCTGGGTGTGCGCGGCTATGTGACGGCCTATGACGTGCGCACCGGTGAGCAGAAATGGCGCGCCTATGCGACGGGGCCTGATGAAGACCTCCTCCTCGCGCCGGATTTTAATTTCAAAAACCCACATTACGGCCAGAATGGCCTTGGTCTAGCGACTTGGGAAGGCGACGCCTGGAAGATCGGCGGCGGCACCAATTGGGGCTGGTATTCTTATGATCCGGATACCAATCTGATCTATTTCGGCACTGGCAATCCGGCCCCCTGGAACGAGACGATGCGGCCCGGCGACAATAAATGGACAATGACTATTTTCGGCCGCGACGTCGACACAGGACAGGCGAAGTTCGGCTATCAGAAAACACCTCATGACGAATGGGATTTTGCCGGTGTCAATTTTATAACCTTGTCCGAGCAGAAGGATAAGGCTGGCAAGGAGCGCAAGCTCCTCACCCATCCGGATCGCAACGGCATTGTCTACACGCTCGACCGCACGACGGGCGACCTCGTCTCGGCAGACAAGATCGACGACACGGTCAATGTCTTCAAGACGGTCGATATAGTGAGCGGCCTGCCGGTGCGTGATCCCGAATATGGCACGCGGATGGATCATCTCGGTAAGGACATCTGTCCTTCGGCCATGGGCTACCACAATCAGGGGCATGATTCCTACGATCCGACGAAGCAGCTCTTCTTTCTCGGCGTGAACCACATCTGCATGGATTGGGAGCCATTCATGCTGCCCTACCGGGCCGGCCAGTTCTTTGTCGGCGCAACGCTCAACATGTTTCCGGGCCCGAAGGGCGATCGGCAGGCGGGCGAAGGGCTTGGCCAGATCAAGGCCTATAATGCGATCACCGGCCAATTCAAATGGGAGAAGCAGGAACGCTTCGCGGTCTGGGGTGGCACCACGGCGACAGCCGGCAATATCGTGTTTTACGGTACGCTCGACGGCTTCATCAAGGCGCGCAACAGCGATACGGGCGAGCTTCTCTGGAAGTTCAGGCTGCCTTCCGGCGCCATTGGTTATCCGATCGTCTATGAGCATAAGGGGATCGAGTATGTCGCGATCCTGTACGGGGTCGGCGGGTGGCCCGGTGTCGGACTAGTTTTCGACCTGCAGGATCCGACCGCGGGCCTCGGCGCGGTCGGCGCGTTCAAGCAACTTGCCAACTACACCCAGCAGGGCGGCGGCCTCTTCGTGTTCTCGCTCAACGGCAAGGGGCCTTACGACGATCTGAGTGTCGGCGAATATAAAGGCGCGAACTAACGCCGTTCAAGAATATCTCTGCGCTTCTCTCTCCGGACAATTGCGCGGCGCAGGGAAGTCGTCGCCCGGATGCCCACAACCATCCGGGCGACTCCTCGCTTGAGGGCAATCGCCCATCGGATACCACGCATGTCATTCTTCCGATCGAAATTTTGCTTCGCTTTGACGGCAAGTGTTCTCTTCTCCGGCGCGGTCGCGGGCGCACCGGTCCAACCGCTCGGCGCGGCGCCAGCGCAGAAGGACGCGGCGCCGCCATTGCGCATCTGCGCCGCCAAAAAAGAGCCGCCGTTCTCGCTCGAGGATGGCTCCGGTTATGAAAACAAGATCGCCATCGCTCTTGCGGAGGCCGTGAACCGCAAGCCGCAATTTATCTGGTCCGACAAGCCCGCCATCTATCTCGAGCGGGACTTTCTCGACAAAATGCTCTGCGACGTGATCATAGGCCTTGATACCGGCGATCCCCGGGTTTTGACGAGTAGGTCCTATTTTCGGTCGGGTTATGTCTTCGTCACGCGTGCCGACCGCAATCTCTCCCTGCATAGCTGGTCCGATCCGGCTTTGAAGAATCTTGGCCATATTGCCGTCTCCTTCGGTTCGCCAAGCGAGGTCATGCTGAAGGAGATCGGCCTTTATGAAGACGATATGGCTTACCTCTATTCGCTCGTAAACTTTCGCTCGCCGCGCAACCAATATACGCAGGTCGAGCCATCCCGCATGATCTCCGAAGTCGTTAGCGGCAATGCCGATCTCGCTGTGGCCTTTGCGCCTGAGATCGCCCGCTATGTCAAAGCCGCCGCCGTGCCACTCACGATGGCCTTGATCGACGACGACGCAATGAGCGCCAGCGGCGAGAAGATCGCCCAGCGCTATGATCAATCGATCGGCGTGCGCCGCGACGATGAAGCGCTTCTTGATGAGCTGAGCGGAGGCTTGGTTCGTGCCAAACCGAAGATCGACGAAATTCTCGCCTCGGAAGGGATTCCGGTCTTGCCGGTGACCCAATAAAGCAACAGGAATAAAGAAGGGAAGAAACGATCAAATCATGAAATTCAGTTTTCACACTCTTGCGGCAATTTGCAGTTTTGGTGCGGGATTGTTCGCGCTTGGCGCCGCGGCAGAGGGGCCAAACGTTGAATTGCGCAACACGATCACCGGCGAACTCCTCGATCTCAGCAATGCACTCCCCAACGGGCGTGATACACCGGGCGTCAAGAGGTTTCTGCAGACGGGGGTCGATCCTTATCTTGAAGACGTGAGTTGCCTCAAGGTCGGTGAGCAGATCTTTCTCACTGCCTGTTCAGGCTGCCACGGGCAAATTGGGGAGGGTAAAATTGGCCCCGGGCTCAACGACGATTATTGGACCTATCCCCAGAACACCACAGATGCCGGGATTTTTTCGACGATCTTCGGCGGCGCGCAAGCGCAGATGGGTCCTCAATATGAAAATCTCACTCTCGATGAAATTCTGCGCGTCATTGCGTGGGTTCGTCACCTCTACAAGGATGACGTGAGCCATGCCTATTGGCTGACGGATCAGCAGAAGAAGCTATTCCATCCCTATCAGCTCGGCGAGACGTTTCCCGATGACCCGCCGGGTCAATGCACCAAACTAGTTGGAGAATAACGCTGCGCCATTTCATGGCGTAGTCCCTGTGGCTTTGCCGCGATGATTGAAGGAGGAAGACATCATGTCAATTTCCCGCTCTACAATTCCAGTCGCCGTTCTGACCGCGCTCTTCGGTTTGTCTATTGGAACGGCTCAAGCCTATGATGGTACCAATTGCAAGGCGCCGGGCAATTGCTGGGAGCCTAAGCCCAGCTTTCCAGAGAAAATCGCTGGAACAAAATATGATCCAAAGCACAATCCGACGGAGCTCGCCAAGCAGTCGGATTCGATCAAGGCAATGGAAGAAAGAAACCGCAAGCGGGTGGAATATTTCAAATCGACCGGCAAGTTCGTCTATGAGGTGGATAAGATCCCAACCCAATGACTCGGTCATGCTGAAGTCGCAGCTCTACGTACCGGATCTCGATGAATGGCGTGAGCGGGCGACGCGTCTTGAGGCCGAGGTTGGCAAGGTGATCCTCGGCCAGGAACGGCTCATCCACGTAGTGACGATTGCAATTTTTGCCCGCGGTCATGTTCTGCTCGAAGGGGATGTCGGGGTCGGCAAGACGACCTTACTGCGGGCCGTTTCACGCGCGCTCGGCGGTGGTTACGCGCGTGTCGAGGGCGCGATCGACATGATGCCGAATGACCTCCTCTATCAGACCTATCTGGCCGATGACGGCCGGCCGCGCGTCGAGCCAGGGCCGCTCCTGAGCCATTCAGAGGATCTTTCGATCTTTTTCTTCAATGAGATCAACCGGTCGCGTCCGCAGGTCCACGCCGTGCTCTTGCGCCTGATGGCCGAGCGCAAGGTTTCCGCCTTCAACCGCGACTATATTTTTCCTTGTCTGCAAGTCTTCGCCGATCGCAATCTTGTCGAGCGAGAGGAAACGTTCGAACTGCCAGCGGCGGCGCGCGACCGCTTCCTCATGGAGCTCTCGATGGCGACGCCGCCGAACTCGGCCATTCGCGAAAGATTGCTGTTCGATCCGCTTTTCTATGATGTCGATAACCTCCTGCAGCAGGTTGGAGAGGCGGTTCTCGATTACCGCAAGATCAGTGATGTTGCTCTGGCCGTTCAGCAGTCGGTTCAAGCCAAGGAGGCCTTGCGGTCATATCTCTTGCGCTTGTGGAGCGCCTTGCTCGATCCGGCTGCCGCCGGTGTCGCCTTGCCCGATGTCGACCTAGAGAACATCGTGCGGGGCGGGGCGAGCCCGCGCGGGCTCGCCTTTGTCGTGCGCGCCGCAAGGGTGCGCGCCTGGCTCGAAGGCCGCGACTACCTTGTGCCGGAAGACATCCGCGAGATTTTTGTGGAAACAATGGCGCATCGTGTTTTCGTGGATCCCGTTTTTGCGCTTCACGGCAATGACATTCCGCGCCGGCTTTGCCGCGCTGTTCTCGACATCGTGCCGGCGCCATGAACGCTCTTGCCGAAATCGCCTATCTTCCGCGCGGCGCCTTCACCAATACGGCGATCGGGGCTCACCCTTCCCGAATGATCGGCGGCGATGGGATCTTTCGGGATCAGACACCGTTCTTGCGTTGTCCGGACGCTAAGCGGATCGACCTTCGTGCGACCCTCAACGACCCTTTCGGCGAGACCTATGTTCGAAGGTTTGAGCAGCGCCAGGCTATCGATGTCTATGCGCTTGTCGATCTCTCAGCTTCAATGGCCTTCCAAGGCAGAGCCAGCAAGCTGGCTCTTGCCGCGAACCTCTGTGTCTCGTTCGCTTATTCCGCGACGCGCATCGGTGATCGCTTCGGCCTCATCGGCTGCGACGATCGTATCAGAGAGGACGTCTTTCTCTCCGCAACCCGGACGCGCCGCACGGCAATCATGGTTGCGGAAGGGCTTCTCAACGCCCCTTGCTATGGCCAAAGCGTCGAGGGTTTTTTGGATGCAGCGGCGGTCCTCAGCGGTCGGCGCAAACTGGTCCTGCTGATTTCCGATTTCCGGCAGAGTTTCGCTTTTCTTGAACGGCTCTTTGATGCACTCTCCTCCCATGATGTCGCACCGATCTGTCTCCACGATCCAGAGGAGGAAAATCCGCCACAATGGGGGTTGATGGAAATCACGGATCTTGAGACCGGACAGCATCGGCTCATGGTTCTGCGCCCTTCTCTGCGGGCACGCTGGTTGGCTTTTGAGGCACAGCGGCGCCTTGCGCTCGAACGGCTCGCAAGACGTCATGGACGTGCCCTCTATACCGTCAAGGGTCATATCGATTCGCGCGATCTGTCGCGCCATTTGCTGAGCGACTGAGATGCGCGCAGGGGCTGTCTTCGTCTTCTTCAGTCTTGTACAAATTCTGCTAACGACGCACGCGCTGGCGGCTGAGGTGCAAATCCATGCGCCGCGCCAGTTTGGCTATTTCATCGGCGATCTCATCGAGGCCTATGTCGACGTGCGCATGCCGGAAGGAGTTCAATTGCAGCAAGCCTCGCTGCCGACGCCTGGCCCTTTGAACAGCTGGCTCGATTTGCGCGGGCTTGCCGTGTCGCATAGCCAAGAATCTGGTGGGGCGCTCTGGCATTTGCACCTCACCTATCAGAACTTTTATCTGGCACTCGACGTTCGCGAGATGGAGATCCCGGCCTTGTCTTTGGTCTTTCAAGGTGGAGATGAGACCACGGTCGAGGTACCGAGTTGGCGCATCCGTGTTGCCCCTTTGCGCGAGGTCC
>Ga0335075_10007150_pt1 | contig 17190 bp, 17 predicted proteins | sample Lox_Sample_24_FD_206723 | JGI IMG/M metagenome (GOLD analysis project Ga0335075, IMG submission 206723) | Soil microbial communities from Loxahatchee National Wildlife Refuge, Florida, United States - Lox_Sample_2.4 | ecosystem: Environmental > Terrestrial > Soil > Wetlands | place: USA...
GAACCGGATGCTCGGTGACGGGATCGCACGAGCCGCGGCGGTCCAACCCGCCGACAGCCCGATCCTGGTCTCGCTCTTCATGCAGGGCGGCGTTGACGGGCTATCGCTGCTTGCTCCCGCCGGCAATGCGCTCTATGAACAGCTGCGACCGACGCTGGCGGTGGCGCCAGGCTCCGGGATGCCGTTCCGCGAGGACGCGAGCCTCACCTGGCACCCGTCGGCCGCATCGTTCGCCCAATTGCACGACGCCGGCAAGGTCGCCGTGTTCCCCGGGATCGGCTACACGAGCCCGGACATGTCGCACTTCACCTCGCGACACTATTGGGAGGTGGGGGCGACCGACGCGTCGCTTCTGACCGGTTGGATGGGCAGGTACCTGGACGTCGTGGGGGACACCACCAATCCGTTCCAGGGGTTGTCGATGGATGGCCAGATCAACCCGACGCTTGCCACCGCCAGGAACCCGACGGCGGCGATCGATCAGCCGAACAACTTTGCCGTGTATCTGAGCGGTGTGTGGGGCGACGCGGCCGAGTGGGCGCTTGACTCCGCGTCCGCCCTCGGAGATGCGCAGCGCGGCTCGCGCGATCCCGCGATCGCCCAGGTCGCCGGCGCGGCCTCGGAGGTCGGCATCGTCCGCAGCACGCTGCAGCCGTTCCGGACCACCAACTCGAACCCGACTGGCCCGTCGGGCTCGAGTGCGAACCCGGGAGCGGCGTACGGCAGCTCGGTCACCTATCCGACCGCTTCGACCGGTGATCTGCCGGCGCGACTCGCTGGTCTGGCAGCGATGGTCGCGGCGGGTGTTCCGTTGCGCTGCGTGGCGCTCACGACCGACACCCAGTTCGACACCCACTCGGGCCAGGAGCCGACGTTCGACTCCGGAGTCAAGCTGGTTGCCGATTCGCTGGCCGCGTTCCAGGCCGACCTCCAAGCGCGGGGTGTCGACGGCCGCGTGCTGGTTCACGTCTGGTCGGAGTTCGGCCGCCGGGCTCAGGAGAATGGCTCCGACGGCACGGATCACGGCGCCGCTGGTACCTCACTGCTGATTGGCAGCCGGGTGAACGGGGGCATGATCGGCGAGTTCGCCCCGCTCAGTCAGCTTGACGCAAACGGTAACCAGCTGGAGAACGTCGACTTCCGCGGCGTCTACTGCTCGCTTTTGGAGCAGTGGTTCGGACAGGACGCCGCCGCCGTTATCCCCAACGCGGGGAGCTTCCCGCGCTACCAGCTGCTGGCATGAAACGGCTGCTTCTCTCGATTCTCTGTGCCACCGCCGTCCTGGCCCCGTGTGGCGGCGTCGCAGCGGCGGCGTCAAGGCCCGCTCCCGCCCACCTGCTCGTCTACGCCCAGGAATGGTCGCTGTGGCCGTCGCGCCGCTCGGTGCCGGCCGGCACTGTGATCGTCCAGCTGTGGAACCGGGGCCAAGACGCGCACGACCTTCGGATCCGAAGGCTCGACGCCCGTGGTCAGATGGTCGGCCCGGTGCTCGGCGCGGTCAGCATCACGCCGTCGGGTCAGCTCAGCCAGGCCACGTGGCATCTCAGGGCAGGCCGGTATGAGATCTACTGCTCGCTACCGGGCCATCTGAAGATGGGCATGCACGCCAGGCTCACCGTGACCAAGGTCTGAGCGGCAAGGCGAGCCTCGACCGCGTCCTTCGCGCGGCGCGACTCGACCTCACGCGGTGACGATCGCTTGTCCGGGCGTTCGCTGGTGCGACACTCTGCGAGTGTCTGAGATCGAGCGCAAGTTCCTCGTCAGGCGGCCTCCGACCGATCTCGATGCCTATCCCCACGCGCAGATCGAGCAGGGATACGTCGCGCTCGACGATGAGGTCGAGGTGAGGATCCGCCGCTACGGCACCCAGTCGTTCCTGACCATCAAGTCGGGCGGCGACCAGGTGCGACTCGAGGAGGAGTTCGAGATCGACGCCCGGCGGTTTCACACGCTCTGGCCGTTGACCGACGGGCGGCGGATCGAGAAGACCCGGTACGTGATCCCGGCCGGCGGTGGATTACGAATCGAGCTCGACGTCTATCACGGACGCCTGGACGGCCTGCTCAGCGCCGAGATCGAGTTCGACTCGTCTCCCGCGGCGGCGACGTTCACCCCGCCAGACTGGCTGGGCGCAGAGGTCACCGACGATCCTCGATACAAAAACAAGCGGTTGGCGATCAACGGCATCCCGACGTAACACCAACCCTCTGGCGCCATGTCACACCTTGACGTGCACCCTTGCCCGTGTCAGGTGCCGATGGCGAGGAGGACGTTATCGACGAGGCGCGGGATGAACTCGCGATCGATCGGCGCCTCGCAGGCGAACGCAAACAGGTGACGGTAGTAAACGGGCCCCCAGACCAGGAAGAAGGCGAGCTCGAGATCCACGTCGTCGCGAATCTCGCGGCGTTCGATCCCGCGCTTGAGCACCGCGGAGACCGCGACCTGTCGATATTGGATCAGCTCGCTCAGGGCTCGCCGGGCGTCGGGATCGGCCTTGGCCTGGACGGCGAGGCTCGGGTACAGCTTGCCCGCCTCGCGTTGAATGAACCTCAGCTGATCACCGAGGATCTCGATCAGGTCATCGCGCACGTGGCCGCGGTCGGGGACGGGGATCTCCCGGACCACGACGCGGAGCACGTGGGCGAGTAGCGCGTCGAGGTTGGGCCAGCGGCGGTAGACCGTCGCCCGGGAGACGCCGGCACGATGGGCGATCGCCTCGATGGTCAGACCGCCGAATCCCAACTCGACCACCAGCGCCCGCGTGGCCACGGCGATCGCCTCGTCGAGCCTGGGGTCCCGGGCGCGCCCTCCGGCCGCTCGCCCACCGCCGTGTGGTCTCGGAGGCGTCGGCGTCACAACAGCGCAACCATACGGAAAAGTACGACACGACAAGCATTGGTCGTGCCACTTTCGATACAAGCTGTATTGTATCGCCGTGACGCGCGGGCTCACCGTATTGATCGTCGACGACCACGTCGAGATGCGGGCTGTGGCCCGCCTCATTGCGGAGTCAGCCGGACTGCAGGTGATCGGTGAGGCCGCCAGCGGGCAAGCTGCGCTGGACGCCGTAGCGACGCTGTTGCCCGACGTCGTGGTGCTCGATGTGCGCCTCCCCGGTGGGCTCGACGGGTTTGAAGTCGCCGAGCGCCTCGCGGCGTGTGAACGCGCGCCAACGGTCGTGCTGATGTCGAGCGCCGACGCCGCGAGTTACGGCGAGCCCGTGGAATGGGCCGGCGTGCGGGGTTTCATCGCCAAAGAACGATTGACCGCCAGCGCGCTCGCCGCGCTGGTCAGTTGACGGCCCGGGCGATGGCGGCGTCCATCGCCGCGGCCGGATTGCGCACGGCCGGACCATGACCGACCAGCAGGATGCTCGGCTCGAGCGCGCGCAGCTTCCGCGCGGACTCGAGGTCGGTCTGCCCGTCGAAGGTGGCCATGGCGGCCAGCGGGAAGCGCCAGTAGAAGTGGTTGGACACCGCCGTGGTCCCGTAGGAGGTGAACACGTCGCCTGCGATCAGCGACCGATCACGGGTGTCAAGGAAAGCTACGTGCCCGGGCGTGTGGCCGGGGCTGGCCACCACCTCGAGGCTCCCAACGCGATCGCCAGGCTGAAGGCGCACGTCGGGGACCGTGCTCAGCTTGGGCCAGCTTCCGGTGAGCTTCCCGTCCACGACCTTCTCCCCCGCGTGGATGCGGGCGTCGAGCTCGGGCATCAGCACCTGAGTGCCGGGCCCGAGCGTCGACTTCAACTCGTCAAGCGATCCGACATGATCTCCGTGCCCGTGGGTCAGGGCGATCCGCTTGATGTCTCCACCTGCCTTGCGAGCGGCCTCGATCAACGAGCCGCCGGTTCTCGACACCGTGGTGTCGAGGAGTGTGAACCCGTCGTCTTCACGTACCAGGTACGCGTTGACGAATCGATAACGGTTCAGGCGGATCAGGTTGTCGGTTACGGACTCGGTTTTCATTGTTCCTCCGTGGTTATTCAGGCTGGAAGGGTCGTCGTCGAGGCATGGCGGAGCACGAGGCCGCCGGCACGCGCCTCGACTGCTGGGTGAGTCTCTGCTTAGAGGACTCGGGTAAGGGCGAAGAGAAGCGTCGCCGTGACACCGAACGCGACGCCGAGCGTCACCATGCCGGCGAGCCCCGCGAGCACCGCAGCCGCGGCGAACACCGCGGTCTGGGCCCAGAACCGGCTCGGATCCGCCAGACGGCGCGAGCTCCGCGGCGCCATCCACACGCTCCAGGCCGACGCGACGGAAAGCGGCAGGAGGATCGCGAGCGCGAGCTGGAAGCCGAGCGTGCCCGCTCCGAGCCGGGCCCCGGTAACGCCGAGGAGAGCGAGCATCGCGAGCTCGGCGAGGAACGAGGCACTCTCGATCACGGCGGCGGCGCCGTGGCCAAGGACCGGCGCGGGGTCAAGCTGGGTGGTGTCATGAGTTTGCATGGGTATCTCCAGGTTGGTCGTCGCCGGCTCCGACTGCGGTCGGGCGCCGATCTGAGAAGGAACCGATGACGGCGGTGACGAGGCGCTCGTAGCTGCGGTCGACGTCGAGGGGTATCGCGAACCCGCCGAGGAGCTCGAGGCTGACGAACCCGTGCAGGGCCGCCCGGTAGCTGCGGATCGCGTCGATGGCGTCGTCGCCGCTGAGATCGAAGGATGAGAGCACGCTGGTGAAGAGCTCGATCACGCCGGCCGCGGCGGCCTCGTGAACCGTGTCGCCCGGCTCGGGCGCACGCTGTCCGGCCTGGTAGCGGCCCGGATGGGCCTTGACCCACTGCCGGAACGCCCGCGCCATCGCCATCAAGGCATCCTCGCCCGAGCGCCCTACCGCCGCGCGGGACAGCTCTGCGCTCAGCGCCGTCAACGTCCGCAGGGCAATCGCCCGGCGGAGCGCCGCGAGGCTCGCGATGTGCTTGTAGAGCGAGGGCTGGCGAACGCCGAGCCGCTGCGCGAGCGCGGCCATCGTCACGTTCTCCAGACCGACGTCGTCGGCCATCCGTTCGGCCTCGGCCACGACCAGATCCTCGGTGAGGCCGGCCCTAGCCATGGGCGATCGGCGGGAGAAACGATGAGCAAGTGGTAGTAGCCATATGGCTAGAGTAGCTAGCTAAATAGCTATTGTCAATAGCCAAGGCTCCGCGGACTTGCGACCGACCGCCCGTTCGCCGGCCGACGCTTCATGAGCCGCTCGCGCTCATACGGAACCGATATGCGGTTCTGACGCTGCTCTGATGCGCGGCGGACATCCTCGGATGCAGACTCAAAGGACGCGCCCACACGAGAGGAGCCAGACATGCTTGAGCAGACCGAGAATCGTTGCCGGGAGGCGGCTCATCCCGACTTCACCGGCATGCGCGTGCTGCTCGTGGGCGAGCGCCGCGACGAGCAACTCGCTCGTGTCCTGGCCCGCGACGGGCACGACGTCCTCAGCGTCGACGAGCCACAGGCGGCGATACGGCTCAGCGGCGTCTTCGCCCCGGAGGTGATCGTGTTCGTCGGTGCCTCGTGTGGCGAGGTGCGCCGCGCGCTTCCCGCCGCCGGAATCATCGCCCTCGTCTGGGGTCAGGACGTGGAAGAGCGCATCAGCGCGCTTCAGGCCGGGGCGGACGACTGCCTGGCGTCGCCGTGGAGCGACGCCGAGCTCAGGGCACGTGTTCGAGCCATAGGACGCAGACGCGCTCGCGTCTGGCAATTCTCCGCGGCCGGTGCTCCCATCTGAGGTTCGTGTGCCCTCGGTGCGCTCAACGTTGCGGCCGTTCAGACGATCTCTACGGTTGAAGGGATCTGACCACTGATGGTCGCCACCCCACACGCACTGGCCGGCGCCTTCGCGTCCCGTTTCGCCCGCGGCTCCCGCGGGGCGGTGGCGGTCGGCGTGATCAGCCACCTGGCGCTCGATCGTGTCCCGCACACCGACTACCGGCTGTCGAACCGGAAGGCGATGCTGGCCGACCTCGCGGCGGCCAGCGTCCTGACCGCGGCGCTGGCCCGACGCCACCCGCTTGCGGCAGCCGGGGCGTTCGGCGGCGTGCTGCCCGACCTGGTGATGGTGGCCGAGCTGCGCACCGGGTTGCGGGTCACGCGCCCGCTGCACCATGCCAACCACACCAAGATCGAGCCGCCGGTCGCGGTCGGCGTGCTGACTCAGGTCATCACCGTCGGGGTGCTGCTCGCGCGCCTTCACCGGGTCTAGCCAGGTAAATCAACCAGCTTGACAATCGGGTTTCGCGCGGTAGGTTGAACCGTCCCCCAAGGGAGGTTCATGGTGGCTATCACGCGCCGTTTGGCCGGGCCGTTGTTCGCTGGCCTCGTCCTGACCTTCGCCCTGCTGATCGGGCCAAATGCAGGGGCCGCTGCGCGTCCGACGCGCGCGCCCCGAGACGCCGCTGAACACGCCGGCGGCGGCTTCGCCGGCGGGCCGTCCACGCAGCCCGCGCTGCTTCCCACGCCGCGCTGCCCGGTGCCGCCGTCCACCGAGAACGCCCCCTGGCAGGACCCGCGCTTCGGCGCCGAATGCCAGGCGCAGTACGTGATCGACGACCTGGAGAACCCGGCCTCGGCACTTTACGCGCACAGCTCCATCGGCGCTCCGGCCCAGTCGACGCTGCAGCGGTTGGAGGCGGCGCTCGCCACCGGGAACAACATCGACGCCGCCAACGGCACCACCACCAGCCTGCTCGCCCTCTATGGGCTCACGGCGGCCGGGGGCACCGACGACGGCGCCGACGGCGAGCGCAGCTCGGGACTGTCGTTCCCCAGCGAGCTGACCGTCGGGGCATCATGGGACACGCAGGCCGCTGCGGCGTACGGGACGATGCTCGGCAGCGAGTTTCACCGCACCGGCCTGAGCGGTGTGCTGGGACCGGTGATCGACATCGATCGGACCTGGCACACCGGCCGCGAGCAGGAGAACTTCGGCGAGGACCCGTTCCTGACCGGCTCGCTGGTCGCCCCCGAGGTCAGGGCGATCCAGGCCCAGGGAGTGATGACGACGGTCAAGCACTGCTGCGCCTACACCCAGGAGCAGGGCCGCTCGGGTCAGGGGCTGTCACTCTCGAATCCGAACGACACGGGTGAGAACCAGCTGGTCTCCGAACGCGCGCTCGAGGAGATCTACGGACCACCGTGGCAGGCCGCGGTGGCACCGCAGCAGGGCAACGCGATGTCGGTCATGTGCGGCTATGCGATCGTCAACGCGGCGACGGCTCCGCCGTACACAGGCGCGGATTCGTGCGGCAACGAGTTCATCCTCAACGACCTGATCAAGGGCGAGTACGGGTTCGAGGGCACGTTCACTCCCGATGCGGCCACCGCGATGCGCGACTCCTCGCAGCTGAACCTCGCCAACGGCGGCGATGGCGGCGATGTGAGTCTGACGCTGGCTCAGCTCGAGGCGATCGTCGGCGACGGCAGCGGCGACGGGCTGACCAACGCCGACGGCAGCCAGAACATTATCTCTCAGGCGCGGCTTCTCGACGAGGTGCGGCGGCTCGTACTCCAGTCCACGAAGAACGAGCGCTTCCTCAACCCGCCGAACAACAACGGCATCGGCGACGGGGTAGCGCAGGACGAGGCCACGTCGGCGAAGATCGCCGAGGAGGGTGCGGTTCTGCTCGAGGATCGCGGCGATGTGCTGCCTTTCGGCAACTCGGTGCACTCGATTGCCGTGATCGGAACCCAGGCCGGTCCGAACTCAAACACCGCCCTCGGTCCGGTTTCGAGCCAGAACCCGCAGGTGGCCAACGACGGTTCGGCGTTTGTCGATCCAACCAACGTGTTCACCGACACCGTTACCGGTGAGAAGTTCGGATACTCGAGCGCGCTCAGCGGCATCGCCGCCCGCGCGGGCTCAGGCCGGACGGTCACCTACCAGCCGGGATCGGTCGGGCTGGTCGAGCAGCCGCTGCTCACAAGCGACGGCGCCACGACCGGGCCTGGGTCGCTCGTCACACCGGGTGGCTCGCCTCAGGCTGGGTTCCTGGCCACCTACTACGGCGGCAACGATCCGACCGACCCGAGCGACGCCGTGCTCGGCACCCAGGTCGTGCCATCGGTCGATTACGACGGCGCCGCGGGAGCGGAGGGTCAGTCGTCGTTCCCGGCGGTTCCGGGCGGGAGTCCGGCGGTGGCGATCCCATCCCAGTACCAGTGGGACAACTGGTCGTCCTCCTACCAGGCGATCTATACGCCACCGGTCAGCGGTGACTACAACTTCTCGGTCACGGAGTCCGGGACGACCAAGCTGTACGTGGGCGGGCAACTCGTCTCGCAGCGGCTGCGGGACGATTTCGGCTACGTCGACCACGCCACCGTTCACCTGACGGCCGGGCACGCCACCCCGATCGTCCTCGACTACTCCTCCGAGGAGGGGGTGGCCGGCCTCCCGCCGGAGCTGCCGATCTTCAACTTCAACACGTTCCTGGGTAACGAGGTGCACCTGGGCGTGGCGCTCCCGGCTTCGACCGGCCCGAGTCTGGTACAGCAGGCCGCGGCGGCGGCGGCCAAGGCCGACGTGGCGGTCGTGTTCGCGGGCCGCGAGATCGGCGAGGGACACGACATCGAGAGCCTGTCGCTGCCCGGCGATCAGAACCAGATGATCGAGGCCGTGGCGGCCGCCAACCCGCGCACCATCGTGGTGCTGACCGGGGGCCCGGTGACGATGCCGTGGTTGCACCAGGTGGCCGGCGTGCTCGAGATGTGGGAGCCGGGCGCGACCTTCGGCACCGCCGTCGCTTCGCTGCTGTTCGGCGACAGCGACCCGTCCGGGCGACTGCCGATCACCTTCCCGGCCAGCGACTCCCAGGGGCCGGGCGCGACCTCGGCGGAGTATCCGGGGATCACAAACCTCCAGACCGGGGCCTCTGACGACTACGACCAGCTCGAGCAGGAGGACTACAACGAGGGCATCGACGTGGGCTACCGCTGGTATGAGACGCACGGTCAGCAGCCACTGTTCCCGTTCGGCTTCGGCCTCTCCTACACGACGTTCGCGAGACGAATCGTGGCCTGGTGGCCCGGGCAAGACGGCAGCGTTCTGGTGCGGGTGGCCGACACGAACCGCGGCCACGTCGCGGGTGCCGACGTCATCGAGGCATACGTGCACGACCCGGCGAGCACGGGCGAGCCGCCCGAGCAACTGCGCGCGTTCCAGAGGGTGTGGCTCACGCCGGGCCAGACCAAGCTGGTCACGCTCCAGTTCCGGCCCAGCTCGTTCGCCTACTGGACCTCCGGGCCGGGCACCGGCACCACTCCCGGCACGACCTCGCCCACCACCCCGACCGCGACCCCCTCGCCGCAGCCGCCCGGTCACTGGACGATCGCGCCGGGTGCGTACCGGATCGACGTGGGTGGCTCGTCCGAGCAGTTCGACGCCAGCGTCACGCTGCGACTGGGCCAACGACCGGATGCGCGGTCGCTCACCGGGCTGTTTGGCTGGCGGCTCGGCGGGCCGGGGCCGGGAAACGGGTAGGGGGCGGCGCCGCTGAGTCAGCCGTTCGACGGCCGGTCCGCGGCGCCGGCTCCGAGGAACAGCGATCCAAGCTTGGCCGCGACCATCGCGTTCCCGGCGATCGTGATGCGACCGGTGAAGAAAGCGGCCACCGGATTCGAGCGCCGGGTGACCAACCGGACGAGTTCGACTGCGCTGAGCGTGATCGTCAGCGTGGGCTGCTCGCCATCGGCGCCGCGCCTGACACGACAGCGCCCGTCTGAAAAGTCGAGCCGGTAGTGGTCCGCGTCGCCGTCGGCACGTCCGGTCACCCGCCACTGGACCGACGCGTTGAGCGAGGTGCTCCGCTGCGTGGCGATGCGGCGCGGCATCTGCCAGAAGATGGCGTCGAGGATGGGCCGTCGCGCCGGAGTCTGCAGCAGCCGGTCAAGCAGGGTCTCGGATGAGCTCCCTGGCTGCGTGGTCATGTCTTGGTCGCCGATTCTCATCGGTCGCGCGATGCTAGCGGGTGGCATTGCCCACGCGCCTCGCGTGGTCTAACGTCCCGCCCCGCCACGCGCCCAATTTGAACCGACCGGGAAGGACATAGCGAGAGATGCCGACATACGACGACCTGGGGTACGCCCCCGGCGGAGCCATCGCCCGCGGGGACACGCGCACCGTATTCGGCCAGGTGATGGGCCTGGTCGCGCTGACCGTGGGCTGTGCCGCGCTCGGCGCCTACGTCGGACGCAACCTCAGCGGCGGCGCGGGGCTGCTGTTCTTCATCGGCGCGTTCGCGTGCATCTTCGGTCTGAACTTCGCCACATCCCGGGGCCGCGAGCAGCTGGCGATCGGGTTCCTGTTTGGCCTTGGGCTGTTCCTCGGTCTCGCCGTCGCGCCGGTGATCGCGTACTACGCGCACACGGATCCCGCTGCTCTGTGGCAGGCGGCCGGCGCCACCGGCGGCTTCGTCGCAGCCCTCGGGGCGGGCGGCTACGCGACCCGGCGCGACCTGTCGGTCTACTACCGCATCTTCTTCTGGGCGCTGCTGGCGCTGATCGTGTTCGGGATCGTCGCGATCTTCGTGTCGATCCCGCAGGCCAACATCATCTACTGCGTCCTCGGGCTGGTGATCTTCGGCGGATTCACGGTCATCGACTTCAACCGCCTGCGCCGCGCCAACATGGCGAGCGCGGTCCCGATCGCCGCGGGCATCTTCCTGGACATCTTCAACATCTTCTTGTTCTTCCTGCGGATCTTCGGGAACCGGAACTGATAGCCCTGCCCTAGCCCGCCGTCAGCGCGACCGCCGCGGCCACCAGTTCGGCGTTGTCCGCGGCGGCGCGGCCGTCGGGGAGCACGAGGACGTCCTCCAGCCCGACGCGGACGTCGATCCCCGCGGCGACGGCCCCGGCGAGCACCTCCCAGGTCCGCTCGTCGTAGCCGTGCCATAACTGGGGCACTCCGGCCGGGATCAGCTCGGCGATCGCGCGAGCCTCCTCGAGGCCGCCCTGTACCTCGACCAGCGCCCGCACGACCTGGTGGCCGAACGGGCTGCGGGCAAACTCCTCGGCCTCGGCCGGAGTGGCGAGACCCGCTTCGACCCCGATCCCGGCGTGCACGGCCGCGCGGACAATGCCCGACCAGCCGAGTTCCCCCAGGTTGACCGAGACGAAGTCGGGCGGCTGGCGCCACGCGCGGACCGCGGCGGCTCGGGCAAACGGGTCGGGATCGATCGTCTCCGCGGTCGAGAGGCCGACCGGCAGTCCGGGAGCCGCACGCCGGATCGCGGCGACCGCCGCGTCGCAGGCTTGCACGCTCAGGGTTTCTCGTCCGCGGTCGTCGCGCGGGTGAACATGGACCGCGAAGGCGCCAGCCCGCCGGACCGCGACCGCGTCGGCCGCGAGCTCGGCCGGCGTCAGCGGGACCGACGGGTGCTCGGTCCGCGTCCGGGCGCCGTTCAGGCAGACCTTCACCGCCATGTCCGCCTCGGGTTGCTCATCGGTCCATCATGCGAGAAGGTAACTGCTTCGAACCCCGTCGCCAGGACGGAGGAGGATCGCGATGGCTCAGTCGTTCTCGTATGACCTGTCGGTCCCCGGGTCTCCCTCCGAGGCCCAGGCCCGGCTCAAGAGCACCATCACGGACCGGATGAGGACGGCGGGCCGGATGCGCTTGGCCAGCGAGGACGCGAGCACGCTGAGCTTCCGCCCGGGATGGAGCTTTCCCGTGTTCCTGGCCGCCTCGCGAATGATCAGCGGAGAGACGGTGACGCTGAGCTTCAGCGCCGCCGAGGGTGCGGCGGGAACCCGAATCGTCGTCTCGGGAAAGGTGGGGGGCACTTACCGCAAACTGGCGACCAGAGAGTTCTGGGCCGAAACGCTCCAGGCGACGTGAGCCCGCGGCTCGGGACCCTCGGCTAGGTCGTGGTCAGGCGGTTGTAGGCGGACTTCGTAGTCGCCAGGGCCGAGCCGGCGACGCCGACCGTCGTGCGGTGGCCGACGGGGACTGAGCCCTCCTGCTCGCGCGTGCCCGGGTAGTAGTCGCTGGCCGGCTGGCTACCGCCACCTTGGGTCGGCATCGTCTGCTTGGTCGGGACGCTGGGCGCGGCGCCGCCGGACTCGGTGTCCTGACTGAACGCGGAGCAGGTCCCGGTCAGCGGCATGATCACCGACGTCGCGGGCAGGCTGGGCACAGAGCTGTTGGCCGGGCCCTGGAACAGCGTCGAGGTGAGGTCGCCCACGGTCGCGCGACGCCAGGCCGACACGTTCGGCACCTCGACGCCGAACCGCTCGCTGACGAGCTTGAGCTGTGAGGTGTGGTCGAACACCTCGGATGCGATGTGACCGCCCCGGCTGAAGGGGGAGATCACGAGCATCGGGACCCTGACGCCGAGGCCGAGCGGACCGGTGATGTTCAGCGTGCCGGGGCTCGGGTCACCGATCGTCGGGGGCGATGCGGTCAGGTACTCGCCGGCGGTGCCCGCCGGTGCCGTGGGGGGTGGCACGTGGTCGAACCAGCCGTCGTTCTCGTCGTACATGAGAAACAGCGCGGTCTTTGACCACACCTCGGGGTTGGAGGTGAGCGCGTCGAGTACGAGCGAGGTGAACCACATGCCGTTGGCCGGCGCGGAGGAAGGATGCTCGTCGAAGCCGAGCGGCGGGATGATCCACGACACGCTGGGCAGCGATCCCGACTTGACGTCGGCCACGAAGTCGTTCGGGAAGGTCGGCGTGAACGCGTTCTGATACAGCGGCGAGAGCGGGTTGCGGAAGGCGCTGAAGTACGGCAGGACGTGATCGGTCGCGCCCATCACCTCGGGGTTTGCGATCGGGTTGTAGAGGGCTGGGTTCCAGGTCGGATACTGGGTGAGCGACGCGTACTTACCGCTCACGCCGGCGTTACTCGGGCTGTACACCTTCCACGGCACGCCGGCGTCCTGCAGCAGCTCCTGGATGGTCGTCCAGGTGCAGTTCCAGACGAAATCGGGCGTGGCGTTGGTGTCAGTGACCGGGCCGCCCTGTGTGCCGGCCGGGTCGATCGTGCCGCTGTTTGCCATCAGGCGGTTGGGGTGAGTCGGCCCGAGGATCGAGCAGTGGTAGGCGTCGCACAACGTGAAGGCGTCCGCAAGCGCGTAATAGAACGGCAGGTCCTCGCGCATGTAGTAACCCATCGTCATCGCGCCGTGCGCCCCTTCGTAGGTCGAGGAGGTGTGAACCTTGACCCACGAGTCCATCTTTCCGTCGTTCCAGCATAGGTGCATCGGGCCCCAATCGTGGGTGAGATCGTCGGTGCACTCCATGCCCTGCGTGCTGTCGAGGTGGAACGGCAGCAGCACGTTCGGCGGGATCAGATCGGTGGCGCCGGGATAGTCCTGCGCGAAGACGCCGAGCGAATGCGCCGGATGGTCATCGAAGCCGCGCCCGCGGGGATAGTCGCCGAAGTAGTGGTCGTAGGAGCGGTTCTCCATCATCAGGAAAACGATGTGGTCGATCGCGCCCAGATCCGAGCCTGCGGCCGCGGTCGAGGCCGCGCGCCCGACCAGCCGGGCGCCGCTCGGGCTGGCCGCCCACGCTGCCGCTGACTTGCTCACCACCGCGCCCGCGCCCAGCATCCCGAAGTAGCGCAGCAGTTGCCGGCGGCTGAGGGCACGTCCCTGGAGGTCGTCGGGGAGGTCGCTCGCCATGAGATCAGCCGCCCGTGGCCGTGAACACGTCTGACCCGAACGTCGCCGGGACGGTGGCCGCGTCGGCCAGCCGGGGCAGGCCGAACAGCGTCTCCCAGCTCGCCAGCGATGAGTAGTGGTTGTAGGGCGTCGCGCTCACCGTGCCCGGCGCGATGAACGGCGAGAGCAGGACGGCGCCGACCAGCCCGCCGCCGGGCCCGGTGATGCCGGGCAGCGGCGAGTCGCCGGGTCCGGGCTGCTCTCCGCAGCAGGACGAGGAGTCCGACTGTGGGCCGTCCGACTCGTCAAAGGTGATCTCGAGCAGACCGTTCTTCTTGTACGCGGGTGAGTTCGTGATCAGCGGGACCCACGTCTGGAGGAACGTGTCGATGTCGGCGAGCGCCGAGGAGCCGCCCGTCTGGTTTGTGCACGGATAGTCGTGACCGTCGTCGCACAGGTTGGGCGTGATGAACGAGAAGTTCGGGGTGGTCGAGACCTTCTTCAGGTCGGTGGCCAGGCCGGTCTCGCCCGCGAGCGCGGCAGCCGGCATGGCACCGGTGGGCGACCCGAGGGCGACGACGTGGTCGTCGCAGTAGGTCTGATTGTCGATCACCGAATGGAAGTACACGAACGGGTCATGGCGCGTGGCGTAGCCGTCGCCGGCGACCGCGGTCTGGGTCTGATCCTGCGTGTTCAGCGAGGGATGGCCGCAGGCGGCCGTCTCGCGGTTGGGATCGTTGCCCATGTCCTCCTCGTACGCCTTCCAGCTCAGGCCTGCGGCCGACAGCTGGGTCCCGATGTTCTGGACCTCGGACGGGTAGACGCAGCCGACGCCGGATTCGACGCCATTTGACTCGAGCTCGGCGCCAGAGAAGTCGTCGAAGAACTGGCAGTCGGCCTGGTTCTCGGGGTTGGGGGGCTGGCCGGAGACGATCGAGATGTAGTTGTCGTTGCTCTCGTGACCCGTGGCGTAGTAGTTACCGAGGAACGCTCCCTCGGAGGGGAGCGTGCTCGCCAGGTACGGGTCGGCCGACGGGTCGCCGAAGGTCGAGGCGAGGTTCTCGTTCTCGAGCATGATCACGAACACGTGGCGGACCGGTGGCAGCTCAAACGTGGAGGCGGTGCGGGCCTTCGTGGTGCTCGCCGCGGTCGCGGCCGCGACCGCCGGTGTGCCGCCCGGAGCCAGGGCCAGGATCAGCGCCGCGCACGCCGCGCCGGCGGCGGCCACGGCGGCGATGAGGTTTCGGCGAGGCATCAGCATCACCATCACTCCGACGTTCCCACGGGTCCTGACGGCCCGGTCGGCGACGGCGCGAGGAGGGTCGTGGGGGGATCGAGGTAGGCGGCTTGATTCACGTCCAGAAAGTCCATCACCGTGGTCGCGTTCGCGTCGCGGTAGGTCAGGGCCGGGAGGTTCCACTTCGCCTCGATCGTGGCCAGGACCGAGGTGTGATCGTGGAGCACGTTCGTGACCGCGTTCGGCTTGGAGTAGGGCGAGGCGACGATGCCGGGGACGCGCGGGCCGTAGAGGTTGTAGCCGCCCAGGGCGTCACCGGCCGCCAGATCGGGCGGAATCGAATCGGGCGCGATCGCCGCCGGCGGGGGTACGTGGTCGTAGTAGCCCCCGTGCTCGTCGTAGGTGTAGATCAGCAGCGTGCGGGGCCAGGCGGGTGAGTCCAGGACGGCTTGGAGGATCTGGTGGGCCCAGGCCTCGCCGTAGTACATGTCCTGCGGGCTCTCCTGGTCGCCGCCCAGGCCGTTGGCGTTCTGGAGGATCTCGGCCACGATCGGGTTCGTCGCGATCTGCGGGTAGGAGGCGAGCGGCGAGCCGATGTCGGAGAGCACGCCGAACTCGGGGTCGACGAAGCTGACCGACGGCAGCGATCCCGCGGCGCAATCGGCCAGGAACTGCGTGATCGGCGCCAGGTTCGTCGGGTAGGACTCGATGATCGAGGGGATGATTCCCGTCTGCGGGAGATCGGTGAAGTAGTTGGTCCAGCTGATCCCGTAGGTGTGCAGGCGATCGAAGATCGTGCCGTTCGGGGGCGGCGGGTTCTCGAGGGTCGAGGTGTCGGTCGCGATGTCGCCGTAGGCCGTGCCGGCCATCAGGAAGCGGCGGTTGGGATAGGTCTGGCACGGCGCCGAGCAGAACCAGCGGTTGGCCGAGCAGAAGGTCCGCGCCAGCGAGTACGCGAACGGCAGGACCTCGTCGGTCCAGTACCCCATCGGCTCGGTCGAGTTGACCGACTCGACGAAGCCGTCCATCTTGCCGCCGTCGATCTGCTGGTGGGTGGCGTTCCAGGTCTGGGTGACGCTCCCCGGCTGCTCGGTGTTGGTGAGCTCGTAGGAGGTCACCGTGCCGCTCGAGCTGGGGTTGGCGTTGGTCGCCTGGCCGGCGCCGTCAAACGTCAGGCCGTCCGCCTTGGGCTGGCCGAGCCGCGGCAGGGCACCGAGGAGGTTGTCGAACGAGTGGTTCTCCATCATCACGCACACGAGGTGATCGAACGGCATCGCCCCGGTCGCGGTTCCGGCCGGGCGGCTCGGATCGGGCAGGCTGTCCGGGCCGCGCAGGGCGGCCACCGCGCTCGCGCTCATCACCGCGTTGCCGAGCCCCGGAACGCTCAGGGCCGCGCCGATCGCGCCTCCGCGCTTGAGCAGGCCTCGTCGAGTCAGTCGCCACCGCGGATGCAACCGGTCGTCCACCTAGCCACCTCGATTCGAAAGGTTCTGGATCGCACCGGGGGCCACAGCACGCGACGCCGTCTCAAGAGCGCAGACCGGCGCGGTGCCCGTCCCGGGCGCCGGTAAGGCTTCCCCGTTTCAGCGCAAACTTGTCAAAAGACGGTGAACAAGCAGCGAGGTGGTCCTGCCCCTGTCCGGTTGCGAGGAGCTACGCAGGTCAGCCGCGGCGCCCGACGGCCACCTTGGACGCCCGCCGTTGCCGGGCTGCTTCGGCGCGGGTGTGGAGCTGCTCGGTGCGCTCTTCCTGCCCCTCGGGCGGCTGGTAGGGAGCGCCGCGCATGAGCGAGGCCACCGCGGCCACGAGGCAGGCGGCGATCGCGAAATAGAAGGCCTCGTGCAGACCGCTCCGGAAGGGCGCCGAGATCAGGTGAGGGAAGAAGGTGCGCCCGGTGAGGATCGCCTGGCTCTGGGCGCTGATATGAGCGAGCGCGGTCGAGCCCAGCAGGTGCTGGATCGGGTTGTAGCCGAGGAAGGCGGCGAACAGGATCGACACGGGCGGCAGGTGGGCGGCCGTGTTCGCGACGGCGGTCGGCACGCCGTGCGCCTCCAGCCCGCTGCTCATCGCCGCCGGCAGCGAGGACGCCAGGCCCAGGATCATCAGCGTGAAGAAGATCCCGATCGAGAGCACCTGGGCGGAGTTCTGAAACGTCTGGTTCATGCCGCCGCCGGCGCCGCGGTCGCCGGGCGGGAGGCTGTTCATGACCGCCGCCCGATTGGGCGAGGCGAACATCCCCATCGCGATGCCGATCTCGGCCAGCACGACCGCGAACATCCAGTAGGAGAAGTCGGTGGGCAGCAGCAGGAGCAGCGCGAAGCCGGCCGCGGTGGCGAGCATTCCGCCGGTGG
>Ga0335075_10007152_pt1 | contig 17187 bp, 17 predicted proteins | sample Lox_Sample_24_FD_206723 | JGI IMG/M metagenome (GOLD analysis project Ga0335075, IMG submission 206723) | Soil microbial communities from Loxahatchee National Wildlife Refuge, Florida, United States - Lox_Sample_2.4 | ecosystem: Environmental > Terrestrial > Soil > Wetlands | place: USA...
CGAGAACTTCTCGGTGTTCACGCCCGCAGCGCACCACGACGCCGCCGCCGTCACCCTGTTCACCCAGCTCGAGTCCTGGGCCGGCGCGCTGAAGGCCACCAGGCACTGACGCCACCGCGTGACGAGGCGATGATCGAGTTCAACAGGGGCCCCATCCGCCGCTTCGCCCAGCCACCTGGAGAACCGATGAAGCTCAGCACCGACCGGATCCTCACCACCCATACCGGTAGCCTGCCCCGGCCCGAGGAGCTGGTGAAGCTCACCTACGCCCAGGAGGAAGGCAAGCCCGTCGATCACGATGTCGTGGCCGCCGCGCAGGCGCGCGCCGTCGAGCAGGTGGTCCGCCACCAGGCCGAGGCCGGCATCGACGTCGTCTCCGACGGAGAGATGTCCAAGCCCGGATTCACCAACTACCTCACATCGAGGGTCACGGGGTACGAGGGACGTGCCGCGCCGTGGGTGCTCGACGACATGGCGGAGTTCCCCGACCTGCTCAGGGAACAGTACGGAGGCGCGGCCGGCGCGCACATCGTCATGCGCAACTGCACCGGTGACATCCGGTACGTGGGGCAGGACGCGGTCGCGACCGACGTCGCGGCGCTATCGAAGGCGATGTCCGGCATCGACGTCGCCGAGGGGTTCCTGCCCGCGACGTCCCCCGGTTGCTTCGCGCTGGCGGCCCCCAACCTGCATTACGACAGCTACGAGAACTACCTCTTCGCCCTCGCGCGGGCGCTGCGGGAGGAGTATCGCGCGATCGTCCAGTCCGGGCTGCTGCTGCAGATCGACTGCCCCGACCTGCCGATGGCCGCGCACACGAGCAGCTGGGACAACACGTCCAAGCGGATCGGCTACCAGAAGTACCTCGAACTGCACGTCGCGGCGCTGAACGAGGCCGTCGCCGGCCTGCCGCCGGACCGCATGCGGATGCACATCTGCTGGGGCAACTACGAGGGCCCGCACCACCTGGACGTGGCTCTCGCCGAGGTGCTGCCCGCGGTCTTCGAGGCCAGGCCCGCGGCCATCTCGTTCGAGGCCGCCAACCCGAGGCACGAGCACGAGTGGGAAGACCTCGGCAAGCTGACGATCCCGGACGACAAGGTCCTTATCCCCGGCGTCGTCGACGTGAAGACGAACGTGCTGGAGCATCCGCGCCTGGTGGCGCAGCGCATCGGCCGGTTCGCCGGCATCGCGGGCCGGGAGCGCGTCATCGCCGGCACCGACTGCGGGTTCGGCACGTTCGTCGGCTTCGGCGCCATCAACGACACTGTCGCCTGGCTTAAGCTCGGCGCCCTCGCCCAGGGCGCCCGGCTCGCCTCCGAACGCCTCTGGCGGTAACGCGGTTTTCGATATGCCGGCGATATGCAGCGGCTCGTAACCTGGAGAGTATGCGCGTGCTGGTCGTCGAGGATGAGCCTTACATGGCGGAGGCCATCCGCGACGGGCTGCGCCTGGAAGCGATCGCGGCGGACATCGCCGGCGACGGCGACATGGCGCTGGAGCTGCTGGGCGTCAACGCCTATGACATCGCCGTCCTCGACCGCGACATTCCCGGGCCGTCGGGTGACGAGATCGCCGAGAACATCGTGGCTTCCGGCAGCGGCATGCCGATCCTGATGCTCACCGCCGCGGACCGGCTGGACGACAAGGCCTCCGGGTTCGGACTCGGCGCCGACGACTACCTCACCAAGCCGTTCGACCTGCAAGAGCTCGTCCTCAGGCTCAGGGCACTCGACCGCAGGCGCACGCACAGCAGGCCGCCGGTGCGGGAGATCGCGGGCCTGCGCCTGGACCCGTTCCGCCGCGAGGTCTACCGGGACGGCCGCTACGTCGCGCTGACCAGAAAGCAGTTCGCCGTGCTCGAAGTTCTCGTCGCCGCCGAAGGCGGTGTCATCAGCGCCGAGGAGCTACTGGAACGGGCATGGGACGAGAACGCCGACCCGTTCACCAACGCCGTGCGCATCACGGTCTCGGCGCTGCGCAAACGGCTCGGCAAGCCATGGCTGATCGCCACGGTGCCCGGCGTCGGTTACCGCATCGACATGGCACCCGGCACCGGGCACCGGGGAGGGGCCGATGGATAGGGCACCGGGGTTGAGCGTCCGCCTCAGGCTTACCCTCAGTTACGCCGGGTTCCTCGTGCTCGCGGGCGCCTTGCTGCTCGCCCTCTGGGTGGTCCTGCTGCAACTCTTCCCCCACGCCCCGATGATCTTCGACGCCAGAGCTGGCATCGGCGGGGCGTTCGAGCCAGGTCGCTCCGACACCCAGCGGGCGTTTGGCCAAGCCGCGGCCCTAGTGCTGGCTTTCCTGCTGGTCTTCGGTCTCCTGGGGGGGTGGATTCTCGCCGGCCGGATGCTCGCCCCCCTGACTCGCATCACGGACGCCACCCGGATGGCCGCGAACGGGTCGCTTTCCCACCGGATCCGGCTACCGGGCCGCAACGATGAGTTCCGCGAACTCGCCGACGCCTTCGACACCATGCTCGCGCAGCTGGAAGCGCATGTCGCCGAACAGCAGCGGTTCGCGGCCAACGCCTCCCACGAACTGCGCACCCCGCTGGCGATCACGCAGGCACTTCTCGACGTCGCCCGCAGCGACCCGAACCGCGACAGCGACGAGCTTCACGAGCGCCTCCGCGCCGTCAACACAAGGGCAATCGAACTCACCGAAGCACTGCTGCTGCTCAGCCGGGCCGGCCAGCGGTCGTTCGCCCGGGAACAGGTCGACTTGTCCCTCGTCGCGGAAGAAGCCGCGGAAACGCTGCTCCCGCTCGCGGCAAAGCACGGCGTCGCCATCGAGACCTCCGGGGACATCAGCCCGGCCATCGGCTCACGCGCTCTCTTGCTGCAGATGGCCACGAACCTCGTGCACAACGCCATCGTCCACAACCTCCCCGGACACGGCACCGTGCAGGTCAGCACCGCCGTTTGCCCCGGGTCCGTCGTGCTTGCCGTCGAGAACACCGGCGAGACGCTCAGCCCACGGCTGATCTCGACGCTCACCGAGCCGTTCCAGCGCGGCGCCGAACGCAGGCGCGGTGACCATGCCGGTGTCGGCCTCGGCCTGGCAATCGTCAAGAGCATCATCCAGGCACACGACGGAACTCTTGCCCTCGTCCCGCGGGCCGCTGGCGGGCTCCGCGTCACGGTGCGGCTGCCCGCCGCGCCGCCGCCCGCCCGACTGATGGCGATCAGCGGAATTGCCGCCCGGCCGGGAGAGGAATAGCCGGCGGCGCGGCGCTGCGGAACCGCCGGCGGTTGCTCCTAAACGAGACCGCGTCGCCCGGCGACCGCGGTAAGCACGTGCCGGGCCAGGACGGCGGCCGCGTCGGGTGCGCCGGCCGCCGCCGCACGGGCCGACATCGCCGCGATCCGCCCGGGATCGGTGAGCACGGGGATCACGGTGTTCTCGATCCAGGCCGGGTCGAGGCCGACGTCGTCGACGAGCAGTGCCCCGCCGGCCGCGACGACCGGCCCGGCGTTCAGCCGCTGCTCGCCGCCGCGCGCCGGCAGCGGGATGTACGCGGCCGGCAGGCCGACAGCGGCCAGTTCGGCGCACGTCATCGCCCCCGAGCGGCAGATCACGAAGTCGGCCGCGGCGTAGGCGTACTGCATCTCGTCGACGTAGGGGATGACGACGTAGGGCGGGCCGGCCGGGTCGCCCCCCGGCACCTGGACCGATGCCGCGGCCCGGTGATGTGCAGCACCTGCACGCCGACCGCCCGGAGCGCCGCGGCGGCGCCGGACACCGCGGCGTTGATCGCCCGGGCGCCCTGCGAGCCGCCGGTGACCAGCAGTACCGGCCCACTGGGTCGCAGGCCGAACCGCTGCCGGGCCGCACCGCGCAGCGCGGGCCGGTCGAGCCCGGTGATCGCAGGCCGCAGCGGGATCCCGATGGCGGTGGCGTGGGGCAGCCGGACACCCGGCGTGGCGGTGAACACGTGCGTGGTCATCCGGGCCGCCAGCCGGTTGGCCACTCCGGGCCGTGCGTTGGCCTCGTGGACGACGATCGGCAGGCCCCGCCCGCGGGCGGCCCGGCGCCTGCAGCAGGGCGCGGTTCAGCGTGCGCGGCAGCGGCGCCGGCGGGATGAGCTCGAGGGGGTAGCCGCGGGCCGGGATGAGCGTGGTGTCCAGTCCGCGGACGGTGCCCAGGGCGGTGACCTCCGCCGTGGGCTCCAGCCGGCGCAGCGCGTCGGCGAAGTTCATCGCGGGCTCGATGTGCCCGGCCGAATGGCCTCCGGCGACAACGACGCGCGGTGCCGTCACGCCTGCCCCCGACTATGTGATGGGAAAATCAAAATAGGTGTCCGGGTAAGGTTCGTCTTTCAGCGTGTAATGCCACCACTCGTAATCGTATGAGCTGAAACCGCAGGTCTTCATGATGGAGCGGAGGTACTGGCGGTTTATCGCTTCGACGAGGGCGATTCCTTTCGCGCCGTGATGCGAGACTGGATCCATCAGGTCATGGCCACCGCCCATGGGGACGAGTTCGCCGGTAGCCAGGTTATAGAGCGTCAGGTCAACGGTGCTGCCCCGGCTGTGGCCCGACTTGGCGGCCACATATCCTTTTTCGACCATCTCGGCTCGGCTGATATTCGGGTAGTGCCGTGGCTTCGTCCGCCCGTCCTCCGGCTCTTTTGACCAGCGCAGGAAGCAGTCCACGGCGCGCTGCGGGCGGTAACCGTCCCAGAGAAGCAGGCCGAAGCCAAGGGATGCGGCCTTGTCGCGCGCTCTTGCCATGGCCGCGCACAACGCCCTCGTGCCCGCGATCCGGTTGGCCAGGTATCCGTCCACCGGCTTGCCGGTGAAGTTATCCCAGGTGGCGTACTTGGCGTCCCAGCGCATTCCGGGCATAAGCTCGTCTACGAAGACGAAGTCACCTCGCACCGGATTTTCCTGTCAAAGCCAGCGATACCATGCGGTCGATCACTTCGGCGAGCGGCAACCCGGCGGCTGCCATCATTCTCGGGTAACGACTGTAGGAAGTCAGGCCGGGCAGAGTGTTCACCTCGTTGAGGACCACTGTTCCGTCTTCCTTGAGGAACAGGTCGACTCGCGACAGTCCCCGGCATCCCAGGGCGCGGTATATGGCCTTCGCCGTCTCCTGAACGAGCGTGCGCGACTCCGCCGGAATGTCGGCGGGGACGATGAATGTCGCGTTTTCGGAGCCGCTCTCAGGGTTGCTCTCCTGATGGATTTTGAAAAACCCGTGCGACAGGGCAACCCGGTCTACCTCGCCGACAGTCAGGTCCCCGTCGTTCCCCAGGACCGCGCAGCCGATCTCACTGCCGGCGACGGCCTCTTCGATCAGCACCTTCGAGTCGTACTGGCTCGCCGTTTCCACCGCGCCCGGCAGCTCTTCTTCGCGAGTTACCTTGCTGACGCCGAAGGATGACCCCGAACGGGCCGGCTTCACGAAGACGGGAAAGGCAAGCTGGCCGGGATCGATATCCTGGTCCGCCGTGACGACCTGGAAATTCGGCGTGGCGATTCCCGCGCTCCTGGCCACGAGGTAGGCAAGGGACTTGTCCATGCACAGGGCAGAACTCTGGACGTCGCAGCCCGCGTAGGGGATGCCGGAGAGTTCCAGCAAGCCCTGCACCGCGCCGTCCTCGCCGAGCTTGCCGTGCAGGACCGGAAGGACGACATCCAGCCTGATCGTCTCGTACCTCCCCCGCTCCAGCACGAGCAGCCCGCGGGCGCCCCGGTCCGGGGACAGCACGGCCGGACGGCCACCGCCGTTCCCCCAGTTCGCGTCAGGGCCGTCACAGAGCCTCCAGGCGCCGCTCTCCGTTATCCCGATCCAGAAGGGCTCGTACTTCCCGGTATCGAGGCTCTTCGCGACCTGTCGCGCGGACTTGACGGAGACGGAATGCTCCTCGCAGGAGCCCCCGAATATGATCCCGACCCTCAGCCTATCCATGCCTATTTCTCCTTTCAAATTCCAGGCAGTTGACGATACTGTTTTCAACCATGTCACTCTGGGCATGGTCTGTGTAATAGGCCGTGTGCGGACTGATAAGCGCATTAGGCAGCCGTTGCAGCCGCAAGAGCAGTTCATTTCCGATGGGCTTGTTTCTGCAGTCGGCGTAGAATATTCCTTCCTCGCCCTCGAGGACATCGAGCGCCACGCCGCCCAGCCTGCCGCTTTCCAATGCCTTGATAAGGGCCTCGGTATCGAGGAGTGAGCCGCGCCCGGTATTGATGATGTACGCACCGCGTTTCATCCGCTCGATACGCCGGCGACTCAGGAGATGGTGCGTGTCCGCGCTGAGCGGCGTATGGAGTGTTACAAGGTCGCTCAGCTCCAGCAATTCATCGAGGGGAACATAGTCGGCAGCGGCCTTGGGCCGCTTGTCATAGGCCAGTACCCGGCAGCCGAAGCCCCGCAGGCGGTCCATGACCGCAGCGCCAATGCGTCCTGTTCCAACTACCCCGACGACCAGGTCGCGCAGCTCCCTCCCGCGCACATCGCTCAGCCTGTAGTCATGAGTATCGGCACGACGGATAATGGATTTTGCATTTCGCACGGCCATCAGCATGAGCATCAGCGTGTAGTCAGCCACGCTATCGGGTGAGTAGGTGACATTTTCAACGGAAATGCCGACGCTTTCCGCGTACGCCACATTGATATGGTTACATCCGATGCTCCTCGTGGAAATGTACTCCACGCCGGCTTGGCTAAGCGCAAAAAGAGTGGAAATTGTGATCCGAGTCTTGTGGCCGACGCTGATGCACCGGTTTCCGAGTGCCAGTTCTATGGTGGCTTCAGATACGGCCGCCTCGGTGATCGCTGGCACCACGCCAAAGCGCGGCGCCGCCTCCCGGAACAAAACGGCCTCGTCCCGCCCGCATCCGTAAATCGTGATTCCGGTCGCCGGGGCGGCCGCCGACGGCGAGGACGCCAGCGACCGGGTGCGGCCGGCCGCCGTTCGTGCTGGCTCGCTATAGGTCATGCCTCCAGTCAAGGCAGCGCGGCGTTGCCGGCCCGTATGCGATTTTCGATACGCCGGCGATAGGTCAGCGGCCGTGTACTAGAGGGCATGATCCCGCTTAGCCTCGCCGAGATCGCCGCGATCGCCGGCGGGACCGCCGAGGGAGACGGCACCGTGACGGTGACCGCGCCGGCCGTGCTCGACAGCCGGCAGGCGGAGCCGGGCGGCCTCTTCGTCGCCTTCGCCGGCGAGCACGCCGACGGCCACGACTACGCCAGCCAGGCCGGCCGGGCTGGCGCGGTGGCCGTGCTCGGGTCCCGGCCCACGCCGCTGCCCACCGTCGTCGCCGGGGACGCCCGGGCCGCGCTGCAGGCACTGGCCGCCCACGTCGTGGCCCGGCTGCGCGACGGGCTGACCGTTGCCGGGCTGACCGGCTCCCGGGGGAAAACCAGCACCAAGGACCTGCTGGCGGCCGTGCTGGCGAGCACCGCGCCCACCATCGCCACGATCGGCTCGCTCAACAACGAGTTCGGCGTGCCGCTCACCATGCTGCGCGCCGACGCGGCCACCCGGTTCCTCGTGCTGGAGATGGGCGCCCGCCGCATCGGCGACATCGCCGCTCTCACTGGCCTGGTCGCGCCCGACATCGCCGTCGTCCTCAACGCCGGCCAGGCCCACCTCGGCACCTTCGGGTCGCGGAACGCCATCGCCAGGGCCAAGGGCGAACTGGTGCGGGGGCTGGCGCCCGGCGGCACCGCCGTCCTCAACGCCGACGATCCCCGGGTGGTCGCGATGCGCGCGCTCACCGACGGCCCGGTGCTGACCTTCGGCCACGCGGAGCACGCCGATGTGCGAGTGACCGGCCTGGCGCTGGACCGGTTCGGCCGGCCGTCTTTCACGCTGCGGACCGCCGGCGCCTCGGCTCTCGTCGCGCTGCCATTCGTTGGCGCCCACCAGGCGCTCAACGCGTCGGCCGCCGCGACGGCGGGGCTGGCGGCCGGCGTGCCGCTCGACGTGGCCGCGGCCGCCTTGGCCACCGCCTCACTGTCGAAGTGGCGCCTGGAGCTGCGCGGCCTCGCCGGCGGCGCGACGCTGCTCAACGATTCGTTCAACGCCGACCCCGACTCGGCCCGCGCCGCCCTGGACGCGCTAGCGGCGATCGAGGGCGGGCGCCGCATCGCCGTCCTCGGCGCGATGCTTGAACTCGGCGACGACAGTGAGGCCGAGCACCGCGCCGTCGGCGAGTACGCCGCCTCCCGCGCCGACCTGGTGGTCGCGGTCGGCGAGGCCGCCCGGGCGATCGCCGACGGCGCGGGAGAGCGCGCGGTGGCGCTGGCCGGCAACGACGCGGCCATCGACTGGCTGCGCGGTCACCTCGCCGCCGACGACGTGGTGCTCGTCAAGGCCTCCCGCGCGGCGCGCCTGGACGAGGTCGCCGCCGCCCTCCCGTAGCCTGGGGGGCCACCGCTCGCCGTGGCGAGGTTCACGTCGATATCGCGTCGACGAGGCGTCTACATCGCGCTTGTAGCGTGGCCGTGCCGCAGAGGATCGCAAGGGCCTCTTTGGTGAAAGAAGAAATTCCTTGCCGCGCGTCGGAAGAGGAAGCCATGGCAATAACCGGCCTCGAAGAGCGGGCCGTACGGGAGATCACTGACCGGGCCGAGATCACCGACGCGATTTACCGGTACGCCGCGGGCCTGGACTTCGGCGACGCCGCGCTGCTCGAGTCGGCGCTGACCGAAGACGCGGTCGTCGACCTCACGGCGGCCACGGCCAAGCTCGGGCTTGACTTCCCCGCGCTGGCCCCCCGCGCCGTGGTGGTGGGCGCGCTCACCTCCGCGGTCGGGCCGCTCGACACCAGCCATTCCATCACGAACGTCCGGATCGACATTACCGGCGACACGGCCACCGCCCGGTGCTACGCGCAGGCAAACCACTATCTCCCGGGAGAGGGCCCGCGGCCCGACCGCACCCGGCACGCGCTCATGATGAACCGCTACACCGCCGACATGGCCCGGGACGGGGAGCGCTGGCGCATCCGCCGTCTGCTGATCGACTGCGCGTGGTTCGACGGTGATCCGCAGGTGCTCGTCGCCCTGGCCTGAGCGCGGTGGCCCATTTGGTCATGATGCCTGGCCCGGACGGTGAGCCGGCCCGAAGGACGGCGGGTGACTATGTCTTAATGCTGAGGCCACGTCGCCCGGGCACTCCGTCAGCACACGAAATCAGGGGGATCTCCTGCCATGACAGAAACCAATTCCGCCACCTTCGGCGGACGTCTTCTCATCGGAGCTACGGGATCGGCGGCCGTCGCCACGCTCCCGGTGTATATCTCCGCACTGCGGGGCGGCTTCACCGGATCCGTGTCCGTGCTCATGACGCATACCGCTAAGGAATTCCTGCCAGCGCACACGGTCGCGCTCTTCGCCGACCGGGTGATCACCGGAGAACCGGCGTCGACGTGGCCCGAGAACAATCACGCCGCCCTCGCCGCCGAGCACGACATGCTCGCCGTTTTCCCCGCGACCGCGAACATGCTCGCCGCGGTCGCGGCGGGCGCCGCTCCGAACATGCTGTGCGCCACCGTCCTGGCAGCGGAATTCCCGGTCGTGTTCTTCCCCGTGATGACCGCGGAAATGTGGAAGAAGCCCGCCGTGCAGCGGAACGTCGACCGGTTGCGCGGCGACGGTTACCACGTCAACGAACCTCCGTGGGGATCCCGCTATGACGTCCAGGCGGGAAGGCTGGTCGAGGGGCCGATGCCCCCGCCTCCCCCGGCATTCGTCGAGGCCATCAGCGCGCACATGCCACGGCCCTGAGAGGCCATACCCGAGAGGAAGAGGAAGGGGCCCGTCGTGGAGGAGAAATTCGATTCGCTCGTGATGTCCGACTGGCCACCCGCCGACGGTCCGCCGCTGCGGCGCCTGAGCGTCGGCGAGGCGCTGCGGGACGCGGTCCGCGTGGCCCCGGATGTCACCGCTCTCGTGGAGGGCGCCGCCGATCCCGCCGCCAGGCGGCGCTGGACCTACCGTGAGCTGCTGGCGGAGGCCGAGCGCACTGCGGCCGCGCTGCTGGGGCGGTTCTCCCCGGGCGAGCGGGTCGCGATCTGGGCCAACAACCTGCCGGAGTGGGTCCTGCTCGAGTACGGGGCCGCGCTCGCCGGGATCACCGTCGTCACCGTCAACCCGGCGCTGCGCGGCGGTGAGCTGCGCCACGTGCTGGCCAACTCCGGTGCCCAGGGCCTGTTCATGCTGCCCGGCTACCGGGGCACCGACATGCGGGCGACCCTGGCCGGGATCCGCGCTGAGCTGCCCCGGCTGCGCGAAGTCGTGCTGCTTACCGACTGGGACGAATTCCTCAGCTCCGGCAAGCCCGGGACCGGCCTGCCCGGCGCCGGCCCCGACGACCCGGCGCAGATTCAGCACACCTCGGGGACGACCGGCACGCCCAAGGGCGCGGTGTTGCGGCACGCCGGGATCACCGACAACGCGGCGCTTTACGCCCAGCGGGCGGGGCTGCCGCCCGGTGGCGTGGAGGTCAACCCGATGCCGCTGTTCCACACGGCGGGTTGCGTGATGAGCGTGCTGGGCACGCTGTCGGTCCGCGGCACGCTGGTCCTGCCGCCCGCCTTCGACCCCGCGCTGCAACTGCGCCTCCTCGACGAGGAGCGGGGGACGTCGATGATCGGCGTCCCCACGATGCTGATCGCGATGCTCGACGCGGCCGAATTCCGCTCGGCCGACCTGTCGAGCCTGCGCCGCGTGGGCTCCGGCGGCGCGGTCGTCCCGGCGGAGCTGGTGCGCCGGGTCGAACGCGAGACCCCCGCGCTGGTCAGCATCGTGTTCGCGCAAACGGAGTCCAGCCCGGTCATCACGCAGACCTCCCCGCACGACAGCGCCGACGACCGCGCGGAGACCCTCGGCCGTCCGCTGCCGCACACCGCGGTCCGCATCGTGAACCCCAAGACCGGCCAGACGCTGCCCGTTGGCGAGACGGGAGAACTGCTCACCCGGGGCTACGCCGTCATGCTGGGCTACAACGACGACCCCGCCGCCACCGCCGCCGCGATCGACTCCGACGGCTGGCTGCACACCGGGGACCTCGCGAAGATGGACGGGCGCGGCTACTTCCGCATCGACGGCCGGCTGAAGGAAATGATCATCCGCGGCGGGGAGAACATCTATCCCCGGGAGATCGAGGCGGTGCTGTTCAGCCACCCCGACGTGGCGGACGCCGCGGTCGTGGGCATCCACGACGAGCGCTGGGGAGAACAGGTGGCCGCGTTCGTCCGGCCCGCCGCCGGGCGCACCCCGGACCCGGCCGCCCTGTTCGCTTACGTCCGGGCCCGCCTGGCCCCCTTCAAGACGCCCCGGTTCTGGGCGGTTGTCGACGAGTTCCCGCTCACCGGCTCGGGGAAAGTACAGAAGTTCCTGCTCCAGAGCGAGTTCGCGGACCAGCTCAGGCCGGTACCCCAGGACACTGCGGCCAGCGTCCGGACCCGACCCCAGGAGCAAAGCGTTGAGTGACGTACCAGTGTCTGTCCTGGACACGGCCCTGGTGTTGTCCGGGCAGCCGGCGAGCGAGGCTCTGTCGCATGCCGTTACCGTGGCCCGTCAGGCTGAGCGCCTCGGGTTCCGCCGGTTCTGGGTGGCGGAGGATCACGGTTCGCCGGCTTTCGCGAGCGTGGCTCCGGCCGCGCTCGTCGCCTGGCTGGCGGCCGAGACTGAGACCATCCGACTGGGTTCGGGCGGCGTCATGCTTCCCAATCATCGTCCCTTCATCGTCGCCGAGCAGTTCGGTTTGATCGGGGCGCTGGGCGGGGGTCGCATCGACCTGGGCATCGGTAAAGGGACCGGCGCGGCTAATGCGACGGTCGCGGACGTGCTACGTCGCGGCGCGCCCGCTCCGTCCGACCAGGCTTACGCCGGTGAAGTCCGCCAGCTGCTCGAGTACTTCACGCCGGGTGGATCTTCCGGAGCCGGGGCTCTGGTGCCGGAGAGCTACCCGCCGCAGGTGTGGCTGCTCGGATCCGGTGCGTCCAGTGCCGCGCTGGCGGCGGAGCTGGGCTTGCCGATGGCGGTGGCCCACCATATCCGGCCAGGCAGCACCGAATCGGCGCTCGACGTCTACCGCCGCCAGTTCAAGCCGTCCCGGTGGCTTGACCGGCCGCACGCGATGGTGAGCGTGACCGTCATCGGCGCCGAGACCGGCGAGCGCGCGGAGGAACTCGCCCGGCCGTACGAGGTCCTCATCGCGCAGGCGCTCACGGGGCAGAAGTCCCCGCTGTTCACGACCGATCAGGCCGCCGGGTACACCTTCACCCCGCGGGAGCGGCAGGTGATAACGACCCTGCGCGAGGGCGGGGTGCGGGGAGACGCCAGGCAAACCCAGCGCGGCCTGGACGCGCTCATCAGCCGCTTCGCGCCGGACGAGCTGATCGTCGCGGTCCCGGTCTACGAGATCCAGGATCGCCTGCAAGCCCTGGAAATCATCGCGGGAAAAGGCTGACGGCGGACCGCGGCACTTGGCTTGCGCCGGTTCAGGCGATGGGCTCGAGAACGACCACGGGAAACGCGCGGTCAGTGCGCTTCTCGTATGTCCGCAGGTCTGGCCAGAACTTGGAGAACTCGGCGTACAGGCGGTCGTGCTCGGCCCCTGCGCGAAGCACCGTGGGCTTGACGTTGATGGTGCGTTCGCCGAGTTCGATGGTCGTCCGCGCCATGGCTTCCAGGTTTCCCACCCAGAGTGGCTCTTTGCCGTAGCCACCGTTGGAGCCGACCAGGACGTAGTTGCCACCGTCGGACATGCACAGCAGGGGCTGAACGTACTCCTTCCCCGTGCGCTGGCCGACGTGGTGGACGAGCGCCACCGTGGTGTCCTTGAAGTGCCCGCCCGCCGCCTCAGTCACGACCCCGCGATTCGCGCGGAATTCCCTAATCACGCCAGTGTTGCGATCGTTCATGCAGAAGAGTCCTCGTCTGTGTAGTCGGGTTCCCGCTGTCCGAAGCCAGCGGCGGGATGTTGTGGTTGAGCCAGCGCACGGCGGCCTGAACGTCCCCCGGGCCTGCGGCGCCTACAATCACCGCCGGGTGATGGGCGAAAGCCAGGTTGTAGGTGGCGCCCTCGGCGGCGTATGACTCGTCACCGGGCGTCAGGACGGGTCCGCTGACCTCGTTCGCCAGCGCTGAGATGTCTTGGCCGCTCAGGCGACCGCTGTGGGGTGATGACACGAGAAAGAGTGAACTTCCGCGCCGTCTACGCCGCGTCTACGGCGGATCCCATTTGATCGTCAAGGCGTCGTTTATAAATCGTCGACATCCCTGCGCTAGATTTCGGCAGTCCACAGCGGGCGGGCCCGCGACATTGTCCCGAGGAAAACAGGAGAGAATCGTTGACTGCAGGCGGCCTGGATTTCGAAACCAGCGTCTTCGACAAGGAGTACATCACCCTGGCGGGTAGCCGTGAGGCGATCGTCCGCGGCGGGCGGCACCTGTTCGAGCGGCTGCCCCGCGCGTTCGAGGGCATCAGCAAGCTCGGCGTCATCGGCTGGGGCCCGCAGGGCTCGGCGCAGGCCCAGAACCTGCGCGACTCCCTGGGCGACGCGGTGCGGGTAGCGGTCGGCTTGCGGGCCGGGTCGGCATCGTTCGCGGCGGCCCGGGCGGCCGGGTTCTCCGAGGAGGACGGCACGCTGGGAGAGATGTTCGAGGTCATCGCGGACTCGGACATGGTGCTGCTGCTCATCTCCGACGCGGCCCAGGTCGCGCTGCTCGACCAGATCTTCGCCGCGCTCAAGCCCGGCGCCACCCTCGGCCTGTCGCACGGGTTCCTGGTCGGCTACCTCGACCAGCAGGGCAGGACGTTCCCGGCCGGGATCGACGTCATCGGGGTGTGCCCGAAGGGCATGGGCGCCTCGGTGCGTGCCCTGTACCTGCAGGGCGCCGACACGAACGGGGCGGGCATCAACAACAGCCTCGCCATTCACCAGGACGTGAGCGGGCGGGCCACGGAGCGGGCGCTGGGCTGGTCGGTGGCCCTCGGCGCGCCGTACACGTTCCAGACCACGCTGCGTTCTGAGTACGTGTCGGACCTCACCGGAGAGCGCGCGATCCTGCTCGCCGCGGTGCACGGCATCGTGGAGGCGCTCTACCGCCGCTACCGTGACCAGGGAATGAGCGAGACCGAGGCCTACCGGCACTCGGTGGACTCCGTGACGGGGCCGATCTCGCGGATCATCTCCAGGGAAGGCCTGATCGGGCTCTACCAGAAGCTGGACGACGCCGGCCGCGAGACCTTCGCCCAGGCGTACGCGGCCGCGTACCCGGTCGGCCTGGAACTGGTCCACGAGGTGTACGACGAGGTCCGCTCGGGCGGCGAGATCCGCAGCGTGATCATGGCCGGGGACCGGTTCGCCCGGTTCCCGATGGGCAAGATCGACCAGTCCGCGATGTGGCGGGCGGGCGAGGTCGCGCGTCGCACCCGGGACGACAGCGACCTCCCGCTCGACCCGTTCACCGCCGGGATCTTCTGCGGCGTGATGACGGCGCAGATCGACACGTTCATCGAGAACGGGCACCCGTACTCGGAGATCGCGAACGAGTCCGTCATCGAGGCCACCGACTCGCTCAATCCGTACATGCACGCCCGCGGCGTCTCCTACATGGTCGACAACTGCTCCACGACCGCCCGCCTCGGCTCCCGCAAGTGGGCGCCGCGCTTCGACTACCTGCTGACCCAGGTGGCCTTCCCGGCGATCGATGACGGGGGCGCCGCCCTGGACACCACGCTGGTCAAGGCGTTCGAGGACCACGACATCCACGAGGTGCTGCGGATCTGCGGCGAAATGCGGCCCTCCGTCGACATCTTCGTCGAGTGACCACCCGCGGCGCGGCGTTCGCCATCATGCTCGCGGAGAGCCACGCGACGGTGGTGGGCGCAACCGCACGGCCCAGGAACGCTTCAGGTACACCTGGGACGAGTTCCCCGGCCTGCCCTCCCGCCTGTCCGCGGGCGGGCAGGCCGGGGAAGAGCGCCGCGTCTTCATGGACTCGGTGTGACGCCGGGGCTACGCCGCGAACTACCGCGGCCCGCGGATCGCGAAATCAGGACGCCGGTTCTGGATCGAGGACACGACCGTGTGGAACCTTCTCGGCTCCGAATCCGAACTGGTCGGCCAGGCCGCGCTGATCAGAAACTGGGCGGATGACTGAGTCAGCCGGGTCCGTTCGGAAAAATTCTCCGGAACGAGCCCGGCGGTGACCGCCGAGATCACCCCCGGCCGCATGGAGTCGGTGGAAAGCCAGTCGTGGACGGACTATCTGCTCGCGGGCAGCCGGGTACTTGGCACCCCTGCGCTGCGGGCGGGCGGCGGTGTCGCGCTGGAAGTCCCCGGCGATCCTTCCGGCGCCCTGAACAGGATCATGGGCATCGGCTGGGATGAGCCGGTGAGCGCCGGGCTCCTGGAGCGGATCACCGGTTTCTACCATGAGGCGGGGGCGCCCAGCGCCATCTTGATGATCGCAAGGCCGCCGGTGCTGCCGCCGGACTGGGCGGATCTGAGCCGGCGGTTCGGCATCGCCGGGACGGGGTCCGCCGTCGTCAAGCTCTCCGGGGAGGCCCGCGCCGTGGCCGGCCAGAGCAAGGCCGCCGCGGAAAAACCCGGCCAGCGCAACCCCTCGCTGCACAACCAGGTGCGAGCCGGGCTGACCGCTCGCTACCAGCGAGAGAACTGGATCTGGCGCGCCTGATTCAGCTATCGGCCGTGTCACGGAGCGGCGTGTCGCCGTAGACCTGGGTGACCTCGACTTCGAGCACGGTGGAGATCCGGCCGAACGTCCAGTAGTACCCGGTCACCTGCAGCACCTCGACCACCTCGCGGTCCGTGAGGAACGTCCTGGCCTGCTGGAACGTCTCGTCGCTAACGTGGGGCGACTGCACCACCGCCGCCGTCAGGCCGATCAGGGCGCGGTCGGCGGGCGAGAGCTCGGGACTGTCCAGTTGCCGGTCGCGGATGAGCTGCCGGGTTCGCTCCCCGACCCCGGCGGCCCGTGATATGGGTTCATGCTGGGCCGCGACGAACGTGCTGCCGGTGTATTCGGCAACGGTGAGGATCACCAGTTCACGCGAACGCGCCGGCAGCTCCAGCGCGGTGAACTGTGCCCTGGCGAGCTGGACGAACAGCTTCACGGTGCCCGCTGAGTAGGACAGCATCTTGACCATCGGGTCGGGCGGCAAGGACGCGAGGAACTCGCGGACCTCCTCCGGGATCGAGGCGGGGTCCGGGTCGGCGAGGCGGGGCATCTCGTGCTCCTGTCGTTGCGGTTCAGCGTTCGGCCGGGTCGACGTCGAATCCGGTCTCGTTCAGGTGCCGGAAGCGGCCGTCGGCCGCGAAGGTGCCGAAGATCGAGACTTCCCGGTCCTGGGTGACGCCGCTCTTCAGCGCGATGTGGAAGACGTGTCGTTCGGCATACGTGGAGCCGTCGCGGAGCTCGTCGAGGACGGTCACCGAGCCCTTCGCCACCTGGTTCCGGACACCTGCGACCAGCTCGGCGAACTCATGGCGGTTCACCGTCTTCCCGTCAGTGCGGTGGGTGAAGTCCGGGGCGTAGTACCGGTCCAGGACCTCGGCCAGGTCCGCACCGGAGTCCGGCTCGAACAGCAGGTCCCTGAGCGCATCGCTGATGCGGGCGTAGTTCATGGGCGCGAACTCCCTTGACTATTTATAAAGCCGCGGGCTTACCATTCCCAGAATACCGTTTATTGCAACGGATCGCTTATGCGATATTTCGATCGCTGTCATGAACAAATTGTCTTGGACAGAATTCACCGCACAGTGATTGATTCAATTCAGGTCAGCTAGAAGGAGAAACGCAGGATGCCAGAATCAGTCCAGCCCACGGTCGTGCTCGTGCACGGCGCATTCGCCGACGCCTCCGGGTTCGGCGGCATCATCACGGAGCTGAGCACCGCGGGCTACCGGGTGCTCGCCCCGCCCAACCCGCTGCGGAGCCTCGGCGGCGACGCCGCGACGGTCAGCGCGGTCGTCGGCGCGATCGACGGGCCGGTCGTGCTCGTCGGCCACTCCTACGGCGGCGCCGTGATCACGCAGGCCTCGGCGCAGGCCGGCAACGTCATCGGCCTGGTCTACCTCGCGGCGTTCACCCCCGACGCGGGCGAGAGCTGCGCCACCGTCCAGGCCCCGTTCCCGGCCTCGATGCTGGCGACGACGGTCGTGCCCACGTCCTACGACGCGCCCG
>Ga0335075_10007153_pt1 | contig 17186 bp, 15 predicted proteins | sample Lox_Sample_24_FD_206723 | JGI IMG/M metagenome (GOLD analysis project Ga0335075, IMG submission 206723) | Soil microbial communities from Loxahatchee National Wildlife Refuge, Florida, United States - Lox_Sample_2.4 | ecosystem: Environmental > Terrestrial > Soil > Wetlands | place: USA...
CAGCCACGGCCGCGAATCGTCGACGGGGATGTCCGCCAGTCGACGCCAGGCGATCGCCATCGCCTCGCCGGCGATGGCGTCGGCATCACGCGCGCCGCGGTGACGTGCGTAGGAGGTGATAAAGCCCACGTGGGCGAAGACCTCGGCAAACCGAGCTTCGACAGCGCTGCGATCGCCCTGAGGATGACTCTCCATGATCCCCACTGTCGATTTCGCCCCCAACTGTTACACGCGTCGCGGAAAGAAAGCGGCGGGCGCATCTCAGCGAGCGACAGGCGGCAACGGCGAGACTGGCCGCGCCGAGGGTGACCACACGGGTGGACGACCCGGGATCGGGTAGCCGACGAACTCATCCACGTAACGATCCAGAGTCCCGCTCACAGCGCGAAGCGGAAGCCACGACCACAGGCGGGAGCCTGCTCAGTTCACGAAGCAGCAGACGTATCGCGAGGTCCAGATCGCGGTTCCCGGACTTCTGCTTTTCACCTCCGCGAACGCTGGCTGCGGGCGCCTGGCTTGCGACGCGAGCGGGCGTCAGCGGGGCGCTCCCGCGACCGGTCGCGTTGATTTGAGGGACCCAGGATCCGGTGCGAACCAAGTCGCGAGCCTTGCGATGGACGTCGGCTGATCGTGGTTCGGAGAGCGCTACTCAGAGATCCAGGCCGGTCTCGGTCGGGTTCGCCCTGACTCGGGCTCGACCGGGCTGGTGACCCATGCTTCGAACATCGGGAGCCCGACCCATCGCGCGGGGCTGGCTTGTCGAGGCTGGGCTCCGACGGCGACTGCGGCGAACGGGTGATCGAAGCGAAGGTTTGCGACACGCTCGATCCCCATCTCGCTCGCAGGTGCAAGCGCGCTCACCGCTGTGCCGACGACAGTTATCGCTGCGGCCTCAAACCCATAGCGGTCAAAGCGTGCGACCGCTTCCTGACGCGCATCAGCGGGCCCCGCGACACCCGTCGCGGTGTCGAGCGTCTCCAGTGCAGCGCCGGCGCCGAATCGCTTGTCGGCGAGCAGGTCGGTCGAGGAGCGGATCGACCAGGCGGGAAGGACCGCTCGCGTGATGCGCTCAAACCGCTGCCCGGCCTCCCACGCCGGGCGGGCACGCTCAGTCAACGACCAAGAATGACCCTCGCCGATGGGAAGATTGAACAGCGACTCGCCGGCCAGCTGCGTCTCGTGGCCGAGGTGTGCCGCGATCTGCTGGGCGGCGTCCATGACGCGCGTGCGAGGGATGTCCGGAGCAGCGCTCACGCAGATCACCGCGATCCCCTCCTGAGCCAATGCTTCGAGCACCGCGACGGTGCCGGCCTGCTCGGTCTGGGCGATCGCGGCGTGCTGGGGATGGTCGGCGCACAGCATCTGGCCGACCTGACCACGCCACGGGCTGCCCCCCGGCAGAGCCTCATCGGCATCGACCGTGTCAAACGGGTCCTCCCAGGAAACACGGGTCGCCACCGCAGACACCAGACACGACACGAGATGCTCGACCTCAGACGGGAACCGCTGGATCAGATCCAGGGTGTTCTGCCGAGCCCACGCGTCCGCTTGCTCCTGGGACGGCATCGCGCCGACCTGCACCCCGGGCGGCAACGCGCGCACCCATCGCATCATCTCATCCGATGTCAGCTCACCGCGCGTCCACAGCGCAAGCGCGACACTCAGCGCCGGAGGAGGGTCGCTGAGCAGGGCGTCCAGCAACTGTTGCGCCCGCGGGGCGGAGCAACCCACGACGGATTTCAGCCGCTCATGCGGTCCGCCGCGCGCCCCGACCGTCGCCGCGGCCAACAGCATCCACATCCCCAGCGGAGAGAACACCGAACTGTCGTGATGCTGTTCGGCCACAGCAAGACGCACCCGACCGCCATAGCCAGCAACCAACCGCGCAAGGAAGTGATCTATCTCCCGAGATCCCATCCCTGCATGCTCCCCGACACGGACCTGGCCGACACCCAAGCGACAGCAGCGACAGATCAGACCGCCGCAGCGCGACCGTCAGATGAGCCCGAAGGCTGCCAATCACGACCCGCCCAGCCCAGACAACCGCGGCCTCAAGAAGCCGACGCCGTGCGGGGCCGCGTGATCCGCTCGGACTCCTGCTTACGCGACGCGGCCGCCCCCGGGCGGTACCCCCGATCCCCGGCCGGGAGTCGCCGGAGAACCCCGACCAGACGCGAAGTGAGGGGAGGCGTAACCAGGGGCCGGCAAAAGACTCTTGTGACCGCCTCTTCGGGTGTATGACGAGAGTTCGGACGCGAGGACAGGTCGAAACGCCCAGCCGGCGCATCGGTGTCAGCAGGTTTGAGCGCCAGCAGTGCGTGCCACTCGGCCACCGATGCCTCCGGGAAAGAGCGGCGGGCACGACCCGATTCGCCCCGCGAGGTTGACCAGCACGTCCAGCTCCCGGCCGACCACGCTCAGCACATCCGCGATGGCCGGTCAGCGCGCTGAGAATGGCGACCACCGGCCGACCACCGACCTGCGACGCGAGCGGGCGCGTATTAGGGTCTGACCGGCGACGCCGTCGTCGGCGTGCGCGCGATCCCTTGATGGATTCGCAAGCAGCTCATATTCTCCTCGGTGAGCGGTGAGGCTCGCTCTGACCGCGTCGTTGCTGGCGCCAATGGCTTCTGCACCATCCAATTCGCCATGCGACGCGCAGAGTCAATCGCTCCGCTGAGCCATCAGTTCAGTCTCGCGGCCACCGAGCCGGCGAGGTGGGCCACACCTTCGCGTCTGGCCCGGCCCAGTTGCGATTGGTCGGCTCCTCCGTCTCGTGGCCGACCCGCTGGAGGGGTTGCATGAACTGCTATCTCTGCGACGATCGTGGCCACGACGTCGCCGCCGTGGCGATCTGTCAAAGCTGTGGTCTCGCGCTCTGCCGCGAGCACCTCGACCGAGACCTTCTGGCCACTCGAACCTATGGGGTTACCAGGCGCGCCTGCACCCACGACCCGATCCACGGGGCGCGCAACCGCCAGCGAACACGCGCCGCCGCACCGTCGCAGTCAGGCTAGCCGCGACGTCGCAGGGACGGCCCGGCTGAGGTGGTCATAGATCCGGCCAGGAAGATAGTCTCGCGTCTGAGCGATGAGGCTCGCTCTATAACCGCGGCCTTGGCCGCTGATGGCCTCTACGAACACGGGCTTGGTGATCGTGGAGGTCAGCTGGTGAGAACACGTATCCGCAGGGCCACTCTTGTAGAACGCGGCCGCGCTTCCTCGGGCCGCACGCCACCTCGCGAGTCGCTGATCACCGCCGGAATCGTGCTCGCTACGTCGCTGGCGTTCAGCGCAGTGGGGCTGCTGTTGTTGAGAATCGGAGGCCTCGCCAGCCTGCTCGCGATCGTGCTTCTCACCTTCGGCGTGACGGGTTGCGCTCAGGCACTGCTGATCGCCTCCGGACGTCGCCGTCCACCAGGTGGCAGTACAGGCCAATCGGCGCGCGAGCCGCGCCGGCGCACCAAGGCCAAGCGGTCACGATCCCGCGTCAGGTCGTAGTGATCGCGGTCGCGCGCACAGCGACCGCCTCCGCCCGGGCGGAGTCGAACTCATCGCCGCGGAGGCCGACTCGCGCGGCACGCACCAGGCGTTGCACGGCGTCAAGCTGCACTCGCCGCAGCGCGTCGCGGTCGGCTCCCTCGGGGCTGGCTTGCCAGCAGGTCGCGAAGTGCGCAGCGCACAACCCACCCGCCTCGGGCACCAATATGCCCGCCTGCCCACCCCTCTCCTCGAGTCCGGCCAGGATTCGATGGGCGCACAAGAGTACGAATTCGTTGCGAGCGAAGCACAGCGCGCACTCCGCTGTGGTTGGCCAGCTGTCGGAGTCGAGTTCTGCCAGCCGGTCGCCAAGTCGAACGAGGCGTGCGAGGTGGACGGCAAGGACGGCATTGGCCCCCGCGCCTGCTTCGCGTGACGCGTGCCCGAACGCCGTGATGTGCTGGGCGCATAGCTCGCGGACAACCGTCGCTGCCTCACCCTCGATGCCCTCTTCGACCAGTTGGACACAGAGTGCGCCGAGGTAGTCCGACTCGTACAGCTCAGCCGCAGCGCAGAGCGGGCAGATGTGATGCTGACCCGCGTGCTGCAGCCAGTCACCGCGCGGTTGCACAGCCATCGCTACCTCCATCCTTCCTGGGGATTCAGGACCAGATAGAGGCCATCAGCGGTTCCTCCGCGGTTATAGAGCGAGCCTCATCGCTCTCACCCAATCTTACTGCCGCACTACTCGGCCCGCGCGTCTTGCTTGCCTGACATGACCGCTCAGCAGCCGCATTCGCGTCGAGGGCGGGCCTGGACTGAGGCAGCCATCAGAGAAGAGCTCACCGGGTTCCTCGCCGGCCGCGCGACTTGGCCGACATATCGGGAGTTCATTGCAGGAGGGGCCAAAGGCCTGCGCGAGGCGATTGCCCGAATCGGCGGTCCGGACTACTGGGCAAAGGAGATGGGACTGGCCGACAACCCGCGGCCACGCGGCGGTGTCGTGAGGTGGACCGACGAGAGCATCGAGGCCGCGCTCAGACCGCTGCTGGCCGGCCGAGACTCCTGGCCAACTCGAACCGACTTCGCCGAGGCCGGACTACGCGGGCTCGGCGAGGTGCTGCGTGAGCGCGAAGACACGCACCGCTGGGCCGAGCGGATGAGAGTCACGCCTCCGCCGCAGGTGCACAAGCCGCCAAAGCGCAGGAAGGCAACGAAGCCTCGAACGCGGGCCTCGCCACGGAGACCGTGGCCCCGCTGGACCGAGCAGACAATCGCGACCGCTCTCCAAGAGTTTCTCGAGGGCCGCGACGAATGGCCCAAACACTCAGAGTTCGTCGCCGCAGGCCACAAAGGGCTCTATCACGCGATCATCAAACACGGGGGATCTCACGCGTGGGCAGAGCGAATGGGCGTCCAATGGGTCGAGCGAAAGAGTAGCCACCACAAGACGGTTTGGACCGAGGAGCGGATCCGCGCGGAACTGTCGGGCTTCCTCGCGGACCGAAGTGTGTGGCCAACCGCAGGTGAATTCAACGAGTGCGGCCATCGTCAGTTGCTCACTGCCATCCGGCGACGCGGCGGAACCGAGAAATGGCGGAGGGAGTTCGCTCTCCCGCGCGCGGCGCACGCACCGGGCGCACCGGCCTCCGCGCGATCACCCAAGCAGCCCTCGGCCCGCGAGCGTCGCTGGACGGATCAGCGGATCGAAGCGGCGATCGCGCCGCTCATCCAAGAGCTGGGCCATTGGCCCACCAAGGCAGAGTTTCACCGAGCCGGTCAAAGCCGTGCCCTCTCCGCGGTTTATGACCACGGCGGCAGCGCTCGCTGGCAGAAGCACTTCGGAGTGCGACCGCGCCGGCCCTCAGGCCCAGTGCCTGACCGGACCCAGTGGACCGAGCAACAGATCGAAAGCGAGTTGCGGCGCCTGCTTACGCTCACGGGCCGCTGGCCAACCGAAAAGCAGCTGCGAGAGCACATCCCACGCGGGTTGTACTCTGCTGTCGTACGCCACGGTGGCGTTCGAATGTGGCGTAAGCGAATGACGGACGATGCCCCGGCGCCGGTGCCGACCGGGCGAAATTCGGTATAAGATGTAGCCAAGTCAGATGGAGTCCTGACGAAGCAGGCATGCGAGCGCGTCGCCTGTCTGTTCGAACCGCCCACCACAACAAGGGCTGATGGCTCCTTTCGCGTCAATCACCAAGTGTGCGAAAGGAGCTGGTCCGGACTCGTGCCGACCGTACCCAACTGGGCCATCCAGGCCCTGCAGGTCGTCACCATCCTGGCCCTCGCTCCGCTGGTCACCGGGATCATCGCGCACGTCGAGGCGCGCGTTCAGCAGCGCCAGGGCCCGAGGGTTCTGCAGCCCTACTACGACATCATCAAGTTGCTGGGCAAGCAGACTGTGCTGCCCGAGCCCGCCGGACCCATCTTCCGGATCGCACCCTACGTCGCGTTCGCCGGATACGCCACCATCCCTCTGCTGATTCCCGCGCTGACCACGTTCGGCCTGCCACTCGGCTACGAGGCCGACTTCTTCGGCGTCGGACTGATCTTCGCACTCACCAGCTTCGTGGTCTCGGTCGCCGCAATCGATAGCGGCAGCCCCTACGCGCAGCTCGGATCCAGCCGGCTGCGTTCTTTCGGCGCGTTCAACGAACCGACGGTCATCTTCGTCACCTTCGTGCTGGCGCTCACCACCCACACCGATCTCCCCTACGCGTTCGGCGCCACGATCCGCTCGGCGACCATCCAGGTCGTCAAGCCGAGCCACCTGCTGATGATCGCCGCGTTCTTCATGCTCGTCTTGGGCGAGACCGGCCGGATCCCGATCGAGAACCACGGGTCGACCCTCGAGTTCGGCCAGATCGAGGAAGGACGGATCGCCGAGCATTCCGGACCAGGACTCGCATTCCTGCGCTGGGGATCCTCGGTCAAGCAGCTTCTGTTCTTCACGATCTTCATGAACGTGCTCGTCGTTCCGTGGGGCATGGCGCAGAGCGGACACCTCGACGCAGTCGCGCTCGCCGTTGGCCTACTGTTCGTCAAGGCGCTGGTGGTCGGCGGCGCTGTCGTGGTGATCGAATCGAGCTTCGCCAAGCTCAGGCTCTACAAGATCCCCGAGTTCACGGTCGCCAGTTTCATGCTGTCGGTCCTGGCGGTCGTCATCTTTCTGTTCGAGCCCGCCTACGGCGATCAGCACCTCAGCGTGTTCGGCGCCGTGGCCACGATCACCGCGGTCATCTTTCTGCTGCTCGAGTTCGGGATGCTGCGCTCACAGGAGGTGTGGGAGCAGCTTCGCCTCTATGCGCTCGGTTCGGTGTTCGTCGCGCTGTTGGCGATCATCACCGCCGCGACCGGTCACGGAGCCAGTCCGCTCTACGTTCTCGCCGCGGTGACGATCGCGCTGAAGGCGCTGCTCTTTCCACTCGGCATCCACTTCGTGCTGCGCCGACTCGACGCCGAGGCACGGGTGCCCTCAGCGATCGGGGTCGCGAGCGGCATCCTGCTGGCGATCCTGCTCAGCGCGGTGGCGTTTGTCGTCCTGCGCCCCGTCCACATCGGCGCCGAGGCGGCACTCCCGCTCTCCGCGCTGCCGATCGCCGTCAGCGGTGTGCTGGTCGCGTTCCTGCTCATGGTGCTGCGCCCCTACGCACCCTCCCAGGTACTCGGCTTCCTGTGCCTGGAGAACGCGGTGTCAATTGGCAGTCTCGTGATCGCGCCCGGACTGCCCATCATCCTCGCGCTGCTGCTCCTCTTCGACGTCCTGGTCGGCGTACTCGTCTTCGTGGTGCTCGTCCAGTACCTCGCGGTTGAGCGCACCGCCGTGCGGACCGACGAGCTGCGGAGTCTCACCGGATGAGCTGGCTCTTGTATGTGTTGCTCGCGGTACCGCTCACGGCGGTCCTGCTCACGTTCGTCGACGGCTGGCAACTCGCACGGGCCGCCACCGCGCTGTCAGGGCTGATCTGCCTCGGGCTGGCCATCACGATCGCTCTGGAGGTTCGCAACGGACGCGTGCTGACCGGCGCCGCCGGGTGGCTTCGGGTCGATTCGCTCGGCGCGGTGTTTCTGCTCGCCACCGGCCTCATCTACGGGATCGCCGGCGTCTTCTCGGTCGGCTATCTCGCCGTCGACGAGCACCACGCGGGATTTGGCTCGTTCGCCCGGCGCTACTTCGTGTTCCTCAACCTGTTCGGGTGGACCATGCTGCTGGTCCCGCTCGCGGCCGACTTCGGCACCTTGTGGGTCGCGGTCGAGCTCACCACGATCGTCTCCGCCCTGCTGGTGGCGATCGACCGCACAGACGCCGCGCTGGAGGCCTCCTGGAAGTACATCCTGATCGCGTCAAGCGGCCTGGGAATCGCTCTGCTGGCGATCATCATCCTCTACGCAACCGGCACCCATGTCCTGGGCGCCGAGTACGTCCCCCGCTTCACCCGGTTTCTCGCGCATGCCCATCAGCTCTCCCGTGAGGCGGTCGCGCTCGCCTTCGTCCTGTCGGTTGTCGGGTTTGGGACCAAGGCCGGGTTCGTTCCGATGCACACCTGGCTGCCCGATGCGCATTCCGAGGCGCCGGCCCCCGTGTCGGCGATGCTCTCAGGCTCACTGTTGGCCGCCGCTTTCTACGCGGTCCTGCGGTTCTTTCAGGTCGCAGTCGCGACCGGCCAGCGCTCCTTCGCCGAGCACGTCCTGATCGTCTTCGGCGTCATCGCACTCGTGCTGGCCAGCCTGTCGGTCATCCGTCAGGGCAACTACAAGCGGCTGCTCGCCTACTCCTCGATCGAGCACATGGGAATCATCGCCCTGGGGATCGGATTCGGTGCGCCGCTGGCGATCGCGGGGGCGCTGCTGCATGTCATCACTCACGCATCCGCCAAAGGCCTGGCATTCTTCGGTGCGGGCTCGCTGCTGCGCGGCTATGACACCAAGCAAGTCGAGGAAGTCAGTGACGCGGCACATCGTATGCCGTTCACCGGCCCGATGTTCCTTGCCGCCGCGCTCGCGCTGTGCGGGCTACCACTCTCGGGCGTGTTCCGCAGCGAATTCGACATCGTCACCGGCGGCTTCAGCCAACCGCAGTACGTCGGCGTGACCCTGCTGCTCATCTTCGTCAACATCGCCTTCTTCGGGATCATCTGGCACGCGGGGCGCATGGTGCTCAGCTCTGCTGACTCCGGCCGTCTCCAGGCTCAGACCACGGTGGCAGAGCGCAGCCGCTGGATGATCGCCGGGATGCTCGGTCTGCTGTTCGTCGTGGTCGCGCTCGGTGTCCACCTGCCCGGCGATCTGTCAGCGCTGCTGAGCAACGCCTCTCATCGCCTGGAGCTGGCGTCATGACGGCAATCACTCACGAGGTGCGGGAGTTCCCCGGTGCCGCACCGGTCGGGCTGAGAGCCGTCCCTGAGGCAGGACCGCCCGGCGAGGTTCGCCTCCGCGTCTCGCCCGTCGAGCTGCGGCACACCATCGGCCTGTTGCGCAGCTCCGGCGCGCGCTTCATCACCATGACGCTCTGTCGCGAGCCGGAGCGCTCGATCCTGGTCGTCCTCGCGCACCGCGGCACACTGATCGTGCTGCGCACCCCTGACGAGGACTGCCGGGTACTGGACGGAGGCTTTGGCGAACAATGGGCGGCGGTGGCCTGGGCCGAGCGCGAGCTCCGCGAGCGGCACGGCCTCACTCCCGAGGGCCGGCTGTTCACCGCACCTGACGCGGACGCACTCGATCGCCACGTTGACGGGCTCGATGCGTTCGTCATCCCCTACGGACCGGTCCGTTCCGGGATCTTTGAGGCGATCCAATTCCAGATCGAGACCGGCGGCGAGAACGTCGTGGCGCTGCAGACCCGCCCGTTCTTCAAACACCGCGGCATGGAGCAGCGTTTCCGCGGCATGCCGGCGACAGATGCGGTCCACGTGGCCGAGCGCGTGGCCGGTATCGCCTCGGTCGCGTACGCCTCCGCGTTCTCGCAGGCGGTCGAGCGCGCGATGGGGATCGAAGTGTCGGCGGTCGCGCAGCGTTGGCGAGCCGTTCATGCCGAGCTTGAGCGCATCGCCTGTCACCTGGACGTGGTCGCCAAAGAAGCTGAGACCACCGCTCTGTACGTCGGCCAGGCCCGGTTTCAAATCCTCAAGGAACGGGCGATGCGCCTGCGCGCGCGGCTTTCGGGCAGCCGGTTTGGCCGAGGTGTCGTCTGTCCCGGCGGTGTTCGCTTCTTTCCCGCGGTTGACCGACGCGAGCTGCTCGGCGAGATCGACGAGCTCGAGCGGCAGTTCAGTCGCGATCGCAAGCTCTTCATCGCCACCGCGTCGATGACCGACCGGCTCATTGGCTCGGGCCATCTCGCGAGGGAACTGATCGACGAATACGGCGCCGTGGGGCCGCTCGCCCGCGGCTCGGGGGTGGCGACCGACGCCCGTCACGAACGCCCCTACGGCGACTACCGCAAGCTGGGCCTGCTGGTCATGACCCGTCGCGAGGGCGATGCGATGGCTCGCGTCAATGTCCGCTTCGACGAGATCGCCGAGTCGCTGCGCATCCTGCGCCAGGCGCTCGAGCACCTCGCGCCTGTCGTCGATGAACAGACAGACGCCCCTCCAGAGCGGCCGAGTGGCAGCGCGTGGGGATGGACCGAAGCACCGCAAGGGGAGCTGCTGGTCTGGGTGGAAATCGAGGATGGCGTTCTGACCAACGTGCACCTCGCTTCCCCGTCGTTTCGTAACTGGGCGTTGTTTGATCACGCTTTTCCCAAAGACGTGCTCACGGACTTCGCGTTCATCGAGCACAGCTTCGGGCTCACGCCGGCCGGAGCCGACCGCTGATGATCAATTGGCTTCTGCGCGGGCTGCGCTCCGGTCGTATCACCACCCGCTATCCCCGCCGCCCAGAGCCCCCTCCCGCAGGGTTCCACGCCCGCGTCGAGCTGATTGACCCCGAGGCAGGCGAGGAGTTCATGGAGCGGCTGTGCCCAACCGGCGCGATCACCGTGGATGATGGGCTTCATATCCGTCTGGACCAGGGGCGCTGCATTCTCTGCGGCGAGTGCGTCCGTCGCGCCGGCGACCACTTCGGGTTCAGCGACCACAGCTTTGAAACCGCGTCGCGATCCCGCGCCGCTCTGCTCTCCGATCATTCCGCCGCCGTCGAGCCCGCCGATCGCCCGCCACTCGGGCAACGAAGCGCCGGGTTGCGTCGATCGATTCACATCCGTCATATCGACTGCGGCTCAGACGGCAGCGAGGAATGGGAGATCCAGGCGCTCTGGAACCCCTACTACGACATCCAGCGTCTCGGGTTCTTCCTCACCAACGCGCCACGGCACGCCGACATCCTCCTGGTCACCGGCGGCGTCACCGCCCCGATGCGCGCCGTGCTCGAACGGACCTGGGAAGTGATGCCAGACCCCAAGGCGCTGATCGCGATCGGCACCGATGCGTGCTCAGGCGGCCTTGCCGCCGACGGCGGCCAGATCGCGGGCGGGGTTGACCGGGTGCTGCCCGTCGACGTGTACATCCCAGGCTCCCCCCCACCCCCCATCGCGATCATGCACGGCCTGCTGACCGCCGTCGGCCTGCTCGACCAGGAGCAGGCGGCATGAGCACCGTCTACGCGATCGCGATGGCGTTGCTCGCCCTCGCCGCGCTCGGCACCTTCGCCGTCCCGCGGCTCGGGGTGATCATCAGCGCCGCCGGATCCCTGATGCTCGTGGTCGCCGGCATCGACGGCGCAATCGCCGGCGCACACCCGTACTTGCTCCTGGGCGGTTGGCTCGGTTACGGCGCAAGCGGCCTGCGCGACGACGGGCTCGCCGGGATCTTCCTCGCGCTCACCGGACTGACCGCCGCCGCGGTCATGGCCGCCTACGCGACGCGGCCCGGTCGCCGTGGCGCGATGTGGATCTCCTGCGTGCTGGTGCTCTCCGTCGCGGTCGTGATCGGCGCCGACAACGCGTTCCTGTTCTTGCTGGCCTGGGAAGGCGTCACCGTCTGCGTCTACCTGCTCACGAGCGGCCGCGGCTCCCCATGGGAGCTCGCCTCCGGATACCTCACCGGCGGGCTGGCCAAGCTTGGCGGCGCCGCGCTGCTTGCGGCGATCGGAATCATGTACGCGCACACCGGAACATTCAGCCTCGCGGCCTGGACGCACGCCTCCATCCCCGCCGGGACCCGGGGCGTCCTGTTCGTCCTGTTCCTGGCCTGCTTTGCCACCAAGGTCGGGGTGCTGCCGCTCCAGGGGGGCCTGCCCGCCGGCTACAGCTCCGCCACCCGCCTGGGTGCCGCCTCCCTCGCGGTCGCACTGTGCGCCGGCTTCTACGGCCTGTGGCGCTTTGAGCTGCAGATCCTCGCGCCCTTGCCGACCTGGTGCGGCGACGGGCTGCTCATCATCGGCGCCATCACCGCCCTGACCGGCATCGCCTACGCACTCACCCAGGACCGGATGCGAGCCTTCCTGGGCTACTCCACGGTAGAGAACGCCGGGATCATCCTCATCGGCCTCGGCGTCGCGGCGCTGGGACAGACCGCGCACAAGCCGGCACTCGCGGCCGCAGGGTTGCTGGCCGCCACGCTCCACGTGTGCGCCCACAATCTGGCAAAGACGCTTGCGCTGATCGGCGTCGATCGCGTCGAACTCGCAGCCGGCTCCACCACCATGGATCCGCTCGGCGGGCTCGCGCGACGCATGCCGGCAACCGCAGTTGGGATGGCGATCTCCTCGCTCACCCTGGCCGCGATCCCACCGCTGGGCGGATTCGTCAGCGAATGGTTCACCTTCCAAGCACTGCTGCAGGGGTTCCGAATGCCGACCCTGCTCTCAGAGCTGCTGTGTACCCTGGCCGCCGCCGCGCTAGCGCTCACCGCCGGTCTCGGCCTCCTGGCATTCGCCAAGCTCTACGGCACCGTCTTCCTCGGCCAGCCCCGCACACCCAACGTGACCGATCACGCCGAGCCATCCCGATGGCCGAGCGGACTGATCGGCCTGTCCGTCGTCCTCGTGTTCCTGGGGACCGTCGCTCCCTGGGAGATTCACGCGATCTCCACTGCGCTGGCACCAGTGCTCGGCATCCATCTGGCCCAGACCACAATCAGCTACCCGCTGGTCCTCACCCCGGTGTTCGTCGGGTTCTCGGTCCTCGATCCCACCTGGCTGAGCCTCACCGTGCCGATCTACGTCATCCTCTGCCTGATCGTGGTGCGCATCACCCGCGGGCGCAGCGTGAAAGCTCGTCCCGTACGGCGCGCTCCGGTGTGGGTGACCGGATCCGGTGCGGACCTCGCCGCCGTCCAATATCGCCCCTCGGCCTACTCAAACCCGATGCGGGTTATTCTCCGCGGGCCGCTCGGCTATCGAACCACCGCATCCATCGAACACGCCGCGGATGGTTCGAGCACCGGGCGGCTGCTGCTGCAGACCCGTGTCACCCTCGTCGTTGACCGCTTCATCTATGCGCCCAGTGCTGCGCTGGTCGCCTGGCTTGCCTCAGGGGCGCGGGCACTGCAGTCCGGACGCCTTTCGGTCTACATGCTCTATATGCTCGCCGCGCTCATCATCGCCCTGTCCCTCGTCCCCATCCTGCGCTGATGTTCCAACGAATCCTCCTCGCCTGGGACGGCTCCGATCTCGCTCTGCGCGCGTTCGACGTCGCCATCGACCTCACCCGCCGCTACGAGGCCGAGCTCGTCGCCGTCTCAGTCGCCTACTCCCCCGCCCACGCCGAAACCGCCAGCGACCGCGCCGAGACCTCCCATGCCGCGCACCGCTACCTGGAGTCGACGTTCACCGAAGTCTCAGACCGCGCCTCACGAGCCGGCGTGGACGTGGCGCACGAGATCGTCGACGGTGAGACCCCGGCCCGCGCTCTCGTCGACCACGCCCGCGAGCACGGGTTTGACCTCATCGTCTGCGGCCATCACCACGACGGCCGCGCCGGACGCCTATTGCTGACGGGACTCACCCAGGATCTGCTGCGCTCCAGCAGCGTCCCGCTGCTCATCGTCGGCGACCGCCAATCGTGACCACCGCCGCGTCAGCCCGGTCCCGCATCGTGCGGGACCCCAGTCGCCCGTGCCTCGGCTAGACCGACGCGAGCTCGCCGCCATCTTCGCTGGCGGCATCGTTGGCGCGATCGCACGCGTCTGGATAGGCCAACACGTTCTCACCACGTCCACCTGGCCCTGGGCCACATTCATCATCAATGTCGCCGGGACGATCGTGCTCGCGTACTCAGTCACGCGGCTGCAGGAGCGCCTGCCGCAGTCCACCTACCGCCGGCCGTTTCTTGGCACCGGCTTCTGCGGCGCGTTCACCACGTTCTCCACCATGGAAGTTGAAATCCTTGACCTCCTCAGAGCCGGGCAGATCGCAGACGCGGTCTCCTACGCCGCGGCGTCCGTCGCCTGCGGCTACCTCGCGATCTGGGTGACCACCGCACTGGTGCGCCGACTCAAGACCCCGCTATGACGATCGGGCTGTGGTGCGCCGTTGCGGCGGTCGGAGGCTGTGGCGCGATCGCCAGGTTTCTGCTCGACGCCACCGTCGGGGGACGGTTTGGCCGCGACTTCCCGTTCGGGACACTCGTCATCAACCTCACCGGCGCATTCGTGCTTGGGCTGCTCAACGGCGCCGACCTCGCGCCCGACGCGCTGCTGGTCGCCGGGACCGCGACGATCGGGTCCTATACGACGTTCTCGACCTGGATGCTCGAGAGCCAGCGACTCTTCGAGGAAGGTGAAGCCCGCGGCGTCGCGATCAATCTGCTGTTCAGCCTTGTTATCGGAGTCGCCGCGGCGGCACTCGGTCGGATGATCGGAGCACAGCTATGAACAACCAGGACTGTCTCAAGCTCACCACCTACTTCGGAGAGCGAGACCGTGTCGACGGACGGCTGCTGGCGGATGAGCTGCTCGACATCTACGGCGGGCATCGCGTCGCGACCAGCATCCTGGTCCGCGGCGCGGAGGGGTTCGGGCGACTGCATCATCTGCACACCGACCGTCTTCTCTCGCTCTCCGAGGACCTGCCCGTCATGTCGATCGCGGTCGACCGGCGAGATCGAATCGAGGCGATGCTCGAGCCCGTGCTGCAGGTCAAGCAACGCGGTCTCATCAGCCTGGAGCGAGCCCGGCTGCTCACCGGCGAGATCCACCAGGTCGAGCTGCCGGAGCATCTGCACGAGGCCACCAAGCTCACCGTCTACGTCGGGCGCCAGGAACGCGTCTACGGGATGGCCGCCTATGCAGCGGTCTGTGATCTGCTCTACCGCCACGGGATCGCCGGCGCAACGGTCTTGCTCGGCGTCGACGGAACACTTCACGGACGCCGTCAACGCGCGCGCTTCTTCGGACGCAACGCCGAGGTCCCGATGATGATCATCGCGGTCGGCGGCGGCGAGACAATCTCCCGGGTGCTGCCTGAGCTCGGCGGACTGCTGCACAGCCCGCTGCTCACACTCGAACGAGTCCGCGTCTGCAAGCGCGACGGTCAGCTCCTCGCACAGCCTCATGAGCTCCCCGCGACCGATGAGAAAGGGCTCGGAATGTGGCAGAAGCTCATGGTGTACTGCTCGCAGAGCGCAACCGTCGAGGGACGCCCCCTCGCATTGGAAATCATCCGCCGCCTGCGCGAATCGGACGCCAGCGGCGCCACCAGCCTGCGTGGGATCTGGGGCTTTCACGGAGACCACGCGCCGCACGGCGACCGGTTTTTCCAGATGCGCCGCCACGTCCCAGTGCTCGTGACCTCGGTCAACACGCCCGAGCAGACAGCCGATGCGTTCTCCATCATCGACGAGCTCACCGCCAAGCAGGGTCTGGTCACCAGCGAGATGGTGCCCGCGATGAGCGCGATGAGCGCTGACCAAACCATTGGCGGGCTCACCTTGGCCGACCACGACTTCTAACTGGGATCGCGCCAAAGCGACCTGAGCGGATTGGCTTTGGGTGCGCGCCGGCCTCCCGGCCGACGCGCACCCAAAGCTAGTCCATTCCCAATGGTCCGCGCGACTCGCCGCTCAGGAACTGACGCACGAACGCGTTCTCAGATTCCATCAACTGCTCCGGTGGTCCCTCCTCCGCAAGCTGCCCCTTCCAGATCAGGCAGATGTGCTCACCAATTCGCCTTGCTGACAGCATGTCATGCGTCACCACAACGTAGGAGCCGCCTCTCTCCTCGTGAACGTCACGGATCAACTCACACAGCAAGGCACAGCGGACAGGGTCAAGGCCAGAATCAGGCTCGTCGAACAGCACGATGTGGGGTTCTAACGCGAGCGCCCGCGCGAACCCGACACGTTTGCGCATCCCTCCTGACAGCTCATTGGGGCGAAGCGCGCCAGCATTGGCTAGCCCCACTTCCGACAATCGCCGATGGACGATCTCGTCGATTTCACCCTGTGACTTCTCAGTGTTATGGATCAATGGGAACGCCACATTCTGCGCGACCGTCATGGAGCTAAACAGCGCACCGTCCTGAAACAGCACACCGAACTTCTCGCGACGCATTCGCAACAGACCGTCGTAGTCAAGCTTGGCGATGTCCTGCCCCTCGATACGCACCCGGCCGGCGTCAGGCATCATCAACCCGACCATGTGACTGATGCACACCGACTTCCCCGTCCCGGAGGGACCCATGATGACGGTGATCCGCCCCTCCGGGATGCTCATGGTCAAACCGTCCAAGACGCGGTTGTCACCGAAGCTCTTGTGGACCCCGGCGAACCGCACTGCTGCCCCGCGGCTCTCCCCCTCCTCCGCTCGGCTCGCAGGCGGGACCCGTGAGCCGAGCAGACGCACAGAACTCAGCCGATCCGCCCGACGGGCAGCACCGGCCGACCAAACGTGAACTTGATCATGTCCGCTGCCGCGTGATACCAGGCCAGCACTGCGAACACCAACGTGATCCAGCCACCCGCCTTCGTCCAGTCCACCGACCCGCTCTGCGCTCCGATTGCCAGGCAGACCAGACCGGCGAAGATCAGGACGAGGATCGCGACGAGCACGATGTCGCTTCGCAGCGAGGCGAGCACGAAGTAGAACGTCAACACTGCGAACATCGCCAAGAACAGCGCAACACCGGCATTTGCGGCTGAGGCCGGGTGCACCATCTTCGCAAACCAGATCTCGATCGCGGCGAAGATCACCCAGAACGGCCCGTAGGTTCCGAACACCACCGCACCGAAGATGTTCCCGCGCCCCACCTCAAGGACGCCCACCATGATCTGGATTAACCCGCCAAAGAAGAACGCCACTGGGAACACGATCGGCAGACTGGCCGGCCCGATGAGGTGCGCGTTGTACATCCCCAGCATGAACGAGGTTGTTGCAAACGCGCTCACAGCCCACGGTCCCGGATCAGCCAACGGACTCGCCGACACGGGGGTCACGGGCACAGTGGCGGTTCTCGGCGCAGAACGACCCTCAGGCTGAGTATCAGCCGTTGCCATTCCAACTCCTTCCCTTGTGGTTCGCGCACATCCGTCGGATGCACGGTCCAAAGAAAAGGGCAGAGCCCACCGCCGATTGACCGGGGGAGCGTGCGATGGGCTCGCCCTTCCTAGCTCGCTGTCTGTCCTGAGTGCGCTCCTCTATCCGCTCTCGATTCGGATAGAGGCCATCAGCTCATCAGCGGTTTGGAGAGCGTTGCCTCCCAGCGAGCCTCATCGCTACAGGCGAAGTGTACCCCACCGACGCCGCGGGCAATCTCCGCCCG
>Ga0335075_10007154_pt1 | contig 17184 bp, 15 predicted proteins | sample Lox_Sample_24_FD_206723 | JGI IMG/M metagenome (GOLD analysis project Ga0335075, IMG submission 206723) | Soil microbial communities from Loxahatchee National Wildlife Refuge, Florida, United States - Lox_Sample_2.4 | ecosystem: Environmental > Terrestrial > Soil > Wetlands | place: USA...
CAGTCCGTGGCCACCCCGTCGCTCGGCAACACGCAGGACGTGGCGGTGCGCTACTGGCTCAAGCAGCAGGGGCTGACCACCAGCGCGACCGGGGGCGGCGACGTCTCGATCAAGCCGACGACCCCGAACTCGGCCGCCGTCCTCGAGTTCAAGTCGGGGCAGATCGCCGGCGCCTCCGAGCCGTCGCCCTACGACGTCGAGATGGTTCAGGACGGCGGGAAGGTGCTGCTGTCCGAGCCCGGCGTGACGACCGTGCTGATGGTCACCCAGTCCTTCCTCTCCGCGCACCCGGCGATCGTCGCTGACCTGCTCAAGGCGAACCTGGACGCGCTCAACTACATCAAGACGAACCCGACCCAGGCCGAGCAGGTCGCCAACGACGAGCTCGCGGCCTCCACCGGCAAGCCGCTGTCGTCCAAGGTGCTCGACCCGGCGTTCAAGGAGATCACCTTTACCGATGACCCGGACGCGGCGTCGCTGACCCAGGACGCGCAGCAGGCCACCTCGGTCGGGTTGCTGACGTCGGTCAACCTGAACGGGATCTTCGACCTCACGCCGCTCAACTCGATCCTCTCGGCGTCCGACCAGCCGACGGTAAGCGCCGGATAAGCCATGTCAACGACGGCGGTAACGGAGGCGGTCGCGGTCAGCCTGGCCGGCGTCTCCAAGGTGTACGGGCGCGGCGGCTCCGCCGTCCGCGCTCTCGAGCAGGTGACCCTCACCACCGCGCCCGGTGAGTTCACCTGCCTGATCGGCGCGTCCGGCTGCGGCAAGTCGACGTTGCTCTCCCTTGTCGCCGGCCTCGACCGGCCGACCAGCGGTGAGATCACGGTCAACGGCCGGGTCGCGCTCATGTTCCAGGAGCCGGGGCTGTTCCCGTGGCTCACCGCGGCGGGCAACGTCGAGCTGGCGCTGCGCGCGCGCCGGGTGCCCAGGCCCGAGCGCCGGGGGCGGACGGCCGAGCTGCTCGACGCGGTCCAGCTCGGCGGCTTCGGCGGCAAGCGGCCGCACGAGCTGTCCGGCGGCATGCGCCAGCGGGTCGCGCTCGCCCGCGCCCTGGCCCAGGACGCGGACGTGCTGCTGATGGACGAGCCGTTCGGCGCGCTCGACGCGATGACCCGCGACCTGCTGCACGACGAGCTTGACCGGGTGCGCGAGCGGGTCGGCAGGCGCCTGACGGTCCTGTTCGTCACCCACAACGTCCGCGAGGCCGTCCGGCTCGGCGACCGCGTGGTCTTGCTGTCCAGCAGGCCGGGGCGGGTCATCGAGGAGTACCCCGTTCCCCTTGAGCGCCCGCGGCGGATCGACTCCGCCCCGGTCGCCGAGCTGGCCAGCGTCATCACCGACCGGCTCCGTCAGGAGGTAAGCCGCCATGGCAGCTGACACGACGCTCGCCGGGCTCGATGCCCTCGACCTGGGCGATGAGCGACCAGGCGCGGGCGGCCGGGACCGGGCGGCACGCATCGCGCGGGCGGTCTGGCCGAAGGTGGCCGCTCTCGCGCTCGTGTGGGTCGTCTGGGAGCTGATCCACCTCTCCGGGTGGAAGAAGTTCGTCCTGCCCGGGCCCGGCGTCACCCTGTCCAACCTGTGGAACCAGGCACAGACCGGCCTGTTGTGGCACGCGATCGGCGACACCCTGGAGCGGGCCGTCATCGGCTACGCCCTCGCCCTGGTCATCGGCACCGTCGTCGGCCTGCTGGTGGCCCGCATCCCCCCGCTGCGCGCCGCCGTCGGGTCGCTGATCACCGGGCTGCAGACGATGCCGTCGGCGGCCTGGATCCCGTTCGCGATCATCCTGTTCGGTGCGGACTTCTCGGCGATCCTGTTCATCATCGTGATGGCGGCCGCGCCGGCCATCGCCAACGGGCTGATCGCCGGCGTGGACTACACCCCGCCGCTGCTGCTGAAGGCGGGCAGGATGCTCGGGCTGCGCGGGCTGAACCTGACCGGGTACCTGATCCTGCCCGCCGCGCTGCCCACCTTCGTGGCCGGGATGAAGCAGGCCTGGGCGTTTACCTGGCACGCGCTGCTGACCGCCGAGCTGCTCGTGCTCATCACCGGCCAGCCCTCGATCGGCGTGCTGTTCCAGGCCTACCAGGACCAGGCCGACATGGCGTCCACGATCGCGATCATGATCGTGATCCTGATCCTCGGCGTCATCGTCGACGCCCTGTTCACCCAGGCCAACAAGGCGATTAGGAAGCGGTGGGGACTGACGTAAGTACTTGTGTGAAATTCGCCCACCCGCACAGATGAACACCGGTAGCCTAATTACGAACGAACTACATCTGTGTAACTTAATCCCGTTATCTCGTGACCTGGCGGGGGATGGAGCGGATGGAGCACATGGGGAACGGAACGCGCGCTACCGACCCAGAGCTGGACGAGGCGCTCTCCCGGGCGATCCGGCAGCTGATCGCCGAGGCGATCGAGGCCGGCGAGGGCGATTCGGCGTCGGCCGCGGCCTAGCCGCGGGGGCGGCTAGAGTTCGGCCGGTCTCGACGGCGGAACCCTAGCCGCCGCTTTCGTTGCCTGCCTGGCCAGGCGGGGCAGCCGCTGCGGTTAGCCCGGTGATCAGCGCGCCGGTGACCGCCTCGATGTAACGGGCAAGCGAGTCACCGCCCGGGTCGTAGGACGGGTTGACCTCGGTCAGCACCACCGCCGCCAGCCGGGGCGCGGCGAACAGCGTCGTCAGTATCGCCCGGGCGGACGCGAGCGGCACACCCGTGTTGTAGTGCGGGAAGTTCGCGAGCGGCAGGTCACCCGAGTCGACCGCGTCCACGTCGAAATGGACGATCAGCCGGGCCGCGGCGGCGACCGCGCTCAGGGCGGCGTCGGCGCACCCGGCCGGGTCGGCCCGCACCGCGTGGTCGGGGAAGTGGGTCAGCCCCGGCATCGCCGCGAACATCTCAGGCGACCAGGTCTCTGGATCACCCTCGTCGTAGCCGAGCACGGCGAGTCGTGCTGGCGTGATCGGCGGCCGGCCGGCGAACAGGCCGGTCAGGCGAGTTTCCGTGAGGCCGAGGAGGTGGGCGATCCCCATCGCGTCGAGGATCCCCGTCCCCTGGCCAGGCGTCCCGAGGTCGGCGTCACCGTCGAAGTAGACCAGGCCCGTGTCCGGCTCGGCCCGCTGTAGCCCGGCGAGCACGCCGAGGGTGATCGTGCAGTCGCCGCCGAGCACCACGAGGAGGGCGTCCTCGGCGGCGGACCGCTCGACCGCGTCCGCCACCGCCGCGGCGGCCCGCACGACGGCGTCCAGGTTGCGCGCGCCGGCCCCCGAGCGGTCCACCCGGAACGTCTCGTGGACCACGTCCCCGAGGTCGGTGACCGCCAGCCCGGCCGCCGTCAGGCGCTGGACGAGGCCGCCCGCCCGCAGCGCCTCAGGCGCCCGCTCCTGCCCGGCGTGATGGGTTCCCGCACTAGTCGCCGCCCCGAGCACGATGACCCGCCGCTGTTGGCTCCGCATGCCGTCATCATCCCTCATCGGCGCGCCGCGGTGGGCGAGATGCGGCCAGCGCCGCGGGACGCGGCCGTGCTCTGTTCGCTGGCCGGCGCGGCCGGCTCACTCCCCGGTCGGGCCGCCGGCCAGCTCGGACACGACGTCCAAATGGCCCAGGTGGCGGGCGTACTCCTGGAGCAGGTGGAACAAGATCCGCTCAAGCGTGGCGGGCGGTTCACCGTCCCAGCGCTCGCCCGGCTTGCCCGCCTCGGCGAGGTCGTGCGCGGCGATGACCTTGCCGCTGCGCTCCGCCTGGGCGTCAAGCGCGGCGAGCAGGTCCTCAAGGGTCTCGTCCGGCGCGACGTACCAGCGGCCGTCCCGCCGGTCACCCCAGGGGTCGGCGACGTCGCGGCCCTCGAACCCCCACTCCAGCCAGCGCATCTCCACGAAGGTCAGGTGCTTGAGCAGCTCCAGCGGCGTCCACCCGGACAGGAGGCGGCCGCGACGCAGTTCCTGCTCTGGCAGCCCTCGCAGCTTCGCGGCGAGCCGGTCGCGGAAGTACTCGAGATAGCGGCTGAACACCTCGGCGCGCGATCCGGCGGGGGCGGTCGGCTCAGGGAACGGGACGGTCATGGACCCAAGGCTAGTGTCGGCGGGCCTGACAGGAACTGACCGGGCTTCCGCTAGGCGGTCGCGACCAGGAAGTCCTCGCCCGTCGACATGCGCAGGCCGTCGCGGCGGCCGGCGAAGTACCGGTCGTTGAGTTCCCGCCCCGACACGTGCCGCACGTCGCTGAAGCCGGCCGAGCGGGCCAGGTCGAGGAACTCATCCGGGGCGAAGAAGCTGATGAACGGCGTCCCCGATGACCTGGCGCCGTTCTCCGACATGGTCCACCCCTGGCGGTCACGCTCGTCGACGAGCTCGAGCGGGAGCAGGAACGTCATCGCGACCGTGGAGCCGGGCGCGAGCGTGGCGAGGTCGCGCAGCGTCGCCTGGTTCGCTTCCCTGGTCAGGTACATGCTCACGCCGGTGGAGGCCACCACCGTCGGCCGCGCGGCGTCGAACCCGGCCCGCTTGACCTCGTCCTGCCAGGACGCGCCCTCCTCGAAGTTCACCGGGACAAGCCGCAGCCACCCGGGGACCCCGTAGCCCAGGTCGATCAGGCGCTGCCGTTTCCACGCCTGCGTGCCCGGCTGGTCCACCTCGAACACGACCAGCCGCGCCGCGAGATCGGGCCGGCGCTGCGCGAACGTGTCGAGTCCGGCCCCGAGCAGCACGTACTGCCCGGTACCGCGCCCGGCCCGCTCGGCGACGAGGTCCTCGATGAACCGGGCCCGCCCGACGATCGAGGCACGGAACCCGCTGGTGAACACGGGGTCCATGTCGGGCCGGTCCCGCCAGCCGTCGGCCGGCGCCGCGAGCCGCAGGCCGATCTCGTCCTCGAGCACGTGCGGCGGGGCGTCGACCTGCACGTGCATCGCCCGCCAGAGCGCCACGCGCACCGCCGTGTGGTCGGGCTCCGTTACCTGCTGATCAGCCACGGGTCATAACCTAGCCGTCGCCCCGCCGCCGGCCAGAGCCGGGGCGGGGCGGGGCGACGGGTACCGCGGCCGCGCGGACGGTCAGTGGCTGACCATGGCGCGCAGGCTCTGGCGCAGCGAGTCCATGGTCGCGAGGACGGCGGTCGGCTCGTACCCGCAGTGGGCCATGCAGTTGTCGCAGCGCGGGTCATTGCCGCGGCCGAACTTGTCCCAGTCGGTCGTTTCCAGCAGTTCCTTCCAGGTGTCGACGTAGCCGTCGTCCATCAGGTAGCAGGGGCGCTGCCAGCCCTGGAGCGTGTAGAGCGGAACGCCCCACGGGGTGCACTGGAAGTCCGCCTTGCCCTCGAGGAAGTCGAGGTAGAGCGGGGAGTGGTTGAAGCGCCAGTTCTTGCGGCGGCCGTCCGCGAACGCCTTGCTGAACAGCTCGCGGGTCTGCGTCACGCCGAGGAAGCGGTCCTGGTCGGGTGCCTTGGCGTAGGCGTAGCCGGGGGCGATCTCCAGGCGGTCGACCTTGAGCTCGTCGTTGATGTAGTTCAGCGTGTCGATCAGGTCCTGCGGCGAGTCGTTGTTGAACACGGTGGTGTTCGTGTAGACCGCGAAGCCCTTCGACTTGGCCAGCTTGATCGCCTCGACGGCCTGGTCGAAGACGCCCTTCTTGGCGACCGCCTCGTCGTGCCGCTCACCGACGCCGTCCAGGTGGACCATCCAGGCGAAGTTCTTGTTCGGCTTGAACTTGTCGATGTGCTTGGGCAGGAACACGGCGTTGGTGCACAGGACGACGAACTTCTTGCGCTTCAGCAACTCGGCGGTGATCTCGTGCACCTTCGGGTGCATCAGCGGCTCGCCGCCCGCGATCGAGACCATCGGCGCGCCGCACTCCTCGACCGCGGCGACGGCCTGCTCGACCGACATCCGCTGCTTCAGCAGCGCCGCGGGCTGCTGGATCTTGCCGCAGCCGGCGCACTTGAGGTTGCACGCGTACAGCGGCTCAAGCTCCATGATCAGCGGGTACTTCTTGACGCCGCGGAGCTTCTGCTTCATCAGGTAAGTCCCGAGCTTCACCGTGAGGTGAAACGGCATCGCCATGATCCAGTCTCCGTCTCTCGTGGCCCATGGGCCGCCGGTTCACTGCTGAGCACGCTGGGCATACCCTGTGTACCCAACATTCTGGGCGCATCCAACATGCTCCGTGTTTCTGACAAGCACCGTGTTTCTAACAAGCACCGTGTCCGTAACAGGCACCAAGTATCTAACAAGCACAGTGCATTGAACATACACGCTGTATGTCACATGATGGCTGTATGCCAGCGAATCCGCAACCTCCAGAGGCGCCGGACCCCCTGCCGGAGGTGACAGCAGCGTCAGCCACCAGGCCTCGCCCGTCGTCAGCGCGGAGGGCCGAGCACGCGGCCGACACGCGGGGCGCGCTGATCACCGCGGCGCGCCGCCTGTTCGCCGCGCACGGCTTCGATGGCACCGGCACCGAGCAGATCGTCGCCGAGGCGCGCGTCACCCGGGGCGCGCTGTACCACCACTTCCGCGACAAGGCGGACATCTTCCGCGCGGCGATGGCGGAGGCGGCGGCCGACGTGGCGACCAGGCTCATCGACGAGCAACTGGCCGCGGAAGCGGAGTCGCCGATGGCGGAGATCCGCGACGGCGTGAGCGCCTTCCTCGACGTGTGCGTGGACGGTGACTTCCAGCGGATCGTGCTCGTGGACGGCCCTCGGGTGCTCGGCGCGGAGGCGTGGGAGGACCTCGTCGAGCGCTACGGCCGCAGCCTGCTCGAGGAGTGGCTGCGGCGCTGCATGAGCACCGGCGACCTCGACCAGGTGCCGGTCCGCGCCCTGGCCCGGCTGCTCATCGCGATGCTGACCGAGGCCAGCCTGGCGATCGCCCGTGCGGCCGACCCGGCCGCCGAGCGCGCGGAGCTCGGCGCGGTCCTGGACCGGGTGCTCACCGGCCTGCGGCCTCCGCCGGGATAACAGCAAGAAGCGCCCGCAGGGCGCAACGGCGGGCCGGGCGGGCAATGACGCGGGTCCCGGTCGGAGCATGAAGTCGTTCGGGATAATCCTGTATTGACTTGAGGCAGGAGGTTCGCGTGGACGCTGACGTGATCGTGGTTGGGGCAGGGCTGGCCGGCCTGGTCGCGGCGGCCGAGGCGGCCGAGGCCGGGCGGCGCGTGCTGCTGCTCGACCAGGAACCCGAGCAGTCGCTCGGCGGGCAGGCCTGGTGGTCGTTCGGCGGGCTGTTCTTCGTCGACTCGCCCGAGCAGCGGCGGCTGCGCGTCCGCGACTCCGTTGACCTGGCCTGGCGCGACTGGCTCGGCACGGCGGGCTTCGACCGGCCGGAGGACGAGTGGCCGCGCCGGTGGGCCAGGGCCTACGTGGAGTGGGCAGCGGGGGAGAAGCGCGCCTGGCTCGCCTCCATGGGCCACTCGGTCATCCCGGTGGTCGGGTGGGCCGAGCGCGGCGGGCATCACGCCAGCGGCCTCGGCAACAGCGTGCCGCGGTTCCACGTCACCTGGGGCACCGGGCCCGGGGTGGTCGAGCCGTTCGAGCGGCGGGTCCGGGCGGCGGCGGGCACGGGGCGCGTGCAGTTTCGCTTCCGGCACCGGGTGGACGCGCTCACGGTCACCAACGGGGTGGTGGACGGCGTGTCCGGCGCGGTCCTCGAGCCGAGCGACGTGCCGCGCGGCGCGTCGTCCGCGCGCACCGAGGTGGGCCAGTTCGAGTTCCGTGCCCAGGCGGTCATCGTCACGTCGGGCGGGATCGGCGGAAATCACGCCCTGGTCAGGCAGGCGTGGCCGGAGCGGCTCGGGCCGCCGCCCGACGTCATGCTGTCGGGCGTGCCCGCCCACGTGGACGGGCGGATGATCGGCATCACGGAACGGGCCGGCGGCGCGGTCATCAACCGGGACCGGATGTGGCACTACGTCGAGGGGATCACCAACTGGAACCCGGTTTGGCCGCTGCACGGCATCCGCATCCTGCCCGGGCCTTCCTCACTGTGGCTGGACGCGACCGGCAAGCGGCTGCCACCGCCGCTCTACCCGGGGTCCGACACGCTCGGCACGCTCGATTACCTCCGCCGCACGGGCTACGACCACTCCTGGTTCATCCTGTCGAAGAAGATCATCGCCAGGGAGTTCGCGCTGTCAGGTTCCGAACAGAACCCTGACCTCACCGGCCGGGACCGCAAGGCCATGCTGGCCAGCAGGTTCGGCGGCGCGGTGCCCGGCCCGGTGCGGGCGTTCCTCGACCACGGCGAGGACTTCGTCACCGCGCCGGACGTGCCCCGCCTGGTGGCCGCGATGAACGAGCTGACCGGCTCGGTCCCGGCGCTGGACGCCGCCGCGATCGAGCGGGAGATCCGCGCCAGGGACGCGGACACCACCAGCCGGTTCGGCAAGGACTTCCAGGCCAGCGCGATCCGGCGGGCGCGTGCCTACCTGGGCGACCGCCTCGTCCGGGTCGCGCGGCCGCACGCGCTGCTCGACCCGGCGGCGGGCCCGCTGATCGCCGTGCGGCTGCACGTGCTGACCCGCAAGTGCCTCGGCGGGCTGCACACCGACCTGTCCTCGCGCGTGCTTAACGCGGCGGGCGACCCGGTGCCGGGCCTGTACGCGGCGGGCGAGGCGGCCGGCTTCGGCGGCGGCGGCATGCACGGGTACCGGTCCCTGGAGGGCACGTTCCTCGGCGGCTGCCTGTTCTCCGGCCTGGCGGCGGGCCGCGCCGTCGCATCGGCCGGGTAGCGGCGTCCCGGCGGCGCCCGCCCGCCGGAGGGACCTTCGTCCCCGTTCACTCGGGCCCTGAGACCCTGAATCGCCCGCCTCAGAAAATGATTGGCTTGCAGCCGCCGGGCGCGACAAACGCGTGGCATGCCAAACATTTCTGAGTCTCTGATCGCGTCTTGGGGAGGCGAACGGGTGAACGTGCTTGAGCTCTCGCGTTGGCAGTTCGGCATTACGACCGTGTATCACTTCCTTTTTGTGCCGATCACCATCGGGCTCGGCTTCCTGGTCGCGGGGTTCGAAACCGCCTGGATACGGACGGGCCGCGAGCACTGGCTGCGGTTGACCAAGTTCTACGGAAAGCTGTTCCTGATCAATTTCGCGCTCGGCCTGGTCACGGGAATAGTGCAGGAATTCCAGTTCGGCATGAACTGGTCGGCCTATTCGCGGCAGGTGGGAAACATCTTTGGCGCGCCACTGGCAATCGAGGCGTTGCTCGCGTTTTTCCTCGAGTCCACGTTCCTCGGGCTGTGGATCTTCGGCTGGGACCGGCTGTCCGCGAGGCTGCACGTCGCCTGCCTGTGGATCGCCGCGACCGGCACGCTGCTTTCCGCGTACTTCATCCTCACCGCCAACGCCTGGATGCAGCACCCGGTGGGCTCCACCTACAACGCCAAGACCCGCCAGGACGAGCTCCAGTCGTTCGTGAAGGTGCTGTTCAACCCGGCCCAGCTGGCGGGCTTCCCGCACGTCATCGCCGGGTGTTTCCTGACGGCCGGGTCGCTGGTCGCGGGCGTGGCGCTGTGGCAGGTGCTGCGGCCCGGCATAGCCGGTGACCACTCGATCGCCTTCCGGCACGCGCTCAAGGCCGGCGCGATCACGGCGATCGCCGCCGCCGTCGCGGTGGTCATCACCGGCGACACCCAGGGCAAGCTGTTCACCACGCAGTACCAGCCGATGAAGATGGCGGCCGCCGAGGCGCTGTACCACACGTCCACGCCCGCCCCGTTCTCGCTGCTCACCATCGGCTCGCTGAACGGGTCGCACCCGGTCTTCGAGATCACCCTCCCGCGCCTGCTCTCCTTCCTCGCCACCGGTAACTGGTCGAGCACCGTGCAGGGCATCGACAACCTGAACCAGCAGTACCAGGCGCAGTTCGGCCCCGGCTCGTACATCCCGTACGTGCCCGTCATCTACTGGTCGTTCCGGCTGATGATCGGGCTGGGCCTGCTCGCCGCGCTGATCGCCGTCGTGGCGCTGTGGGCGACCAGGGGCGGGCGGACTCCGTCCCACGGCAAGCGCGGCCTGTGGCGCAAGACCCTGATCGCCGGGGGCATCGCCCTGCCGCTGCTGCCGCTGCTCGCCAACTCGTTCGGCTGGATCATGACCGAGATGGGCCGTCAGCCGTGGGTGGTCTACGGCCAGTTGAAGACCGCGGCCGGGGTGTCAGCCAACTCCGGGGGCGAGGTGCTGACGTCGCTGATCGTCTTGACCCTGCTGTACGGGGTGCTCGCGGTGATCGAGGGCGGGCTGATGCTCAAGTACATCAAGGCGGGGCTGACCAGCGAGCCGCCGCCAACCTACGGCGCGGGCGACCGCGGCGGCGGCGCCGGCACCGCGGGCGAGTCGCCGCAACTGGTCTACTGAGCGCGGAAGGCACCCGACATGCACCTGTCTGACCTGTGGTTCATCGCGATCGCCGTGCTCTGGGCGGGCTACTTCGTCCTCGAGGGATTCGACTTCGGCGTCGGCATCCTGCTGCCGTTCCTCAGCCGGGGCGACGAGACGAGCAAGCGCGTCATGATCAACACGATCGGCCCCGTCTGGGACGGCAACGAGGTCTGGCTGCTCACCGCGGGCGGCGCGACGTTCGCCGCCTTCCCCGCCTGGTACGCGGCGATGTTCAGCGCCTTCTACCTGCCGTTGCTGATCATCCTGGTCGCGCTGATCATCCGGGGGGTCGCCTTCGAGTACCGCGGCAAGCGCGACAGCGACCGCTGGCGGCGCGGCTGGGACGCCGCGATCTTCACCGGGTCGCTGCTCCCGGCCGTGCTGTGGGGCGTCGCGTTCGGCAACATCGTGCGCGGCATACCGCTGAACGCGGCCGGGCACTTCACCGGGAACTTCTTCACCTTCCTCAACCCGTACGCGCTGCTCGGCGGCCTCACCACGCTCGCCCTGTTCACCCTGCACGGCGCGCTGTTCCTCGCCCTGAAGACGACCGGCGAGCTGCGCGGGCGCGCCAATGCGGTCGCCTCGGCGGTCGCGGTCGCCGCGGTCGTCGCCGGGGCGGGCTTCCTCGCCTGGACCGGGGCGGCCTACCGCGGCTCGGCCGCCTCCGGCACGGGCATCGCCTCGGTCGCGCTCGCCGCGCTCGCCGCGCTCGCCCTGATCGGCGCGGCCCTGGCCAACCGGGCAGGCCGGGAAGGCGTCGCGTTCACGGCCAACGCGGTCGCCGTGCTCGCCGCCACCGCGAGCCTGTTCACCGCGCTCTACCCCCGCGTGCTGCCCTCCACGCTGTCGCCGGCCTACTCGCTGACGACCGCGAACGCCGCCTCCGCGGCCAAGACCCTCGCGATCATGACCGTGGTCGCGTGCGTCTTCCTGCCGCTCGTCCTCGCCTACCAGGCATGGACGTACTGGGTGTTCCGCAAGCGGGTAACCGCGCCGCCGCGGCCGCGCGCCGCCGAGCGGGCCTCCTAGGTGGCGGCCAGCGACACGGCGCGCCGCGCCGACCGGGTGCGCCCGCTCGACCCGCGGCTGCTGCGGCACGCGGCCCGCGCCCGCGCCGCCATCGGCGGGCTCGCCGGGCTCGGCGCGGCGACCGCCGGCCTGACGATCGTGCAGGCGTGGCTGCTCGCGACCGTGATCGCCCGGGTATTTGTCGATAAAGCGATGCTGACGCCGGCGCCGCTGATCGCGCTCGCCGCCGTCACCGCCGCCCGCGCGGCGGCGGCCTGGGCGGCGCAGGCGCTCGCGCACCGCGCCAGCGCCGCGGCCAGGACGCAGCTGCGCGGCGCGCTGCTCGGCCGCGTCGTCGCGCTCGGCCCCGCGTGGCGACGCGACGCCGCCGCGGCCGGCGGCCGCGACGCCGCCGCGCTCACCCAGCTCGCCACCACCGGCCTTGACGGGCTCGACGGCTACTTCACCAGCTACCTGCCGTCGCTGCTGCTCGCCGCCGCCGTCCCGCTGGCGGTGCTGGCCACGATCACCGTCGCCGACCCGCTGTCCGGCGCCACGATCGCGCTCACGCTGCCGCTCGTCCCGCTGTTCGGCGCGTTCATCGGCATGGCGACCGCGCGCCACACCGGCGAGCGCTGGCGGGCCCTGGCGACGCTCGCCCATCACTTCCACGACGTCGCCGACGGGCTGCCGACGCTGCGGGTCTTTGGCCGGGCGGGCGCGCAACGGTCCCAGATCGAGCGGGTCACCGGCGAGTACCGCCGCGCGACCATGGCCACCCTCCGGCTGGCGTTCGCCTCAAGCCTCGCCCTTGAGCTGATCGCCACCATGTCGGTCGCGCTGGTCGCCACCGAGATCGGCCTGCGCCTCGCCTACGGCCAGCTGGACCTGCGTACCGGCCTGCTGGTGCTGATCCTCGCGCCCGAGGCCTACCTGCCGCTGCGCGCGCTCGGCACGCAGTTCCACGCCACCGCCGACGGCCTCGCGGCCGCGGGCAAGGTCTTCGCGATACTCGAAGAGCCATCCACCGCGGCCCGGGCCGAAGCGCCGCCGGCGCCGGCCGGCCGCGCGCCCGGGCGGGTCATTCGCGTCGACGGCGTCGCCGTCCGGCACGAGGGCCGCGCCGAACCCGCACCGTCCGGCGCCACGTTCACCGTCGTCCCCGGCCGCCTCACCGTCCTCACCGGCCCAAGCGGCTGCGGCAAGACCACGCTGCTGTCCTGCCTGCTCGGCTTCACCGAGCCCACCGCGGGCTCGATCACCCCCCGCCCAGGTCCGCGGCCGGGGTCCGCGCGGGAGGTAACGCGACCACTGGCCCCGGTCGTGGATATCCCGAACGTAAGCGTCCCTGCGCCAGGTGACCGCACCATGACACCGGAGGCGGGCACGCGGGCGGGGTGCGGGCCGCGCCAGGACCAAGGCGCCGGGTCGCCCCACCCGGGCCTGGCCGCCGGCTGGCTCCCGCAGGACCCGACCCTGTTCGCGGGCACGGTAGCCGACAACATCCGGCTCGGCTGGCCCGGCGCCGCGGCCGCGGCGCTCGCCGCGGCGGCGGCGGCCGCGGCCCTCGACGACGTCGACCTCGGCCGCGTGCTCGGCGAACGCGGCACGGGCCTGTCGGCCGGCCAGCGCCGCCGGGTCGCGCTTGCCCGCGCGCTGCTCCCGGCGCCGCCGCTGCTCCTGCTCGACGAGCCGACCGCGGGCCTGGACGCGGAACGCGAGGCGACGGTGGTCGCCACGCTCCGCCGCTACGCGGCCGCGGGGCACGCGGTCGTGGCGGTGAGCCACCGCCAGGCGCTGATCTCCGCCGCTGACGACGTCATCGACCTGGCCGCCCCGGCCATGGCGGGCGACCTGGCCACCGGGGCGCGAGCGGAGGTCCCGGCATGACGACCATCACGGACCACGGCGACGTGGAACCAGCCGGCACGGCTGGACCCGGCGAGTCACCAGAAAGCGCGGATAACAGCAAGAAGCGCGCCAGCGCGGCGGATCCGGGCGAGTGCCGGGTGAACTCGGATAACAGCAAGAAGCGCGCGAGCGCACGGAGGCGGGGCCGAGGCCTCGAGGGGGAGCGGGAGCGTGGCCGGCTGGTGCTCGCGGCCGTACTCGGGGCGCTGGCCGCCGCCTGCTCGGTTGGCCTGCTCGCGACGTCGGCCTGGCTGATCTCCAGGTCGGCGCAGCGGCCGCCGGTGCTTTACCTGATGGCGCCGGCGGCCGTGGTGCAGGCGTTCGGCCTCGGCCGCGCCGCGCTTCGGTACGCTGAGCGGCTCGCCGGGCACGACGCCGCCCTTCGGCTCCTGGCGGCGCGCCGCGTCCGCGCCTACGACGCCCTGGCCAGGCTGGCGCCGGCGGGGCTGGCCGACTACCGCTCCGGCGACCTGATCGCCCGGCTGGTCGCCGACATCGACTCCCTCGCCGACCGCTGGCTGCGCGTCCGCCTCCCGTTCGCCGCCGCCGCGCTCGCCGCGGCCGCCGCGGTCGCCGTCACCGGCGTCCTGTGCCCGGGGGCCGGCCTGGTGCTCGGGGCGACCCTCGTCGTGTCCGCGCTCGCCGCGCCCGCCATCGCGGTGGCACTGTCCAGGCGGGAGGAGCGTGAGTTCGCGCGGCTGCGCGGCGACCTGGCCGCCGCCACGCTCGAGCTGCTCGACGGTGCGGCGGAGCTCGCCGCCTTCGGCGCGGACGGCCGGGCGCTCGCCGCCGTGCAGGAGAAGGGCGCGCGGGCAGGGAAAGCGGCCATCCGTTCTGGATACGCCAGGGGAGCGGGGGCGGCGGTCAGCGCGCTGGCGACCGGAGCGGCGCTCTGCGGCGCGCTGCTGTTCGCCGTTCCCGCGGTCCGCGACGGCCGCCTCGCGGCCGTCCTGCTCGCGGTCGTCGTGCTCACCCCGCTGGCCGCGCACGAGGTCGTCGCCGGGCTCGCGCCGGCCGCACAGGAAATACCGCGGCTGCGCGCCGCCGCGGCGCGGGTCGCCGACGTGCTGCGCCGGCCCGCCCCGGTCGACGAGCCGGCGACGCCCGCCTCGCTGCCTGGACCGCCCTACGACCTGTCGGTCAGCGGCCTGACCGCGGGGTGGGCGCCGGGGCAGGCCGTGCTGCGCGACCTGTGGTTCGACGCGCCTGCGGGGTCGCGGACCGCGATCGTGGGCCCGTCAGGGTCGGGCAAGACGACCCTCGCGCTGGTCCTGCTCCGCTTCCTTGACTACTCGGCCGGCCTGGTGACCCTCGGCGGCCGCGACCTGCGGACGCTGCACTCGGACGCGGTGCGCTCGGTGATCGGGGTATGCGAGCAGGATGCCCACGTCTTCGACTCCACGCTGGAAGCCAACCTGCGGCTGGCGAAGCCGTCCGCGACGCTCGACGAGCTGCGCTCCGCGCTGTCCCGCGCCCGCCTGCTTGACTGGGTGGACTCGCTGCCCCTCGGCCTGGCGACCACCGTCGGCGAGCACGGCGCGCGCCTGTCCGGCGGCCAGCGCCAGCGCCTGGCGCTCGCCCGCGTCCTGCTCGCCGACTTCCCCGTGGTGATACTCGACGAGCCCGCCGAGCACCTGGACGAGGCGACGGCCGCCGCGTTGACCAGGGACCTGCTGTCCGCCGTGGCGGGCCGCACGGTACTGCTCATCACGCACCGCCCGGTTGCCAGGGGGATGGTGGATCACGTCCTGCGCCTCGACGGCGGCCGGCTGGCCGCCGCGCACCCGGCGCGGAATCTTTTCCCCCGGGAAGGAAAAGCTCGCCCGGCACCGGTTTTACTGACGCGTTGAACAAAGTTTCCCTGGCAATTCTCTCGCCGAGGGTGCTCAAGGCGGGTCGCGGTACTTTCCGCGGGTGAAGCCATCGCGCTTTCACCGCGCCATTCCCTCCAATGAGGGAATGGCGCCGTTGCCCCGGGCTTGGCCGGCGTCATTCGCGGACGGGCAGGGGCGCCCGGGCGGCCGACGATGTGGCCGGCGCCTCGCGTCGGTTCCGTCCGGATAATAGTCGAGTGCAGTCGAGTATTATTGGACATGGCACTGAAGTTACCCACTGAGACGGAGCCATAGGAGAGGCATCGATGCCCCGCACCCGAGCATGCTCCACGACACGCCGGCGCCATGACCGCGAACGGTAAGGGCGAGCCGAAGTACGCGCGCGTGGCCGCGGCCGTCCGCGCGCAGATCGCCGACGGCACCCTGCGACCCGGCCAGCCCGCGCCAAGCGGCGCGGCGCTCAGCCGGGTCACCGGGTACTCCACGCTGACCTGCCGTAAGGCGCTGCGCGTCCTGATCGCGGACGGCGCGCTTATCCCCGGGCCGAGCCGTAACGCCCGCCCCCGCGTCGCAGGCCCGCCGCAGCCTCCGGCCGAGCGCGACCTCGCCGCCGCGGCCCGCGCGCTGGCGGCGGGCCTCGCGCGGGGTCGGCGGGCGAACGGGCTGACCCAGCCGGAACTCGCCAGGCGGGTCGGCGTGTCCGTCACCACCGTCGGTCACGCCGAGACCGGCCGCCTATGGCAGTCGCGGCAGTTCTGGGAGCGCGCCGACGCGATCCTCGACGCCGAAGGCGCCCTGCTCAGGCTGCACGACGTCTACCGCGCGGCGGCCGCTTCCAGCGGCGCGGACGCCGCCGGCGACGCGGCGGGAGCGGCGCGCCAGCCCTGGCACGACCCGCACGGCTACGTGCCGGAACCGCGGGGACAATGGGCGGCGGAACTCGCCGCCAGCGCCGCCGGGCCGCGTGCACCGGGCACGCCGTGCCCTCCCGCCGAGCGCGGGCAGGCCGTGCCCGCCTGCGTCATGATCATGTGGGGCGACGGCACGGTCACCACGGTCCGCCCGCCGGAGGCGCCGCGGAACGGCACAGCATGAACGAAGCGCTCGTGTCTGTGTCACCTCGGCGTCGTGCGCGCCGCAAGCTCCGTGAGGAACGCGCGCAGCCGCGCCGCGTCGGTGAAGACGTGCCCGGTGATGCCGAGCGCCTCCGCCCCGGCCACGTTGGACTCGCGGTTGTCGACGAACACGGCCTCGGCGGGGGTGATCCCCAAGTCGTCAAGCACGTGCCGGTAGATGTCGGCGTTCGGCTTGAGCAGGCCGAGTTCGCCGCTGACGTAGCACGCGCTGAAGAAGTCGCCAAGCGGCCCGTGCCTGAAGTAGCTGCCGTAGTCCGGTCCGGCGTTGGACAGCAGCGCCAGCCGCGTTCCCCCGGCGCGCAGGTCGGCGAGCACGTCCACCACCGGCGGGTTGACCGACAGCCAGCTGCGGAAGTCCGCCGCCCACAGCTCGTGCACCCGGGCCTCGTCCCAGGCGGCGCCGATGTCGCGGGCGATCTCCCGCCAGTACGCGGCGACGCCCGCCTTGCCCTGGTCGAGCCCGTCCCTGTGCGCGGAGTAAGCGGCCCAGAACGGCCCGGACGCCGCGCCGTCGGCGACCCCGGCGAGGCCGGTGATCGCCGCACGGTCCGCCTGGGACTGCGTCAGCGAGATGACCTCACCGTAATCGAAGATGACGGTGAGGCCCGGGAGTGACAAAGGCGTGCGGATCATCCGCACACCGTACCGTGGCCCCCCGGGCGGGCGCGGCGGCACGGCCCGCTCCCCGTGCCACCGCACCCTGCCCGTCCCGACGTTTCCGCGGGTCCCGCCCCACTCGGGCAGCCCCCTGAATATACGGCTGAATGGTAAAATTTATGTCCAATCGACGATCCGGCCTTTTTGGCGGGCCGGCGACGACCGTGCTTTTCCGGACATTTAAGGAAGGAGTCACTTGTCTGCCGGAACGATCGTCATTTTGGGAGATTTTGAGGTCTTTTGCGGGGAT
>Ga0335075_10007155_pt1 | contig 17182 bp, 16 predicted proteins | sample Lox_Sample_24_FD_206723 | JGI IMG/M metagenome (GOLD analysis project Ga0335075, IMG submission 206723) | Soil microbial communities from Loxahatchee National Wildlife Refuge, Florida, United States - Lox_Sample_2.4 | ecosystem: Environmental > Terrestrial > Soil > Wetlands | place: USA...
CGGTGCTGCCGCCGCCCATGGTGCGCCCGGCCAGCAGGGCGCCGGTCAGCTCCTGCTTGCCCATCGTCATCGCGGTGAGGATGCCCTTGACCTGGCTGCCGGTGGCCGAGGTGCCGGCCTTGGAGTCAACCCCGCCGGAGGCCACGTGGAAGAAGATGGGCAGGCCGTTGGCCTCGGCCGCCGCCCACAGCGGCTCGTACTCCGGCGCCCAGTACGGCAGCGGCTGCGGGATCTCGGGCAGGATGAGCGCGCTCAGGCCGAGCCGGACGGCGCGCTCGATCTCCTTGACCCCGTCGGCCACGTCGGTGGTCGGGATGGCCGCGGCGGGACGCAGCCGGCTCGAGTACGGCAGGTAGGTTTCCGCCAGCCAGTCGTTGTAGACCCGGGCGTGCGCGATCGACCGCTCGTGGTCGTCGGTGTAGAGCGCGAAGAACGACAGGTTGGGGAACAGCATCGACGCGTCGACGCCGTCCCGGTCCAGGTCCCGCAGGATGCTGGACGGCAGCCCGTCCGGCGTCGGGCCGGGGAACTGGCGATAGCGGGACACGGTCCAGCCCTCGTACCCGGTCGTGTGCACGGTCCGGAACTCCGTGTGGCCGCCGGGCACCAGCGGCTCGTCGAGGATCGTGTCCTCTTCCCAGAGCGCCCGGTCGCGCATGTTCTTGGGCAGGCGGGTCTTGTAGAGGTCGACCGGCTCGACGACGTGACTGTCACCGGAAACGATGAATTCCTTGGCCATAAGCCCGGACGGTAAGCCGAACCCGAGGGCGCGTCAACGCCGTCGTTCCGCTCAGTCGAACTCCAGGTTGAGCTGGCGCAGCCCGTGGATCATGTAGGTCGGCAGGTACTCGTAGCGGCGGGCGTCCACCGGGCCGTGGGCGGACTCGGACACCCGTAGCTCGCTCGTCCGGTCGAACAGGCGCTCGATGACGACGCGTCCCTCGGCCCGGGCCAGCGGCGCGCCCGGACAGGTGTGGATGCCCGCCCCGAACGAGATGTGCTGGCGGACGTTGGGCCGGTCGATGCGGAGCTGGTGCGGGCACTCGAACTGGCGCGGGTCCCGGCCTGTCGCCCCGTGCAGCAGCATGACGTTGCTCCCGGCCGGGATCTCCACCCCGCCGACGGTGGTGGTCTTCAGCGCCAGCCGGAAGGCGCCCTTGATCGGGCTCTCCAGCCGCAGCGTCTCCTCGATGAACCGAGGTATCAGCTCGCGGTGCTCCCGCAGCCGCTGCTGCAGCCCGGGCTCGTCGCAGATCAGCCGCAGGGCCGTGCTCAGCAGCCGGACCGTCGTCTCCTTCCCGGCCGAGAACAGGTTCGCGGCGATCCGGGCGACGTCCACCGGCTCCGGCGTGGAGCCGTCGGGGAACTTCGCCAGGGCCATGCCGGTCAGCACGTCACCGCGCGGGGAGTCCCTGAGCTCCTCGATGCGGTCGGTGAAGTAGCCGTAGAGGAAGTCGAGCGGGTGATGGGGCACGCCCGCGTCCTCGCCCGACTCATCCACCAGCCGCCGCCCGATGCCGGCCTCGCGCAGCAGTCGCGGGTGGTCGGACTCCGGGACTCCGAGCAGGTCGGCGATGACGAGGAGGGTGTAGGGCTGGGCGAACTGGTCGATGAACTCGCACTGCCCGGCGGGCAGCACCTGGTCGAGCTGGCGGTCGGCCAGCCGCCACATGAACTCCTCGTTCTCCTTGAGCCGCTTGGGCGTGATCAGCCCCATCAGCAGGGCGCGGTGCGCCGTGTGCCTGGGCGGGTCGAAGGCGATGATCTGGTCGCCCATCGGCAGCTCGTCGCGGTGCGCGGCGACGACGTCGGTCACGTCGTCACCGCTGAGCTCGACCGGGAACGTGAAGTTCGGCCCGGCCACGATGTTGCAGTTGGAGAAGCTGGCCGTGTCCCGCATCACGGCGAGCACCTCCTCGTGCCCGGCCACCATCACCACCCCGTAATACGGCTCCCGCCATACCGGCCGCCCTTCGAGCAGGAAATCGAAGTACGGGTAGGTGTCGGCCGCGACGGACTCGTCGCTGAAGTAATCGGTGGTGCTGAAGTCGGCCATGGCTGCGCTCCGTGCTCCTGACAGGGTGACGTCGTCTCCTCTATGAGGCCCTCGCCTGAGAGCCTTTACAGGCAGGCGAAGAGCTCGTACCTTCAGAGTAAAGAATTTAATTAGTAAACTACTACCACGACGGTTGCCCGCCCTCAAGGCTTGTGGCGGCACCGGCCGACGCGAGCAAGGAGGAGCAATTGGGCAGGGTGGCAGTTGTGACGGGTGGGGCGTCGGGCATCGGGCTGGCGATCGTCCGCCGTCTGGCGGCCGGAGGCGCGCGGGTGGCGCTGGTCGACCTGGACGCGGGGGCGGCCGAGCGGGCCGCGGCCGGGCTGCGGGCGGAGGGGTCGTCCGTCATCGGCCTGGGCGCCGACGTGAGCGACCGGGCGGCGGTGGAGAAGGCGCTGGAGGCGGCGCGGGGGGAGTTCGGACCGGTCGAGGTCATGGTGACCAGCGCCGGGCTGTCGCTGAACGCGCCGTTCACCGAGATCACGGTCGAGGACTGGGAGCGGGTGCTGGCGGTGAACCTGACCGGGACGTTCCACTGCCTGCAGCTGGCGGTGCCGGACATGATCGCGGGCGGATGGGGGCGGATCGTGACGATCTCGTCGTCGAGCGCGCAGTCGGGGTCGCGGACGCAGGCGCACTACTCGGCGTCCAAGGGCGGGGTGGTGGTGCTGACCAAGACGCTGGCGCTTGAGCTGGGCCAGTACGGCATCACCGTCAACACGATCCCGCCGCGGGCGGTGGTGACCCCGATGTTCATGGCCGCGCCGTTCGCGCAGGGGCCCGACGGGCGGGAGCGCGTCAGGGCGCTGGCGGAGCGGAGCCCGGTGCGCCGGCTGGGCGTGCCCGAGGACATCGCCGCCGCGACCGCCTTCCTGTGCTCCGACGACGCCGGCTACATCACCGGCCAGGTCATCGGCGTCAACGGCGGCAACTACACCTAAGCCGCCGCACGTTCCGCTGAACGGGACTGCCGGGTGACCGGTCAGTCGGCATCATGCTAGAAACAGCAGATAACCAGCCTGTAGACGCAGCGTTCACAGGCGCAATATCGCCACTGAATTGATGGCATAGCGAGTCCCCGACGCACACCCCGGCGGACCAATCCGCCTCTATTTTTATACTGACCGCCCGGTATACGTTTACTCCGGTTGTGAACGAACGGGTATTCGCAGGGTCGAGGCTCACAGGCAATGAAGTCGTGGAGGGCAACCAGAGTGACAGCTAACAACGGCAGACCGGGTGGTGGCGCGGGCATCCGCGCCAGACGCCCGTTCCCGGCGCGTGCGCGCCTTCTCGCGGTGGTCGCGGCGCTGGCCGCGGTCCTGCTGGCGGCAGGCTGCAGCGCTTCAAGTAGCAGCAGCACCCCACCGTCCGCGGCCACCTCGTCGGCGGCGGCCCCGGCGTCGGCGGCGGCCACCCAGTCGGCTTCGCCCGCCGGCTCGGCCGGCCCGGGCACCGACATCGGGCTCACCGCCACCACCATCAAGGTCGGCGTCATCGCCGACGTCAACAACCCGCTCGTCCCCGGCCTGTTCAAGGACTCGGTGAACGCGATCAAGGCGTGGGCGGCAGGCCTCAACGCCAACGGCGGGCTGGCCGGGCGCAAGGTCGTGGTCGACTTCTGCGACTCCCAGCTGAACCCCAACGCCACCACGAACTGCGTGATCAAGGCCTGCCAGAACGACTTCGCCCTGGTCGGCACCTCGGCCAACGCGCTCGAGGACCTGTCCGACATCGACGGCTGCAAGAACGCCGAGGGCAAGGCCATCGGCATCGCCAACCTCGCCGCCTTCGCCTTCCCCCCGGAGTCCTGCGACCCGGACACCTACCTCATCTCGGGCCTCGGCTCGTACTGCGCGACCGCCAAGGACAACCCGCAGACCTACACGGTGCCGGTCGGCGACACCCGCTACTTCATCGCCCATAACTCGGGCCTAAACGGCATCTGGCTGTATGACAGCGACGATCCGACGTTCAAGGTCACCGAGACGCCGCTGTTCAAGGCGGAGAGCAATCTCGGCATCAAGGAGGACGGCCAGGGCTTCTACGCCGTCAGCGGCGCCGCCCCGCAGAGCGCCCTGACCCCGTACATCCAGCAGATCAAGGCGTCGAATGCAAACTTCGTCTACGACGACGTGACCACGTCCGCCATGGTGCTGCTGCGCCGGGAGGCCCAGCTGCAGGGGGTCAGCTCGGTCAAGGTCTGGCTGTGCAACTCGGGTTGCTATGACCCGTCCTTCTACGCACAGGGCGGCGCGAGCGTCAACGGCACCTACGCGAGCCTGACCGACCTGCCTTACCTGAGCGACTACACGGCCAACCCCGCGCTGGACAAGCTGGTCACCGAGCTCGGCGGGGTCAACAACGTGAACAACAACGCGGTCCTGTCCTACGCCATGGCCCTGCTGTTCCAGGACGCGGTCGAGAAGGCGACGGCCAACGGCGGGACGCTCGACCGGCAGACGCTATTCAGCGCGCTCAACAACGACGAGACGTCGTTCGACGCGCAAGGCATCGTCGGCCCGGTTAACATCGGGGCCCGCGCCTCGTCCGCCTGCTCGGTGCTCGTGCAGCTGGTGAACGGGACATGGCAGCGGGTGGACCCGACCAAGCCCGGGACGTTCGACTGCAGCTCCTCCAACCTCGTCACCCTCAAGATGAACACCAGCTCGTAGCTGGGCAGGCAGGCAGCACGCCGGCGCACTCGACGCTCGCCGTCGAGTGCGCCGGCTGCCCGCGCCACGACCGTACGCCCCTCACCCAAGGAGTTCGCAGTGACCGACGGCGCCCTCGCCGGGCTGCGCGTGATCGACGCCGCCACCCTCGCGGCCGGTCCGCTGATCGCCACCTGGATGGGCGAGCAGGGGGCGGAAGTGATCAAGGTCGAGCAGCCCGACGGCGGCGACCCGCTGCGGCAGTGGGGAGCGCAGCGCGACGGGATCGGGCTGATGTGGAAGAGCGTCGCCCGCAACAAGAAGTGCGTCACCCTCAACCTGCGGCTCGAGGCCGGGCGCGGGTTGCTGCGTTCGCTGACCCGGCAGGCCGACGTGCTGATCATGAACCTCAGACCGTCCACGCTCCGAAAATGGGACCTGGACTACGAGAGCCTCGCCGCCGCCAACCCGAAGCTGGTGATGGTGCACGTCACCGGGTACGGCGCCGGCGGCCCGAAGTCCGACTGGCCCGGGTTCGGCACTCTGGGCGAGGCGATGAGCGGCTTCGCCCACCTCACCGGAACCCCCGACGGCCCGCCCACCCTGCCGTCGTTCATGCTCGCGGACGGCGTGGCCGCGCTGAACGCCACCTACGCGGTGATGATGGCGCTCTACCACCGCGACGCCCACCGCGGCCCAGACGGCGGCCCGGGCGGCGGCCGCGGTCAGCTGATCGACATCAACCTGATCGAACCGCTGGCCCGGCTGCTTGAGCAGTCGGTGCTGACCTACGATCAGCTCGGCACGATCCCGGTCAGGACCGGCAACCGGTGGGACATCAGCGCGCCGCGCAACACCTACCGGACCAGCGACGGCCGCTGGCTGGCGATGTCAGGCAGCGCCCCCTCGATCGCGATGCGGGCGCTGCGTGCGGTCGGCCGGCCGGAGCTGACCCTGGACCCGAAGTTCGCCGAGGCGCAGCAGCGGCTGCGGAACGCGGCCGAGATCGACGCGATCATGGCGGACTGGATCGGCCAGCGCACGCTGGACGCGGCCCTGTCCGTCTTCGAGGAGGCGGGCGTCGCGGCCGCGCCCATCTACGACGCCGAGCAGCTGCTGCACGATCCCCAGCTGCGGGCCCGCGGGGTCTACGCGCCGGTGCAAGATCCCGAGCTCGGCCCGATGCGGGTCCAGGCGCCCGTTCCCCGCTTCTCGGCCACCCCGGGCCAGGTCACCCATCTGGGCCCGCCGCTCGGGGCGGACAACGCCGAGGTCTACCGGCAGCTGCTCGGTTTCGACGACGCCCGCCTGCAGGAACTACACGACGAGGGAGTGATCTAAGGTGCCACCAACCCCGCGACCGCGCCGCTCAGAGCTGGCCACCCCGGCCAGCAACGACGACATGTTCGCGAAGGCCGCCGCCTCCGGCGCCGACCTGGTGTTCCTCGACCTCGAGGATGCCTGCGCGCCCGCCGAGCGGGAGAAGGCGCGCGGGAAGGCCGCCCTGGCGCTGCGCGATCTCGACTGGGGACGCACCACCCGCGCGATCCGGATGAACGGCATCGACACCCGCTGGGCCTACGGCGACGTCATCGAGGTCGTCAGCACCGCCCGCGAGGCGCTCGACGTGATCATCGTGCCCAAGGTCCGACGGGCGCGCGATGTCTGGTGGGTCGACACGCTGCTGACCCAGCTCGAGGAGACGCTCGGGTTGCGCAAGCGGATCGCGCTCGAGGTGCTGATCGAGGAGACCGAGGGCCTGCAGCACGTCGACGAGATCGCCGCCGCCAGCGACCGGCTCGAGGCGATCATCTTCGGGGCGGGGGACTTCTCCGCCTCCCAGGGCGCACGGGTCGACACCAACTTCGACCCGCTGATCGACTTCCCCGGCGACATCTGGCACTACGCGCGGGCGCGCATCGTGGTCGCCGCCCGCACGGCCGGCGTGGACGCGATCGACGCCCCCTTCCCCAACTACCAGGACCCCGAGGCCTACCGGGTCGCCTGCGACCGGGCCGCAGCGATGGGCTTCCTCGGCAAGTGGGCGATCCACCCGAGCCAGGTCGAGATCGCCAACACCGCGTTCTCCCCGACCGCCGACGAGATCGCGCACGCCGAGCGGCTGGTCGCCGCCTACCGGGCGGCCGAGTCGGCGGGCAAGGGGGCCAGCGGCCTCGACGGGATGCTGGTCGACGCCGCCCACCTGCGGCATGCTTCCACCATCGCCAAGCGGGCGGAGCTGCTCGGACTGTCAGGGAAGGAGCGCACGCGATGACCCGCCGGATGACCCTCGTCGGCTTCATGCAGGCCGGCAACGTGACCGTCTACTCCGGATCGTGGCGGTACCCGTCGGCCGACCTCGGGTTCCTCACCATGGACTACTACACCCGGATCGGGAAGGTGCTCGAGGAAGGCAAGTTCGACTGCGTCTTCTTCGACGACCGGCTGGCGATGCCCGGCGTCTACGGCGACTCGATCGCCGAGGCCGTCCGCTACGGAGCGCGGCCGGTCAAGCTCGACCTCACCGCCGTCCTCGGCGGCATCATCGGCGCCACGTCGCGGATCGGCGTCGGCGCCACCTACTCGACCACCTACTACCAGCCGTACCACGTGGCCCGCACCTTCGCCACGCTCGACCACCTCTCCGGCGGCCGCGCCGCGTGGAACGTGGTGACCTCGGTCAACGACTCCGAGGCGCAGAACTTCGGCCTGTCGGCCGCCATGGACCACGACCGGCGCTACGACAAGGCCGACGAGTTCCTGGAGACCGTAGCCGCGCTCTGGGACTCGTGGGACGACGGCGCGCTGATCATGGACAAGGAGGGCGGCGAGTTCGCCGACCCGGACAAGGTCCACGAGATCAACCACAAGGGTGAGTGGTTCTCGGTCCGAGGCCCGCTGACCGTGCCGCGCACCCCGCAGGGGCGGCCGGTGATCCTGCAGGCCGGCTCGTCCGGGCGCGGCCGCGAGTTCGCCGCCGCCTGGGCCGACATGGTCTTCACGGGCGATCCCGGCCTCGAGGTGGCCCGGCAGCACTACCGCGAGCAGAAGGAGCAGATCGCCGCCTCCGGCCGCAACCCCGATGACGTCAAGATCCTCCCGATGGCGTACGTGGTGGTGGGGGAGACCCAGGTGATCGCCGAGGAGAAGGAGCGGCTGTTCCTCGACGCCTACGTGCACCCGGTGGCGTCTCTCGCCCTGCTGTCGGAGCTGCTCAACTACGACTTCGCCAAGCACGACCTGGACGACGTCGTGACCGACGAGATGATGGCGGCCAGCTCCGGGATCCGCGGCCTGTCGATGGGGGTGCGCAAGCACCTCGGCCGCGACGTGACCGTCCGTGACCTGGCAGCGCACCGCGCCACCCTGCTGCAGGGCCCGCGTTTCGTCGGCACCGCCACCGCGGTGGCGGACCAGATGGAGGAGTGGTTCAACTCCGGCGGCTGCGACGGGTTCGTCCTCGCGGCCACCCACCTGCCCGGCGCGTTCGAGGAGTTCGTCCGGCTGGTGGTGCCGGTGCTGCAGCAGCGGGGCCTGTTCCGGCGGGAGTACGCGGGAACGACCCTGCGCGAGCACCTCGGCATCGCGCGCCCGGTATCACGGTAACCGCACCAACAAGTCAAGGAGGACATCATGCCGGAGGGCTTCCGCATCACCCGGATGTACCACCCCAGCTTCCACGCCCCCGACCTGGACGAGGTGGAGACCTGGTTCGCGCGGGTGTTCGGGTGCCAGAGCACGAACATCTACGAGACGTTCAAGGGCCGGGAGACCGGCAGCTACCCGACCACCTACTCGACCTTCACCCCGATGGCCGACGTGCTGATGGACACCATCGCCCCGACCCTTTACGTGCTGAACGGCGTGCAGCAGTACGCCTCGGTCGACAAGGCCCACCTGAAGACGATCGGCTGGTTCGCCGAGAACTCGGAAGGGGTGTACCGCTCGCTCCGCGCGGCCGGGGTCGCGATGGTGGACCAGTACGGCAAGCCCGCCGAGGGCGAGGACGCGCCCCGGTCGGCCGGCGGCGGGGCGATGCCGCTCTACTTCACCGTGCCCGAGTCGGCCGGGCTCCGGCACGAGGTGCTGCCCGACTTCCCGTTCGGCCTCGACCACCGCAACGCGCCCGGCTGGGCGCTGGCGGGGCCCGAGGGCCCGCTCGGCCTCGAGCGGTGCGCCTTCCACACCCTGCTCACCGATGACCCGCAGCGGGCGCTGCACACCCTGGTCGACGCGCTCGGCGGCACCGTCTTCCACACGGGCCGCGACGAGGTGATCGGCGCCGCCGCCAGCTACGTCCACCTGGCCGACACGGTGCTGCAGGTCGCGGTGCCCGACCAGGGCACCCCCGCCTACGCCGACTGGACGACGACCGCCCCCAACGACACCTACCACTCGCTCACCTTCAAGGTCGCCGACCTCGACCGGGCCGCCGAGCACCTGAGGTCGCAGGGCGTCGGCATCCGCTCCAGGACCGAGGACACCCTGGTAACCGACCCGGAGACCAGCCTCAACGTCCCGTGGGGGTTCACCACCGCCCTCGTGCCTGGCGACCCCCGTGTCTGACCTCGTCACCGAGTCCTTCGTCGACGGGGCCTCGGTGGGATCGGCCGAGACGTACCCGAATATCGACCCGTCGACCGGCGCGGTTCTCGGCGACGTGGCCCGGGCCGGGGGCGGCGAGATCGACCAGGCCGTGACGGCGGCCCGCCGCGCCAGCCGCGGGTGGCGGGCCAGCACCCCCGAGCAGCGCTCCGATCTGCTGGCCGCGCTGGCCGGCCTGATCGACCGCGAGGTCGAGACGCTCGCCCGGCTGGAGAGCGAGGACAGCGGCAAGCCGCTGTCGCAGGCGCGCAACGACACCCGGGTGTGCGCGCGCTACTTCCGCTTCTACAGCCGCGTCATCGAGTCGTATTACGGCCTGAGCATCCCGCTGCGGCCGGACCTGCACGTGTACACCCGCCGTGAGCCGCTCGGCGTCGCCGGCGGCATCGTCGCCTGGAACTACCCGATGCAGTTGTTCGGCCGGGGGGTGGCGCCGGCCATCGCCACCGGGAACGCCGTTGTGCTCAAGCCGGCCGACGAGACGCCGCGCACGGCGGTCTACCTGGCCCGGCTGGCAACCGAGGCGGGCCTCCCGCCCGGCGTGATCAACGTCGTCACCGGTCTCGGGCCGGAGGCCGGGGCCGCGCTGGCCGCCCACCCCGGCATCGACCACCTCAGCTTCGTCGGCTCGACCGAGGTCGGCCGCCTGATCGCGGGCGCGGCCGCTCAGCGGGTGGTGCCGGTGACCCTGGAGCTCGGCGGCAAGTCGGCCCACCTGGTGTTCGGCGACGCGAACGTGGAGCGGGCAGCTACCGTGATCGCGAACGCCATCCTGCAGAACGCCGGGCAGACCTGCTCGGCCGGGTCCCGGGTGCTGGCGGACGAGCGGGTGCACGACGAGCTGCTGCAGCGCATCGCCGACCGGTTCGCCACCGTGTCGATCGGCCCGGGCGTCACCGACCCCGACCTCGGCCCGCTGGTGTCGCGGAGGCAGCAGGACCGGGTCCGCGGCTACGTCGAGTCGGCCACGGAAGCCGCCATCGTCTGCGGCGGCACCGTCGCCGAGCCCGACGGCATCACCGGCGGCGCCTATTTCACCCCCACGCTGATCGACGGCGTGGACCCGAACGCGAAGATCGCCCGCGAGGAGATCTTCGGCCCGGTCCTCACCGTCACCACGTTCGCCGCCGAGGACGAGGCGATCGCGCTGGCCAACGGCACCGACTACGCCCTGATGGGCGCGGTCTGGACGACTGACCTGGCGCGGGCGCACCGGGTGGCCGCGCAGATCGACGGCGGACAGGTCTACGTGAACACCTACGGCGCCGGCGGCGGCGTGGAGCTGCCCTTCGGCGGCTTCCGCAAGTCGGGCTACGGACGGGAGAAGGGCGTCGAGGCGCTCGACGCCTACACCGCCACCAAAACAGTCGTTGTGCAGCTCTAGGGAGATCATCAATGGGGCAGGACCAGACCGAGGACGTCGACATCCTCATCGTGGGGGCCGGCGTGACCGGCATCTACCAGCTGTACCTGGCCCGCGAGGCGGGCTACTCGGCCCAGCTGATGGAGGCAGGCTCCGGCGTGGGCGGGACCTGGTACTGGAACCGCTACCCGGGGGCGCGCTACGACTCAGAGAGCTACACCTACGGGTACCTGTTCTCCGAGCAGCTCTTCGCCGAGTGGGACTGGACCGAGCACTTCGCCGGCCAGCCGGAGAACGAGCGCTACTTCAACCACGTGGTGGACAAGTTCGACCTGCGCCGCCACATCCGGTTCAACACCAGGGTCACCTCGGCCGTCTGGGACGAGTCCACGCAGACCTGGCAGGTCAAGGCCGACGGGTACGCGGTCAGGGCGCGCTACGTGGTCGCCGCGACCGGCGTGCTGTCGGTCCCGTTCTACCCCGCCATCCCGGGACGGTACAGCTTCCGCGGCGAGGCCTACCACACCGGCCTGTGGCCGAAAACTCCGGTCGATTTCAAGGGCAAGCGCGTCGCCGTCATCGGCACCGGGTCGAGCGGCGTCCAGGTCATCCCGATGGTCGCGGGCGAGGTCGCCTCGCTGACCGTGTACCAGCGCACGCCGAACTGGGCCACCCCGCTCAACAACCGGCCGATCACGCCGCAGGAGCAGGCGGAGCTCAAGGCGGGTTTCGAGGCGATCCGTGACACCTGCAACAGCTCGCCGTCCGGGTTCCTGCACGCGCACTCGGACAAGCTCACCTTCGACGATTCGCCCGAGCAGCGGCTGGCGTTCTACGAGCGGGTCTGGCGGCTCGGCGGGTTCGGGAAGATCATCTCCAACTACCGGGACATGACCCTCAACCCCGCCGCCAACGCCGAGTGGTCGCGCTTCGTCGCCGGCAAGATCCGCGCCGCGGTCAGCGACCCGGCGACGGCGGAGAAGCTAATCCCGACCGACCACGGCTACGCAGGCAAGCGCCCCCCGTACGTGACCGACTACTACGAGGCCTTCAACCGGCCCAACGTCTCGCTGGTCGACCTGAAAGAGACGCCGATCACGGCGGTCACCGAGACCGGCCTGGAAACGGCGGACGGGCTGCGTGAGTTCGACATCATCGTCTGGGCGACCGGGTTCGACTTCGGCACCGGCGCGCTCAACCGGCTCGGGGTCCGCGGCCGCGACCGGCTGCCGCTCAAGGACTACTGGGCCGACGGACCGCTCACCTACCTCGGCCTGATGTGCCATCACTTCCCGAACTTCTTCTTCCCCGGCGGACCGCACGGCGCGGCGGGCAACAACCCGAGGTACTCGGGCGACCAGTCGGACTTCATCGCCGGCCTGATCGATTTCGCCCGCGAGCACCGGCACCCGGTCATCGAGGTCCCCAAGGCGCTCGAGGACGAGTGGACCACGACCGTCAACGAGGCGGCCATCACCATGTCGCCGTTCAACGAGAAGAGCTACTTCTTCGGCACCAACATCCCCGGCAAGCCCAAGGCCTTCCTGCTCAACTCGCTCGGACGGCCCAAGCTGCTGGAAATGATGGAGGCCGCCGTCAAAGGCAACTACGCCGGGTTTTTCCCCTCCCACCTGTCCCACCCGTACGGAAAGGAAAGCAGCAGATGACCGACACCGATGCCACCGTCTGGCCGCACCACGAACTCGGCAAGGAACTGTCCAATTGGGGCCGCTGGGGCGCCGACGACCAGATCGGCACGCTCAACTTCATCACCCCCGAGAAGCTGGTCCGCGCGGCGCAGCTGGTGCGCACGGGCAAGACCGTCGACTGCGGCATCCCGTTCGACAAGAACGGCCCGTTCCCGCCCGGCGGCTGGCGGAACAACCCGCAGCACCTGTTCACCCTGCTTCCGTCGGACTCGTTCTACGCCAAGGACGGGCAGATCGCCGCCGACGACGTCATCATCATGGGCCTGCAGGCCTCCACCCAGTGGGACGGCCTGGCCCACGTCGGGTACGACGGCTTTTTCTACAACGGGGTTCCCGCGTCCGCGGTCAACAACTTCCAGGGCGCCTCTAAGAACGACATCGCCAAGGTGGCGATCAAGCTCGTCTCCCGCGGGGTGCTGCTCGACATCGCCGCATTGAAGGACGTGGAGGTACTGCCCGACTCGTACGAGATCACCGAGGCGGACGTGCTCGCGGCCCAGGAGCGGCAAGGCGTGCAGGTCGAGTCCGGTGACATCCTGTGCGTCCGCACCGGCTGGACCAAGTGGTTCAGGGAGGGCGACCGGCAGCGCTACGTGGGCAACACGCCCGGCCCCGGGCTCGAGATCTGCCGCTGGATCCACGACAGCGAGATCGCCGCACTGGCCCTCGACCAGTCCAACGGCGAGGCCTGGCCGAGCCCGATCCCCGGCGCCACCATCCCGTTCCACCAGGTGGCGATCCGTGACATTGGCCTCACCCTGGGCGAGATGTTCGACTTCGAGGCCCTGGCGGCCGACTGCGAAGCCGACGGGGTCTGGGAGTTTCTCTTCGTCAGCCCCGGACTCAAGGTCACCGGCGCGGTTGGCACGCCCCTCAGCCCGGTTGCGATCAAGTAGGGGGGCGCCGATGACCACCTACGCGGACGTCTTCGCGGGCGTCTACACCACCATCGCCGCGCACTCGCAGCACCAGGACGCGGGCGACACCGACGGGATCATGACGCTCTACACGCCGGACGCGGTCCTCGAGGTTCCCGGGATGGGCGTGTTCGAGGGCGCGGACGCGATCCGCGCCTCCTGGGACAAGTGGAAGCCGCAGGGGCTGCAGCGGCACATGCCGGTCAACGTCGTCATTACCGACTGGGACGACTCGCAGGCGCGGGCGACCACCGACGTGGTCTACATCGCCCGGGGCGACGCCGGCTGGTCGATCCAGATCGTCGCCCGCTACCGCGACGAGTTCAGGCCGGTCGACGGCGCGTGGCTGCTCAGCCGCCGGGCGGACGAGTACATCGGCTGGCAGCCGCCGAGCTGAACCCGGCTGTCGGAGCCACAACGCGCGATGGGCTGTGCCGCACGCCGGCCAGCCCTCGCGCGGCACGCCTGACTATTGAACGATCCGAGTACATGTCGCGAAACGGAGGAACTCATGCACCCGGTGGACCTCGCCGCGCTGCTGCTGAGGGCGGTGCTCGGCATCACCATGCTGGCGCACGGCTGGAATCACGCGTTCGGCGGCGGCAAGATCGCGGGCACCACCCGCTGGTTCGCCTCGATCGGCATGCGGCCCGCCTGGGTGCACGCCTACGTGGCGACCGTCACCGAAATCGGTTCGGGCGTGCTGCTCCTGCTCGGCCTGCTCACCCCGCTGGCGGCGGCCGGCGTCCTCGGCACGATGCTGGTCGCGCTGGTCACCGCCCACATCAAGAACGGGTTCTTCATCTTCCGGCCGGGCCAGGGATACGAGTACGTGCTGATGATCTGCGTGGTGGCGCTGGCGCTGGCCGGAACCGGCGCGGGCTGGCTGTCGCTCGACCACGCGCTCGGCTACCCGATCAGCGGCTGGGCGTCCTACGCGGTCTGCGCCGGGGCCGGCGGTCTCGGCGCCGCCCTGACGCTCCTCACCTCCTGGCGCCCGGCCCCGGCGGTCCCCGAGCGGACCGTCAGCGGCGAAAGCCCCGAGCCGACCACCACAGCCTGACCCGGCCGGCGACCACCGCGACGCGGCGCTAGACCGCCTTGAGCGCTGTGGCGTAGCGATCGAGGACGGCGAGGATGTCGCCCTCGACGGCCTGCAGGTCGAGCACGACCTGGTCGACTCCCAAGACCTGGTACCGCTCGAAGCTCCGGCGCAGGGTGTCGTCGTCGACGATGCCGAGCATCGGCCGGATGAGAGGGCCGGCCGCGGCCCGCCCGGCCTCGGCCCACTGCGAGCGGAGCATCGCAGCCTGGGCGGCGAACAGGTCCAGATCGTTCCCGTAGCCGATCCAGCCGTCCGCCCAGCCCACGATCTCGCCATAGCCGCTCGGCGTCAGCCTGCAGCCGAGTAGCACCGGGACCGACGGCCGCCGCGCGGGCTTCGGCCACGCCCAACTGGGGGAGAGGTGCGCGTGGTCACCGTGGAACTCGGCCTCGGTGTCCTGCCACAGCGCGCGCATCAGCGCCACGTATTCGCGGACGATCGCGCGGCGCTTGGCCGGCGCATGCCCGTGGTTCGCCAGTTCCGGCCCGTTCCACCCGTATCCCACGCCGAGCGAGAACCGGCCGCGGGAAATGAAGTCGAGGGTGGCGATGGTCTTCGCCAGCGCGATCGGGTCATGCTGGGCGACCAGCGATATGCAGGTCCCGATCTCGAGGTCGGTCTGCGCGGCGACGACGGCAAGCGCGACGTACGGGTCCAGCGTCCGACGGTAGCGCTCCGGCAGGCTGCCGCCGCCCGGGTACGGCGCCTCGGTGTCGACCGGGATGTGGGTGTGCTCCGGCAGCAGCACGGCGTCGAAGCCGCGCTCGGCGGCGGCGCGGGCGAAGTCGGCGATCGGCAGGGACCGATCGGTCGCGAAGTAGTGCAGGGCCGTGACGGGACGGGACGGTGCTGCGCTCATGATGCCTCGCGTTCTCCGGTTACCCGGTCACAGTCTGAACCGGCGCACCTTGCCCACGCTGGTCCGGGGCAGCGCCTCGATCAGGTGCCAGTCGCGCGGGCGGGCGGCCGCCGCCAGGTTGCGCTCCGACCATTCGGCCAGATCGCTGACCGCCGGCGGATGCTCCGGGTCGCGGGGGACGACGTAGGCGACGGGGACCATGTCGCGGACCGGGTCCGGTCGGCCGAGCACGGCGCATTCGAGGACCCCGGGGGCCTGGGCGCCGGTCGGCCGCGGACTCCTGCACCCCCGCCGCGTAGACGTCCGCCCGGCTCGCGGCGCAGATCCCGGCCGCCGGGCGCACCCGGTCCAGCTGCTGGGCGAACGTCATCGGAAGGTTGCTCATCGGCACCTCTGCGCGGCCGCCGCCGGGCTGGTCACTGGGCGTAGGCGGGCCCGGCCACCCGCTCAAGCCGGCGCAGCAGGGCCGGCCACTCGATGCCCGCGTCGAGCATGCTGTCCCACTGGCGGGCGGTCAGCTCGATGGTCTCCCGCGGCGGGACGACCAGCCGCCGCCCGGTGGCCTGGGCCAGCAGCTGGCTGCGGGCCGCCTTCTCCAGATAGAACATCTCCACGAAGGCCTGCGCGACGCTGGCGCCGACAGTCAGGCTGCCGTGATTGCGCAACACCATCGCCGCGCAGCCGCCGAGGTCCGCGACCAGCCGCTCCCGTTCCCCCTCGGACAACGCGATGCCCTCGTAGTCGTGGTAGCTGATCCGGCCGTGCAGCCGCATCGCGTGCTGCGTCAGCGGGAGCAGGCCATCCGGCAGCGTCGACAGGGCCATCTGCGCCTCGGTGTGCAGGTGCATCACGCAGCCGGCGTTCTCCCTGGTCGAGTGGATGGCGCCGTGGATGACGAAGCCGGCCGCGTTCGGCTCGTACCCGCCGCTGTCGCCGATGACGTTCCCGCCGGCGTCGATCTTGATCAGGCTGGACGCGGTGATCTCGTCGAACCCCAGGCCGAGCGGGTTGACCAGGAAGTGGTGATCGGGCCCGGGCACCCGCGCGGAGATGTGCGTGTAGACGAGGTCATCCCAGCCGAACAAGGCGCATAGCTGGTAGGCGGCGGCGAGGTCGCGCCGCACCGCGACCTCGGCCGGGCTGCGTTCCCCGGTCTCCGCCCGATGATGGGCGTGCAGCCGGAAGTCGGTGTAGACGGTGTCGCTCATGCGGCGCTCCTACGTTGATACGGTCGCGGCGGCCTGCTCATACCAGGCCCACCCCGCGTGAGCGTCGGCCCGCGGTGGTGCCGAAGACTATATCTGAGCGCGCTTGCCACCGCTCACCGATCTCACTATATTAGTTATACAAATTGACTTTTCATCGCCTCCGGGAGCCCGACCGCCCATGTCATCAGCCGCCGGCCCAGCCGCCGCGTCGGAAGGCGTGCGCCGCGACCCGGTGGGGCAGGACCGATGATCAGGGCGGGCAGCCGGGAAGCGGGCCCGGATCAGGCCGACGTTCTCGCGGGCAAGGTGGCCGTGATCACCGGTGGCGGCCGGGGCTTCGCCGCCGTGGTCAACATCTCGTCATCCGCCGCCTACGCCAATCGGGCGGCCTACGGGGTCTCCAAGCTCGCCGTGCGGGGCGTGACGGCCCAGTTGGCGCGGGAGTTCGCGGCTGACGGCATCCGGGTGAACGCCATCGCCCCCGGCCTGATCTTCACCGACACCATCCGGGCGGAGCTGGGCCGGGACGAGGTAACGCGGGTGATGGGACAGCAGATCCTGCCGCGCGAAGGCGAGGAACGCGACATCGTCGACGCGCTGCTGTTCCTCGTCTCTCCCGCGGCGTCGTTCGTCACCGGGGAGACGCTGCGCGTCAGCGGCGGCTTCGCCCTCTCGGTCTGATCAGCTCGGCCCGGAGCCGCCGACA
>Ga0335075_10007156_pt1 | contig 17181 bp, 7 predicted proteins | sample Lox_Sample_24_FD_206723 | JGI IMG/M metagenome (GOLD analysis project Ga0335075, IMG submission 206723) | Soil microbial communities from Loxahatchee National Wildlife Refuge, Florida, United States - Lox_Sample_2.4 | ecosystem: Environmental > Terrestrial > Soil > Wetlands | place: USA: Florida...
CCGAGCGGTGGCTCGATCACGACGAGCGCGAGGCGCCTGACCAGAAGTCGTTTTTGAACTTCGGTGCCGGCCCGCGCTTCTGCCCTGGTCGCAACCTCGCATTCCTGGAGGCGAAGAGCGCGTTGGCGATGATCGCCCGCGACTTCGAGATCGAGCTCGACGACTCCCACGGTCCTGTGAAGGAGTCCTTCAGCATTACGATGATCCCGAAGGGCCTGCGCGTGCGTCTTCGGGAGCGCGCACCGGGCAGTCCTGCTGCGCCGGCCGGCATGGGCGTCCCGCTGAACATCAGCCAACGCCAACTCGGCCAGGCAAACCTCGGAACGACATCGGTCTACCGCTATGAAACGGCGAACAAGCTCTCGTCGTAGGACGGCAGCGGCTTGATCAGGGGCTCGAGCAGCTCCCCGGCCTGCTCGGTGGTGAGCACGTCAGCCGGCTTCAGCTTGATGAACCGCCGCTCGGAGTCGTCGTACTCCCAGACATCCTCGCCGACCAGACGGCAGTGCGCGTCGTATGGCCACACCATCACGATGCGGGTGCTGGCGAGGTACATCGCGCCCGCGTCGGCGTCGACCCCCATTGCCACGAGCACCGCTCCCAGCGTCTGCTGGTAGCTCACCCCTCTGGAGACGATCATGGTGTCCCCGACAGCGAGCTCCTCGGCCTCGCTGTAGAAGACGCACTGGCTGGTCTCGGTCCACTCGCGGTAGACGGCTTCGACCTGTTCGCGACCCTCCAGCTTGAGTTTTTGTCCGAAGAGCTCGAAGCGATAGACGGGGCGCTCGACCGTCATCTCGGGCTCGAAGATCTCCTTGTAGCGCCCGGCCATCTCGAGGTACCGGTGGCGGTTGTATGCCTCCAGCATGAAGCGATGCCGGGGGTTCTCGGTCACCTCGAGCAGCTGCTCGACGGCAACGTTTGTCTGTGTGGTGTCGAACTCGTGCATCCCGATCCTCCTCTTCGCTTCGCCGGCGCCGTCGCCAACCACAGCGCGCAGCAGATCCACGAACGCACATCCGCTGTGACGCAGGTGATCGGCCAGCTTACGCTTCGCCGCGTCCGTGTGTCACCAGCGCGATTGACGCAGGCCCAGAGGCGAACCGGCTGGAGCCAGGAACCGAACGCTCTGACGTCATTGCACCGGCATCCTGAAAGTCGGATGATTGGCGGGTGAGCTCGACCGCCACAGAGACGGTGTCGGTCCTGATGACCGATCTGGTGGGTTCGACTGCGATCGCCGATCGGGTCGGTCCGGAGGCTGCGGAGAAGTTGCGGACAGAGCACTTCGGGCTGCTGCGCGGTGCGCTTGAGGGTACCGGTGGCCGGGAGGTGAAGAATCTCGGGGATGGGCTGATGGTGGTGTTCTCCAGCGCCTCGCAGGCATTGTCGTGCGCGGCGGCGATGCAGCAGGCCGTCGAGGCGCGCAACCGACGCTCAGAGGAGCAGCTCGGGGTGCGGGTCGGTGTGAGCCTCGGTGAGGCCGCGGCGCAGGACGGGGACTATTTCGGTGAGCCGGTCGTGGAAGCGGCGCGCCTGTGCGCTTACGCGACCGGCGGGCAGATCGTGGTCAACGATCTCGTGCATCGGCTCGCGGGCGCGCGTGATGGTCACAGCTTCAGCTCTCTCGGCGCGCTTGAGCTGAAGGGCATCTCCGAGCCGGTGGCGGCGTTCGAGCTCAAGTGGGAGCCGGCCACCCCGACAGGCATCGCGCTGCCGGAGCGGTTGCGTGAGCTACCGGCCACGGGCTACGTGGGTCGGGTGGCGGAGCGCGAGCGGCTCACAGCGCTGTGGGATCGGGCGTGTGAGGGATCGCTGCGGCTGGCGCTGATCGGCGGTGAGGCGGGTGTGGGCAAGACACGGCTGGCCACGCACCGGGCGCTGGACGCGCGTGGGGAAGGCGCGAGCGTGCTATACGGGCGCTGCGACGAGGATCTCGGCGTGCCCTACCAGCCGTGGACGCAGGCGCTCGGACACCTCGTCAGGGAGGCGCCGCAGACAATCCTCGATCGGCATGTCGAGCGTTTCGGCGGCGATCTGGCGCGCCTGGTGCCCGGCCTGCGAGATCGCCTGTCTGAGCTTCCCGCTGCGCGTGAGAGCGATCCGGAGACCGAGCGCTACCTGCTGTACGCGGCGGTCGCGGGTCTGCTGGAGGGAGCGAGCGAGCAGGAGCCGCTGCTGTTGATCCTCGACGATCTGCACTGGGCCGACGCGCCGACGCTGTCGCTACTGCGCCACATCGTCACGACGGGCTCTTCGATGCGATTGATGGTCGTGGGTACCTACCGTGACTCCGATCTCTCCCGTGAGCATCCCCTGACGGCGCTGCTGGCCGATTTGCACCGCGAGCGGGGCGTGCAGCGCTTGAAGCTCACCGGGCTGGAGGCGGATGACGTGGTGGGTTTGATGGAGGCTGTCGCCGGGCACGAGCTGGACGAGAACGGGCGCGCGCTGGCGCAGGCGATCGCCCGTGAGACGGCGGGCAACCCGTTCTTCGCCGGCGAGCTGCTGCGCCATCTGACGGAGTCCGGCGCGATTGTGCAAGAGGACGGGGGGCGCTGGCGCCTGGTGGGGGAGGTGGCGCATCTGGGCCTGCCGCAGAGCGTGCGCGAGGTGGTTGGGCGGCGCGTGGAGCGCCTGGGCTCCGACGCGCGCGCGGCGCTCAGCGCGGCTGCCGTCATCGGCCGCGACTTCGACTTCGACCTGCTCGTCGCGGTCATGGACCTTCAGGAGGCGAGCCTGCTGGACCTGCTCGAGCAGGCGGTCGCGGCCTCGCTCTTGCAGGAGAGCGCAGAGCGCGCCGGGCGCTTCACATTCACCCACGCGCTGGTCGAGCACACGCTGTATGAGGATCTCGGGCGCACCCGCCGCGCGCGGCTGCACCAGCGCGTGGCCGAAGTCCTCGAGGAGCAGTGCGGGGACTATCCCGGCGAGCGCTTGGGCGAGCTGGCCGCTCACTGGGCCGCGGCGACCGTCAGCGCCAACCCCGGTAAGGCGCTGCACTATGCCCGCCAGGCCGGGGATCGCGCGCTCGCGGCGCTCGCCCCGGATGAGGCGGCGCGCTGGTACCGCCAGGCGCTGGAGCTCCACGACCAGGCGCCGGGCGGCGATCGCTCCGAGCGCTGCGAGCTGCTGATCGGCCTGGGGGAGGCCCAGCGCCAGACCGGGAACCCATCCTCGCGCCGAACGCTCCTGGACGCGGCCGGGCTCGCCTGGGAGCTGGACGACGTTGACCGGCTCGCCCGCGCCGTGCTGGCCAACACGCGGGGATTCGCCAGCCACTTCGGCACGGTGGACGCAGAGCGGGTTCAGACGCTGGAGCTCGCCGCGCGGGCCCTCCCCGATGACGACCCACGGCGGGCGCAGGTCCTTGCGCTGCTGGCCTCGGAGCTGCACTTCGGCGGGGATCCCGCGCGCTGCCGGGAGCTGGCCGCCGAGGCGATCGAGATGGCCCGGGCCGCCGGCGACGAAGCTGCGCTGGCCTATACCCTGTCTCATGCCATCTGGGCGATCACCGCGTCGGACACGCTCGCACAGCGCCAGCGGCTGATCGCGGAGCTGTCAGACCTCACCCGGCGCCTGGACGACCCACGGCTCAGCGACCTGGGGCACGGCACGCACCTCACCGCCAGCATGGAGGCAGGGGATCGAGCGCAGATCGAATCCGCGCTGGCCGCAAGGCGCACCAAGCTCGCGGCTTTTCCCGTGCCCAGCTTGGTCTGGGCCTGGCGGGTGTCCGAAGCGACCTGGAGCTTCGTGCAGGGCGAGCTCGAGGCATCTGAGCGGTTGGCGATCGAGGCGGCCGAGATCGGCACGGGGGCCGGCGAGCCCGACGCGCAGAGAACCTTCGGCATACAGCTGTTCGCCATACGCCACCTGCAGGGCCGTCTCGAGGAGGTTGTCGAGCAGGCTGTGTCGCTCACCCGGCGAGCGGACAGCCTCGAGGCGCACCGTCCGGGCGCGGCGCTCGCGCTGCTACAGAGCGGCCGCGATGATGAGGCGCGGGAGCTGGCGCTCGCCGAGGATCTGCGCGGCATCCCGTGGGAGCAGGGATGGTCCGCGGGAATGATCCTGTGGGCGATGGTGTGCTCTGGCCTGCGCATGACCGATCGGGCGGACGATCTGTATGAGCTGCTCACCCCCTTCTCCGGCCAGCTCGCCGGCAACGCCGGCGCCGTGTTCGGCACGTTCGCCTGGGCGCTCGGCACGCTCGCCACGACCATGGAGCGCTACGAGCAGGCCGAGGAGCACTTCGCCGCCGCCGCCGAGATCGAGGAGCGCCTCGGCGCTCCCCTGTTCCTCGCCCGCACCCGCGCCGGCTGGGCTCGCGCGCTGATCGCCCGCGGCCACCCCGAGGACCGCGACCTCGCGCGGTCGATGCTCGCGCAGGCGCACGAGACCGCCGAGCGCCTGGGCGCGGGAGGCATCACGCGGGAAGTCGCAGAGTGTCGCGCCGCCCTGGCGGCGATCGGCGGGTAACTGTTGAAGGTCAAGCTGAGGGATGGCCGATGACTGTCGAGGTTTTCAGGGCGCAGACCGAGCGGGACCGCGAGGAGCTGTTCCGGTTTCGCTACGGCGTGTACGTGCGGGAGATGGGCCGCTTCCGCCAGACCGCGGATCATCAGGGCCGGCGGTTGGTGGAGCCCGAGGACGACCACAGCATTCTGTATGGCGCTCGCGATGAGGACGGACGGGTGGTGGGAACCTCGCGCCTGACCCTGGGGGCCGATGGGTTCTCGCCTCGTCAGATCGAGCAGTACAGCCTCGGCCCGTTCCTGTCTGAGGTTCCACCCCGGCTGATGGCCGTCGGGGAGCGGCTGATGGTGGCGCCGCATCTGCGGGGCGGGGCGGTCGCCTCGCGGATGCGCGAGCTCGCGCGCGAGGACGTCGAAGCCGGTGGCGCGCGACTCGTCTTCGGTGTCTGCGAGCCGCATCTGCTGTCGATGAACCTCTCGGCGGGAGCCCGAACCTACGCCGAGCGCAACATCAACAGCGAGGAGGCGGGTTATTTCATCCCGCTGATGTTCCTCGACGGTGACATGGATGGCCTGGCGGCGGCGATCGGCAGCGTGGACGGGGATGGCCGTCCCTGCCTGCCGCCTTCGATCGAGGCTGCCCTGGCCCGCGGCGAGGGCGTCCGCTCCGCTTCTGTCATGGCCCCCGGGGAGTACTGGGCTCACGTGCAGGGTGCCCTCGAACGCCTCGACCAGGAGGAGATCCATGCGTTTGCCGGCCTTGACCCGGCGGAGACCAAGGAGTGCATCTCTCGCAGCAACATCATCGAATGCGCCCCCGGGGATCGAGTGCTCAAAGAGGGCGGCTCTTCCCAGAACCTGTTTCTCCTCCTCGACGGCACCCTCGAGGTTCGCCACCAGGGCAGGCTCGTGAACGTCCTTGAGCCGGGAGACGTGTTCGGGGAGATGGCGTTCCTGCTGCAGTTACCCCGCCAATCCGACGTCTACGCCGCCACGCCCGGCGTGAGGATCCTGTCGCTCTCCGACGGGACGTTGCGCAAGCTGATGGCCGAGGAGCCGGCGCTGGCCGCCAAGCTGCTGTTCAACATCGCACGGATGCTGTGTGGGCGGCTGATCAAGGCCAACGCCGGCGCCGAGATGTGAGCGCCCAAGCATCCTCCGTGGCGTTGCGCGAAGCGCTATCCGCTGATCGCTGGGAGGGCGGTGCGCGGAACTGAGCGCGGCGTGGCATCGTCGCGTACTATTGGCCGCACGGTGACCTGACGATGGTGTGCTCTGCTTGCGGCCACGAGAACCGATCCGATGCATCGTTCTGTGGCGTTTGCGGCAGAGCGCTGGTGCTCGAGCGCGACTGTCCCATCTGCGCTCGGGCGAACCCCCTCGGCCAGCGCTTCTGCGACGGCTGCGGAGCGCCGCTCGACGCCTCGCCGGAGCGCCGCGCGCCCACCGAGCAGCCTTCGCCCGCGCACCCCCGGTCGCTCTCTGGCGGGCGCTACCGGATCGAGCGCTTCCTGGGCGAGGGCGGGCGCAAGCGCGTTTACCTGGCGCATGACGAGCGCTTGGCGCGCGATGTCGCGATCGGTCTCATCAAGGTCGATGGGCTCGACGAGATTGGGCTCACGCGCGTCCGCCGCGAGGCCGAGGCCATGGGCCGATTGGGCGACCATCCGCATGTGGTCACGGTGCATGACGTGGGGGACGAGGACGGTCGTCCGTTCATCGTGAGCCAGTACATGGCCGGAGGCGACGTGGCGAGCCTGCTGGCGGCTGCGCCGGACGGCCGACTTTCGATAGACGAGGCGGCGCGGATCGCAGAGCATGTCTGCCTGGCGCTCGAGCACGCGCATGCGCGCGAGATCGTCCATCGCGACATCAAGGCGGGCAACGTCTGGCTCACCGAGGACGGCACCGCCAAGCCGGGTGACTTCGGGCTGGCGATGGCGACCGACCGCTCGCGGGTCACCACGGACGGGATGATGCTCGGGACGGTCGCCTACATGCCACCCGAGCAGGCGCTCGGGCGTTCCACGGATGCGCGCTCGGACCTCTACTCCCTCGGCGCGCTGCTGTACGAGATGGTCGCCGGCCGTCCGCCGTTCGCCGGCGAGGATGCGGTCGCGGTCATCTCGCAGCACATCAACACCGTGCCGGTCACGCCGTCATGGCACAACCGCGAGGTGCCGCGACCGCTCGACGATCTGATCCTCGCCCTGCTCGAGAAGGCGCCGGACGACCGGCCGCGGGACGCGAGCGTCGTGCTCGAGCGTCTACGCGATGCGGCCGCTGCACCGGTTGGCCCTGCGAGCGGCCTGCCCACCGAGGCCCCGCGCGTGGCGGGCCGCACGGCGACCCCTTTCGTCGGCCGCGAGCACGAGCTGGCCGCGCTGCGAGCCGCCGTGGACGACGCGGTCGCCCGGAGGGGATCGCTGCGAATGGTGGTCGGGGAGCCCGGCATCGGGAAGACGCGGCTGGCCGGACAGGTCGGGGTGTACGCGCGGATGCGCGGCGTGCAGCCGCTCACCGGGCGCTGCTACGAGGGAGACGGCGGTATTCCATACATGCCCTGGGTCGAGGCGCTGCGCGCATACGTACATGAGCGCCCGGCCGAGGGGCTGCGAGCGGAGCTCGGGAGCTGCGCCTCGGACGTGGCCAAGCTCGTCCCCGAGGTCCGAGAGCTGGTGCCGGACGCGCCGCCGGCGGTGGCAGTCGAGCCGGACCAGGAGCGCTTCCGGCTGTTCGACTCGGTGAGCTCCTTTCTGTTGCGTGCCTCGGACTCCGGTCCCCTGCTGATCGTACTCGAGGATCTGCACTGGGCGGACAAGCCATCGCTCTTGCTGCTCCAGCACCTCGCGCGCCGCGTCCACTCCAGCTGCGTCCTGCTGGTCGGCACCTACCGAGACGTCGACCTCGACCGCCGTCACCCGCTGTCTGAGATGCTGTCCTCGCTGCGGACAGAGCGGCTGTACGAGCGCGTTCTGCTGCGGGGGTTCGGCAAGCCGGAGGTCGTGGCGATGCTGGAGGGCACGGCGCAGCACCGGATGGATTCGCGCGGGGTCGAGCTCGCCGAGGTGCTGCAGCGCGAGACCGAGGGCAACCCGTTCTTCATCGAGGAGACGGTCCGCCACCTGATCGAGACGCGCGCGATCTACCCGCGGGACGGCCGCTGGGTGTCAGACGTGGAGAGCATGGAGGACCTCGGCATCCCGGAGGGGATCCGGGAGGTGATCGGCCGTCGCCTCTCGCGGCTGTCTGAGTCCTGCAATCGCGCCCTTGGAGAGGCGGCCGTGCTCGGGCGCGAGTTCGAGTTCGGGGCCCTATCGACGATGTCAGAGCTCGACGAGGAGGGAGTGCTGAAAGCGCTGGAGGAGGCGCTGCAGGCGCAGCTCGTGGTGGAGGTGCCGGACCGCTCGCCGCCTACCTACGCCTTCACGCACGCGCTCGTGCGCGAGACTCTCTATGGGGAGCTGAGCCTGCCGCGCAAGCAGCGGCTCCACGCCCGCGCCGGAGAGGCGCTCGAGCGCGCACACACGGCGGACCTCGACCGCTACGTCTCCGAGCTGTCGCTTCACCACCGGCTCGCCGGCGCCGCCGGGAGTCCCGAGAAGGCGCTCGAGTACTCGCTGCGCGCCGGCGCCGCCGCGCAAGGGGTCTTTGCCTGGGAGGAGGCCCTCAGTCACTACGAGGCGGCACTCGAGCTGATGGAGGAGCGCGCCGCGCCCGCCGACCAGCGAGCCAGGCTGCTCGTGGGTCTCGGTGACCTGCTGTACGTGCTGGGAACGGGGGGAGCCGATTCGACGAAGGGGATCGAGTATCTCGAGCACGCGCTCACGCTGTACGGAGAGCTCGGCGAAGAGGAGCGCGCCGCTCAGGTGCACTCGCGCATCGGCCGTTATCTGACGAGCTTTCAGGAGTGCATGGACGTGGGCAGGGCCCTCGACCATTACCGCGCGGCCGAGGCGGTCCTCTCCAAGTGCGAGGAGCGGGCCCCGCTCTGCTACGTCTACATCGGGCTCGCCTCCGCGGCCCTGTGGGGGATGCGCACCGAGGAGGGGCTGGCCGCCTCCGAGCAGGCGGTCGCAATCGCCGAGCGGCTCGGGTCCGAGGCGCTCTGGGCACACGCCGCCACCCAGCGCGCGTACCACCTCTGGGCGAGCGGGCGGATTACAGACGGCATCGAGCTGGGAGAGCGGGCCTGGTTGACGGCCGACCGCCTCAACCACGCAGTGGCCGCGTTTGTCGCTGCGTGGACGCGGGCGGCGTATGCCATATGTCGAGCCGACCCGGCGCAGCTGCGCGAGTGGCTGGGCGCCGAGCTGGCGAGGCCCCGACTCGACCAGGCGCCGCAGCAGCGCATGCGCTTGCTGGACTTGGTGGCTCAAAGCTGGATCCTCAACGGGGAGCTCGCGAAGGCCGGCGAGATCCTGGCCGGGTTCGGCCCGCTCGAAGGCCGCGAGGCGACCGCCGGCGAAGCGCTTTACGCGGAGCGGGCGGGCGATCTGCAGGAGGCGGCGGAGAGGTGGGCGTTGGGGGTCCAGAGCGGGGAGCGCAGCGGCGACCGCTGGAAGGAGCAGATCTCCTACTACCACCTCGGGATCGTCGCGAGGCTGCGCGGTGAGCTCGATGAGGCCGAGCGACGGCTGCGCGCCTCGGTTGCGACGGTCGAGGCGGCCGGTGCGATCCCATACGAGCTGTGGTCGCGGGCGGAGTACGCTGCCGTGCTGGTCGATCTCGGGCGTGTCGAGGATGCTGGCCGGGAGGCCGAACGCATGCGCCAGCTCTACGAGAACGGCGAGGACTGGGGCGGGACGGGCAGCCTGGTCGCCTTCGCCGGCGGGATCGTTGCCGGCGCCCGCGGCGAGCTCGAGGAAGCGGTCGCGCAGTGGGAGCGCGCGCTCGACATCACCCGTGAGTGGACGCAGCCGTGGTTGGAGGCCGAAATCCTCTACCGCTGGGGCCAGGCGCTGTCGCTGACTGGGGACGCCGCCGCTGCCCTCCCGCACTTCGACTCCGGGCTCGAGGTCTACCGCCGCATCGGCGCGAGCACGCCGTGGCTGCAGCAGCTGCTGAGTGCCAAGCTGCGCGCGCAGGGAATCGACCCGGCCAACATCGACACCTCCATCGACCACGTGGCGTCGGCCGTGGAGGAAGAGCGACCGGACCTGCGCGCGCACGCCGCGTCCGACGGCACCGTGACGCTGATGTTCTCCGATATCGAGGGCTCCACGGCGATCAACGAGCGCCTCGGCGACGCGCGGTGGGTCGAGCTGCTGCGCGAGCACAACTCGATCGTGCGGGGCCAGGCCGCCGCGCACGGCGGCTTCGAGGTCAAGTCGCAAGGCGACGGCTTCATGATCGCCTATGACAGCGCGCGCCGCGCGCTCGCCTGCGCGGCCGCGATCCAGCGCGCCTTCGCCTCGCGCAACGAGGCACGCTCCGACCAGCCACTGCGTGTGCGGATCGGCCTCCACACGGGCGAGGTGATCCGCGAGGGCGACGACTTCTTTGGGCGCCACGTCGCACTCGCGGCGCGCGTGGCGGCGCAGGCGCGCGGCGGCGAGGTGCTCGCGTCCTCGCTCCTGAGAGAGCTCACCGAGGGTGCGCCCGACCTCCGCTTCGACAACGGCCGCGAGGCGGAGCTCAAGGGGCTGGACGGAACGCACCGCGTGTTCTCGCTCCAGTGGGAGCCCCAGCCAGCCGCTGCCTGAAATCGTCCCGGCCCGGCGCCGAGGCCGGCATTCTCGCTGCCGCATAGCTCGACGCGGATATCGGGACGCTGTGCGGGGCGTGTGGATGACGGACCTGCGCAATGACTGGCAGTATGGGGTTGACCGGCCGAGTTCAAGGAGGCAAAGTGCGCGTTGACGTCAACGGTGTGGGCATCGAGTATGAGGTGACAGGCGACGGCCGCCCGGTGGTGCTGCTGCACGGGTTTCCGGACTCGGGGCGGCTGTGGCGCCATCAGGTGCCGGTGTTGGCAGAGGCGGGATTCAAGGTCATCGTCCCCGATCTGCGTGGCTACGGCCGATCGGACAAGCCGGCGGAGGTGGAGGCATACAGGATGGACCTGCTCGTCGGTGACGTGCTGGCTGTGATCGGCGCGGCGGGGGCCGATCGGGCCCATGTGGTGGGCCACGACTGGGGGGCCGGCGTAGCGTGGGCCACCGCGTTGATGGCCGCGGATCGCGTTGACCATCTCGTCGCGATGTCGGTCGGGCATCCCGCGACGTTCTTCGCCGATGGCTTTGAGCAGTATGAAAAGTCGTGGTACATGCTCCTGTTCCAGTTCGCCGGCATCGCCGAGCAGTGGCTGTCGGGCGATGACTGGGCCAACCTCCGTGCTTGGGGCCGTCACCCTGACACCGACGCGACAATCGCCGAATTGGAGGCGAACGGGTCACTTACGCCAGGCCTGAACTACTACCGAGCGAACATTCCCCCCGCGCGCCTGCTTCCCTCGAACCTCGTGCCGCCGCCGATACAGGCGCCGACGATGGGCGTGTGGAGCTCGGGCGACTTCGCGCTCACCGAGGGCCAGATGACCAGGTCGGCCAGCAACGTCGCCGGCCCGTGGCGCTACGAGCGCCTCGACGGTCCCGGGCACTGGATGCAGCTGGAGGCGCCGGATGCGGTGAACCGGCTGCTGGTAGATTTCCTGCCCGCATGAGCCTCTCTCGTCCCGAGCCGTGCTGTGCCACCGGCGGGTGCGGTGACCGCGCGATAGGGAGCTGAGCGGCGGATGACCAGGGTCGTGGTGTTGGGCGGTGGGGTGTGCGGGCTTGCGTCTGGGCTGATGCTGGCGCGCGATGGACACGAGGTCACGGTGCTCGAGCGCGACGCGGATCCCGTACCCGAGTCTGTCGATGAGGCGTGGGAGGGGTGGTCACGCGATGGCGTGAGCCAGTTCCGCATGGCCCACTTCCTGCAGCCCGCGGGTCGCATGGTGCTTGAACGGGAGCTCCCCGATGTCTTTGACGCGTTCGTCGCGGCGGGCGCCATGCGCATGGATCTGCTCGGGCTGATGCCCCCCAACCTGGTCGATGGCGCGGCGCGGGACGGCGATGAGCGGTTCGTGACGTACACAGCTCGTCGCCCGGTCTTTGAGCAGGTCCTGGGAAAGGCCGCGGAGAATGAGCCAAGCCTGAAAATACGCCGTGGCGTGGTGGTGAAGGAGCCGACTATGCAGGTCGACAACGGGACACCGCACGTGACCGGTGTCCGCCTGGACTCAGGCGAGACGCTGCCCGCCGATCTCGTGGTGGACGCGATGGGCCGGAGCTCGCAACTGCCGCGTTGGTGCAGCGACGCGAACATCGGGCCCCTGCACGAGGAGTCCGAGGACTCCGGGTTCATCTACTACGGCCGGTACTTCCGCTCGCAGGACGGTACGACGCCGCAGCCCTTCGGGCCTTTACTGGCACCGATCGGGACCTTCTCGATCCTGACCCTACCTTCGGACAACGGCACGTGGTCGGTGACCACCTATGTCTCCAGCGGAGACCAACAGCTGAAGCGGATGCGCGATCTCGACGCGTGGACCGCCGTGGTGGAGGCGTGCCCGGCCCATGCGCACTGGCTGCAGGGGGAGCCGATCAGTGAGGTGATGGCGATGGGCGGGGTGATCGACCGCTACCGCCGTCCGCTGCGCGACGGGCGACCCCTGCTCACCGGCATCGTACTGCTCGGCGATGCCTGCGCGTGCACGAACCCCTCGCTCGGTCGCGGAATGTCGCTGGGGCTGATGCACACCAAGTGTCTGCGCGAGGTCGTCAGCTCGCATCTGGAGGATCCACTCGAGTTCGCGCAGGCGTGGGATGACGCTACCGAGGCGAAGCTGACTCCCTGGTATCGGGAGACGGTCGCGGAGGATCGCACTCGGCTGAGCGAAATCGAGGCGCTGCGCGGCGGATTGGAGCCACCACTGCCGAGTGATCCATCGCAGGCCCTGCGGGGACCGCTGCTCACGGCGATGCTGCACGATCCCGACCTGTTCAGGGCGTTCCTGGAGTCCCGCTCCTGCCTGACGCCGCTGAGTGAGACCTTCGCCCGGGACGGCGTGCCCGAGCGCATCCGCGAGCTGGCGAGCCAGCACGAGCGCCTGCAGATGCCGGGCCCGAGCCGCGAGGAGCTGCTGGCGCTCCTGAGTTGACCCCACGGCCCAAGGCTGGCGCTGCCGTAGGTCTCGCGCCTCGGCAGCGAGCTGGCCGAGCCGTTGCCGCGATGGGTGCCCAACGTCCGCGTCGAGCGCCTGCCAGAGGCCACCCACTGGGTCCAGCACGACGCTCCCGAGCGCGTCAACGAGCTGCTCATAGAGTTCTTCGGCGCCTCGGATTCCTAGCCGTCGGGCAGCCGCCGGCGGTGTCGATGCTCACTCTCCGCCGAACATCGCTTCCAGTCGTACGGCGAGCAGCGCGTCGCCCTCCACGCTGCAGCGCCCGGCGACTATGACGCTGATCGCGTCCTGGACGCCGGCGATCACTCGCACCCATTCCGCCAGGCCGAAGTGGATTGTCACCGCGGCGTCCAGTGGCGCGGGCTCGAGCAGCCGTGCGCGTCCGGCGGAGGAGTCGACTTCGATCGCCCAGCGCCACGGAGCGTCGGGCGGCGCCTGGATCGCGAACGGCTCGAGCTCGTAGGCGATCACGCCGCGGAAGCCACCGGCGTGTGCGGGCTGAAAACCGCGTGCCATCGCGCGCAGCAGTCCACGCTGGCGACGGGGCTCTGCGAACCGGCGCTCCAGCGCCTCGTCATCCAGGCCGCGGACCATCGCAGCCAGCGCACGGCGCCCGGTGCGTGCCGTCAAGGCGCGGATCGGCCGGGTGTGCTCGATCGCGGGCGCGGAAACCGGCGACTCGAGGCGGCCGTCGAGCTCGGCGCGAGCCAGGGCGGCCTGATCGGCGACCCAGCGCATGTGATGGCGCTCGGCGATCGCTTCGCCCTGCTCGAGCGCCTCCCGCGCCCGCGCGGGGTCGCCAGGGTACGCGCGGCGGTGAAGCGCGATCGCGAGATCGACTCGGGCCGCACTGATCAACCACGCTGAACCCATCGCGTCGGCCCTGGCCACCGCCGAGCGCAGCTCGCCGACGGCCGCTGCGGGGTCGCCCGCGAGGAGCTCCAAGCGGCCGACATGCCACTCGGGCAGGTGGCCGAGGCATACGGTTGGCATGACGCTGATCACGTAGGGCCGCAGCGGCTCAAACCACGGGCGCAGCCGCGCGCCGGCCTCGCGGTCGCCGATCAGCGTCGCGGCGTGCGCCAGGTAGCAGATGGCGGCTGCGACATGCCCGTCGGGTCGGCGCAGCGCATCGAGGTCTTCGGCGAGCAGGCTCTCGAGCCTGCGGTGGGCGGTGTCGACGTCGCCATCGCGCGCCGCGGCGAGGGTCGCCACCGCCGACATCAGTCCCCAGGGCGCCATCGCGTCGATCGCGTCAAACACCGCCCGGTTGGTCGCGACGTCGCGATCGTAGATCCAGCCGGCCGCGACACGCAGGAGCAGTTCTGAGCCCATTTGCAGGTCCGGCCGCAGGCGTCTCAGTGTGCTGCCGGCGCGACGAACCAGCACTTCGGCGCCGTCGCGATCGCCGCGGTCCATGAGTCGCTGGCCGCGGATGTAGTCGATCTCCCACGTAAACCGGGGGCTGCCCAGGCGCTCGGCGATCTCCGCGGCTCGTGCGACCGCCCGTTCGCAATCCTCCACCCGGCCCAACGCGTAGGAGGCAAACGCCGACCAGAGGACGATCCGAAACAGCAGGTCTTCACGGCCGCACCCTTCGGCCAGCTCGACCAGCTCGAGGAACTCCTCGCCGACCAGGGCAAGCACCCGCAGCGGATCCGGGCTGCGGGCGGCGACCGCGAGCGCCTGCGTGGCGCGGGCCAGGACGTGGGATTCTGCGTCGTCGAGCCGGCGGTCGAGCTCGGCTGCGCGGGCGGCCAGGGCGGCGAGGCCGGCGTCATCCTCGCTGTACATCAGAGCGAAACACAGCCGGAAGCCCATCCGCAACGCCAGCCGGGGGTCGTCGTCACCCAGCCGATCGAGACCCTCGCGCAGCAGCTCCACGGCCTCCTCGTCATAGCTGTTGGTTTCCAAGCCAAAGGAAATGTCGCCGCCGGCGAAACCCAGAGCGGCACGAGCCAGCCCACCCGCGTCCCCCACGCTGCGCGCGGCCTCACCGGCGCTTGCAAACGCCTCCCGCGCGCGGAACAGATCCGCCGCGAGCAGCTCGTGCTCACCGAGCTCCAGCAGCAGCGGCCCGCGCGCAACCAGATCGTCATTCGAAAGCAGAGCCAGCGCGCTGCGCACATGCGCGGCGGCCTGCTCGTGATCGTGCCCTTCGGCGGCGGCAACGGCGGCCTGCCGATACGCGGCGATCGCGCGCTCGGGGCCCGCGACACCCACCGCCAGACCGTAATGACGCGCCAGCTCCGCGGGCTCGACGTCGGGATCCTCCTCCAGCGCACGCGCGATCCCAAGGTGCAGCCGCGCCTGCGCGGCACCACCAGCGCCCGCCGTGAGCGCTTCACGGATCAACGCATGCGGGAACGCGATCGTTGGGCGCACGGCGAGGACCTCGTCGACCAGCCGCTCGGACAGCGCCTCTCCTACCGCCCGCTCGGCTTCGGGCTCACTGATGCCCGCGGCCCGCGCGGCCAGCGCCACGGGCGCTGAGGGACCGATCGCCGCGACTGCCACCAGCAGCCGCTCGGTCACCGGATCCAGTCGCGCCAAACGGTCCTCCACCAGATCGGTGACCGCGTCGGGTACGGGCGCCGCCTCGACCTCCTCACCCTCGCGCAGCGCGCCGCGCTCCTCCAGATCGCGGGCGAGCTCGCCCGCGAAGAACGGATTGCCCGCCGTTCGGGCCTGCAACCGTGCCGCCAGGCGCGGCGTGATCGCCCGCCCAACCCGCGCTGCCACCAACGCCGCCAAACCGCCGGCATCCAAGCCCGTCAGGCTCAGCTCGCTCACATCGCGGGTGCGCCGCAGATCCGCCATCACGCGCGAGACCGGATGCCCGCGCCCCATTTCACGCTCGCGCGCGGTCACCACCAGCACCAGTTGCGCGGACGGTGCGCTGTCCAGGAGATGCCCGAGCGCCTGCGCGGATGCCACGTCACACCAATGCGCGTCATCCAGCACCACGTGCACCGGGGCGCCCCCGGCGCCGTGGGCCAGCGCCGCGGCGATGCCGTGCAGCAGCCGGTAGCGGGCGCCCTCGGCGGCGACCACATCGCCCGCGCCGGCTCCCTCGGGCACCGATGCGTGCGCGCTGAGCTCGGGCACCAGCACGGCGAGCTCGGCGCCTGCCGCCGCCGCGAGCCCCCGACGCCAAGCATCGTCCCCCGCTCGCGCGAGCTCGCCGATGGCACGCACCCACGGCTCGAACGCGACCACGGGCTCCGGTGGACACCTCGCCAACACGACCAGCTCCCCCCTTGAGTGCGCGTCGGCTGCGGCCGCGGCGGCGTGGCGGGTCTTGCCGATCCCCGGTTCACCCAGCACCACCACCGCCCGGCGCCCGGCGCGCGGAGCGGTCGCTTCGCGCAACACTCCGATCTCACGGTCACGGCCGATCAGCGGCTCCGCGGCATAGGCGGCGAGCATCGCCGGCAACGGAACGCCACCCGCCGGGCGAGCGCCGTCACCCAACGCGGACGCCGCATCGTTCACCGGCGCGTCCATAGCGTCCACAGCATCCACAGCTGCTCGTGTCGCATCGCCGCCGGTGGGCTCGCCGGCCGCGACGCCCCCGTGGCCGGACACCTCCGGCGCAAGCTCGCGCCAGCGCAGCCTCGACGCTCGCACCGGGGTGGGCACGCCCTTGTGCTCGTAGCTGTCGGGCTCATCGAGCGTCACTCCGTCTCGCGATGCCACCAGCGCCGCCACCAGGTCCTGCACGAGCACCTCCCCGCTCGCCGCCGCAGAGCACAAGCGGCTGGAGATCACGACCGCCATCCCGTGCAGATCGTCTTCGTGGGAGATCGGCTCGCCGGCCGCCACTCCCATCCGCGCCGCGATTCCGATCCGATCCTGCACGACGTTCAGCCGCTCGACCGATGCTTGGATCTCAGCCGCCGCGCGCAACGCCCCCAAAGCGCTCTCGAAGCTTGCCATCGCCCCGTCCCCGAGCGTCTTGATCACCCGCCCGCCGGCCGCGCCCACGACGCCCCGCACGTCCTGCACATGCGCGCGGCGAACGCGCTCCATCCGATCGTCCCCCAAGCGCGCCAGCAACGCGGTCGAATCGACCAAGTCGCTGAACACCACGATCGCCAGACCAGCCATGCCGCGCATCCTTCCCGCGAATCGACCCGAGACTCCGAACAACGCACCCTACCCCGAATCCCATCGTCCGGGCCGGCCCGGAGTGCCGGTCATTCACGAGCCCTGCGAGTGGCTCGCGTGGCGCATTGCGGCCGGCCGCAGTAGGGTCGTGTCAGTGGCTGCGCTCAACTACCACCGTCAGGGCGCCGGCGAGCCGCTGCTGCTCGTGCACGGCATCGGCAGCCGCTGGCAGGTGTGGCTGCCCGTGCTCGAGCGTCTCGCGGCCGAGCACGACGTGATCGCGGTCGATCTCCCCGGCTTCGGCGCCTCGCTGCCCTCCCCACCGGGCACGCCGCCCGGTATCCCGTCGCTCGCCGATGCGCTCGAGAGCTTTCTCGACGACCTCGGGATCGACACGGCGCACATCGGCGGGAACTCGCTCGGCGG
>Ga0335075_10007157_pt1 | contig 17176 bp, 6 predicted proteins | sample Lox_Sample_24_FD_206723 | JGI IMG/M metagenome (GOLD analysis project Ga0335075, IMG submission 206723) | Soil microbial communities from Loxahatchee National Wildlife Refuge, Florida, United States - Lox_Sample_2.4 | ecosystem: Environmental > Terrestrial > Soil > Wetlands | place: USA: Florida...
GAGCGGCAGCGCCCCCGCCGGGTCGCCCAGCGCCCGCATGCATCCGGCCAGGTTGTTGACGCTGGTGAGCGTGTCGGGATGCTCCGGGCCGAGCCCGCGCTCGCTGCTTTCCAGTGCGCGGCGGTAGAGCGGCAGCGCCCCCGCCGCGTCGCCCAGCGCCCGCATGCATCCGGCCAGGTTGTTGACGCTGGTGAGCGTGTCGGGATGCTCCGGGCCGAGCACGCGCTCGCGGCATTCCAGCGCGCGGCGGAAAAGCGGCAGCGCCCCCGCCGCGTCTCCGCTGCCCTGCCGGAAGCTGGCGGCGAGATCAAGCAGCGAGGCAAACGGGGCCGTCTCCTCGCCCGGCCGGAAATGCGCCGCCACCGCCTGCTGGTGCGGCAGCAACTGGCGGCACGCCGGCCATACCGCGGCATCGCGAAAGCCATACGGAAACTCCGCTGCCAATCGCGCAACGGCCCGGTCGCGCGCCGCGTCCCGTTCTCCACCCAGCGCCAACCGTGCCCGCATCACCGCCTGCACCAGCCGGTGCACCGACACCGCCGGGCCGCACGCCCCATCCGGCACCGGCGTCAGCAGCGACACGCCACGCAACGCGGCCACGGCGGCCTCGCGCTCCGCCTCCGGCATCACCGCTTCATCCGCCAGCGCCAGCGGGATCGCCTCCGGCGCGCACCAGCAGAACAAACCGAGCAAGGTCTCCGCCCCCGGTGCCTCGCGCGCCGCATCCTCGATCGCCAGCCCGAACGTGGCGGCGACGCTGCGCGGATACGCCACCCCGCGCGGCGGCTGCGCCTGGATGCGCTCCGCCACCCGCGCGCCATAGGCGTCGAACGTGATGTTAGCGCGCTGCACGAAGGCGCCCGCGTGGTCCAGCGCCAGCGGCAGGCAGCCCAGCGCCTGCGCCAGCCGCGTCGCGCCAGCCGCATCCTTCCGCCTGGCGCGGCGCTGCAGGAACTCGGCCGCCGCATCCTCGGGCAGCGTATCGACCGGCACTTCCTCCGCCACGCCGCCCCAGTCGGAGGCCCGCGACGTCACCAGCACGGCCGCGCCGCGCGGCGGCACCAGCCCGTCCAGCAGTTCCGGCGAGGGCACATTGTCATACACCAGCAGGAACGGCGCCGCGCCGCGCCGCGCCGCCAGGGTGGCGAGCGCCTGCGCCGATGCGGCCTCCAGCGTGGCGTCCGCCGGCAGCGACGGGTCCAGCGCGCGGGCCAGGTCCAGCAGCCCGGTCTGGATCGCCGAGCGGTCCGTCGCCGTGATCCACCACACGCCGCTGTATTCCCCGGCGAACCGCGCCACATACGCCCGGGCGAGCGTGGTCTTCCCCACGCCGCCCAGCCCGTGCAGCGCCGCCTGTCCCGGCGAACCGGCCGGGGCCTGCCCCCGCGAACTGGCCGGGGCCTGCCCCAATCCGCCAGCCGGGGCCTGCCCCGACCCAAGGGCCGCGCCCTGCTCCGCCGAACCGCCCGGCGCCTGCGTCAGCGCGGCGCGCCCAGTGGAAGACAGCGCCGCATGCAGCGCCGCCAGTTCCGCCTCGCGGCCGGTGAACAGGCGGTTCTCCAGCGGCATGCCGCCGCCGAAGATCCGAGGCGTGGGCCGCGCCGAGGGCGCCTCGCCCCGCGCCACCGCCAGGATGATGCGGCGGCGCTCGGCAGGGTCGGAGACACTGTGCAGATCGCCGAACGTGGCGCCGCGCAGCAGCCCATCCGGGTTTTCAGCGTCACAGCGCAGCACGCCGACGCGCCGCGCGCCGTTGCCGGCGCCGACCGCGGCGAAAAAGTTGGCAAACTCCTGCCGCGTCCAGAAACTGGCATGGTAGTCGGCGCTGTACAGGATCAGCAGGTCGCGCGCCTGCTTCAGCGCCTTGTCGATATCCAGGACGAACTGCCCGCCGGCAGCAAAATCGTAGTCCTGCACCAGGACCTTGTAGCCCTCGGCCTCCAGCACATCGGCGACTTCCCGCGCCACCGCGGCGACCGAACCGCGGCGGCTGATGAAGAAGTCGAACGCGAACGCCGGCGGCGCGTCCATTGTCCCGTCCTGTGCCGGATCGTTACCAACATTGGGCGCGGTCCGTCCGGTTGCAAGCCGGAATGAGCAAGCCGCGCTGCCCCGCGCTGCCCAGCCCCGCCGCGGCAACGGCCGCGCCCACCTGTCAGGCGGCGCGCAACAAACACCGCGGCGATTGGCGCACGGACTGTCCTCTCATCGTCCTGGCGGACGCAGGCCCGCCCTTCACGACCTCGCTTGATGCGGCCATCACAGTCATGGATGCTGACGTTCGCCGGCATCACGGGGAAACCGGCCCGCGTGCCATCAGGCGATTCGTTCATTGCCGCGCGTCGCCTCATACCAGACCGCCAAATGGCTGACTCGTGGCTGCCGCCCGCATGTCATTGCGAGGAGCGAAGCGACGAAGCAACCTCGGTCGCGCGGCGCACGGTCGTCTGAGCACTGCTCGACCGGGGTTGCTTCGTCGCTTCGCTTCTCGCAATGACATGGGGAGCGCAGCCGCGTACGTCGGTCATTCAGCGGGTTGGTATCAGCGTCCGGCGACAGCCGCCGCCCGAATCCACCCCCGTGCCCCCGGCCTCGGTTAGAAACAAACTTTCTGAGTTTGCCCCATTGACAGCGTCGGTTAGTCCGCCTTATAATGCCGCCATGAACACCGCAGCAGCCATCAAATCCGATCGCGCTGCCCAACCCGAACTAACGCGGGCTTGGGTCCGCGTTTCCGCAACCTCTAACGCCGTCGCCGCCCTTGTCACGCTCGTTTTCACTCTCATCGGGCATGGCAAGCATTCCTCCGTCCCGTTCCGCAACCATGTTCGGGAAGCCGCCTGCGTCCTGCTCGGCTGGTGCTTCGGCATCGCCACCATCGGCGCGCGCATGCCCCGCAGTGCGATGCGCGGCGTTGCGCTGTACCAGGTGCTGCGGCACCACGCCGATCGCGTCCTTGCTTCGGCGCTGCCGGCGGCGCTGCGCCGCGATCGCACCCCACCCGGGCGTATCGGCGCGAATGCCCGCGCCGATACGGCCGCGGGGGACAACACCCCCGCCAATCCCATGCATCCAAAAACGTGGCAGACCTGCGATCTCTCGCATCTCCCCACGCAACAGCCTGCCGCCGATGCAGCGCGCCGCGACGCGGCATGCGCCATCCTGGCCGACATTCACCTCGCCCCCGGCAGAACCGGGGAAAGCGCCGTCGCGCCGTGGCACAGGCTGCTTGTCCCCACCGCCCGCTTCGGCGGATCTCTCATGCAATCCATCGCGAAGGTTGACCGGTGCAAAGCGCCTGCGTCTCGTATCGAGCCGCCGCGCTTTGGAGGCGCCCCGGAACGCCAACGCCCCAACTGTCTCTCGGCGGAAGAGCAGTTGCGCGATCTGGAACCGCCACAGGCAAAGTCAGCCGAATGTTCATCGCCGGAAGCCGGACCGCTAACGGCTTCGTGCAATGCATTCCGGCCGACGGAAACCGCGCCAACCATGCGCTGGCCGGTTTCGCCGCATCAGGCGCGGGAGGTCGCCGCCCCAGCACTGACCTGACCTATATCGTTGCGAATAAGCAATATTCATATCGCCCGGGACCGGCCCATCGCCAGCCCCGGCACCCCGGCTCGCGTTCGCTGCTCCCCAGCGCGCGGGCGCGCGCGCACGCGCGTCTGCCTTGAACGCCACCTGCTCCGCGCCTGCCGCGGACCCGATCCGGTGTCATCGGCGGTTCCAGGTCCTTCCCTGCCGCCAACCGCGCCACACGGCGCTCCCCCCCGCCTCCCGCCGCGCCAACGCGCCACAACTCAGCACAGGACCGTCTCGCCGCACGCGAACCGAGACGCTCGCGAGACTCGCCGCCTTTGACAAGGCTCACGCATCGCTGGCCCCCCGCTTCGCAGGGTGTATCTTGCCCCCGGCCCTCGCCACGCCCGCGCTGGCCGCGACAGACGTAAGGACACTGCACCCATGAACGTCGCCGACGTGATGACCCGCCACGTGATCTCGGTGTTGCCCGACGCCACGGTAGAATCCGCCGCAAGGACGATGCTGGAGCGCGGCATCTCCGGCCTGATGGTGGTGGACGCCAAGGGCGAGCTCGCCGGCGTGGTCACCGAAGGCGACTTGCTCCGCCGCGACGAACTCGGCACCGTCCGCCACCGCCCGTGGTGGCTCCGCATGCTGCTCTCGCCCGGCCGCCAGGCGGCGGACTTCACCCGCGCCCACGGCCGCCGCGTGCGCGACGTGATGACCCAGGATGTCGTCACCGTCGCCGCCGACGCGCCGCTGGAAGACGTCGTGGAGGCGATGGAACGCTACCGCATCAAGCGCGTCCCGGTCACCGAGAACAACCGCGTCATCGGCGTGATCTCGCGCGCCGACCTGCTGCGCGCCCTGGTCGTCGCCGAGCGCCGCGACAAACCGATTGCCACCGACGACCGCTCGATCCGCCGGGCGATCCTGGATGCGCTGGACAAGCAGTCCTGGACGCCGCTGACCACGCTGAACGTCACGGTTGCCGATCGCGTCGTGGACCTGTGGGGCACCATCACCAACGACGAGGAGCGCCGCGCCATCTGCGTGCTGGCCGAGAACACCGCGGGCGTGGAGCAAGTGAACGATCACATGGTGTTCGTCGAGCCCTATTCCGGCACCGTGATCGACGGCCCGGCGGAGCGGTGAACCTCCCGGCATCCCCCCAGGCCCGCCGCCGGTCGCAACGATAACCCATGACCCGCTTGTTCGACCTCGCCGTCATTGGCGGGGGCATCAACGGCATCGGCATCGCGCGTGACGCCGCGGGCCGTGGCTTGTCGGTCCTGGTGCTTGAGCAAGGCGACCTGGCCGGTGCCACGTCATCGGCCTCCACCAAGCTGATCCATGGCGGCCTGCGCTACCTGGAACACTATGCCTTTCGCCTGGTCCGGGAATCGCTGGCCGAACGCGAGGTGCTGTGGCGCGCCGCTCCCCACATCGTCGGGCCGATGCGGTTCGTGCTGCCGCATCATCCCGGCCTGCGCCCCCGCTGGATGATCCGCACCGGTCTGTTCTTGTACGACCATCTCGGCGGCCGGAAACTGCTGCCGCCGACGCGCGTGCTGAACCTGCGGCGTGATCCGGCCGGCGCGCCGCTGCGTCCCGGCTTCACCACCGGCTTCGAATATTCCGATTGCTGGGTCGATGACGCCCGCCTGGTGGTGCTGAACGGGCGCGATGCCGCGTCCCGCGGCGCCGATATCCACACGCGCACGCGCTGCACCGCCGCACGCAGTGTCGATGGCGTTTGGCACCTGACGCTGGATGGCGGCGCCGACGCACACGCCCGCGTTCTCGTGAATGCCGGCGGACCGTGGGTGACGCGCGTGCTGTCATCGGTGGTCGGCCATACGTCGGTCACGGCGATCCGGCTGGTGAAGGGCAGCCACATCGTCGTGCCGCGCCTGTATCGGCACGACCGCAGCTACATCTTCCAGAATGCCGATGGGCGGGTGTGCTTCGCCATCCCCTACCACGACGACTACACGCTGATCGGCACCACGGATGAAGACTACGCCGGTGATCCCGCCGCCGTGGCACCCTCCGCGGCGGAAGAACGTTACCTGTGTGCCGCGGTCAGCGGCTATTTGCGCGAACCGATCGATCCCGCATCGATCGTGTGGCGCTACGCCGGCGTCCGCCCGCTGCGTGACGACGGTGCGTCCAAGGCGCAGGAGGCGACTCGCGACTACGTGCTGGAACTGCAGGCCGCACCGGGCGAGGCGCCGGTGCTGTCGGTATTCGGCGGCAAGCTCACGACCTATCGCCGGCTGGCCGAAGCCGCGATGGTGAAGCTCGCCCCATTCTTTCCTGGCCTGGCCGGCACCTGGACAGCGCGTGCGCCGCTGCCGGGCGGGAATTTCCCGCACGACGGCATCGCGGCTCTGTCCGCCGACCTGGCAGGCCGCTACCCCTTCCTGGCTGAGTCGACGGTCCGCCGGCTGGTCCGGTCTTACGGTACGCTGGTCACCGAAATGCTGGGGGAAGCGCGAGACGCAGCGGCACTGGGCCGAACGTTCGGCACGGACCTGACCGAGCGCGAAGTGGACTGGCTCATCCGTACCGAATGGGCGCGCACCGCAGACGACATCCTATGGCGGCGGAGCAAGCTGGGGTTGGCGTTCAGTGGCAACCAGGTGCAGGGGTTGGCCGACTATATGGCGCGGTCGCCGGCACGGGCGGCGTAGCACCGGCGGAGCCCTGCCGGCGGCAGGTTGCTGCGGGCGCCGCCGGGACCATTGCCCCGGGGGCATCCTGCTGCAACCGCTGCGCCGCTGTCCTGATCAGCCCGTACGCTGAACCCGCCCGGAATGCGGGTCCATGGTGAAGGTGGCAATCACCGAACCTTCCTTTGTCGCAAGCGCGAACCCGACCTGCCCATCCGCAGCCGGTCCGACATTGACCACCTTCCACGTATGGTTGCCGTGCCGGAGCAGGAAGCCCTCGACGATGGTCTGCACGTCAGACGGGCTCAGGTTCAGGTCCTTCTGCCGATACACCAGGGCAAACGGTCCACCGCCCCACAAGGGATGGTGGTGCCACTGCCCCCGGTGCATCCAACCCATTGGTCCCATCGGGCGGCACCATCCCGGCCCGGCCATTCCCGGATGAGGGCCCGGGGCGCCGGGGCGCCCATCAGCGGCAGGCGGCGGCGGAGCGGGCTGAGCGTAGGTGAGCAAGCTGCCGACGGACGCACCGCCGACGACAAACGCTATGGCGGCGGCCAGCAGGGTTTTACGCATGGTTTTGATTCTCCCGGAGGCAAGGGCAGGCGGTAGATAACCCCGCGAGGGTAATCGGACTGCGCCGGATGGGCGACGAAATGCAACGGATTGCAACGCGCACTGACGGAGCGGCCGTGTCGGGCCTATTCTCTCGGTCCATGGATCAGCCGCCGCATATCATGGTGGTGGACGACGACCGGGAAATCCGCGATCTGCTCGCGCGCTTCCTGGAAAAGCACCGCATGCGCGTCACTGCCGTGCGGGATGCTCGCGACGCCCGCCGCGCCTGGGCCAACGGCCACTACCAGCTCATCGTCCTGGACCTGATGCTGCCGGGCGAGTCGGGGCTGGACTTCGCACGCTGGCTGCGCAGCCAGTCCGATGTGCCGGTCGTCATGCTCACCGCCATGGGCGAGGAGACGGACCGCATCATCGGCCTGGAGCTTGGCGCGGACGACTACGTGCCGAAGCCGTTCAACCCGCGGGAGCTGCTGGCCCGCATCCGGGCCGTGCTGCGCCGCGCCGGCGATTCGGTCGGCCAGCGCCACGACGGCACCGCGCGCCCGCTGCGTTTTGCCGGCTGGACGCTGGAGCCGGCGCGACGGCGCTTGCTCAACCCCGAGGGGGCGGAAGTTGCGCTGACCGGCGGCGAATACGACCTGCTGCTGGCGCTGGTCGAGCGTGCCAACCGCGTCCTGACCCGGGACATGCTGCTGGACCTGTTGCGCGGCCGGCAGGCGGGGCCATTTGACCGGGCCATCGACGTCGCTATCTCCCGCCTGCGCCGCAAGCTGGAGGATGACGGGCGCAACGCCCAGCTCATCAAGACAGTGCGCGGCGGCGGCTATGTGCTGGCGGCGACCGTGGAGCATGCGTGATGGCCCGGCCTTGATACCCCCCTCCCGCTGTTGGAGGGGGGAGGTGTAGGTTGCCCCCGGACAAAGCCCGCAGGCTCCGTCCCCCCGGGCCCCCTCCCACAGACAGTTTAGAGGGGGAGCATTGATGCGATGACCTTCCGCCTATGGCCCCGCAGCCTCGCCGCCCGCACGGCGCTGGTGGTGCTGGTCGGGTTGATCATAGTACAGGGGGTGGGGCTGGCGATCCATGCCATGGACCGCATTGATCTGCAGCGCCTTGCGGAGGTCCGTAACCTCGCGTTCCGCGTGGTCGGGATCTACCGCACGGTGGAGTTGACCAGGCCCGACGACCGGGCTGCCGTGCTGGGTGAGCTTCATCACGGCCCAGGTCTGCACGTAACCTTGAGCGACGCTCCGCCGGTCGATTCGACACTGCCCGAAATGCCGGGCCCGGAGCAGCGCTTCTGGCGTATCAACCTGAACCTGGTCGGGATGCCGCCGCCGCACCATTGGCGCGGGATACAGATCCTCGGCGGCCCGCAATGGCACCGCATCGTCATCGGGCTGCGCCTCCCCGACGGTGCATGGCTGAACGTGACCGCCCCGCTCCAGCCGCCGCGGCCATGGCACTCGCCCACATTCCTGGCGGCGTTCCTGCTGATGACCGTCGTGGCCGCCGGCCTGACTCTGTGGGCGGTGAAGCGACTGACCGCGCCGGTGCGCACGCTGGCTGCGGCCGCCGAAGCTCTGGGCCGGGACGTGAACGCGCCGCCGCTGCCGGAGGACGGGCCGCTGGAGGTCGCTACCGCCGCCGCTGCCTTCAACTTGATGGCCGCACGTATCCGCCGCTTCGTGCAGGACCGCACCGAGCTGCTGACCGCGATCGGCCACGACCTGCGCACGCCGATCACCCGGCTGAAGCTGCGCGCCGAGTTCATCGAGGATGACGAGCAGCGGGGTAAGGTGCTGGCGGACCTGGAGGAGCTGGAGACGATGGTCTCCGCCACCCTGGCTTTCGGCCGCGACGCCCGGACCAGCGAGCCGGTGGAGGCGCTGGATATCGCCGAGCTGCTGCGCACGATCCTGGATGAGACGGGGGATGCGCGGCCCGAGGCAGTGCCGCGTCTGTCCTATGACGGGCCGCCGCATTGGACGGTGCGGGCGCGGCCCTTGGGGTTGAAGCGGGCGCTGACCAACCTGGTGTCTAATGCGGTGAAGTATGGCGACAGTGCGCGGGTGCGGCTGGCCCCGCCGGCGTCGGTGGGGGCGGCGGGGGCGATGTTGACGATCGAGATCGAGGATGACGGGCCGGGCATTCCGCTCGCCGAGTTGGAGCAAATGTTCGAGCCGTTCCGTCGCGGCGAGCCGAGCCGGAACCGGGAGACCGGCGGCGTGGGGCTGGGGCTGCCGATCGCGCGCAATATCCTGCGGGCGCATGGCGGGGACGTGGTGCTGGGGAACCGGGCGGCGGGCGGGGTGAAGGCGACGGTGACGCTGCCGGTGTAGGGACCTGGGTTTGGCGGACTGCGACGGCTGGGGCGACCGCGGCGCGGCCGGTTCGTTAGTTCGACGCTATTTCTGCGACGCGGGGGATTTCTGCGACGCGCGGGATTTCTGCGAAGCGCGGGCGGGCCGTCCGCACCTATGGTTGTGATGTCGGAACGTTGGCGTGATATCGCCCGAAACGTTACGATGTAGCAGTAAATTCACGGGGGAGATGTTTGAACTCCAACTTGTCGCAAAAGTCCAATTTTTTATCCATTGACAGATAATCTCCGATCCGCACACGATATGGTACGTAGCCGGTAAGGTTGTGTCGTTTCCTGCCGAGCATCGTTTGGGGAGGGAGAAAGCGTGTCGTATTCAGGCGCAGACTTTGGGGAATTCAATGCCGATCTAGGCATCCCATCGAACGTAATCACTGTCACCGGCACGCTACAGGAGCCGCTCGACGGGACCCTGAATGCCGCGACCATAGACATCGCGGGAGTCGGCACGGCGGCAGTCGTGGACTTTTCCGGCGACAGTACCATTACATATTCAAATCCAAGTGTCGATCCCAGCAGCCTGATCACCAACCTTATGCCGGGGCAGAGCGGTGCCGGGACCTCGGTGCTGAACGCGTCGGGCCGGTTCGTGAACGAGGGGACCATTCTCGCGGACGGTCCGGCCGGCAGCACGTTCACGTTGAATGTTGAGCCGTATGGCAGCGTTGCGGCCGCGGCTCCCGGCTATCTCTTCAACTACGGCACGATCGTGGCCGATGCCGGCAATACGCTGACGATTAACGTCGGCTCTTCCTCCGCCCTGTTCAACGTCGGCACGATCATCGCCGATGGCGGCACCGTGGTGGTCAACGCATCGACCTCCGCCCTGGCCGGCGGCTTCGCGCAGGTACGCGGCTTTTATGAAATCGAGGGCGGCGGCACACTGGTGACCGCCGACTACTCTCCCGCCGGCGACGGCAACAACGGCAGCCACGGGGAATACGAATTCGCCGATTCGACCGCCGGCAACACGTTGAAAATCGACAATATCGGCAGCTTCGGCGGGGTGATTTTCGGATTCTCGGCCGGCGATACGATCGATCTCGGCACGCTGCTGGCGGTCGGGACCATTGCGTACTCGGAATCGACCAACCTGCTCAGCCTCGAGGCGGCGAACGGCGCGACGCTCGCCTCGATGATTATCGGTCCTACCGGCACTGGTATTGCGAACGGCACCTTCGCCGTGGTCGATGGCTCGGCGGATGGATTCAGCCTTGGCGTCGGCGCGGACGGCGATACGGTGCTGACCACCGGTAACAGCCTGATCGAGGCCAGCGGTACCTCCGGCGCCTGGCAGTCGGCAACGACCTGGCGTGGCGGCGTCGTGCCCGGCACGACAGATGCGCCCGTCATCGGCCTTGGCGCCACCGCGCCGTTCACCGTCACCACGGGCAGCACACCGCTATCGATCGAAGGCTTCGGTGTGGAAAGCCCCTTCGCGACGGTACAAATTACCAGCGACACGACACTGGTCAATTCGATCAGTGATTACACCGGCACGGTCGATATCGCCGCCGGCAACACGGTGGTCGCCGGCTCGATCCAGCTTTACGGGCCGCAATCCTCGTTCACGCTCGCCGCCGGTGCCACGGCGGATCTGGCCGGCCGGCTCAACCTGGACCTGGCCCCGATCAACGGCACCTGGTCGCTACAGCCGGGCCAGAACCCATACGCCTTCACCGTGAGCGCCGGCACGGCGGAAATCGATGGTGCCCTGCTCGCAGGGCCCACGGAAGCAACGCGCGGCGGCAGCGTGACCATTGGATACGACAGCAATGGCTCGGCCACCGTCTTTGTCAATCCCGGCGCGACCGTCACCGACACGCACACCACGCTGGGATCGGGCCCCACGTCTTCCGGCACACTGGTGGTGGACGGGGCCAACTACACCGATATCATCGACAACGCCGACACGTTCAACTCGCGCGGCAACATGTTGGTCGGCTACGACGACGTGGACACGGATCTGCCGTCCGGCGTCACGCCGCCGGCGCCCGTGGGGGCGGCACAGCTTGTCATCGAGAATGACGCCACGGTGACCGACGCACGCGCTTTCATCGCCGAAAGCGGCGACAGCGCGGGAACGGTCACGGTCTCCTCGGGCGGCGTTTGGAACATCGGCCTGGCCGCGGGCGGCTATTTGGCCATGTCGGAAGGCGGCCCGGCACTGCTGTCGGTGAGCAATGGCGGCACCGTGAACGTCGGCAGCGTCGGCACCTTCATAAGCAACGGCAGCCTGATCACCGGCGGCGGAATTGGCGTTGGCTACACGCTTGGGGCCAACGGCACCATCGTCGTCAGCGGCAGCGGATCGACATTGACCTCCGCCAACGGCATTGCCGTCGGCAAGGTCAGCGATGGCAATGCGCTCGACATCCTCAACGGTGGCTCGGTGACGCTCAACGGAATCAGCGCCGGCCAGGGGGGAGGGTCGTCCGGTACGGTCGTGGTTTCCGGGGCAGGTTCGGAGTTGCTCGAGGACAACTCCTTGAACAGTGTCGTTGTCGGATCGGCGGGTGTCGGCACGCTGTCGGTACAGAATGGCGGGTTCGTTCTGTCGGACGGCAACCTCGACGAAGGAGGCACGGGCAACGGGCCGTTGGGCGGCCGCGGAGACGCCTCGCTGACCAATGGCAGTTCGCTGCAGGCATTGAACGCAATCTTTGTCTGGGCCGGGTCGACGTTGAGCGTGGACTCGACATCCGCCGTTACCGCGGGCTCTGCCGGCGACTACACCGACGGCGCGGTCGAGATTCAGGGCACTCATGATCTTTGGGGCGCCGGGCTGGTCCAGGCGAATGTCGTGAACAACGGCCAGATCGTCGCCAGCAACATCAATAACGGCACGTTCAATGCGACCTCCAGCGGCAGGCTGGAGATCACCGGGGCGGTGACCGGCACCGGTCAGTTGCAGATCGCGCCCGGCGCCACATTGCAGATCGACGGCTCCCTGGCTGCCAGCCAGACGATCAATTTCGTGTCGGGCAGCGCGCCATCGACGCTGATCCTGGGTTCTCCGACGGCAACGATACCGAACCAGATCACCGGTTTCGCCGAGGGCGACAGCATCGAATTTTCGAATGGCATTACCGCCACGTCCGCTTCGCTGCTGAACGGCAATACGCTGGCGGTCACCTACCATGTTGGTGCCGGCAGTTCCGCCGTTTACGACCTGACCGATATCCCGCTTTCGACCACCGGGCCGCTGTCGTTCCTGATAGGCAGCGATTTCGTCACCGGCGACGAGTACATCATTCCGGTGACGTTCCTGAACTGGACCGGTTCGACCAGCACGAACTTCGGCACGGCATCCAACTGGAACCTGGGCACCATCGCGCCGAGCACGGCGAACTATGTGGATTTCAACAACGGCGTCGGCGGCACCATCAGTGGCACCGGCACCGTGCAGGGATTCCAGTTCTACAATGGCGGCACCTGGACGCTGGCACCTGGCACCGACCTCACGTCAGCGGGACCGTACAACAATATCGGGGTCGGGCTTGGCGGAACTGCGGGCGTTGGCGATCTTGTTATCGGCCCTGCAAGTACGCTCGCCCTCAGCGGATACATCCAGGTCGGCAATTCACCCGGCAGCACCGGAACGTTGGTCGTCAACGGCGGCGGCGTGCTCGACGAGATCTCGCCTTCAAGTACGATCAACTGGTCGATGAATGTCGGCGAGGACGGTGCCTCCGGGACCTTGGCGGCCGGATCGGGCACCGTCGTCGTCACCGGCACAGGATCAACGATCAACCTGGGCCTGAACAGCCTCGATCTGGCCGCCAACGGCGGCAACGCATCGCTGACGGTGTCGCAAGGCGGAACGTTCATCGCCGCCACGGCCAATTCCACCATCGAATCCGCGATGTCGGTCGGCAAATTGGGTCAGGCGACGCTGACGGTGACCGATCCGGGATCGGAAGTCATCTCGAACGGCGGCGCCTATTTCGGGCGCACGACCGGCGGCAGCGGCACCCTGATCGTGGAGAATTCCGCCACCTTCCTGGCGCTCGCGGATGCCGTGGGGCGCGCGGGAGTGACCTTCGGCAACGGCAATACCGCCGGCGTCGGCGGGGTCGGATATGGCACCATCGCCTCCGGCGGCTTGCTCGATAGCGCTGGAGCCGTAACCGTTGGGCTGGACGGCGCCGCGGGCGATCTTACCGTCAACGGCGGCACGGTTCAGGTCGCCACCACACTGACAGTGGGTTCCGGGGGGACCATCGCGTCGGGCGAGCTTGAGACCGGCAACGGCACGCTGAGCATCGGTGCGGGCGGCACGGTCATGCTGACCGGGCCGGCGCTGACAACGACCTATGGCGTTCTGATCGGTACCTCCAACGACGGCATCGCTTCGACGGAAACCGCGGTCGCCACGGTCAGCGGTACAGGCGCCTTGCTGAACGCCAACGGCAACGGCATCTCGGTCGGCCTCGACGGCACGGCAAGCCTTACGGTTTCACAGGGCGGAACCGTCGTCTCCGGCACGGCAGATTCGTCTGACGTCTCGGCCCTTGGCATCGGCCGCCAGGGCGACGGTACCGTAACGGTCACCGGCGCCGGATCGCAGCTTACCGCCAACGGCGCCGTGTATGTCGGACGCGCGGGCAACGGCACGCTGACGGTGGAAAACCAGGCCAGCATGGCAACCGGCCTGGACGGGCTCGGCAACGGCGACCTGATTGTGGGCGGGGCCGGCTTTACCAACGGCAACACTCTGTTCACCGGCGGCACCGGCGTGGCGCAGGTGCTGACGGGAGGCGTTCTCTCGGTCCAGCAGAACCTGGAAGTCGGGCGCAACGGCACCAACGGCAGCCTCACTGTCAATGCCGGCACCGTCACCGCCACGGGAAGCCTGCTGGTGGGAATCGCCACCAGCCTCGCGGCCGGCGGCACCGACATCAACAGCGCCGGCGTCGTCAATGTGCTGACCGTGGGCGCGGTGTTCAGCGGCAACGGCAGCGTGCTGGTCACCGGCGGCGGCTTGCTCAGCGCGACAACGGTTTCGCTGGGCGGCAGCACGGCGGGCAGCACCTCGACCGGCACGATCAGCGTCACATCCGGCAGCACCCTGCTGGCGACGGACGGGAACGCACAGCTTTGGCGCACGTCCGACCTGACGGTCGATGGCAGCTCATTCGTGGAGATCGGCAGCGGCGGAACACGCGTTGCCGGGGCGGTCCTGATCGACAACGGCGCCAGCCTTGGGTTCAACGACGGCGGGCAGGTGAGCGGCAACGTCATCAATAACGGCACCATCGATGCCTCGCAGCCGGACAGCCTTGACGATATCACCGGGTCGGTCAGCGGCACCGGCAGCATCAATCTTGCCGCCGGCACGACACTGGAGATCGGCGGCAGCATCGCTGCAAGCCAGACCATAGCGTTGACCAGCGGCGTGGCGGAGACGCTGATTTTCGGGTCTCCCGTCGCGACGATGTCAATGCCGATCGTCGGCTATGCCGGCGGCGACAAGCTCGAATTTGCGAATGGCATCACTGTTACGTCCGCGTCGCTGCTGAGCAACGACACGTTGGCGGTCGGCTTCCATATCGGCAGCGTGTCCGGAACCTACGATTTCACGAACGTCACCGTTGCCCCGAACACGCCGACCGAATTTGCATTCGGAACGGATTCGGCAACCGGCGATGCGTATGTGACGCCGGAGCAGTTGATTTCCATCAGCGGAACGCGCGGCGGCCAGACGACGACCGACCAATCGCCAGTGACGCCATTCTCCGCCGTCACCGTCAGCGATGCGCAGGCCGGCCAGACCGAGACGCTGACGGTGACGTTGTCGTCCGCGGCGAACGGCACGCTGATCAGTTCGGGCGGCGGCACCTATGATGTGGCGACCGGCGTGTTCAGCATTACCGGCAGCATCGCGGCGGTGAATAGCGCGCTCGACGGACTCGTGTTCGTCCCGACCGCGCACCAGGTCCCGCCGGAGCAGACCGTCACCACCACGTTCACCATCAGCGACACCGATACACTCGGAGCGACCCAGTCCGATGCCACGACGTCGGTGATTGCCACGGCGGTGGGCACGCCGCCGACGATCGCGGGCACGGTCGGCGGGCAGACGACCACCGACTTGTCGCCGGTGAAGCCGTTCGCGAACGTTACGGTATCAGATACGAACTTCGGCCAGACGGAGACGCTGACCGTCACGCTGTCGGCCGCCGCGAACGGCACGCTGACCATTCTCAATGGCGGCACCTACAACGCGGCGACCGGCGTTTACACCGTTGTTGGCAGTGCGGCGGCGGTGACCGCGGCCCTCGATGGGCTGGAATTTGTTCCGACGGAACACCAGGAGCCGGCGGGCCAGACCGTAACCACGGTCTTCACGATCGCCGATCGCGATACCGCGGGCGAAACTGCGTCCGATTCCACGACGTCGGTCGTGGCTACGTCCAGCACGGTGATCCAGGTAGACGGGGCGACGTCTCTGGTGCAGGTCGGCAACGAATACGAGTTGCTGAACAGCGCGGGAGCCGGCCCGACCCTGCAATACCTGGGAGCGCCTGTTACCGCCGGCGAGTTCGGCAGTACCACGGTGCCAATCGGCGCGGCGACGCTTTCGGGCGGCGGCTACGAAGTGGCCTGGGAGGTGATCGGCGCCAACGAGTACACCGTGTGGGACACCGACGCCGACGGCAGGTACATCAGCAGCCCGATCGGTGTGGTGCCGGGCGACAGCTTCGCGCTGGAGTCGCTGGAGCCTAGCTTCGGCCAGGACCTGAACAATGACGGCACGATCGGCGTGGCGGGCACGGTGGTTGGCCCGGACATCTGGCAGGTCGGCAGCAACTACGTCATCGGCACGTCGCTATCTTCCGCTGTACTGCTCGAGTACCAGGGGAGCCCGGTGACGGCAGGGGAGTTCGGATCCAGCGTCGTGCCCTATGCGGCGGCGCCGTTGTCGGGCGGCGGTTATGAAGTCGCCTGGAAGGTGATCGGCACCGACGAGTACACGGTGTGGGACACCGATACGGGCGGCAATTATGCCGGCAGCCCGATCGGGGTTGTACCGGGCGACAGTCTCGCGCTGGAGGCGCTGGAACCGAGCTTCGCCTTCGACCTGAACAACGACGGCACGATCGGCGTGGCGGGCACGGTGGTTGGCCCGGACATCTGGCAAATCGGCAGCACCTACGTCATCGGCACGTCGCTCGCTTCCGGCGTGCTGCTGCAATACCAGGGCAGCCCGGTGACGGTGGGAGAGTTCGGGTCCAATGTCGTGCCCTATGCCGCGGCCCCCCTATCGGGCGGCGGTTACGAAGTCGCCTGGAAAGTGACCGGCGCCGACGAATACACCGTGTGGGACACCAATGCCGGCGGCAACTACGTCAGCAGCCCGATCGGCGTCGTGCCAGGCAACAGCGTCGCGCTGGAGGCGCTGGAGCCGAGCTTCAACTTCGACCTTAACAACGACGGCACGATCGGCGTGGCGGGCACGGTGGTTGGCCCGGACATCTGGCAGGTCGGCAGCAACTACGTCATCGGCACCTCGCTCGCTTCCGGCGTGCTGCTGGAATATGAGAACAGCCTGGTGGCGGCGGGCGAGTTCGGGACCAATGTCGTGCCCTATGCCGCGGCCCCCCTATCGGGCGGCGGTTACGAAATCGCCTGGCAGGTGACCGGCGCCGACGAGTACACGGTGTGGGACACCGACGCCAACGGCAATTACGTCAGCAGCCCGATCGGCGTCGTGCCGGGCAGCAGTGTCGCGCTGGAAGAGTTGGAGACCAGCTTCAACTTCGACCTGAACAATGACGGCACGATCGGCGTGGCAGGTACGTTGGCCGGCCCCGACATCTGGCAGGTCGGCAGCAACTACGTCATCGGCACGTCGCTTTCCACCGCCGTGCCGTTGGAATACCAAGGCAGCCCGGTAACGGTCGGCGAGTTCGGGTCCAACGTCGTTGCCTATGTCGCGGCGCCGCTCTCGGGCGGCGGTTACGAAGTCGCCTGGAAAGTGACCGGCGCCGACGAATACACCGTGTGGGACACC
>Ga0335075_10007160_pt1 | contig 17171 bp, 17 predicted proteins | sample Lox_Sample_24_FD_206723 | JGI IMG/M metagenome (GOLD analysis project Ga0335075, IMG submission 206723) | Soil microbial communities from Loxahatchee National Wildlife Refuge, Florida, United States - Lox_Sample_2.4 | ecosystem: Environmental > Terrestrial > Soil > Wetlands | place: USA...
CGATTCTTTTCCGGCTTGTTTTTACGAGTGCCAGCGCGCGGGGAAGCGTCACGGTGCCCCTGAAGGCCGTGCGAAGACAGCGCAGTAAGCGGATCCTCGTCCCTCCTCTTTCTGCCACCTTCGGGCCAGCATGTAGAAGAGCCTCACCAAGGCACCCCTGACGTACCGGAAGTTTGTCACTGAGCGGGCCAGACTGTACCAGGCATGCCAACTTTGAATGTCACTGAACTCGTCTGCAGTAGTGATACTCAGCGGCACGAGTCCTCGCGCCCGGCAAAGATTGATAAGCGATCGAATTGGAAACAGGTATAGGTGGCGTGGCGTGTCAAGATGCATCCATCTCGATTTGAGCACACTAAATTCGAAGCTGTCCGGATTGGGCATAGCGAGGAGAAGGATTCCGCCCGGGTTCAGCAAACGGGCCGCCTCCTGGATGACCAGCCAAGGGGTGGGCAGGTGCTCCATGGAATGCCAAGCGGCAATGACATCGAACCCTGAAGACATGGCGCGCATTGTTTGCAGCGGATTGCAGGACTGGATGGCGCTGACCCCCACCGTGTTACGAAGGAATTCCACGCATTGGCCGTCCATTTCGATTGCTGTCACCTCGAATCCCGCATCCTGCATAAGCGAGCAGAGAACTCCCCGCCAAGGTCCCAATTCGAGGAATTTTCCTTCATGTCGATGCTTTAGAATTGGCTCGGAGCGGAAGTGCTCACCACTCGCGATCAGGCGCAGCGCTTCCAGACTCTCGGGAATCGGATCGTACCCGCCACTGTAGTACGGTGCCATGTCATCCGGAGGTGAATCGATGAAAATCAAACCACACTCCATGCACGAGTAGTAATCGAAGCTCTCTCTGGTGGTCTTGCGATTCCTGTCGGTTGCGGAGAGGAGAAAATTAGCTGAACCTTCACACGCTGGACATTCGGTTTGGGGGGCGGAATTCCTGATCGTCATCGGCATTGTCGATACATATAGTATGGCAATTTCCAGGAACTCCAGCACCTTCGCTTGCCCACCCAAACAAGATTACTGCCGATCTTAGCTCTCTGGCCGAGGTCGTCGGGAGAGCGGGGAACAGCGTTCCAGAGAATTTGCCAGGCTGGGTGCTTGACCTTTACAGATTCGCAGGTTCGGGAAAAATTGCGTTGATTTCGACGCCGGTCTCCGGGCGCCGCACCGGCTCTATGGCGGTAGCTGATGCCTGGCGCCGAACAGGGCCCAGACGCTCCGTGGCCGATCAAAATGCCCCCTTTAGTGCCTGGTGGCCTGAAGCGCCGGATTCCGGCCATCAGTGCTCTGAGAGTACTTCGGCGTAAACCGCAATGGTTCTCTCCACCATTCGATCTGCTGTAAATTCCCGGAGAACTCGCTCCTTTGCGGCGCGGCCAAACTGCTCGCGGAGATCCGATCGACTGAGAAGCAATTGGATTGCTTCCGCAAGTGCGTACTCATCTCCAGGTGTCACCGTAAGCCCGGTCTTCCCGTCGAGCGAAACCTCCGGGACGCCAGAATCTATATCCGTATTGATCACAGGCAGTCCAGCAGCCATGGCTTCGATCTGAACGATGCCGAAGGCCTCCGCGCGTGTGACGGACGGCATCACGAAAGCCGAGGCGGCCTTGAAGTATGGTCTCAAATCATCAACTCGGCCCAGGAGTCTTATCCGCTTCTGCAGTCCCTTGGTATCAATCAGAGCTTGCAGCTGGGGCGCCTGCGGACCCGTCCCAATCAATGTCAGATTCGCATCGACGTGGTCCATGGCGCGGATGAGGACATCGAATCCCTTATAGGGAACGAGTCGGCCTATGGCCAGAATCGATGGGCGCTCGCCGGAATCTGTTGCTTCCTCTATCCTGTGCTCACCTTCGATCAATGGATCCACATTGATGCCCAAGGGAATTACGCGGCACTTCTCCCTGTAAGGAGCAAGCTCCGGAGACGAATCCAGATAGCGGTGCGAAGTGGCGATGATGACGGAGGCGCGTTCCATTGCCGCACGCACAAATCGATCACTCAGCCTTCGTAGTGTCTCCCGCCCCATTGTGTCTGCATGATGTGTAATGGCGAGCTTCCCACGATGTCCGCTGGAAAGAAACGAGAAAGCGGCACCTGGGTTTGGAACGTGCATGTGCACCAGATCCGCAGAGGATCGCCGAATCGCCTGGGTCAATCCTGGACAAATCGGCATGGAAGCGACCGTGCCCCAGCGGGCTACCCGTTTGACCTTGACCCCCTCCAGAATTGAGTGCTCATTGCGGCACACGGTGTTGGCGACAAGAACGTTTACATTTGCGTGGCGCGCCTCCTGCACGGCCAAATACCTGAGATGCGTTTCAATCCCGCCATTGTGCGGGGGATAGAATTTTCCCAGATGAAGCACCGTATACTGATTAGTTGTCGAATTATCTGCCATATACAATTCGGTGCCGGTGCAGTTTTCGTCTCCGGTGCCGCCCTTCCGGGCAACTGGCCACATCGTCCATGAGAAACGCGCGTTCAGCTTTTCGGTCCATCAGCGTCAATGGAAGATTCCTTTCGCAGGCGATCACTGGCGTTCAGCGATATGCGTTCGAGTTGCTAACCGCACTCGACCATTTGCTTTGCGCCGGGGCTGTGGAACAGATCCCCGTCACAGTTCTTGTTCCACCGAATGCTAGTGTATTTCCAGCCTGGCATTCAATCCAAATCAAGCAGGTAGGGCGATTTACCGGGCAAATTTGGGAGCAAATCGACCTTTCGATTCACGCCAGGGGCACTCTCCTGTTCACGCCCTGTGGCGGAGCTCCGGTTGTCCATCAGCCACATGTGATCACGATCCATGATGCTGGCCCCTTCAGTACCCCCGCAGCATATACGTTTGGATACAGAAATTATTACAGAATTCTTCAAAAGATTCTCAGTGAAACCGCCGCCCACGTCATCACTGTTTCGGAGTTTTCCAGGCAGGAACTGATGAAGGCTCTCAGAATTCCCAAGGAAAAAATTACTGCTATCTGGCTCTCGGGAGAGCACATCCTGCGCTGCGAAGGAGACGATTCCTTCCTCAGCAGGAACGCTCTCACTCCCGGTCGCTACACTCTCGCGGTCGGATCAAAGAACCCCAACAAGAATTTGCGCGGCGTAGTGGAGGCCGCCCATCATCTGCCCCCCGGATCAGGCGACTTCGTCGTCGCGGGAGGAGTCAACCGCAGCATTTTCGTGGGCAGGCAGGACACTGCTTCTGGGGTTAAAGAGCTGGGATTCGTCAACGATGATGAGTTGCGGAGCCTTTACGAAAACGCCGCCTGTTTCGTCTTCCCGTCTTTCTATGAAGGGTTCGGGTTGCCACCTCTCGAAGCGCTGTCGCTAGGCTGTCCAGTGGTTGTGAGCAGAGCAGCTTCGCTTCCGGAAGTGTTTGGAGACGCCGCCATTTATTGCGATCCTCGCTCTCCTCAAGACATCGCCCGCCAAATAGCGGGCGTGTTGCAGGGGAGACATCCGGATCAGACAACATTGCTGAGTCATGCGGCGCGATTTACTTGGGAAAGCTGTGCAAGAAGGACTTGGGAGATTCTAGCCACACACTGCTTGTAACCTATTTAAGCCGCCACCGCAGGGACGACTGGTGAGTTTGCATCTTTAGCTTTGTACGAAGCGCGGGTCCAGTCGTGAACTTCACATATCCTAAGTATAATCGCGAATACGCTCAGGACAGTTCAAAGGACAGAATTAATGACTTCACGATGGATGCTGATGTTTGTAGGCGGGATGGTCCTGACCGTGTATCCCAAGGCGCTGAGAGCGCAAGATGTTACGCTATCCGCCATCAATGGAGACGATCATTATCCAGCTAGTTGCGGCACGCCTTCTCGTCCGGCATGGTGCGCCGGAAATAACATGGGAGCTTGGATTAATTCTTACATAGCCGCGTTTGGCCCTGTAGGACGGATCGTCATTCCGCAGGGAACGTACGTTTTTTCGACGCCAATTCAGATAACGCAGGCGCCCCACCAGAGCTTCACCATCGAGTGTACAAGCAGAGCAGCGGTACTGGAATTCACTGGATCAGAACAGGCCGTTGGCATGACCAGCTCAACCGATCCTTCAAGCTTGGTCCAGATAAACAATTGCACCTTCAATGGCGCAAACGCTCAAGCTGGCGCAAACGGCATCTTCGCGTACGACTTTCAAAATCTACACCTTTCAAACGTGCAGGTACAAAACTTCCCGGGTGCGAACCTTCTGTTACACGGAGCTGTCGCAAGTCTCTTTTTTGGAGTTGACCTGGTCGGAGCCGGAACTTACAACTACATCATTCAACCAGACGCAGAGAACATGTTCGGGTCCAATCGTAACCTGATGTATGGAGGTAGTCTCCAATATCCCGGGATCGCTAATTTTTGGGATGCGGGAGTATCTGGATTCTACGGAGGAGATACGGGCAATCTGTTAGACGGAGTTACATTCGAGAGCTGGACCGATACACCGCATTTTATTGTCGAGGGTACGTGGAACGACGCAATCGAAAACTGCTATCTGGAGTACCTTCAGCACAGTTCGACAGGAGATCTTTACGACGGATGGGTCGGAAACTACGCGGGAAGCGGAGTGGGGTCGAATACGACCCGGACCGCGAGGAACTTCCTATTTCTGAATAACACGATGATCACTCCAAGAGCAGGGTCGGGGTATGTAACGGCATCCCTCTATGTAGTCAACAGCGATCACCTTCTCGCTGAGAACATCACGGATGTAGGAGCTCCTACATATGGCCTTTATTTCTATCAATCCGGAACCAATAACGCTCCTCGGACGTCTGGATTGATGATCGGGTGGCAAGCCGGAGAGTACGTAAATGCCCCAAGTTTTGCACAGTTGGAACAAACTCCGGGACAACCAATCGCGGCGGGGGAGTTTACGTACGGAGCGAACCCCACTTCCAACCTCTCTCAAGTGCAAAGTGCGGCAGTTAATGGAGCGATCCTTCGGACGCCCTTCGCAGCGTATGGTGGTGCACTAAACCCAGACGGAATGAATCCTTCTATCTCCGCTCAGATGGTCGATGTAGATACTGTGTTGGGCAACGAGTACGCTACGCGCCACGGCGTGTTGCAGGTATATTCGCAGGGTACAACATCGCTGGGGCCCGCCCACTACAATCTGGACATCCAACCCTATGGGGGAACGACCCAGGTCGGCAAAAACGGTACACCTTTCACAACCATTTTGACCGGCACAGCTACGGTGAGCTGGCCTAGTATCGCAGCGGGAGCCACAGTGATCAGGAACATTCCGATACCTAACGCCTCTTCTTCAGGTTTTGGCGTCAGTTGTTCTCCGCAAGTCGATCTCGGCAACTCAAACGTTGTCTGGTCCGCCCAGGTGATTCAGCCAGGAAGCGTGACGATTCGGTTGGCAAACCCCGGCACGATTGCAGCGAGCGTCAACACCGTCGTATGGGGATGCAGCATTATTCAGTAAGACGCAGTGATCCAGTATTCTTGCCACAGATTTGAGCTTCCGCCGTGGTCTTGCAGGTGCCAAACCTTTATGCCTTTTATGTTCCTTGGCAGCCGTCGCTAAGCTTGGTCTCTGGTTAGCTCAGGACTGAGTGCGAGCGAGGCCCAAAAAACGCTCAGGCTGAGATCGGGCACACCTACGGCCATGGCCGCAAGTATTCCAAACGTAATCCAATTCGGGCGTAGTTTCGTCAAAAACCACACAAACAAGACAACACCGATAATGCCGAGGCTGGCTAGGAAGGTTACAACAAAGCTGGACGCTCGAATCGAGCCTAGCCCTACGCCGATGCCGTAGGTCCGGACGAACACCTGAAACGCGAACCAATCGGCCCCGGCGCGAATCAATATCGAATAGCTACCCTGTTTGCCAGCGGTGTTCTCGACAAGGTGAGATGCGAGGGGAGCTGCGAGAAGAAAAGGGACGACGGCGCAGATCGCGACGATCGCCCATTTCTTGATCAAACCCACTCTGATATTCAGGGATTGGAATGGCCGATAGCGAATTGCGATAATAATGACCAACACTCCGAAGGCTGCGAAACCTGAGGTGGATCCCACCACAACCAGCGTGGCAATTGCCAATAGGCACTTCCAGAGCGACATTCTCGCTTCAAAGTAGTTCACTAGGCAGAAGCAAGCCAATCCACAAAAGTATGCCCCAGCCGTAGAGGGCTCAACGAACGTTCCAGATGGCCGTAAAAGTCCCAGCGAAGTATCCATGTGGGCCTGCCCGTAGGCTGGATTGTTGTTGATCAGGAAGTACGGAAATTTATCTCCGGCAAGTACCTGCAAGTAAATGATGGCGATTGCTACGACCGCAGCCCATTTGAAGGCAGGCCAGCAATCGACTTTTGTGCGCCGCGCCTCCATGACAGCCACTAGGTTGATGGTCAGCAGAACGACCTGAAAAGCATTTGAAGCGGAGGGATGCAGCGGCGTCGGCCCGAACTCAATCTGCTCAAGGGCAAGCCGGGGATCAAGGACAGGCATTCCCGCAAATATCACCGGAAGAAAGGCAGCAGAAGCCACAGACCACAACCAAAACCAGAACGCAGGGTGGATTTGGGTTGCGACAAATCTCAGGGAATAAGCGCTCTCAAGGATGTAGCGAATGAGTACGATGATGCCGATGTACACATACGGGCTCAAACCGAACTGCCCCGATACCGACGATGCCTGAAAGACCGAACAAAACACCATGAGCGGAAGCAATTTCCGCGGATGTGCGACCGCTATGTAGATCCCGAGCGGAATGATTAGTAATCCGATTGGAGCTAGAGGCATTGACCGACCATCTTCTTCATTGGAGCACTCTTCGGAGCCGGTTGTGAAATTCGAGCAACTCGCGCGCTCTTCATCAATGAGACCAGAACGCTTGCCTATGTCGCTCGTGCAAGCTCAGCGTTCGCTTACGGCGCTCACGATTGATTGCCTTCCACGCGAGGCTTGTTCTAATTCGACGGGGCTCCCAGTCCCGCAAGCAGTCCGCGCCAGATCGCGCGGGAACTATCGAATCTGCCGATGAGCATGCGATGTGCTGCGCTCAACAGAATCGCTGCACACGCCGTCGGTATCGCATAAAAAAAATAGCTGCGTGTGAATAGAACCCGATTTCGAGTCGCATACATCTCGGAGAGTCCACTGCGCGCCATCGGCGACTGCGCCGTTCCAATGGAAGTTCCTTCCTTGTGATACACGATCGATTCCGGACTCCAGGTCAGGCGGAACCGCGATCTTCCCCGCGTGGCCCAATCGATCTCCTCGAAGTACAGGAAGTAGTCTTCATTCATGATGCCAACTTGTTCGAGGAATTCTCTTCTCACGAGCATGGATGCCCCGACTACGTATCTCAGGCGGCCTTCTACCAAGGCCCGGGATGGAAGGCGGTTCCGGTCAAGTCCTTCGCCGAGGTGCCCTCCCCGCGCAGTCCAGACATTATATACGGATCCACCGAGAGCCTGGACCTTCTCGGGCTCGTGATAGTAGAGCAGGGTTGACCCGCACATGCCGGCATCGATCTCCGACCCGAGTGTTTCCACCAGGTGATCGAGAGCGCCTGGATCGACTACAGTGTCGTTGTTCAACAGCCAGACGTACTCGGAATCGCTGGTTTCCAGGACCAGACGCAACGCGACGTTGTTCCCACCAGCAAAGCCCAGGTTATTCCCGGTTTCAATGAGGATCAGTCGCTCGTTCCCGCCGCCGAGCTGGAATTGTTCCCCGGGAGCGACCCGGAGGGTTGGAACCGGCTTGGCGACCGGGGGCTCCGTAAGACTTCGTAGCGTCGGGTTGTCACACCCCGCGGCGAGCTTGCCGGCGGCCCAGGCCTGGATATTCTCGACAGAGTTATCGCCAGAACTGTTATCGCAAACCACGACACGGAAGTTCTTGTACCGCAGGCGAAAGACGGATTCGAGGCACTCGATCGTGTCCTTCCAGCGGTTCCAGTTTACGAGGACAACGTAAACCTTCGGCACTGATCCGGATTCCTTCGTTTCATCCAGGCAATTTTGCGGCATGTTAGTCCACAACTTTCCCATGGCGAACAGAAGGCAGGCTCCGCTTGTCTGAGACCTTCTTCCACTCCTCAAGCCGCCGACGCCGGGACAGGTAGATCCGCTTCAGGCAATATGACAGCGTCATGAAGGAGAAAACTTTTGTCCGAAAGCGAACGAACTGACGAACTCCTCGAACCAAGAGCCGCAGCGTATGTAAGTATCCGAACGCTGCCGGCCGATACTGGTCCCAATAGGACCCCTCCGCGTAAAGAAAGTTCGCATATCGCTGAGGAGAGACATTGGAGTCGAAATCCAAAATTGACAACTTGTGCTGAATAACCAGATCGCCCGCTACGTATATCTTTTTCCCGCGAGACTGCAGACGGTCGTACACAACATAATCTGAGTAATCGAGCCAGAAATCCTCATTGAATCCGCCGATTTCGCTTAGATCCTGTACTCGGATGAGAGCTCCGCTATTGAATGGAATTACGAGATCGTCCTGGAGGCCATGGCTCGATGCGCTTATGGGCTTTGTCCTCAATTTGCGGAGAACACCGGGCGAGAGGACCTGATTTCCATCCATCAGGATCGGGACAACACTAGCTACAGGACCCCGGGCCTGCATCTCGCGGCTGTAGTCTAGCATTCGCTGAAGATAGCCCGGAGGAAGGGTGGTGTCCTGATCGAGCAGCAGGAGCCACGGGCAATCCATTGACTTGGCCCTCTCCATGCCCCGGTTGTACGCTCCCGAGACCCCGAGATTTCCCTCGGACGCTCGATATTCGGCTGGGAAAGAAAGCTGCGGTGAGTCCAGCGGAGCAGGACTGTTATCCCAGATAAGGACCGATATGTGATTCTTGAGATCCGGGCAACGGCAGAATTCACCGGACAGACTCTGTATAGTCTGCGAATCTTCCCATGCGGTTTTATAGCGAACCACGATCGCAAGGACTTTCATACTATGGTGTGGCAGTTTTCTGCGAAACAATTGCAACTCTCGCTAGATTGGAGAGGATTTCCCGATCATAGAAACCATAGCGGATCAGCGTAAACAGCCGAACCAGACGGCGGTTATCCGTTTCGCATCTTCGGAATGACTCCACAATATCGCGCGCTTTAGAAGTCAGTTCGGGACCATGGGCATCCAGGAGCGCCGCGGCCTGTTCCTGTGACTGCTTCCATTGGAGGGCAGTTGCTCCCTGGCGATAACTGTGAATGCGCTTCCAAATCGATGACGTGGCTGTCGTGCCCGGCCCGTTCGTCCATTTCTGCCCAGTGCCGATGAGGTTCTTACCATGTTGACGATATAGAACGGTCTGCCGCTCAACGGCTCGCGATTTTCCCATCGTCGAAGCAAGCAGGGCGATCCAGAAATCATGCATGAATGCTTCTTTAGGCATGCGCCTCGCGATCCCCAGCAAGGGGCGGTTCAGCATAGCTGTGCATCCTGTTACAACGGGCTTCAACATCAGCTTGTTCGGGTGCTCCATATTGTTCGGGTTGATCTTCATGAATTCCCAAAAGGACTCGTGAATTGATCGAAGCTCAGGATCGACCACCCGCAGATCTGTAAAGACAAGTGCCGCCGCCGATTCGCCCCACTGAGACTCAAGCGCCTGCATGGCCTCCATCGTAATGCTGACCTTGTTGGACAACCAGACGTCATCCTGGTCGGAAAAGCAGACATAGTTTGCCGTTGACGCATTCATCAGGCGAAGAAAGTTCTCTTTCGGACTTCCGGTTGGCCGATCAGTTGGCACAATGAACACACGTTCGGGGAAAGCACTCGCGTACTGACGCAGGATCTCGGGCGTGCCATCAGATGAGCCATCATCGCGAACGAGCAAGCGGAGGTTCTGGTAATCCTGGGCCAGGATTGAGTCAATCTGCTCTCGTAGATAGCTTTCCCCGTTGAAGGTTGCTAGCAGCACTTCCACGGTCGCCCTATTAAGCATGATTTACTCCAGGGCTGTGACCTTAGGTTCGACTTGGCGCCCGGCACAAAGGTTTTTTGAGGGAGTCGACTACGAGAGCAGAGATGTTTCACCGTACCAACCGCCTCATCGCGCTTGTTAAATCTCGTCGCTCGTTGTTCCGGAGTCCGTAGAACCATGCAATTCCCAGCATGGCCAGTACGCAAGCGATGCCGGGCAGCTGTCCTGGCAAAAAGGTGAATCCCTTCGGCCAAAAGAGCAAAAGAAGCGGACAAAGCGATAACAGAGGGCGGAATAGGCCGGTCGATACGAACCGTCGGCGAGGCATGGAGATGATTGAAGCAGTTAGCTTCATACTTACGAAAAGGTGCATTCCGATGCTGACGAGAGCCCCCACGAGCGTACCTATTGCAACACCGATTGCGCCGATTCTCTTCGCAAGGAATAGGCTCAATAGAACGTTCACCGATGCCTCAGCTACGGCGGCTAAGGTGGCGAGATGTTGCCTGCCGGTTCCAACAACCGCGAGCGAATATGGCAAACCAAGTTGCCGTACCGCATTGCCCAAAACCAGAATTTGTAGAAAGACGGCGCTGTGGAGCGCATAGTCTTTTCCAACCCACAGCTGCAACAGCGGAGATGCACCGAGCACAAGTGGAACGCAGATCAGAACAACAAGTAGCGTGCAGTATCGAGTAGTCTTGACTACCATCTCCCCAATTTGTTCGCTCGTTCTGGCCACCTGGAGAGCCGAGATCGCGGGCAGCAATGGACTAAAGACACTCCCAATCACCAGCACCATGAAATTAGTTACTGAACTGGCAATGGCGTAATAGCCGGTGTTCCTGAAATCGTAGTGTCCAACGATGATCAGATCCAACCCACTGATAAACAACATCGCCACTGACCAAATCGACAGCACCATTCCGTATTTCATCAGCCGGAGCGCGGATTTTCGGTCAGCCAATCTAAGTGAGAAGCCTACGGCGTTTTTGGCGTATCTCTCCCAGGCAAAGAATTGCGCGATAGCCGTTGCAATGTTGAACGCGGCTAAGAGAAACGCCAGCTGCACAAGAGTGCCGTGCATAAGAAGCAAAACTACGAGGCCAGCTGACGACAGCCCCTTGCTTGCCATCGCAACCAATGTCGGAATGCCGTACCGTTGAAGCCCGGTGAACACAGCAAGAAATGTGCCGAAGGGGAGGGCGAACACGGTTGACAGTCCTATCGAAAGGATTCCCGTACGAACATCGGGAACGAGGGCTCCTGGCATCTGGTGAAATACGCGTGGAACCTGCCAGGCGATTACCCCGATTGGAATGGCTCCTATCGAGGCGCTTGCACAAAGAATAGCGAAGGAGCTGCTGAGTGTCTTGGCAGCGGCAAGCCGATCCCCTTTAGCGTCGTATTCAGCTACGAACTTTCCGACAGCGGTTTGAAGTCCGAGGTCCAGAAGATTAATGTATCCGCTTATTTGCAGTATGAGTACCCACGCACTATATTCCGCGGGCATCATGCGATGGACGAGTAATGGCGGCAATACCAGGGCAACTAGCATTGACAGCACAACTCGCCCCATGTTGGAAGCGGAACCTTGCAGGATCTTGCGTTTTTGTGACATCAGGAGTCTAGGCTCTGGATCTGAGTGAGCGAAACGGAATCTCTATGATGGCATCTGTCTCTATAGAACCGATTAGGCAGCAGCCTCTCGCGTATCAACTCAATACATGTAGCCATTCGGTTGCGCCATTCCCCTGGCGCTTAAGCCTCAGGCATTCTCCGCATCGCATGATTCCCGAGAAATCGACTGCTTACGTTGTGACGACAACAAAAGCCGCAGCCTGTCATCTCATAGGCTTTTGGAAAGGCTGATCCGGCGAGGCACGATGCACCGACGTCTGAAGCCCCTCCCAGCCTAATCATACATCAGGTTTGAGAACGAAGATCAATGCGAAGCGGTAACTCAGATCCTCTCGATCGTGTACTGGCGAAAGATCCGTCGGATGCCGGGGACCAACCCGAGCCCTGCCGAGAACTGGCGTCCACTTTCGAACGCCTGCCCGTTGCTGATTGCGGCAACGATGGTCTTGGCGATCAAAGGCGCCACTTCTCCGACAGTGGCGATCCGTCGGCAATCCGGGGTGCTTCTGGAATGTGATTTGGATCCGCTTGTCCGCGTCGGCGATCTTCTCGTTCAGCTCTGCCAATTCCTCATACAGACTGCGAAACAACTCCTGGCCGAAGCCCGTGGCTGTTCTCTGCATCCTCCAGCACCCTCGGTTGCGTATTGTGGCAAAATTATCCCGTATTCGGCGAGTTGACAGCGACCTGGTTCATTAATTGCCTGCGGCAGGTGACGAGCCGGATACGCACATGATGAAGACACGGAAGATCCTGCTACTCAACTGAGTTCTGCGGATGAAACGCTACCGCTTCGCAGATCGCCTCCGCATCGTTAACATCGTTCTTCTACGACTTCAGGTACGGCTTAACGAATTGCGGCGCCATAGCCTGACTGTTACGAACTGGCGCCGAGGAGGATGAACAGTGACCTTCGAAAGAAAGCTGGTCGTTTGTCTTGTTTTTTTATACCCCCTCTCGGGGTGTGGCAACCAGAGATGTGCAGACGGCCGTCCTAGTGCCGTCTTGCGCTATGAGGCAGAGGATGCTGGCGAAGTGCTTACGTATGGCGACTGTCCGAATCGCTGCGATGAGTTAGGCGCCAGAGATGTGTGGGTGTTTCAGTCGGGAGCGAATTACTTCATGCATTACGATGCAGAGGGGCCGGAAGGATGGCTGACCGCCCTTGCCACGAGCGCGGATCTTAGTCACTGGAACAAAGTTGGAACGGTATTGACCCTGGGACCGGCTGGCGCGGACGATTCAGGTAGTGCCAGTTATGGCACTACCTTTTTCGACGGCAAACAGTGGCAGATGTTCTATCTGGGCACGCCTCATACGACTCCTCCGCCGGACCGCATACCCACGTTTCCTTATTTCACGATGAAAGCTGTATCGAATTCACCTGCGGGGCCTTGGCGAAAGCAGCCGGAGGTTATTCCCTTCCGTCCTCAGCCTGGTTCGTACTATTCGGCGACCGCGAGCCCTGGGTACATCATTCAAAACGGAAATGAATTCCTCCAGTTCTTCAGTGCATCTACAGACCATCCGATTCTGAGGACGATCGGAATCGCGCGGACTACGGATCTTAATGGAGCGTGGAAAATTGACCCAAAGCCGATTTTCCCTCCGACAGAGCAGGTTGAAAATACCTCGCTGTATTTCGAAAAGTCGAATCAGACGTGGTTTCTGTTCACCAACCATGTTGGGATAAGCTGCGAGGGTGAATATACCGATGCGATTTGGGTGTATTGGAGCAAGGATTTAAACCACTGGAATCCCACCGACAAAGCGGTAGTCCTGGACGCGCACAACTGCAGTTGGTCGAAGGGCGCTATTGGCCTGCCATCCGTCATTCAATATGGAAACCGTTTGGCGATCTTCTACGACGGCGCGGGGGGCGACAGTATATCCCAGATGCATAGAAGCATCGGCCTAGCATGGCTGAAACTGCCGCTGACGCCTCCAGCGGCGCCAGAGCCGCAGAAGTAAGAGTGGCAAACCCGGTCAAATTTCACGCGCGGTGGTAAAGGGCGCCGCGCAGAGCATGAAGTTTTTGCTTTGCTTCCGGGTCGTTGCTCATGCGCTCGAAGCCAGGTCCAAACAAGGCGAAGAAGACTCCGAATAAGAATCCGACTGCGGTTGAGCCGACGACAATTAGAGCGCGCTTCGGGGATGAGCGCTTCTCGGGAGGAATGGCTGTATCGACGACCTGAATTACGGCTTTCTGTTTGGCTTCATCGAGTTTAGCGATCTCAAATTGCTTTGCCAGAATATCGAAAATCGTCTCGTAGTACTTCACGTCGCGTAACTTGCGGACATGATTCCAGTCCAGCTTGTGGTACTTGCCCTTTTGGAACCATGAGTCCTGCATCGATGTTTGACGACCCTCCCAACTTTGCCAATTGGCCTCGCAGGCCCTCCAACTCTTGCTGAGCCTGAACCAATTGAGAGTTCTCGCTGGTTGCGAAAGTTCGTAATGAGTCGATCTGCAATTCTTTCGCGGTGATTTGGGCGCACAGTGCGGCGGCTGACTCGATCAAAGCTCGCGATTGGCTGCTAAGCTCAATCAGACCAGTTTGCAACTCAGTTGATTTCAGAGCTTCTTCTGCGGTAGCCAACTTATCCTTTGCCTGTTCAAGCTGCTGCTCGAAGAAGAGCCTGCGTTGGGCTGCCTCGGTGATCGCAAGATGGGCCGAGAGGGTTCTGAATTGGTCCACATAGCCGTTGGCCAACTCTGCTGCTCGATTTGGATCCCGGTCTTCGATCGAGATCCGAATCAGACCGTCTTTGGCGCTCCCGTCGACGGTTGTGTGCTTTTCAAGAGATGTTCGGGCATCAGTGAGATACCGTTGACGATACTCATCCATGAGACCAAATCTTTGCACCATCGCATCTTCTACGGTGCGGCTTTTGAGCATGGCCACGTACATGTCATTCGGATTTTTAAGTCCAAAGCTCCCACCGGATAGTGCCGCCAAACCACCCAAGTTTCCTAGTGACGATGTAAGCGCGGATCCGATGGAGGAACTCTGTTGAGGAGGGAGCAGAGTCACAGTCGCGGTGTAGCGCTTGGGCATGATCAGCGAGACGGCGATTGCTAAAATGGCGAAGGCGGCAGTAATCGAGATGATGACGCGCTTCCGTTCGGCGACAACAATCAACAGATCAATGATCGAGATATCTTCGTTCTCAATCGGGTGCGGTCCGGTGTTGGCCGGTACAGAGAAGCGACCGGCGCGCTCTTTATTGTCGGGAAGTGAAAGATCTGCAGGCATTTGCTCCTACCGGAGTGAGGTCATGGGGGTCTCTTACTTCCATTCTATAGGCACCCACTGATCTGCCCGTTGAGCTGCTCTCCTCGGTTAGTCCGAGTAAGTGAGAGAGCTCGGGTCCGAATTTGGCTGCAAATTCTGCTCGCAGCCGCCGTCGAGGCTGTGCGAATGTGGGAAGCGTCTTTTGCTTTCCACATTTGCATAGCCGGTTGCGAATTCTTCTGGTGTCAGGTAGCCCAACGCCATATGAGGGCGCACCTGGCTGTAATCGATTCGCCAGCATTCAATGGTCTCTCGTGCATCGTCGAGGATAAGAAAACCAGTTCTCGTTCAAGCATTCCTCCTGGAACTTGCCGTGGAAGCTTTTGATGTAGCCGTTCTCCCCCCAGCTTGCGACAAATGTCTGCTGCCTTATCGCCAGCTTCATACTGCTTGAGCGCCGCGATAATCGCTCTTCGCCGTGTCCCGTCTTTAGCATCGTGTTTGGCGAAGGGAATCGGGGAAACGTCTACAACTTGCTACGCCAAATTGCCAGCGGCAAGTTCCTCATGGTCGGCCACGGAACTAACATTAAATCGATAGCCTAGTTGGAAACGTTAGCGCCTTTCTGGCGCATTCCTTGACGCTTTGGCCCGGTACGCACATTGCAAATTATGTCGAAGGACCTGATATGAATACCCGCGAATTGGTTGAGCACGTCAATCGTTGTCTCTGTGGGTCCGGGGAAGTGCGGAGGATCCCGAAGAGCGTCGCCATGACGGGCGGACACTTACTCGACGCGATGGCCCGGCTGTCGGGACGTACTTCCCGATCAGTGCGATTCGCGTATGAAATTTTGTGAGACAACACAATTTGTAGCTGAACGAGTGGGTTTCGTGGGTTTCAGACCTCCATACACCTGGGCTGAAGGGCCGGCACGGACGATGGAGTTCGAATTTCGGAATCGATCTGCGAATGCTTCAGACGAGGAAACTTCTGCCCACTTGGAGGAATCGGCTGCACGGCCGAATCAATAAGAGGCAGCAGAAGGCGCTCCTTCGTAAGTTCCGCGAAGAGATTTGAGGGCAGAGCGAGAGCGGGCAACCACAGTAGCATTACCACTAGCATCACCGGCGACCACAACCCACCACTTGTTCGACCTCACAGAAAAAGGGGCACTCGTCCATACGAGCGAGCGCAAACACGTACGCTATACGCTGAATCTGGACACAGAGGCTGAAACGAGATGTCGTGGGCAGGAGTGCTGGAGACCTCTAAAGTTAGAGGCGTCAAAAACGCCCTATTTTCTCAACGAGCTCAACGAGTGCTAAGGGCTTCGACGAGCCGACGAACCTTACGGCCCCAATGACAACTACCACCTGGCAACTTCGCACGCTCTTCCTGCTCTACTGCGCAAAATGCATGAGGCGAAGATCAAAGGCGCACCACAAGTTATGGTGTGGGGAGCCGGCGCTCCGCGGCGCGAATTCCTGCACAGTGATGACATGGCAGATGCCTGTGTCTGTCTGATGAACCTACCTGAAGATCAGTTCAACGCGATAGCGCAGTCTGAAATTCAGGCGCCTCTGCTCAACGTTGGCTGTGGCGCGGATCTCACGATTGCAGAATTGGCTGAAACGATCCGCGATGTTGTCGGATTCAAAGGTAAGCTGATTTTCGACCGATCCAAGCCCGACGGAACACCGCCAAAGTTGCTCGATGTGCGCCAAATGAGCGACCTCGGTTGGAAAGCTACTATCTCGCTAAAAGAGGGGTTCATGTCCGTTTGCGAAGGATTTGGACGAGGCGATGCACCTCTGAAATCTCACGGCTGATTGTGCGGGCAATTGGCTCAGTCCGCCTGAAGAAATGTTTTTATGCCCACCGCGGTTGCCCGACCGTAACTGCCAGAACTTACCGAAGCGGACGGTTGCGGCTCCGCAATCCGGTGAAGTAACCACGATCAATCTGCTTCCAACTGGGCCGCGATGAGAATACTCTCGGGATGAGAATACCCTACTTAAACGTCGAGAAAAGATTCGGGGCACGATTCCGCACTGATCGGCCCCTGCCCGCTTGGTTGGAAATTTTGGTAGCAAATTGGTAGCAAAGAGCGCCTTTTCGGCCGGTTTTTCCGGCTCTACCGGCTTATAAGCCCTTTGCTATCAATAGATCCGTATAGCGAGATTTCCATGGCATGGAAGAGGTCATCGGTTCGATCCCGATCAGGTCCACCAATTACACCAACAGCTTAGCAATATTCCTCCCCATCAGCTTGGCAGCATTTTGGCAGCAAATCTTCAAATGCCTGCGAACCAAGCCTCGCCATCTTGTCGCTGCTCCTCCTTCTGAAGC
>Ga0335075_10007161_pt1 | contig 17170 bp, 11 predicted proteins | sample Lox_Sample_24_FD_206723 | JGI IMG/M metagenome (GOLD analysis project Ga0335075, IMG submission 206723) | Soil microbial communities from Loxahatchee National Wildlife Refuge, Florida, United States - Lox_Sample_2.4 | ecosystem: Environmental > Terrestrial > Soil > Wetlands | place: USA...
ACCTGAAGGCGTGGTTGCCGGCGTTGATGCAGGAAGTACTGCAGCGGCAGCGGGAGCAGAGCGTCATCGTGCCGGAGGGCCCCTTTCCAAAAGCAGCGCAACGGGCCCTGGGCATCGAGACCATGCAGTTGATGGGTTTCAATTTCGAGGCAGGGCGGCTCGATGAAAGCGCCCATCCCTTCTGCGGGGGTGTGCCGGAGGACGTACGGCTGACGACTCGCTACGACGAGGCGAATTTCCTGCGCGCGCTGATGGGGGTCATCCACGAGACGGGTCACGGACGCTACGAACAGAATCTGCCGCGCGAATGGCTCGGTTTACCGGTCTCCCAGGCGCGCTCGATGGGAATTCATGAGAGTCAGAGTCTCTCCTTCGAGATGCAGCTGGCCCGTCACCCGGGCTTCGTGTACTGCCTGCGCCCGTTGCTCGTCCGCCATCTGGGGGAGCAACCGGCCTTCGAGCCTGAAAACCTGACGCGCCTGTTGACTCGCGCAAGTCGCGGTCTCATCCGCGTGGATGCCGATGAGGTGAGTTATCCGGCCCACGTCATCCTGCGCTACGAGATCGAACGGCCGCTGATTGAGGGACAAATCGAGGTCGATGACATCCCCGGCCTCTGGGATTCGAGCATGCAACGGCTCTTTGGACTCGATACTCGCGGCAACTATCGTGACGGGTGCATGCAGGACGTGCACTGGGCACAGGGACTGTTCGGCTATTTTCCGACCTACACGCTCGGCGCGCTCTATGCCGCCCAGTGGTTTGCATCCATGCGCCGCGACTCGAACGGCGTTGATCGGCAGATTGCCGGCGGCGAACTGCGGGGCGTGTTCGACTGGCTGCGCGACCGGATCTGGTCCCAGGGCAGCCGCTGGGAGACCTCGGAGCTCGTGCGTCGCGCCACCGGGGAGCCGCTGAACGCGGCGCACTTCCGCCGGCACCTGGAGTCGCGCTACCTGGGTTAGCGGCGGCGCTGCCAGCGAGTGATGCCATGACGTTCGACTGTGGATACGGGGCGTTACTATCGATCGCGATCGAAGAGGCGCGGCGTGGTCGGGCGGAGGGAGGTATTCCGATCGGAGCTGCCTTGTTCGATGGGGACGGGAGACTTCTCGGGAAGGGGCACAACAGGCGTGTCCAGGACGGCGATCCGTCTGCGCACGGCGAAACCGATGCATTCCGCAAGGCGGGCCGCCAGCGCAGCTACAACCGGACCGTGATGGTCACGACGCTCGCCCCATGCTGGTATTGCAGCGGATTGATCCTGCAGTTCCGGATAGGAACGGTAATCGTCGGGGAATCGAAGACCTTTCAGGGTGGCATTGCGTGGCTTCGCGAAAAGGGCGTGACGGTGGTCGACATGGCATCGGCGGAGTGTTTTGAACTCCTGCAAGAATTCATACACACCCAGCCTGCCATTTGGAACGAGGACATCGGCGAACCTTGAGGTCGCGACGTTGTCCATCATCGCCCTTATGGTAAATGGATCCTGCCGTGGGGCGTGTTTGCGGAACTGAGACCGAGTTCCTGGGCGGGCCAGCATTGGCGCCATGATCCTCTGTGCATGTCCCTAGGCCCCATTTCTCAGGTGATTGGAAGTGCCCATTGGACAGGCACCAGCGCCAACCCGGGCGCAAACGCCGCTTCGCTGAATGATCAGATTCGTCAGGTCAAGCAGCAGCTCGATGACTGGACCACCTGTGTCTCCGCCAAGACGACCAAGGGGCAGGCTGAGATCCAGAAATTGTCGGCGGAGCTCAGCGGTGCTGAGAGCCGTGCCCACCGTCTCGCGGCCTCGGAACCCCAACCTTCCTCTGCGGCAACGTCGCATTCGATCGACATCTGGGTGTGACGGCCCTCCCCCGTCGTAAACAAGGCTACCGTTGATACTCATCGGGGACTTCGGGAGTCCCGATGAGCTCGCCGATGATGCGGGACAGATCCGGCAGGTCGTAGGGCGTGCGGGCGGCGGACGACAGCAGCAACGGAACCCGTGGGAACCGCGTTCACCCGGGGCGATTCAGGAAAGGGCGGGTTTCGAGCAAACGATGCCCTCGAAGGGTGCCAGGAGGGTGATTTCGTGAGACCGCTCCCGGGCTCCGTCGTGAGTCGATAGCAGTCGTCGCTGTCCGAGCATCAGCGGGGCGGCCTGCGACTGATCCGAAAAATTGACCGCCACGATGAGGCAGCGGTCACCGGATGTGCGCTCGAACGTCATGGTGCTGTCAGTGACCTCGAGCAATTGGTACGTGCCCACCGACAAGGCGGGCTCGCGTTGGCGCAGGTGAATGAGTCGCCGATAGAACGTCAACATCGAATCGGGATCCTCGGACTGCATTTTCACGTTGCAGGTCGCCGCGGAGGCCGGGATCGGCAGCCAGGGCGTGCCGCGCGTGAATCCAGCGCCCGGTTCGTCGGACCATTGCATGGGCGTGCGGCACGGGTCCCGGCCGAAACCCGGCGCATTCTTGCCCCAGGGATCCTGTACTTCATCGGGTCGGATCTCTCCATCCACCATGCCGATTTCCTCGCCGTTATAGATGGTGGGCGTGCCCCGCAGGGTCAACAGCAGCAGAGCCGCCAGGCGGGCCTGCGGAATTCCCCCGAGTCTGGAGGCGACGCGGGGCTTGTCGTGATTGCCCAGCACCCAGTTCGGCCATCCGCCGGGGGGCAGCGCTGCCTCGTAGTCATTGGCCAGGGCGGCGATTGCGCGGGACTGCCAGGGTGAGCGGATGAGGTGGAAATTGAAGGGCAGATGGAAGCCGGACAGGTCGTCACCGTAATAGCGCATCATGCGCTCGATGGGCAGGTATGCCTCGCCGATCAGCACGCGATCCTCGTAGGCATCCGTCACGGCGCGCATCCCCATGACATGGGTGTGCGTCTCCGGCAGGTCCGCCGTATGGGTGCGCAACAGCTGCCGTGCCGGTGACTGGCCGGGCTGCCACTGGGGATTGGGCTCATTGTCGCGCAGGGCCTCATCCTCGATGAGCATGTGGATGGCATCGACCCGGAATCCGTCCACACCCCGGTCGAGCCAGAAGCGCATCACATCATGCATGGCCGCGCGCACCTGCGGGTTGCGCCAGTTCAGATCCGGCTGCTGCGGAAGGTACGCGTGGTAGTAGTACTGGCCGGAGGACGGATCGAAGGTCCAGGCCGGACCGCCGAATTCGCTCAGCCAGTTGGTCGGCGGGCCGCCATCGGGCGCGGGATCATGCCAGATGTACCAGTTTCTTCGGGCGCTCGATCGCGACGCGCGGCTCTCCAGGAACCAGGGATGCAGGTCGGAGGTGTGATTCGGGACGAAATCGAGAATCAATTTGAGACCGCGCCGATGCATCTGCGTCACCAGCCGATCGAAGTCGGACAAAGTGCCGAAGATCGGATCGATGTTGGTGTAATCGCAGATGTCATAGCCGAAATCGGCCATTGGCGAGGGAAAGATGGGCGAGAGCCACACGGCAGTCACGCCCAGCGCGCACAGGTAGTTCAGACGGCTGATGATGCCGGGCAGATCGCCGATGCCATCGCCATTGGAGTCCTGAAAGGATCGCGGATAAATCTGGTAGACAATGCCCTTTTTCCACCATGCATGGGAATCGGCCATGAAATCGCCATCCGTGACTAGGCTGCCAGACCCGACTTTATCGTATGTTGTCGACCAGATTCGGATAGCGACGCCCTGCCTTCCTGGCCCGGGCCTTGGCGGCCGACTTTTTCGCAGGAGTCAGAGGCTTGTGTCCGTGGCCCGCGGGGGGCGGGCGTTCCCAGAGCGGCGGCTGCAGGTGAGTGGCGGCGCATTCCGACGCGTCCCTCCCGCGTTCCATATCCGACATCGCCGGTACCGGCGCCGGGCACTGCCGCAGTACGCAACCGATCGGTAGCCTTGCATTTTTGCCGCAAAAGGGCTTTCCATGAGTGAAGGCTTCGAACTGATGATGCGCCCCGGCGTGCATCCCTCCCTTGCCCCGGGACGCAAACAGGCGTCCCCACCCCAGCACAGCCTGGTCCGGGAGAATGGACTGCTGATCGAGCGCAACCTTCGCGTTCCGCTGCGCGATGGAGTCCGCATCTATATCGATCTGTATCGTCCGGATACGGCGCAGGCCGCGCCGCTGCCGGTGCTGCTGGGGTGGAGCCCCTATGGCAAGCACAACACGGCGGACCATCTGCCCTGGCCCGCGGCGGATGTTCCCGCCGGATCGATCTCGCCCTATACGGCCTTCGAGGCGCCGGACCCGGCGTACTGGTGTGCGCACGGCTATGCGATCGTGTATCCGGATCCGCGCGGCAGCTGGTATTCCGAAGGGGAGCTGCGTCACGGGGGTATGGGTGAAGCCGAGGACTGCTACGACCTCGTCGAGTGGCTCGGCACGCAGTCCTGGTGCAATGGCCATGTGGGGATGACCGGCGTGTCGTATCTCGCGGCCATCCAGTGGCAGGTGGCGCCGCTGCGGCCCCCGCATCTGCGGGCCATCAACCCCTGGGAAGGCTTCAGCGACTGGTATCGCGAGTTCGCCTACCACGGGGGCATTCCGGAGACGGGTTTCGTGCCGCGCGGTTGTGCAAACCTGCAGTGGTCCATCACCCGCACCGAGGACACGGCGGCGAACGTGCGGGCACATCCGCTGCGTGATGCCTACTGGCGCAGCAAGGACTGTGATCTGGCCGCCATCGAGGTGCCGGCGTACGTGGTCGCCAGCTGGTCCGACCAGGGTCTGCACACCCGCGGCACGCTCGAGGCCTACCGGCAACTGGCCTCGCCGCAGAAGTGGCTGGAAGTCCATGGCCGCAAGAAGTGGCAGTACTACTACCGCCCCGAAAGCCTGCTGCGGCAACGGCAGTTCTTCGATCACTTCCTGAAGGGGACCGGCTCCGGCCTCAAGTCCCGGCCAAAAGTGCTGCTCGAAATCCGGGAGTCAGCTCAGGCCGGTACTTTCCGCGCCGAAAGCGAATGGCCGCTGGCCCGCACGGTATTTCAGCGCCTGTATCTGGATGCGGCCAGCGGTTGCCTGAGCAATGCCCTGCCGCCCGCGGTGTTTGAGGTGGGGTACGATCCCGAGGCGCCGGACGGTCGGGCGGTATTCGAGTACCGCTTCGATGCGGAAACGGAACTCACGGGTCATATGAAGCTTCGGCTGTGGGTCGAGGCGGTCGGGGCCAATGACATGGACCTGTTCGTGGCGGTGGAGAAGCTGGATGCCGCCGGCCACCGGGTGCCGTTCATTTTCTATGCGACGGGTGAGAACGGGCCGGTGGCATTGGGCTGGCTGCGGGCCAGCCATCGGGCCCTGGATGCCGCGCGTTCGCGTCCGGAACAACCCGTCCACAGTCACACGGCAGAACAGCCGCTGGCAACCGGTGAATGCGTTCCCGTGGAGATCTGGGCCTCTGCGACCCTCTTCCGCAAGCACGACTCGCTGCGCCTGGTCGTGCAGGGTCGCGACATTCCGGAAGCAGGCCCGGCTGGCACCCCCGCGGCGCGCCACGAAGACACCCGCAATCGGGGCCGTCACATTCTGCGCAGCGGCGGTGCGTACGATTCGCACCTGCTGGTGCCGGTGATCCCGTTCAGCCCCCGACCATAGCCACGGGGTCGGCGCCGCCCCGGATGGCCTGCGCCATGAGGTCGATCAGCGCCCGCGTCCGCAGCGGCATGTGGCGGCGATCGAGGAACATGGCCACGACCACCACCGGTGGAATACGCCACTGGGGCAGGAGCCGAAGCAGTTGACCCGCCTTGACCTGCGCTTCGCACACGGCATGGGTGAGCATGGCGACGCCGACGCCTGCCACCGCCATCTCCCGCGCCACGATGATGTCCGACGTGCGCAGCCGCGGACTCACGAGACCCCGGCCACTGGTCGCGCAGGACCACAGCCCGTCGTTGATCTGCGATTCGAGCATGATGCAGTCGTGGTCCACCAGTTCCGCGGGCGCCTGGGGGGTGCCCTTGCGCTCGCAATACGCCGGACTTGCGTACAGTCCCCGGGCCAGTTCGGCCAGCCGCCGCACCGGCAGCTGCTCGTTGCGGACCCGACCGATGCAGATGGCCACGTCGTAGGGTTCCTCACTGACATCGATCCAGCGGTTGGTCACATGGATCGAGAGCCGCAGGTCCGGATAACGCAGCGCAAAATCCGCCAGGGCGCGGCTGATCCAGGTGCTGCCCAGCCCGAAGGGGATGCTGATGCGCATATTGCCCCGCAGCTGGGACTGCATTTCCGAGGCGATGAGGCTGGCTTCATGGGTTTCGGCCGCGATCCGCTCGCAGCGATGCAGCAGCGCGGCGCCGACTTCCGTGGTCTCCAGTCCCTGGGGGCCGCGCTTGACCAGGACCGCGCCGACCTGCTGTTCCAGCTGCCGCAGCTTGCGGCTCAGGGAGGCCTTGGGGGCGCGCAGCTGCAGCGCCGCCTGGCTGATGCCGCCGGCGTTCACGATCGCCAGGAACAGCATCAGCAGGTTCAGGTCGAGACCCGGTATGGAGTCGGACAGCGTGGCACTGGATATCCGGTCCGAGTTCGTTCTGGTCGGCATGATTCCCCCCCCTCTGCCCTGACAGACTACGGGTTATAACAGACCCCGGTCCGGTACCGCCCGTGGAACGGCCGTCCCATTCACGGCCGCTTGCCCGATGTGAGGGGGGAGTGGAAAGCTGGTCGGCTCAAGACCTGCCCCGAGAGCCACTGGAGACTTGAATGACCCACTTGGTCCGTCCGTTGTGCATCACGGCAATGGCTGCCATCGTCGCTGCGCCGGCCGTTTCGTCCGGGCCCGCATCGGTCTCCATGGATCGGGCAGCCATCGATGCGTTGCAGGCGCGCGCCATGTTCGCGTGGGATTGGTGCAATGCCGATGCCTACCGCGCCGGCTTCACCGCAAACGGCGTGCAGGTCTCCGCGGCGGGGGAGCATCGCGGCGATGCCATTGGCGCTTTCGTCCGCCAGTCGTGTGGAGCGGCCTCCCGCACCCGGCATTTCATCACTAACGTGGTACTCGACGTCAGGGGCGACACGGCGCGCGGACGTGAATACTGGATTGCGATGGCCACGGATCCCGTCAAGCACACCGCCCAGGTGCGCGCCTACGGTCATTTCGAGGATGACCTCGACAAGGTCGACGGCACCTGGAAGTTCGCCCGCCGCAGGCTGTTCGATGAGATGCAGGGCGCGGATGCCGCGACGGCCGAGCGCCCGACGCTCTCCTTCGCCGCACCGCCGGTGGTGGGCGAAGGTTATGCCGCCAACCGTGCGGCCATCGAGGACCTTCAGGCCCGGTACCTCTACGCCATGAACTGGTTCGACCCGACCGCCTATGCCGGCACCTTTGCGCCGGATGGCGTCGTACACATGGGCGCGCGGGTGGAGCACGGGCGCAAGGCCATCGAGAGCGTGATCACCGACTACAAGGTGATCATCATGGGGCATCCGACCGGCGCCGATCAGGGTCTGCGGCCACCGGCCGTGCGCCACGCCATCACCAATGTCGTGGTCGAGATCCACGGTGACCGGGCCCGCTCCTGGGCCTACTGGAACACCTTCCAGAACGACAATCTCGCAAGATCGGCCCAGGTCGGCAACTACGGCAGTTACGTGGATGAACTGAGGAAGGTCGACGGCCGCTGGTATTTCACCAGCCGCTCGGTCTTCAATCAGATGAAGGCCGACCGCGTCGCGAGCGACACTCTTCCCATGCCGCCGAGCATCGATGCCGGACCGCCGGTGCCGGCAAGCGCGGCCGACGATCGCGCCGCGATCAAGAACCTGCAGGCACGCTACATGTTCGCGCTCGACTGGCAGGATCCGGATGCGTACGCCGCGACCTTCACGGAAGATGGCGTGCTGATATCCGCAATCGCCCAGGCCCGGGGCCGCGACGCCATCCGCGGCGAAGTCGTCAAGATGCGCGACAACGATCGGGCTACCCTCGCCAAGGAAGGGCTACGGCCCTTCAGCCGGCGTCATGTCATCACCAATCTGGTACTGCGGATCGAGGGCGATCATGCCATCGGACGCGCCTACTGGGCGGGGTACAATGACGACAATCCGGATCGCCATCCCTACCTCGAAAGCTACGGCCACTACGAGGACGAGCTGACCCGGGTCCGGGGCCAATGGCTCTTCAGCAAGCGCACCATCTTCAACGAACAGCACCCGGGGCACGAGTCTTCCGGCAGCTGGCCGCTGCCGCAGTAGCCCGGCCTCTTTTAGAAAGTCCGCTTCAGGGTCACCGCCCATTCCTCCGGCGCCGCCGGATCGCCCTGCACGGTCTGGGATGAACCGCGGTTATCGAAGATGCCGGTGTAATAGAGCTTGTTCGTCAGATTGGTGGCCGAGAGTGCCATCTGCCAGTGACCCTCGCGATCGGCCCAGGTCAGCCTCGCATTCAGGAGGGTGTAGCCGGGGATGCGGTTGTAGAGCGAGTTCTGGGAGGCGGTGAACAGGGTATCCTGATAGGCCGTATCCAGCCGCGGCGTGAGGCTTCCCCAGGACCCGAGGCTGATGGCGTACTGGACGCCCGCGCTGAGCTTCCACTTCGGCGCATAGGGCGTGACCATGCCGGACGTGATGCCGGCCTTGAGGGCGTACGCGGACAGCGTCGAGTAGTCGAAGTTCAGCAAACTGGCCGAGGCATCGATCGACAGACCCGCCACTGGCCGGCTCTCGATCTCCAGTTCCGCGCCCTTGATATTGGCATCTCCGGCGTTGATGATCGCCGCGCAGGGCGCGACCTGGCTTGCCGCAATCCCCGGGATGAAACCGCAGTTGTTGACCACGAACTGGATGGCCTGGTAGCGGTTCCAGAAAGCCGCGAGATTCACCCGCAGGGTGTGATCGAGCCAGTCGCTTTTCACGCCCAGTTCGTAGGCGGTCACGTATTCGGGATTGAAGGGCACGGCCTGAGAGGGATAAAACGGGCGGGGATTCACACCCCCGCCCTTGAAGCCGGTCGACACGTCCCCGTAGGTCATGACGCCCGGAACCCACTCATATTGCAGGGCCGCCCGGTAGTCCACGCGGCTGCCGCTGAAATTGCCCTGGACGCCATTGAGCGAGGCCACCTGGGGAGCGACCCCACCCGGATAGGTGTTGCCCGGTACGCCGAGCCGACCGAACTGGAAGGTCTTGTCCTCCGAGGTGTAGCGCGCACCGACGTTCAGTTCGAGCTTCGGGATGATTCTCCAGCTGGCATTGAGGAAACCGGCCTTGTTGCGGGCGGGAATGTAGTCGTTCTCGAAGAACTCGAATGAGCCCAGGTCGACGCGACCGCCATAATGGCTCTCCTCATCCAGGTAGAAGCCTCCGGCCGTCCAGTTCAGGGCGCCCTCCAGGAGTTTGCCTTCGAGCCGCAGTTCCTGCGTCCACTGCCGGTGCACGACCTCGTCGTACAGTTCCTCATCGCCCAGCGGCGTGCCGTCCTCATCCTGGCTCCAGGCGCCGCTGTAGCGGCGGTAGGAACTGATGGACTTCAGTTCCAGTCCCTCGAAGACCGTGTAGTCGACCGTTCCGGAGGTGCCATAGGAGCGTAGGTGCCGGATGGCCGGCAGACAGTAGGGGGCGGCGCCATCGGGTGGCTTGGGATCGCAGTAGGTCGAGTAGTCCGTATACGGGCTGCTCGAGAAGGGGTCCTGGGCATAGGGCCCGAAGGGCGAATAGGAAATGAACGCCGAACCGGTCGCGGTTCCCAGCGGCACCCCGCCGGCGGGCGCGCTCGAGAACCGCGGGTAGAGGGCATTGGAGGGGCCCGTGACGCCACTGGCCTGGCCCACGTACAGCAGCGTGTTCGGAGTCGCCTCCGAGTTGTCGTCGGTGTTATCCGCGCTGACATTGACCTCGAGTCTGTCGTTCACCAGCCAGCGGATGGCGGTGCGCAGTGCGTCATAGGAAATGCCGCCTTCGGTCCCCAGCACGCAGCCCTGGTCCAGCGCCGCGCTTGGAACGCCGCTACCGGGGTGCGAGCAGGCGTAATCGTACCGCGTCACGTAGCCGTCCTGGTGGCGGGCGACACCTGAAATGCGCACGAACAGCTCATTGGGCACGATCGCGAATTCCCCGGCGCCGCGCACCTCGGTGCGATCGAAGCGGCCGTAGGTGGCCTCGAGATAGCCGTCGTTGTTGCCGGTCGGCTTCCTGGAATAGAGCTTGATCGAGCCGCCCTCGGAGTTCATGCCCGCCAGGGTGCCCTGCGGGCCGCGCGCGACTTCCACATGATCCAGATCCAGCAGATCCAGCATGGAGCCGGTCAGGGTGGCGTAGTAGACATCATCCACATAGATGCCGACGCCGGGCTCTTCCGCGAAGTTGAAGTCCGCCTGCCCTACTCCGCGGATGAAGGCCTGCAGCGAGGGGCCGAACGCCTGGGGCGCGGGTTCCAGCACGACGTTGGGCGCCTGGGCGGCAATCTGATCGATGGAGACTTCGCTGCGGGCATCCAGCTGCTCTGCGCTGATGGCGGTGAGCGCAATGGGCGTGGACTGGGCGCTCTGCTGGCGGAACTGGGCGGTGACGACCACTTCCTGCAGCGCCGAGTCCGATTCGGTATCCGGTGTCTGGGCGCTCGCAGTGCCCATGGCGGCGACCAATGCGCCGGTGAAGGCGGCAATCGCGCCGCGCCGGTTCGGCGTTCCCCTGTTCATGGAGTCCCCTTTGGTTCTTCGTTGCACAACACTGCGTTGGTGTTGCTTGAGCAGCGAAATCTTTGAGCAAGGGGCCGGTTCTTTGGAAGACGGAAAAAATGAAACGAGTGTTCCACGCCGCGGCGCCTGACGCCTGGCGCAGCCTGTTCACACGGTCAGGTGTTTGCGCACCAGTTCATCGCTCAGCTCCCCGATGGCGCCCGAGATGACCAGCCGACCCTTATCCAGCATGTGGAAATGATCGGCGACCCGGCGGGCGATGGGAAGTTTCTGCTCCACCAGGAGTACGGTCAGGCCGGCCTCGCGCAGCTTGATGATGACATCCCCGATCTCGTGCACGATGTTGGGCTGAATGCCTTCGGTGGGCTCATCCAGGATCAGCATGGTGGGCTCGATGACCAGGGCGCGGCCGATCGCCAGTTGCTGCTGCTGGCCGCCGGAGAGGTCGCCGCCACGGCGATGGAGCATTTTCTTCAGCACCGGGAACATGTCGTAGATATGCTCCGGCACCTGCTTCCTGCGGTCGGACCGGGCCGGAAGACCGGTCTTGAGATTTTCCTCGACCGTCAGCTGGGAGAAGATCTCGCGGCCCTGGGGCACGAAGCCGATCCCCAGCCGGGCGCGGGTATGCACCGGCAGCGCACGGATGTTCACATCCTTGAAGAGCACCTCACCGCTCGCAAGCGGCAGCAGTCCCATGATGCACTTCAGCAGGGTGGTCTTGCCCATGCCGTTGCGACCCATGAGACAGGTGCAGGAACCCTTGGGAATGGAGAGCGTCAGGTCCCATAGCGTATGGCTGCCGCCGTAGTACTGGTTCAGGTTGCTGATACTGAGCATCCGCCCTCACTCACCCAGGTAGACTTCGATGACCTGCCGGTTGGCCTGGACTTCGTCCATGCTGCCCTCCGCCAGTACATGACCCTCGTGCAGCACGGTGACGGTGCGGGCAATGGAACGCACGAAGTTCATGTCGTGCTCCACGACCACCACCGAGTGCTTGCCGGCCAGGGACAGCAGCAGTTCCGCGGTGCGCTCGGTTTCCTGGGGCGTCATGCCCGCCACGGGCTCGTCCACCAGCAGCAGCTGTGGATCCTGCATCAGCAGCATGCCGATCTCGAGCCATTGCTTCTGGCCGTGGGAGAGCGTGCCGGCGCGCTCGAAGCGGCGGGTCCCAAGTCCAATGACCTCAAGCACATTGTCGATCCGGTCGCGCTGCTCGGCGTTCAGGCGCGCGACCAGCGCCGGCCAAACCGCCTTGTCCCCCGCCATGGCCAGTTCCAGGTTCTCGAACACGGAGTGCTGCTCGAATACCGTGGGTTTCTGGAACTTGCGGCCGATCCCGGCCTGGGCGATTTCCGGTTCGGTGTGCGACAGCAGGTCGATGCTTTGGCCGAACCAGGCGGACCCGGCATCCGGCCGGGTCTTGCCGGTGATGACATCCATCATGGTGGTCTTGCCGGCGCCGTTCGGACCGATGATGCAGCGCAGTTCGCCCGCGAGCACGTAGAGCGTCAGGTCATTGAGGGCCTTGAAGCCATCGAAGCTGACCGTGATCTCCTCCAGATACAGGATGACACCGTGGGATGCGTCGGGCCCTGCGGCCAGGACGTCCGCCGGTGCCATCACCAGGGGCCGGGGCGGACGGGCGCTGCGCGAACGGCCGCTCAGGCGTTGCAGGCTGTGACGCATATTCATGGGCACCCTCAGGCCACGCCCGCGGCGGGTCGGCTGTGGCGGCGCTTGAAATGTCCCGCGAGTCCCATGACGCCCCGGGGCAGGAACAGCGTCACCAGCACGAACAGGGCGCCGAGGGCGTACAGCCACAGTTCGGGCAGCGCGCTGGTGAAGAAGGTCTTGGCGAGGTTCACCAGCAGCGCCCCGACCACCGCCCCGTACAGCGTGCCGCGGCCGCCGACCGCCACCCAGATGACGACCTCGATGGAATTCACCGGCTGGAATTCGCTCGGGTTGATGATGCCCACCTGGGGAACGTAGAGACTGCCGGCGATCCCGGCCAGCACCGCGGAGAACACGAATGCCCACAACTTGTAGGACTCCACCCGGAAGCCGATGAACCGCGCCCGGCTTTCGGCATCGCGGATGGCCCGGATCACGCGCCCGGCGCGCGAGGAGACGATGTACCGGCACACCCCGTACGACAGGCCGAGCATCACGGCGGTGACCAGAAACAGGGTCAGATGGGTCGTCTCGTGGGTCAGGTCGAACCCGAGGATGTCCTTGAAGTCGGTGAAGCCGTTGTTGCCGCCAAAACCCATGTCGTTGCGGAAGAAGGCCAGCATGAGCGCGTAGGTCAGCGCCTGGGTGATGATGGACAGGTAGACCCCCGTCACCCGGGATCGGAATGCCAGCCATCCGAACACCAGCGCCAGCACCCCGGGGACCAGCATCACCATGAGCGCCGCGAACCAGAACAGGTTGAAACCGTGCCAGTACCAGGGCAGCGTCTTCCAGTTCAGGAACACCATGAAATCCGGCAGCACGGGATCACCGTAAACTCCGCGCGATCCGATCTCGCGCATCAGGTACATGCCCATGGCATAGCCGCCCAGGGTGAAGAACGCCGAATGCCCGAGGCTGAGGATGCCGCAGTAGCCCCAGATCAGGTCCACCGCCATGGCCAGCATGGCGTAGCACATGTACTTGCCCAGAAGTCCCACGGTGTAGGTGGACAGGTGCAGGGACGAGGCCGCGGGTACCGCGATGTTCAGTACCAGCACCAGGGCGGTCATCACGGCCAGCACCAGCAGGAACACCCTGCCCTGCCGGTCCAGCCAGGCAAGCCGCGGTGCCCGCATCACGCCTCCGCCGCCCGGCCCTTCTGCGGGAAGATGCCCCGCGGCCGGCGTTGGATGAAGAGGATCAGGGCAATGAGCACGATGATCTTGCCCAGCACCGCACCGGCGTAGGGCTCCAGGATCTTGTTGACGATCCCCAGGGACATGCCGCCGATCAGCGTGCCCCACAGATTGCCGACCCCCCCGAACACCACGACCATGAAGGAATCGACGATGTAGGATTGGCCCAGGTTGGGACCGACGTTGGTGAGCTGGCTCAGGGCGACGCCCGCGACCCCGGCGATACCGGAGCCGAGACCGAAGGTCATGGCATCCACCCACTGGCTGCGGATGCCCATGGCGCGCGCCATTGCCCGGTTCTGGGCTACCGCGCGCACCTCGAGCCCGAGGCGGGTGCGCTTGAGGATCATGAGCAGTGCTGCGAAGACCGCCAGGGTGAAGATCACGATGACCAGGCGGTTGTAGGTGATGGACAGGGCGCCGTTGATCTGCCACAGCCCGGACATCCACGGCGGACTCTCCACGGGCCGGTTGTTGGCCGTGAACACATCCCGCGCCAGCTGCTGCAGGATCAGGCTGATGCCGAAGGTCGCGAGCAGCGTCTCCAGCGGCCGGCCATAGAGGAAACGCACCACGCCGCGTTCGATGAGGATGCCGACGCCGCCGGAAATCAGGAAGGCCGCGGGGACTGCGAGCAGCGTGGAAGCGCCGGGGTGGCCGGGCAGGATCAGCTGCATGACGTAGACGGTGTAGGCGCCGAGCATCATGAGTTCACCATGCGCCATGTTGATGACCCCCATCACGCCGAACGTGATGGCAAGACCGATGGCCGAGAGCACCAGCACCGATCCTAAGCTGAAACCGAAGAACAGCGTCTCGATGGCGTGGTAGAAGCTGCGCCAGGCATCGATGTGGGCCATGGCCCGCACGGCAGCGCGGCGTACGGCGGGGTCGGTATCCGAGCCCGGATCCGCGAGCGTCCCCAAGCGGTTGTAGACATCGGGACTGAGGCTGCCCGACAGCATGTGGATGGCCGCCAGCCGGCGCGGCGCGGGCACGTCGTCGTCAAGGTCGGCCATCGCGAGGCCCTCCTTGATCAATCGCCGCACGCCGGCGTCGGATTCGTGGGCGAGCTGGCCCTTGAGGATCGTGGCGGTGCTTTCGTCGATGGAGCGCAGCATTTCCGTGACCGCGGCGGCGCGTACCGCGGCTTCGGGGCTGCCGAGATCGAACTGCGCGAGGGCGGCGCGCAGGCTCTTGCGCAGGTGATTGTTCATGCTCACGGTATCGAAGTCGTCCGTGGCCCCGGTACCGGCCGCGCGGCCGGTAAGCGGGTCAGTGAGGGCATAGCCGGCCGGATCGTCGCTGACGATGAAGACGTGCTTGTCGCTGTCACGGACCGCCACATGGCCTTCGAGCAGCGCCTGCAGCAGTTCCCGTGCGCCCTTGGGATGGGACTGGGTCAGGTCACGGATGATGTTTGCCTTGTCCTCGAAGCTCGCTCCGGGCAGGCGGTTCAGGGCCGTCGGCAGATCCGATCCCGCGGCCGCGGCAGGCCGCAGCCCCCCCAGGCAGGCCAAGATGAGGCAGATCCCGAGGGTCGTGCCGGCGGTTCGCAAACGAATGAGGCTCATGCAGCTCGATCCCCTGCAAGAAAAAGGCCCGCCGGGCGATGCGCCCGGCGGCCGTGTCCACGCGTCTACTTCAGGTTCTGGCCCGAGCACACCTTGGTGATGGTGTTGTAGTTGCCGCACTTGAGTTTGACCCAGTCGGCGACGACTCCTTTGTCGGAGGCCAGGTAGTGTGACCAGGCTTCGCCCGGCACCTCGGTCTTGGTCTTCCACACCACGTCAAACTGACCATCCGCGCGCACCTCTCCGATATACACCGGCTTGGTGATATGGTGGTTAGGGAGGACCTTGGCAGTCCCACCGGTAAGGTTCGGAACTTCCAAGCCCGGCAACGTCTCGATGACCTTCTCCGGATCAGCCGAACCGGCCTTTTCCACGGCCTTCACCCACAGGCTGAAGCCGATGACCGTGGCCTCCATCGGATCGTTGAAAGTCCGTTTCGGGTTCTTGATGAAGGTATGCCAGCGCCGGATCCACTCCTTGTTGAGCGGGGTGTCGATACTCATGAAGTAATTCCAAGCCGCCAAGTGGCCCACCAGGGGCTTGGTATCGAGACCCGACAGTTCCTCCTCTCCCACCGAAAAGGCCATGACCGGGATGTCCTCGGCCGAGATCTTCTGGTTGCCCAGCTCCTTGTAGAAGGGCACGTTGGCATCGCCGTTGATGGTCGACACCACCGCGGTCTTCTTCCCCGCCGAGCCGAAGGCCTTGATCTTGCTGACCTCACTGGTCCAGTCGGAGAAGCCGAACGGGGTGTAGTTGATGATGATGTCGGAGGCCGGCACGCCCTTGGCCTTCAGGTACGCCTCCAGGATCTTGTTGGTGGTACGGGGATAAACGTAGTCGGTGCCCTCCAGGACCCAGCGCTTCACCCCCACGTCGTTCATCAGGTAATCGACGGCCGGAATGGCCTGCTGGTTGGGCGCTGCGCCGGTGTAGAACACGTTCTTCGAGGACTCCTCGCCCTCGTACTGCACCGGGTAGAAGAGCAGGCCATTGTCCTTCTCGAACACCGGCAGCACCGACTTGCGGGACACCGAGGTCCAGCAGCCGAACACCACCGAGACTTTGTCCTTCTCCAGAAGCTGCGCGGCCTTCTCGGCGAACAATGGCCAGTTGGAGGCCGGGTCCACCACCACCGGTTCGAGTTTCTTGCCCAGGACCCCTCCCTTCTTGTTCTGCTCATCGATGAGCATCAGGACGGTGTCCTTGAGCGTGGTCTCACTGATGGCCATGGTGCCCGAGAGTGAATGCAGCACGCCGACCTTGATGGTGTCGGCGGCCTGCGCCACGGTCGCGACCGCGGCCCAAGCGACGCTTACCGCAATTGGCAGGGCCCGCGCCAGCGGGCGGCGGAGTATATTGATCTTCATGCGAGTCTTCCTTTCCTTGTGGAGATTGCGATAACCGAATCAGTCACATTTGCAGCTGCAGGCCGATGCCGAACAACCGATAGCTCTTCAAAGTGGTGATGTCGTTCTCATCGAACTGCACCTTGTTGTAGAAGAGGCTCACCCGGGCATTGAACTCCTTGATGATGTAGCCGATCTCACCGATGGAGGTCTTCTGGCCGACAGACCCGAGGTAGATGCCTGCCGCATCCTCGAAGTCGTAGGTCGTCTTGGCGTACTTGGCGAGGATTTCGAATCGGCCGGGCCCTCCCATCTGCGGCAGGAGATAGCTGATCAGGCCGAAGCCGCCGTCGCTCTTGGTGCCGGTGTAGCCGCCGAATTCGTACTTGGCATACTCGCCCTGGACACTGACCGTGCCGGCATCGCCGAGCTTCTTCTCCATGAGGAAGTCGGCGTCATAGGCGTTCTTCTTCGCAAGCTGCTGCGCCGCCACGCCGAGGGCAAGGATGTCCTTGTCCCCGTAATAGGTGCCGTTCAGGTAGTAGCCCTTCTCCGGATCCCACAGATCGACCATGACGCGCTCGGCCCAGACGATGTTGCCGCTGCCAAAGGTCGACGGAATGGAGAATCCGCCGGCGCTGATGCTGAGCATGTCGTTGAAGAACTGGCCCCAGTAGGCCACGCCATCGTCACGTCCCACCGCGACACTGGCGTAGCCGTCCTGCACTC
>Ga0335075_10007162_pt1 | contig 17169 bp, 18 predicted proteins | sample Lox_Sample_24_FD_206723 | JGI IMG/M metagenome (GOLD analysis project Ga0335075, IMG submission 206723) | Soil microbial communities from Loxahatchee National Wildlife Refuge, Florida, United States - Lox_Sample_2.4 | ecosystem: Environmental > Terrestrial > Soil > Wetlands | place: USA...
GTTCCCGTTGGCGACGGCTGGCTGGTCATTCAGCTTTAGGAAGCTCCAGTTTCAACCAAGTTTTTCGATGTCCATTTCAACCCTGAGGGAGATGCAACATGTCGGTAACAACTAAATCTTTAGTAGCAAAGACGAAGAGATGCGCGGCGCCTTTGATTGCCTCGGCCACGCTGATCGTGACCTTCGCCTTCATGTCCGGGCACAACTCGGCCCACGCGGCCGCGGCGGCGGCGGGTCCGCTGAATGAGTCGAGCGTCTCGTCGCTGGTGGCGCTCGACAACGCAGTGGAAGCGGTTGCGGCGCGGGTGACGCCCGCGGTGGTCAACGTAGCGGTGACGTCGCGCGTGAGCGCCGATGACACCTCCGACGACGGGCAGGGCAATGGGCAGGACGGGAGCGGTTCTCTGCAGGATTTGCCGCCCGGGCTGCGCCAGTTCTTCTTTGGATTCGGCGGGCAGGGGCAGATGATGAAGCCTCAGCCGCAGTTTGAGCACGGTATCGGCAGCGGCGCCATTGTTTCGCCGGACGGCTACATCGTGACCAACGACCACGTTGTGGACGGCGCGACGCAGATTCGGGTCACGCTGAACGACCGTCGCGTGTTTCCGGCCAAGCTGGTAGGGGTGGACAAGCTCAACGACCTGGCGGTAATCAAGATCGACGCGCACAACCTGCCAAGCATTCCCTGGGGCGACTCGACCAAGCTGCATCCGGGCGAGACGGTGCTGGCATTCGGCAATCCTTTCGGCAACTTCCCGTTTACGGTAACGCGAGGCATTGTGAGCGGACTGGACCGGCCTAATCCCTACTCGAACGACCCGCGCAAGCCCGGCGACTTCATTCAAACCGACGCGGCGATCAATCCCGGCAATTCCGGCGGCCCGCTGGTGAACGCGTATGGCGAAGTGGTGGGCATCGACACGTTCATCATCTCCAACAGCGGATCGTTCGCGGGCGCAGGCTTTGCCATTCCGGCGCAGCTTGCACAGAGCTCGGTGGAGCAGATCATCAAGAACGGATCGGTGAAGCACGGCTACCTGGGCATCAGCATGAACGATGTGACTCCGGACAATTCGAGCTTCTTCAATCTGCCCGATGCCTCGGGCGCCATCATCAGCCAGGTGACGCCTGACTCGCCGGCAGGCCACGCGGGCCTGCAGAGCGGTGACGTGATCCGGTCGCTCAACGGCAGGGAGATTGCCAACGGCGGTGCACTGCAGGTGGCTGTGAGCGAGATGACGCCGGGCACTTCGATCGATCTGGGCATTCTGCGCAACGGCAAGCCGGAGACCATCCACATCACCGTGGGCGAGTTCCACGCCAAGGGAACCGAAGAGGCGGAGAACAGCGGATCCGGAGGAACCCAGGGCGGCAAGCTGGGTCTGGCCGTGGACAACCTCACGCCGGACGTGCGCCAGCAGTTCAATATCCCCGACCGGGTTCACGGTGCGGCGATTGAGAACGTGCGTCCGGGGAGTGCCGCGGAAGATGCGGGGCTGACCCAGGGCGACGTGATCCTGGAAGTGGATCGCAAGCCGGTGGATAGCGCTGACAGTTTCGTCAACGCCATTCATGCCGTGCCGGCGGGTAAGGACATCCTGCTGCTGGTGTGGGCCAATGGCGGGGCGAGCTACCGTGTGATCCATCCCGACCAGAGCCTGCAGAACGGCATGTAAGGCAATTGAAATAGGAAGGCAAAAAAGGCCGCTGCAGTTGGAAGGATGCAGCGGCCTTGTTGTCGAGATCGCGCAGTTCATTTCGAGTTTTTTGGAATATCTGTTAATCCGTGGGCTCCCACACCCAGTCGAGGATATTTTCCTGCGCGGAGAGCGCGCCGGTTCCGGCGGTGAAGCCGGCGAGCGCGGTATTGCCGCCCACGGCCGAGGGAATGTTTACGGCGTAGCTCTCGGCTGCGGAGGCTCCGGTTGCGGTGTCGGTAATGGTGACGGCGAGCGTCGTGCCGTTATAGACCAGGTGCGCATGAAGTATGTCGTGGCTGGTCAGGCTCACGCCGGATGCAGTGATGTCGGTTGCGGGCAGAGTCGGCGATGCGCCATCGAGATAGACGCCGATTGAGTCAGAGCCTTCGCCAACATTGCTGTAGAAGTCGAACTTGAGCGCGATGCTTTTGGGAATGCCTCCGCCGACGCCGCCGTAGGGCGTGTCAGGACCGTAGCCCAGGCCTCCGCCGGAGGGTCCGACGGCGTTGGAGCCGGCATTCTGCAGGACGAACGTGAAGCCGTCTGCAAGGGCATTGCTGGCCTGGAAGGTGAAGTCGGTCCTGAACTGCTGAATGTTAAGAGCGCGGTGAAGTAGGCGCTGCTGGCCTGGTTGGCGACACCGGAATCGATGAGGCGCAGCTCGTTGTAGTTGGTGATGATGCGCGCTGGGCCGTTCATGGTGAGGCCATTCGCCGTCATGAAAGGAACCTGACCCTGCGGCACAACCTGGTAGGTGTAGTCGGGCAGGGGTGAATACGTCCAGTCAAGAATGGTCTGGGTGGCGGTGAGGCCGCCGGTTGAGCCGGTGAATCCGACGTAAGCCGTGGTGGTTGCGCCAAAAACGTTGGCGAAGTTGACGGTGTAATCCTGCTCGGCGGTCTTGCCGGTGCTGGGATCGCTGAGAATGACGCGGAGCGCAGTGCCGTTGCCGTAGATGATGCGCGCATGGAGCACGTGGCCGCTGTGCAGGTCGATGCCCGTGTTGGTGAGATCGACCGAGCCAGGCATGGTAGGCATGGCTCCGTTGGTGAACAGGCCGGTGGAGTCACTGCCTTCGCCGGCGTTGTTATACAGATCGAACTTGATGGCGAGGCTGTTCTGGATGCCGGCGTAGCCGAGCGAGCCGCCGGTGCCGCCGAGCGCGTAGGGAGTGAGGGTCTGAATGGTGAAGGTGAAACCGTCAGCCTGCGCGTTGGTGAGCTGGAAATCGAAGTCGGTAACGAAGCCGCGAATGTCGACCTGCTGCGGATAAAAGAAGCTTCCCGCCTGATTGGGCTGGCCGCCGGTAAGCTCAATCGCCGAGCCGGAGAGCGCAGCCGTGCCATTGAGCTGAATAGCGCCGGCCGCGAAACCCTGGCTGAAGGCGATGTTTTGTCCCAGCGTCTGCGGCTGCGAAGTGCTGCCGGGAAGTACATTGCTGCCGTCATAGACGGCGACGATGGTGTGGGTCGTGCCGGTCTCGAGATCGACGCCGGCGAGCGTAGCCGTGGCGTTTCCCTGGACGGGCGGTACAGGGACCACGAGCGGATTGCCGAGCGAGGGCACGGTGAAGGCGACCGGCGAGTTGTCGAAGTTTCCGTCAGGACTTTGTGAGACCTCCGGCGAGACGCCGAAGTGGCCGGTGCCATCACCAAGCAGAGCGAGCATGTAGGCGGGTACGTTGCCGTTGTACTCGCTCGCCGGCAGGTCCTGCACAAACAGCACCAGGTCCATCTTTCCGTCGCCGTTGATGTCCATCGATAAGCCAACACCCGACGCGTGCTGGCCAACGTTGGTTACACCGTCAGGCGCGAGCGCGAAGTTGCCTTTGCCATCGCCGAGCAGAACGGTGACGGTATCGGTTCCGTTGAACAGGGCGAGATCGGGAATGCCGTCGCCGTTGAAGTCTGCCACGATGGGCGTGGGGATGGGCGCATAGCCTCCGAAGTTGGTCTGCGGCAGGCCCGTGTAGGTGGTTCCGTCGCCCTGGCCAAGGAAGAGCGTGTAACCGGTGTCGCCCAGAGTGGAGGGATTGAAGCCGTCGAGCAGCAGATCGGGATTGCAGTCGCGATTGAAATCATCTGTGGCGAAGAGGTAAAAGACATTGGGAATCGAGGTCTGCGGAGTTCCAAGATTTCCCTGGCCATCACCGGGGATGAACAGCAGGGTGGTCATGGAAACTTCACAGCATGCAGTTTCAGTGAGATGAAAGATGCGGCCTGAGGTGCGGTCAGCGGCAGGACTTATTTCGTGAGGCTCTGGCGGGCGATGCTGCGGTTGCGCAGCCACTTGGCTACGCCGAGCGTGAGCAGCATGCCGCCGAACGGAATGCAGCCGAGAACCAGGATGAGCGCGAACCAGCCGGTGTTGGTGTGCGCGCCGGTGCGGGTAAAGCCGCCGAAAAGAGTCTCGAGCAGCACGGCGGCCAGAACGCCGGTGCCCAGAATCGATCCGCCCCATTGCAGCAACTGACGGGTTCCGTCGTCGGGCATTGGTTTTTTTGGCGCGTTGATTGGTCGTGCACCCGGGCTCATCGCGTTCCTATCGGCTTTGCGCAAGGCGGAGCATCGCGTAGGTGATGACCCCGGTGACGGAGACATAAAGCCAGATGGGGAACGTCCAGCGAGCTACTTTACGGTGCTGTGGGATGCGGCCGGAGAGTGAAAAGAAAAACGTAACCAGCACCAGCGGCAACGCTACTGTGGCCAGCACGATGTGGCTTGCGAGAAGCGGCAGATAGACGCTGCGCCAGGCTCCGTGAACCGGATAGCGCACATCTCCGTGCAGCGCGTGGTGCAGAATGTAGCTGACCAGAAACAGCGTAGAGAAGATGAAGGCTGTAATCATGGCCGCACGATGCTGGCGGATGCGATGCGCGCGGATAAATGTGTAGCCCACCAGCAGCGCCGTGGCGGCGAGTCCGTTGAGGATGGCGTTGAGCGCAGGCAGAAAGGCGTACTGGGAACTGGAAGCTGCCGCGGGATGAATGTAGATGAGCCAGAACAGAAACAGGGTGGCCGCGGCGCTGATTACCAGGATGGCGGCGACGGCCGGGCCTGTTCCGGAGCGTGCGGCGGACTGGGGTGCGGCGACGGTCAAAATTGAACCTCGGTGGAAATGGAACCTCTGTGCGCCAATCCCCTTCAGTGCCTGGAGGTGGCGCAGAACATGAGCGCGGTGAACAGCAGCGGCAAATACAGCACGCTGACTTTAAGCAGGTCGCGGGCCAGCATTCGGCTCTCCGGCTCGGTGCGCACCTTGAGGATGCGCGCGAAACGGATGGTGTAGCCAAGATAGACCAGTCCCAGAACGGTGGCGATGACGGGGTAGATCGTTCCGGTCATGCCCAGGCGCCAGGGCCACAGGCTTACGGGAATCATGAGCACAGCGTAGAACAGTGCTTCGACCACGGTGGACCAGCCGTCGGGCTGCACCACGGGCAACATGCGGATGCCGGCGCGGCCGTATTCGTGCCGATAGAGCCAGGCGATGGCCATGAAGTGAGGAAACTGCCAGACGAAGAGAATGGCGAAGAGGGTAACGGCCTGCCAGTCGAGCTGCGGACGCGCGGCTGTCCAGCCGAGCAGCGGCCCCATGGCCCCGGGAAACGCGCCGATGAAGGTGGCCAGCGAGGTGACGCGCTTGAGCGGTGTGTAGATGGCGACGTAGGTAAACGCGGTGAGCAGCGCAAGCGCCGCGGTGAGCATGTTGCAGCGCACCAGCAGCCACCATCCGCCCAGGGCAATGGCGCCGATGCCTGCGGCCAGGCCTATGGGTACGGAGATGCGGCCCGCCGCGATGGGACGGTCGGCGGTGCGCTTCATCAGCGCGTCGGTCTTGCGCTCCAGCACCTGGTTGAGCGCGCCCGCGCCGCCGGAGACCAGGCCGATGCCGAACAGCACGTCGAGGAGACCGCGCTGCAGGCTGGAGATACCCGACTGCATGGACGCGAGATAAAATCCGCCCCAGCCGGTGACCAGAATGAGGCCCATCACCTTGACCTTGAACAGCTCGCGCATGTCGTTGATAAGCGTGGCCGTGGCGCCGGGCGAGGGCGCATGCAGGCCGTGCGCGGCGTCGGGATGAGACGCAGGGATGAGCTTTGCGTGGCTCGCGGCCTGGGATACGGGAGTCATCGGGACCGGAAAAGACCTCAGTGGCAATCAACTTGAGAATGCGGCGGCGGGAATGCGCTGCCTGCACTTCTGATGATACCAAGCGGGCATGGTTGCGCGTGGGAGGTGGATTTGCGTCACCTTGCCGACGCCTCTGCACGCAGATTTTCCGGGCGCAAAGCAGTGTCCACTTCCCTGCCGACGCGAACGACCAGCGGCGGGAGCCCGCGCACATCCTGTGACGACGTGCGGAAGTTCACGATGCAGGCGCGCAACGCGAATCTGCCGTGAATGACGGCGTTGGAAAGGTAAGCCTCACCGCCATTCTGCAGGTGTGTAAGCAGCTCGCTGTTCAACTGGTCGAGATATTTTTCCGTCTCGGGAGTGCCACGCTCCAGATCCGGCGGGACATAACGAAAAGTGGCGATGCTGAGCGATTGCGTGAAAGCTTCGAGCTCGGGATACTGCGGAATCAGGGCAAACAGCTCGGCGGAGAGGCGGATATCTTCCGCGATCATGGCGATATAGCCCTCGCGGCCGGCGTGCTGCAGAGCCAGCCAGACCTTGAGCGCACGGAAGCCGCGCGAGTTTTGCGGGCCCAGATCGAAGTAGTTTGTGGCGGCGTCGCCAAAGTGGTAGTAGGGCGGATGGTAGGCGAAGGCGTCACGCAGTTTCGCCGCATCGCGGACCAGAACGCAGCCGGCTTCGAGCGGCGCGTAGAGCCACTTGTGCGGATCGACGGCGACGGAGTCGGCCTGATGCAAAGCAGACAGCGCGGCCGGCGCACTGGGGAGCGCGGCGGCCAGGCCGCCATAGGCGCCGTCGACATGGAACCAGAGATCGAACTCGCGGCAAAGCGCAGCCAGCTCGGGCAGCGGATCGACCATGCCTGCACCCACTGTTCCCGCATTGCCCACGACCATCGCAGGTCTGTCTCCCGATTCGCGATCGTGCACGATCTGCGCGCGCAGCAGTTCGAGATCGATGCAGCCGTCGCGGCCGGCGGCGATCCAGCGGATGGCCTCAGTGCCAAGGCCGCAGATGTCGGCCGCCTTCTGTACCCAGGTGTGCGTCTCCGTGGAACAGTACACGCGCAGGCGCAGCCCATCCACCCCGGTTTTGCGTGCGTCGCGGCCCGCCTTGGCCTGGCGCGCGGCCAGAAGGCAGACGATGTTGGCCATATTGCCGCCGCTTACAAACAGGCCGCCGCAGTCCGTGGGATAGCCGAGCAGCTCGGCAATCCAGCGCACGGTCTGCGCCTCAATTTCGCTGGCCATGGGCGCAAGCGGCCACGCCCCCACGTTGGGATTGACGGCTGCGGCAAGCAGATCAGCCAAAGCGCCGAGTGGGGCAGCTGAGGAGGTGACGTATCCCCAAAAGCGTGGATGGCCATTGAAGAGCGAGTGATCGAAGAGCAGGTTGGCAGCGCGGTCGAGCAGCTTTGCAGGATCGTCTCCGCGCTGGGGAAGCGGCCGCTCAGAGGCAAGCGTCTGACGCACCACGACCGGCGATTCACCGGGAGTGACCGGGCGCTGCGGAAGCGAATCGAGAAAGCCGGCAATGCGGTCGACGAGTTGATAACCGATCTCCCGAAAGCGGTCGGGAGCAATCTCGAGCGGGGCTACGCGCTTGTCTTCGTTTTGGGGTTCGGGCATCTCTGCCTCCTGCTGGCATTCACAAGTTTCAGCCTGCCGCGCGAGGGATGCAAGACTGTTTCTCGCGCTCAGCGGCCTGTTTTCCCGCTGGACTGGATAATTGCGTCTACCACTTCGCCGGGCGTGAGCGCGTCGACCGGGATCGACACATGCGCGGTGCGGTAGAGTGGCAGGCGGCGCCGGTAGCGGCTTTCAAGGTTGGCGCGGTCGGCAAGGATGGGGCGTGTGTGCTCGGTGCCGGCGCAGCGAGCCAGCGTGGTTTCCAGCGCGACCTCAAGGTGCACCAGCAGCGTGGCGGGGGCGGTGAGCAGCAGATCGCGGGTTTCGGCGCGCTCGATGGCTCCGCCGCCCAGAGCCAGCACGAGAGCGTTGCCGGCCGCTAGCCGGCTGATGGTCGCGTGCTCCAGGTCGCGGAACCGGGCTTCGCCGTGGCGTGTGAAGAGGTCGGCGATGGTCGAGCCGGCTTCGGCTTCAATGACGGCGTCGACATCCAGAAAGCTCCAGCCAAGGCGCGCGGCCAGCAGCGGGCCCACTGTGCTTTTGCCGGAGCCCATGAAGCCGGTGAGGACGATGCGCTGCGGCGTGGCGGATGCGTTTGAGTTGCGGGTCTCGCTGGTCACTGGTTTCAGTATAAGTTTCAGGACGACGCAATTAAGCAAGAACCATTACGATTGCGCCCGCGGTGATGAGCACGCCGCCGAGAATGGCTCCGAGGCTCATCTTTTCGCCGAGCAGCAGCCATGCGAAGAGCATGACGAGGGGGACAGAGAGCTTATCCAGCGGGGCTACGCGCGAAGCCGGACCAAGCTGCAGCGCGCGGAAGTAACAGAGCCAGGAGAGCCCCGTGGCCACGCCGGAGAGCGTGAGAAAAAAGATGGTGCGGCGGTCGAGCAGGCGTATCTCGCCATGCTTGCCAAGCGCGATGGCGATGCCCCAGGCAAAGACAACGACTACGCTTGTGCGCAGGGCTGTGGCCAGGTTCGAGTCCACGTGGGCCACGCCTACCTTAGCCAGCAGAGCGGTGGCTGCGGCGAAGAGCGCCGAGAGCAGCGCCCATCCAATCCAACTCCCGGTCCAGCTTCCAGTCCAGTTCATGTAGATGATGCTACGCGCATGGCGGGATAGACTTGACCGTATGGAGACTGGCCGGGCCAGCAAAACCGCTTTCAGCGTGGCGCGCCGCCGCGCCGTGCATCAGATTCTGGATCAGCCTCCGGTGCTGTGCGATCCGGTTGCAGTGCCGTTGCTGGGGCCGCACTTTACGTATGACCGGCTCAAGGAGGCGCATCCCTTTGCGCGGGCTTTTCGCGCGTTCATGGCGATGCGCAGCCGGTATGCGGAGGATCATCTTAGAGCGGCTGCCGACAACGGAGTGGGACAATACGTGGTGCTGGGCGCGGGGCTCGATACATTTGCTTATCGCAATCCCCTGGCGAATATGCGGGTTTTTGAGGTGGACTTCCCGGCGACCCAGGAGTGGAAACGCGCGCTGCTGGCCGAGGCGGGCATTGCCTTGCCTGCCGGGCTTACCTTTGTGCCGCTCGACTTCGAGCACAAGACGCTCGCTGCGGGACTGGCGGAGAACGGATTCGACGCAGAGAAACCCGCGTTCTTCAGCTGGCTTGGCGTTGTGCCTTACCTCACTCTCGACGCGTTCCGGGCCACCCTGGAGACGATTGCACGGCTGCCCGCCGGAACCGGCGTGAGCTTTGACTACGGTGTGCCGCGCGATTCGCTCAGCATGGTAGGACGGATTGCCTTCGACCATCTGGCTGCGCGAGTGGCCGCGGCAGGCGAGCCCTTTCGGCTTTTCTTTAGTCCAGAGAAGCTGGAAAACGAGTTTCGCCGCGCAGGGTTTCATCGCTCTGAGCAGCGGGGCTCAGAGGAGCTGAACGCGATGTACTTTGCCGGGCGCGCGGATGGGCTGAAACTGCCATCACAGGGCATGGGTAGGATGGCGACGGCATGGGTGTAGAGCGATAGGATGACTTTATGTTTCGGCGTTTTTCGGTTGCAGGTATTCTTGCGCTGCTGGCTTTGAGCGGATGCGGGTATCACACGCTGGGCGCGGCTGCGCATCTGCCTCCGGATGTGCAGACGCTCTCTGTGCCTGTGTTTGCCACGCGTACCGAGACCTACGGCGTTGAGGCGGCGATGACCAATGCGGTGATCCGCGAGTTTGCGGCGCGGACGCGGTTCCGGGTTACGCCTTCTTCGAGCGTGGATGCGGATGCCGTGCTGCACGGGACGATTTTGAAAGAAGTGATCTCGCCGCTTACCTACAACTCGGCGACGCAGCAGTCGTCGAGCTTTCTCATCACGCTCATCGTTTCCGTGACGCTCAAGGGGCGCGATGGACGCGTGCTTTACGAGAACAAGAACTACACTTTCCGGCAGCAGTACCAGTCGACGACCGACCTGCCGACGTTTCTGCAGGAGGATCCTGCGGCGGTGGAGAGAATGTCGCGGGAGTTCGCGCGGCAACTGGTGTCGGATGTGATGGTGGGGTTCTGAGCCTGGACTGCGCGGTCTGCGGATTTTTGGGCTGATTCGGATTGGCGTTCGGAAGAAGGTTCGGCTTCAGCCTTCGGCGCGGACGAGCAGGGCGGTGATGTTGTCGTGGCCGCCGGCTTTGTTGGCGGCGTTGACCAGGCGCTCGCACAGCTCGTCGAGTGGCAGATCGATGGAGAGCAGCGACTCGATGAGGGGGTCGTCGAGCTCGCGGGTCAGGCCGTCGGAGTTGAGCAGGAAGAGATCGCCGGGAGCGGTTTCGAACTCAAAGATGTCGGGTGTGACCTCTTTTTGCGTGCCGAGCGCGCGGGTTATGACGTTGCGGAGCGGAGAGCGCAGCGCGTCGGCTTCGGTCATGCGGCCCAGGCGCACCTGCTCTTCGACCAGAGAGTGGTCGAGCGTGATCTGCTCGAGCCGGCGGTTGCGCAGCCGGTAACAGCGGCTGTCGCCGATGTTGAAGATGGTTACGTGGTGCTCGCCAGCCGCCAGAACGACCATGGTAGTCCCCATGCCGCTCAGCTTCTGATTGCGCTGGGCGCGGGAGTAGATGGCGTGGTTGGCGGCGGCTATGGCGGCTTCTATCTGATCGCGCGCGTTGCCGGCGGAGTTTCCGGCGGTCAGGCGCATGATCTCGTCTACGGCAAGGGAGCTGGCGACTTCACCGGCGGCAGCGCCGCCCATGCCGTCGCACACCACGTACACGCCGTGCTCGACGGAAAATCCGTAGGAGTCTTCGTTGGAAGTGCGCTTGCGGCCGCGGTCGCTAAGTGCTGAAGCCGAGTAATGGACGAGTGCCGTGGCCAAGAATTTCTCCCGCCAAAATAGAAGCCAGTGGACAGTTTACACGGGTTTTTGCCCCTGTCGATGGCCCAGCCGGGGGGCAAACCACGGTTTTAGCGTCCGGAGAGTTGGATGCCGGAATTGGGCAGCGCGGGCGGCGCGGGCAGGTCGAATATCTGGATGGCGCCGGCATTGAGAGCGGCGACGCGTCGGCCGGAGGGTGAAATAGCCACGTTGCCGCCGGAGTCGAGCGCGGGGCTGACCGGGGTTTCGAGGGCCATGTCGCCGGTGGCCGCGTCATATACCGTGAGCCACTGGCCTTTGATGTCGTCCGAGTCAATGGGCGAGTAGGATTCGACCGGGTGGTTTACGCCCAGCGTTTCGCGAAGAATGCGCAGACCGCCTGGAGCGATGGTCAGTTCAGGCCAGATGGCGGCGGAGGGGGTCTGGTCGACCCATAGGGTCCGCCCGGCAGTGGTGACGGCCAGCAGGCGGTCACCGTCTGAGCCGCAGGCAGTGGCCAGAATCAACTGGTCGGAGACAAAGCTGTCGTTCAGCCCACAACTGGAGTCGACAGTGGCCAGTGTGGCGCTGCCGCCCTGGAAGTAGGTCATGTTGAGCAGCCATTGCCAGCGTTGCCCGCGGAGATTCTCAAGATAACCCGCAGAGTTGACAGGCAGATGGATGGTGGAGCGGACGCGGCTGATGAGCAGGACTTTACCTGAGCCGCGATCGAGGATGCGGACCACGGTGTCGGCCATACTGGCGGAGCCGTCGTCGGCAGCGGAGCCGTCCTCTGTCGCATCAGCGTCTGCATCTGCGGCCTGAGCCGCGTTTGGAGAGAGCGCGGCCGAAGCGGGAGACGGGCTGGAGGCATCTTCGGATTTACTCGCCTTGGCCGGCGGTTCATAGGTGTCGGTGACCAGGTACTTCTGCGAGGGATCGAGCTCGATCCAGAGCAGGGGGCCGGGAAACTGGAGAAACGGCTTCAGGTTAAGGCTGGCGTCGCCCAGCAGAAGGTTGTTGCGGTCGCGCAGCAGGAAGCGGCCGTCGTGAAGCATCCAGAGATAGCGGGACCGGTCGTAGAGAGTCCAGGTGGCCTCAGCTTCCACGGCTCCCGAGGGCAGCGAGATCACGACGGCGCGAATCTGGCGCTCGCTGCCGGCCGAGGCGCTGGCAGCATTGCGATGCATCAGGCCGGGGACGCGAAAGGTGAACAGCAGCTTGTCTTCCGTGATGAAGTCGAGCGAGACGAGGGTGTTGCGCGCGCCGAGATAGATGGGGCCGGGCGGCGAGAAACCCAGCGTCTCGACGGGGATGGAAAGAGCAGGCGCGATGGTGGGCTGCGCGGGAAAGTGGTCGGGGATGAGCCGGTCTCTGCCAGGGCCGAGCCTGGGCGTGGGCGCGCTGAAAGCCGGTGATTGAGACGGAGCGGCCAGACGGTGATGGCCGGCGCACGCACACAGGCCCAGAACAGCATGCAGACCCAGGCACGCAACAAGTTCCATCATTCTTCGCCGATTCACCATCAATCATGTATTTTCACCGATGCGGGCGGGTTTTGGCAGGGGCGGGTGGGCGGCGGGCCGTGTGCGAGAGTAAAAGAGGCATGACGGAACGAGCGGCACAACCGGGCATACGGGCGGCGCGCGGCGCGCGAATTCTGGGCTATGGAGCCTGCGCCCTGGCCGGAACCCTGTGGGGAACGGGTTTCTACTTCGGCCGCCTTGCCCTGAACGAGATGAGCGTGGAGCACATGGTGCTCTATCGCTTTCTGTTTGCCTCGCTGGGCGTTGCGCCGGCGGCGCTGCGCAACCGGCCGCGGTTTACCCCAGCCGAGATGCGCACCCTCCTGCTGGCGGCGGCCTTCGGCATTCCAATCCAGTTTTTGCTGCAGTTCCACGGGCTGGCGCTGACCACGGTGAGCCATGCCTCACTGATGGTGGGCGCCATGCCGGTGCTGCTGGCCGCCGCGGCAGCGCTGTTTGCCGGCGAACGGCTGGACTGGATGGGGTGGGTTGCCCTGAGTGGATCGACCGTGGGCGCAGCGCTGGTGGTGCTCGGCGGCAGTCACGCGACCACCGGCAATGAAACGCCCTCGCTCGCGGGCGATCTGCTGGTGATTCTTTCCCTCATCACGGCGCTGGCGTGGGTTCTGCTGAGCAAAAAGCTCATGCGGACGCACAGCCCTGTGGAGGTCTCGGCGTATACCATCCTTACGGGCACCGCAATGCTGGCGGCAGTGGTGATGGGTCCGCAGTGGCTGGCGCCGATCACCCACCAGAAGGTTGATCCGCTGCCCTTTGCGCACGTGAGCCGCACGGCCTGGATTGCGCTGGCCATTGGAGGCCTGCTCTGCACGGCGACCACGACGTTTCTGTGGAACTGGGGCATTCATCATGTGCCGGCTTCGCGCGGGGGAGTGTTTTTGAACATCGAGCCGGCGCTGGGATCGCTGCTGGGCGTGGAGCTGCTGGGTGAGCGGCTGGGGCCCTATGCGTGGCTGGGCGGAGCGCTGATTATCGGCGCAGCGGTGGTGCTCACCACGCGCGGGCATGAAGAACCGGAGATAATTCTGGAATAGGTTTTTGCTTTACCATCGGTTGCATGGCTGAGGCTGCTGCTTTGCCGGAGAGGCAGGTCGCGAAGAACCGAAGCAAGGGCCGCGATGCAGCCGAGATCGCCGCGGCTTACGGGCTGATTCTTGCGGTCATCTGGACGCCGCGGCCGGAGCAGCGGTTCCTGTGGATGGTGGCTGCGGCCGCGGTCGCGGTGATTGCCTGGGTGTCAAATGACGGCGCAAAGGCGATGGGGCTGCTGGGCGCGAATCTGCTGCGCTCGGCCTGGATCGTAGGCGCTGCGCTGCTGGCAGCCGGCGGAGCGGTTCTGGTCGCGGCAAAGCTGGGCACGCTGCGCCTTCCGCATGGGGTGATGGTTTTCATCGCGACATACTGCCTGTACGCGGTGTGGTCGGGTGTGCAGCAGTTTTTGCTGCAGAGTTTCTTTCTGCTGCGGTTTCTGCGGCTGATTCCCAATCCGCGCATGGCGGCTCTGACAGCGGCGGCGCTGTTTGCCACGGCTCATCTGCCCAGCACCGTTCTTGTGCCAATCACGTTCCTGTGGGGATTTGCGGCCTGCCTGCACTTTCTGCACTATCGCAACCTCTATCCGCTGGCGCTGGCGCATGCCATTCTGGGAATCGCGGTGGCCGTCACGGTGCCGGGACCAGTGGACCACAATATGCGCGTGGGGCTTGGTTATCTCACCTACGGCCACCACCGGAACGGGCATCGGCCTTATCCAGTGGAGCACCCACTACCGAAGCCATAGCGACCAGATGGTGTCGACCGTGGCGTGGGTCACCGCGGATGCGCCGACGCGCCGGTCGCTGCGCCAGGCGCGGCCATAGAAGATGCCGGCGATGGCGGCCAGCAGCACATAACGCCAGTTGAAGTTTGCTGTGCGCTTGTTGAAGTGGGCCAGCCCGAAGAGCACGGCTGTAACCAGGAGCGCGGCGGTTCGGCCGATGCGGCGCTCGAGAAGATTTTGCAGCCATCCGCGGAAAAACAGCTCCTCCGGCACGGCGATAAAGAAGAAAGTAAAGATCCATGCCGCGGGGATCATGGCCGGGTGCGGCCACGCGCGATGCACATGCAGAAACCCGAGCGCGAGGCCGAGGACGAGCGCGATGGGCGTGTAGAATGCCGCTTCGCGCAGGCCGATGCCGGCGTCGCGAAGACGCAGGCGGAGGTCGAAGCCGATTCCGTCGAGTTGACGGACGAGGATGAAACCGTAGATGCCAGCATCGAGCAGAAGCATCTTGTTGAAGACGGCCAGATGCGCCGGCCAGGCAGCCTCAAACCAGCGCAGATCGACGGAAAGCCCGAGCACGATGAGGATCAAAAAATCGCGCCAGTTGCCGCGCTGGCCGGAATCGATTTCGGCAGCCTGCCAGAGCAGAACCGCGATGGAGACGGGAAGCGCGGCGTAAAGCGCGCACCACTGCCAGTGGAAGTCTCCTGCCGCAACGGTGACGAGAATGTAAGGGACACACAACAACGCGGGGCCGAGCAGCTTTGGGGCTAAAGGAAGAGCCACTACGCGCGCTGATGCTGTGCGCGGGCAGAACGCCATCCAGAAAAATGGAATGAGCGTAAGCAGCGCGGCGAGAAGGTTGGCGACGGTGATGAATGGGACCGCTTCAGACATCCAGTATCTATTGTGCGCCCACGGGCGTGGCGGGTTCAGCCGGGCAGGCTCTCGAAGGAGAGTTGCGCGGTGGACCAGAAAGACGCCGCGGGGCGCGGCTCGGAGGCCAACTCGTAGACCAGCCGCTCCAGCACCAGCCGCTTGTCCGGCGGCGAGGAACGCAGCTCCAGATCGGCGCGGGCGAGCAGACGCAACGCGCGCGTAAGCTCGCGACGGCTTTTGTAGCGGCGCGCCTGGCGGATGAGATCGTCGGCCGCGAAGGGCGGAATGCGAAAGCCCTGCCACAGCGCCTGCCAGATGGCGCGCGAGTCGCGCACATTCTTTTCCAGAATCACCAGCATCTGGCGGAAGGTCCTTGCCAGCATGTAGAGATGGCCGATGGCCGCGTCTTCACCTGCATCGGAGCTGTTGAGCAGACCGTGCAACAGCGCCAGAGCGCGCACGCGGTCGCGCGAGCTGATGGCGTCAGTCAGTTCGTAGAGCGAGCGCTGCTTGGCGCCCAGAACCATGGTCTCGACATCGCCCAGCGTGATGCGGCCACGAATCCCGGTCGACGAGGGGCCATCGGCGGGAACCGCGATGCCGGCCGTCACGTAGAGCAGCAGCTTTTCCAGTTCCGATGCGACGAGCATCATGTCTGCGCCGAGCGCGTCCACCAACTCGCGCGCCGCGTCGTTTTCCATGCGCACTTCAGAGGCTTGCGCGGTTCCAATGGCCCAGCGCATGGCGTCTTCTTCACTCACACGGGCAAGCTCCACCATGCCGCAGTGCTCGCCGAGCGTTTCAGTCAGCCGCTCGAAACGGTTCTTGTCGTCCATCTCCATGCGGCGGACGTCGCTGGGGATGCGAATGAAGTCGGCAACGAAGAGCACGAGCGCCTGCGGATTGGGCGAGCGAAAGTAGCGATCGAGCGCGGCGAACTCGTCCTTCTTGGCGCCGCGGGTGTAAAGCTGGCGCACGTTGCGCACAAAGATTACCTGAAACGGCGCCATCAGCGATGGTGTCTGTGCGCGGTCGAGCACTTCAAAGATGGACGTATTGGCGAGATCGAGATCGGAGAGGCAGAAGTCGCGCAGGTCAGGCGGAACGAAAGCCTTGAGCACGGCGGCGCGGCAGCGGTCGAGGAGAAATATCTCGTCGCCAGCCAGCACGTAGCCGGAGCGGAGCTGGCCCGAACCGGAGGCAGCCGCGTCAATCTCCGCGACAAAGCGGCTCACGGCTGAAAATCCCGCACCCCAACGCGCGCCGCTCACTGAATGCCCCTCGCAATCAACCTCGCGCCCACGCCGATGGATGCGTAAACCATGCGGCTCCAGAATATCGTCCCGCGGCTGTTCCATCCACGGAGGAAAACCGGGGCGGAACCAAACTTACCCCTAAAAAACTTATCATCGGCGTTTGTGGTCCCTGGCGGCCTTCTGCTTCGCGGGCTGCTCGGCCTGATGTGCATCTTTGCCGGCAACCACGGTGCCATGACCGCCCTTATGGTCGGGAGCGGAACCGGCGTCGCGTGGCACGGCAGCCGCTACGCTGCCCATTGGCTCTGCTTCCGCCGCCGTCTGTTCAGCTTCTTCGTCAAGCTTCTTTTTCTGGTCCGCCTTCGGTTTTTCCACCCTGGTCTGCTCCTGCGCCGGCTTTCGGCGTTTCAGTCTTCTTGGATGCAGACTTTTTCCTGGCGGGCTTTCTTGCGGTTCTGGCCAGAGCCGGCGAGGCGCCGAGGAACGCGGACCAGCGCAGCTCGGGCACCCGCGGGGCGGTTTTGGCTTTGGCAATCGCCATGTTGGCCACGTGCTCCACGATCCATTCGAAGTTGACTGCACCCACGGAGTGCAGATCGGCGTCGGGCGCCGGATTCATGAAGTCGATTGCGTAGGGAATGCCGTTTTCGACAGCGAACTCGACGGTGTTGAGATCGTAGCCCAGGGCGCGGCAGAGCTTGAGCGCGTCCTGCTCGACGCGCTTGAGCAGCTTCTTGTCGTACTCGGGCGGATCGAGCACATAGCGCTCCGCGTGGGGACGGCGTGGATCGTAGGGCATGATGTGGACGTGCTTCTGCGCAACCACGTAGCAGCGGAAGTACTCGTTGAAGTCGACTGCTTTCTGGTACATCATGCAGAGCTGGTGCGAAGTGTCGTAGGCGGCAAAGAACTCTTCGCGGCTGTGGATGTGGTGCACGTCGCGCCAGCCGCCGCCGTCGAC
>Ga0335075_10007164_pt1 | contig 17167 bp, 14 predicted proteins | sample Lox_Sample_24_FD_206723 | JGI IMG/M metagenome (GOLD analysis project Ga0335075, IMG submission 206723) | Soil microbial communities from Loxahatchee National Wildlife Refuge, Florida, United States - Lox_Sample_2.4 | ecosystem: Environmental > Terrestrial > Soil > Wetlands | place: USA...
CTCCTGGCCGTGGTACCGCTGCTGCAGCCCGCCGCGCTCTGCCGGTCCACCAGGGCAGCTGTCCGCCGGCGTAAGGACGTCCTGCCCGCGCTGCGCAAGCTGCTGCTCGCCGCCGTCCCTGGCGGCGAGGTCACCCCTGTGCGGCTTGAGCGTGTCCGGCTGCGCACTCTGCTGACGCTGATCGCCAGCATCGTCGCGGTATACCTGCTGGCCGCGCAGCTCGCGAAGGCCAGCCTGGAAACCGTGCTGCAGACCGCGGACTGGCGGTGGGCCCTTCCGGCGCTTGGCCTGTCAGCACTGACCTACGTCGGCGCGACATGGGAGCTCTCCGGCTACATCACCGAGCGGCTGCAGTTCACCCGCACCCTTCTGGTCCAGGTGGCCGGCTCCTTCGTCACGCTCGTGACGCCCGCCGCCGTCGGAGGCGCCGCCCTCAACACCCGTTACCTGCAGCGCAGGAGGATACCGGCGCCACTGGCGGCTGCCAGCGTAGGCGTGTCGCAGGTGGTGGCCTTCGTCCTGCACATCTTGCTGCTTATCGTGTTCGCCACGCTCGCGGGAACCATCGGAAAGCGTTCATACACTCCCCCGAGTTCGGTCTACTTCGTGCTCGCCGGGCTCGTTGCGGTCGCGCTTGCCGTACTCGCGGTCCCGGCCGGGCGGCGCCTGGTGCGGGCGAGGGTCGCGCCGGTGTTCGGCCAGGTGCTGCCGCGGCTGGTCGAGGTCGCGCAGCAACCGCGTAAGCTCGCCGAGGGCATCGGCGGCGCGCTCCTGCTCAGCGCGTCTTACATCGCGTGCATGGATGCGTGCGTCCGCGCATTCGGCGGTTCCGTGTCCCTGGCGAGCGTCGCGGTCGTCTACCTAGCGGGAAGCTCGCTTGGGTCCATCATTCCGACGCCAGGCGGGCTCGGCCCAGTCGAGGCGGCGCTCACCGCCGGGCTCACCACCGCGGGAATGCACGGCGCCGCGGCGGCTAGCGCGGTACTGCTGTTCCGGCTGCTGACCTTCTGGCTGCCCGTGCCCGCGGGCTGGGCCGCGCTGAACTACCTGGAGCGCCGCGACGTCCTGTGACACTGGACGCGGCGGTCAGGTGCTGCGCGACCTGGGTCTCATCACCGACGGCGTGGAGCAGTGGCTGCTGCCTGAGCTGGATAAACTCCGCCAGCCCAGGCCCAAGACGGACTGATCAAGCCGGCGCCGCGCTCTCTCAGCCGGCGCTGCGCTCTGCGGAAGGCCTGCGGCGGGCGGACGCGTTGGCCAGCACCGGCGCCTGCCAGCCCGCGTCGTCCGGGTTCAGCGTCACGCCTGGCGGCACGATCTGGTCGATCCGGTCCAGCACGCCGTCGTCGAGCGTCACCGGTGCCGCGGCGAGCAGATCGGTCAGCTGGTCCATCGTGCGCGGGCCGACGATGGCCGACGTGACGCCGGGGTGCCCTACCACGAACGCGAGCGCCAGGTGCGTGAGCGGCATCCCGGCGTCCGCCGCGACCTTGATCAGCTCCTCGACGGCCGCCAGCTTGGCCGCGTTGCCCGGCAGCGAAGGGTCGAACCGCCGGGGCAGCCGCTTGGCCCGCAGCGAGCTCATGTCCACGCTGGACTCGCCGCGGATGCGCCCGGTGAGCCACCCGCCGGACAGCGGGCTCCACGCGATCACGCCCATGCCGTACCGCTGGCAGGTGGGCAGCACAGCTGCCTCGATACCGCGCACGAAGATGGAGTAAGGCGGCTGCTCACAGCGGAACCGCACATGCCCGCGCCGTTCGGCAACCCACTGCGCCTCGACGATTTGCTCGGCGGGGAATGTGGACGATCCGATCGCGCGCACCTTCCCGCCGCGCACCAGGTCGGACAGCGCGGACAGGGTCTCGTCGATGTCGGTGTCCGGATCGGGCCGGTGCATCTGGTACAGGTCGATGTAATCGGTGCCGAGCCGGCGCAAGCTGTTCTCCACCTCGCGGACGAGCCAGCGTCGTGAGTTGCCCCGCATGTTGACGTCGTCACCCATGGGGCTGTGCGCCTTGGTGGCGAGTACGACGCTGTCCCGCCGCCCGCGCAGGGCCTCGCCGACGATCTGCTCCGACTCCCCTGCCGAATACACGTCCGCGGTGTCGATGAAGTTGATGCCGGCGTCGAGCGCGGCGTGGATGATCCGCACGCCATCCTCGTGATCGGGGTTCCCCCACGCGCCGAACATCATCGCGCCAAGACAGTAAGCACTCACCTTGATGCCTGTACCACCCAGTGTCCGCATTCTCATAGGGGATTAATAACACACGCTGGTGGGCGCGTAGAGTTGTGCGGCGTGAAGCCTGGGGGGACGGGCCGGTACTGGCGTGCTCTACTGCTCGCGGTCGCTGCCGCGATCGCGGTCGCACTGGCGCCGGTGACCGTTGTGGCAGGAGGCGCGTTCGCGACGGCGTGGCTGCTGGGCTGGCCGCCGCGGCGGCTGTACGTGGCGGTGCTGTGGTGCCTGCCGGCGGTGAGCGTGTGGCTGATCTCCCTCGCGTCCGGCTGGGGACCGGTCGTCCGGCCGCACGAGGGGCTCGCCGCCGCGGCGATTAGCGTGCTGCCGGCCGCTGTTCCGCTGGGGCTGACGGCCGGCGGCCTGGCCTGGCGATGGCGGAACGCCGCGATGGCGGCGGGCGCGATCGGCCGCTCCCCCGCATCGGCGGTGGCGTTTGACGAGCGGCAGTGGCGGCGGCAGGCACGTTCGGCGCGAGCCCGGCTGGCCGCGCCCGGTGCGATTCCGCTGCTGAACTCCGCTGGCGACGTGGTCACCGGCGCCACGATCAGGACCGTGCGGCATCCGGCACGCCCCGTGGCGGCCATCCCCTACGAGCGGCTGCGTTCGCACCAGGTGGTGATCGGTTCCACCGGGACCGGCAAGACCACGCTGCTGTTGCGGCTGTGGGCCGGATTCATGGCCGAAGGCCTGCGCCGGCACCAGCATCCGCTGCTTGTCGTCATCGACTGCAAGGGCGGAGCCGGATCGCGCAAGGTCGCTGACCGGGTCCGGCGGGTCATGCGTGACGCTGGGGCACGGTCGACAGCGGTCTGGCCGGACGATACCGGGATCTTGCTGTGGCAGCTTCCGCCCGAACAGCTCACCACCACGCTCGTGGACCTGATCGAACACGGCACACAGGGCGCCGCCTATTACCGCGACGTGCTCGAGGCGATCGTCTCGCTCGCCGTGCGTGCTCCTTGCGGGCCGCCAGGGAACTCCGCCGAGTTCACGGACCGGCTCAGCAAGGGCTGGCTTGAGCAGGCGTACGCGCACCTGCCCAGAGGTCTAGCCACCGTTCGTTCTGCCCGGAAAGAAATGTTCGATGATGTCACGCTCAGGTTCCGAACCCTGTGGCGGCGGCTGGGCGATGGCTTTGAGGGGCGCAGCACGTTCGCTGACGCGGACGCTTGGTACTTCATCCTCGAGGGGACGGCGGAGGCCTCGATCGCCGAGGCGCAGGCGCGGGCGCTGGTCGACCTGCTCGCCTATTACGCGACGGGAGCGCCGGGCCGGGAGATCCTGCTCGCCGTCGACGAGTTCAGCGCGGTGTCGCGGCGGCTGCCGATCTGGCAGCTGTACGAGCGGGCGCGGACGCTGGGGCTCTCGGTGCAGGTGACGTCGCAGTCGTGGGAGGGGCTGGCGAAAGACGCGGACGAGCGGTACCGGATCGCCGCCACCGCCGACGGCGGGATCTGGGTGCTGCGCACTCCGCGACCCGAGCCGATCGCGGAGCTGGCCGGCTCGCGGCGGCTGGTGGACACGGCACGCGCGCTGGCCGGAGGGGCACGGTGGCCGCAGACGGGCACGTCTGCGCTGCGGCCGTTCGCCGTGCTCGACCCGGATCTGGTGCGGCGGCTCGATGTGGGGCAGGCCGCCTACCTGTACCGAGGAGGAGTGACGTTCGTGCAGGTGAAACGGCTCGTGGCACGGCAGGCGGCGATCGGCGCCGCCGAGGTCATGCCGGTGCCGCCCCCGCGCCTGGACGCTGGCACCGCTCTCGCTCCCGCTCCGGATCACGGGCCTGGACCAGATCCAGAGCGGGATGAATACCTTGACTCGGTGTTCGGGCCGCTGCGGTTAGCGCTCAGGGCTGGCCGTCCGGCAGCGGGTGGCGGCCTTCCGGCCCGGGGGCACCGGAGGTCATGCGCCGGGGTAGGCGAGGGCCGGGATGAGCTGGTCGGAGGGGGTCAGCGATCCGTGCATGCCGAACAGGGCCGACTCACGTGGCTCGGCTTTGGTGGCGACCAGGGCGGTGCTGCCGGCCGGTGCCGCGACCACGTCACCGATCCGTTCGGTGAACTCAGGGTCGACCGGGCCGAACCAGCCTTCCTTGATCGCATCCTCCCTGGGCAGGACCCAGGCACGGTCACCGAGCACCTCACGCCAGGTGGCGAGCACGTCCTGGGCGGCACCGGGCCGGGTATAGACGTGACGGGCCCTGGGCTCGCCGCCGAGCACGGCGACGCCGTCGCGAAGGGCGGTGACGACGTCGATGTCGATCCGCTCATCGGGGACGGCGTTCACCATGCCATGGTCGGCGGTGATGTACAGCACCGTGCTGGGCGGGAGCGAGCTGGCCAGGTGCTCGGCGAGCTTGTCGACGTGAGCGAGCTGCTTGAACCAGGCATCGGAGCCGACGCCGAACACATGGCCGGTCGCGTCCAGGTCACCGTGGTAGACGGTGACGTAAGCCCTGGGGTACTCGGCGAGGACGCTCGCCGTCTGGGCGGCGAGTGCGCCCATCGTGTCCGCGGGAATGTACTCGGCACCGCGCATCAGCGCGTTGGTCAGGCCGGTGCCGCGGAACGAAGATTGGGCGACGTGGAAGGAGGGTATGCCGGCGTCGGTGGCACGCTCGTAGATCGTGGGGTGCGGCTGCCACTGCAGGGGGTCGACCCGAGAGTCCCAGCGCAGGCCGTTGAGCATGCGCGACGTGCCGGGAATGAGAACCTGGTAGCCGAGCATGCCATGCTGCCCCGACGGCACGCCGGTGCACAGCGAGGCCATGCTGGTGACGGTCGTCGCCGGGTACCCGGCGGTGATAGGCCGGGAACTGCGGGCAAGCTCGGAGAGGAGAGGGGCGGCCGCGGGATGATCACGCAGCTGTTCCCAGCCGAGACCGTCAATCAGCAGGATGCACGCACGTCGTGCGGAGGTAACACCCATGGTGTTATGGAATGAAGGAATTCCTACGGCGGCGGCGACGGACGCGGACAGGTCCGCGAGGGAGGCACTGCCGTAGGACGGCACGATCGGCGGGTGTCTCGGCTCGGACGGCATACGGGTCCTCTACTCGTGGGTGCGCAAGGAAGGCTCAGTCTAGTGTGGCCTCGGAGAGCGCGCGCGCGAAGTCCAGCACCTGGCGGACCGCCTCTTCGCCGTCTGCGGCCTCGCTGACGCGCAGGCTGAAATCGTCGGCGGTGATAGTGCCGAGATATCCGTGATCGGCCTCGCAGCTCTCGTCCCCGCAATGTGCCGGCTCAAGCTCGATATGCGCCAGTACGTTCCAGCCGATGGTCAGCACGACCTCCGACGGCATGGTGACGCCGGGGACATAGCTGGCCGGGTCGGGCACCACCCGGGCGAGGTTGACTGAGGACACCCTGCTGTACCGGATCGCCTCGGTGGTGGTCTCGGCACGAGGGCGGGAGTCGGGCTCATCGGCGGGGTACTCGTCGGTGTGCGAGTAGACCAGGCGGCTCGGGGTGAGGGCGAGCACGGTCATGTGCCGCCGAACTTCCATACCCTGGTCAAAGATCGCGTCGTGGTGGACGACGTATGCGGTGACGGGCTCCCGGCCCAGTGCGGTGGTAACCGCATCGTTGATCAGGCCCGGATAGTAGCCAGTGCGCTCGATCGTTACCCGGAGGCTGTCGTTCTGGACTCGCGTTTCGGTCATGCCTCCATCCTGCACCGTCAGGCCGGGTGCTTCACCCGCGGGAGTGCAACTTATATGGATGGGCCGGTGCCTCGCTCGTAATCAGCTTGACGACCTTGTCCTGTTCAGGCTCGGGAAGCTCGACGGACATGGCGCTTGGCGCGGGCTTGGGCTTCCTCGGCTTGCGCGGCCCCGCGCCACCGCCGCGGCCCTTGTAGATCAGCAGGCCATTGACCGGATCGGGGACATTGTCGAGCGCCGACTGGACCGCGACGAGCGCGCGGAACGCCTCCCATTGCGCTTCATCCTCAAACAAAACCTCAAAAACAACTCCATACTGGTGCTCATGCCACTCCCAGTACGTGGCGCCATGGGTGATGGCGGCCTCGATGATCGCGTCCTGGTGGGCTTGTTTCCACTGCCGGGCCGACAGCACCTCCGCGTCGAATACCTCGATCGACCACCACTCGGCCATTGCCGCCTCCCGTGAGCATCTATGCCGATTTTGCGATAGTACGTCTCTTTATGCCGACCCGGTAGGCTCGTTCGCCATGAGTGGACAAGGGCCTCGGCTGGCGGTGACGCTGCTGACCGTGCTGCCCTGGCCTGGGCAGCCGGACGGGGCCCGGCTCGGTCGAGCGGGGCCCGGCGAGGCCATGGAGTGGGCGCCGGCGGTCGGCCTGCTGCTCGGCGTGCTGGGCGGCGCCTTCCTGGTGCTCGCGGGCGCCGCCGACGCCGGGGCGCTAACCGGCGCCGTGCTGGCCATCGCGGCGCTGGCGCTGCTGACCAGAGGGCTGCACCTGGACGGACTGGCCGACCTGGCCGACGGGCTGGGCAGCGGCAAACCGCGCGATGAAGCGCTGGACATCATGCGCAAGTCCGACATCGGGCCTATGGGCGTCGTTACCGTGCTTTTCGCGGTGCTGCTCCAGGTCGCCGCCCTAGCCCACCTGGGCGCCACCTGGCGTGGCGGGCTGGCGCTAGTCGTGGCGGCGACGACCGGACGGCTGGCGATCACCTGGGCGTGCCGGGCCGGGGTGCCTGCGGCGCGGCCGGACGGCCTCGGCGCGCTCGTCGCGGGAACGGTGCGGCTCGCGGTAGCCGTTGTGACCACGGCGGCGCTCGTGGCGGCAGCGGCGGCCACGAGCGCGGACGGCGCACGATACGGATTGACCCTGGCCGGCGGGGTGGTGGCCGGGCTCGCCGTCGCCTGGGCGCTGCGGCGGCACGCGGTGCGCAGGCTGGGCGGTATCACTGGCGACGTTCTTGGCGCGGTGGCCGAGGTCGCGACCACGGTGACGCTCGTGGTCGCGACCTGCGGCCGTTAGGAGCCCACGCGGATTATGACCCGGTGAAGTACATCTGCTCCGCGTTGATGTAGTACTGGGTGAGGGAGGAGAACGCCTTCTGCGGTCCGGAGATGCCGGTCTTCCAGACCTCGACGTTATCGGGCTCCGGCTGGAACAGGCCCGGCTGCTGCTGGGTGAGGTAGGACGCCTCGTTCTCCACGGCGTCCGGGTCGGTACCATTCACCGAGTCGTTGATCAGCATGTTCGCCTCCGAACTGCTGTAACTGCCCTCATTCTCGGCACCGGACGTGTTGAAGATGCCCTGCGTGGTCGGGTAGGAGGAGAGGCTGAACCCGCCGAAGTCCTCGGTGGCCCACTTGTCGATGTACGGCACGCCGGTGGACGTCGGGTTGTCGTAATAAGTGATGATGTAGTTGTAGTTGCTGCTCTTGAGCTGGATGTTGATGCCGGCCTGGAGCGCCGCCGACGCGTACGCGGTGACCTGCTCTGTGACGATCGTGAGGCTGGCCGCGTAGAACATGTTGAACGTCAGCTTGGTGCCGGACGGGATTCCGGCGCCGCACTGGTTCGGGCCGGTCCCCGCGTTCGCGCACACGTCGGTGCCGCCCGGGTTCACCGTCCAGCCGTGGTTCTTCAGGAGCGTTACCGCGGCCGAGACGCTATACGGGTACGGGTCGGTGGTCGCGTCCGACGGGGTGTACGAGGTGACCGGGAACGCGGGAAGCGGACCGTAGGCCGGACCGCCCGCGCCGGAGAAGAACGCCTTGATGTACCCCTGCTCGTCCTGCAAGTGCGCCAGAGCCTGACGGATGTACAGCTGGGCGATGATGTTGTTGAAGTCCCCGGTCTTGTCGGCGAAGTTGTACGCGACGTAGTTGAACCCGAACGGCGGATAGCCGAAGACGTCGTACCCCTCGGACTTGACGAGGCCTACCTGCTTCATATCCTCGAGCGGGATGTAGCCGATGTCCACCGCGCCGGACCGGATCGCGTCGAACTCGGCGGTTTCCGAGGTGTACGGGATCGCCTCCAAGGTGGAGATGGTCTTGGCGTGCGGGCCGTCGTAGCCTGGGTTCGGCGACATCGTGTACGCGCCGGAGCTGGCGTTGAAGGCGGTCAGCGTGTACGGACCGTCAACGGTCTTCCACAGCGGATTGGTCGTGTAGGTGTTCAGCTTGCCGGACTGGGCCTCCAGGAAGTTGAAGATCTTCGTCGCGTTCGCGGGCACCGCGTAGTTGAGCAGCGGGCCGGTCGCCGAGTCCCTCGCCCAATCCTGGGCGGGCAGCGGGTTCAGGTCGGAGAGCTGGTCGTTCAGGAACCAGCCCGGATTGGCGGGTGCCTTCAGCGTGAGCACGAACGTGGTGGCGTTCGGCGCGCTGACGGAGGCCACCTGATCCGGGATGCCCGAGCCGGGGCTGTACGGGCCGAAGTCGGCCGCGCTGACCCGGACCGCTGCCTTGATCATGTCGAAGTCGAACACCACGTCCTGCGCGGTGACGGGCGTCCCGTCGTTCCACTTGTAATTGGTGTACATCTTGATCGTGACGGTCTTGTCCCCGTCGGAATAGACCGGGCTGTAGGCCAGGCTTTCCGACGGGTCCAGGCTCGGCTCGGCGCCGTTGCCGAACCAGTACAGGGGCCGCCACATCAGATCCTCGAAGTCGTCGATGTCGTTAAACGAGTCGGCGGCCGAGGTGATGACAGGGAATATCCAGGTCGGGCCCGTGTTCGGCGTCTCGGCCCAGGTGATCACCCCCGCGTGCTGCGCGCCGGTGGTCTCGGCCGGGATGGTGCCGAACGCGCCGCCCAGCTTGGCTGAGGGGGTTGTGCCGCCAGAAGACTTACCACCGCTGGAACTGCTGCAGGCTGCCACCATCGTGGTCGCGCACAGCGCTACGGCCGCCGCAGCTGCCGATCTCTTGAGAATCACGGGATTTTCTCCTCACAGTTCAGCGCCGGGGTCACCTGCGCCTGAGCCGGACATCGAGTGCGTCGCGAAGTGCGTCCCCGACGAAGTTGCACGCCATGACCGTCGCCACGATGCAGAACCCGACCGGGTAGACCAGCCACCAGTAGCCGTCCGACAAATATTCGGTACCGTTGTTGACCAGGTCGCCCCAGTCGAAGTTCGGGTAGTGCAGCCCGAAGCCGAGGAAGCCGAGATAGGACACGGCCAGGATCGCGTCCGCGATGTTGAACGTGACGTTGACGATGATCACGCTGAGTGCGTTCGGCAGCAGGTGCCTGTTGATCAGCCGCCACCGGCCCGAGCCCGCGCAGCGCGCGGCCAGCACGAAATCCCGCACCTTGAGCGTCAGCACCTCGCCGCGGACCAGCCGGGCTGGCACCAGCCAGGTGAACATGCCCAGGATGAGGCTCAGCGACAGCACCGTCGCGCCGTACTTGACCGCGACGATCAGCACGATGAACAGGAACGGGATCGACAGCAGCACGTCCACCACGCGCATCATCGCCGAGTCGAGCAGGCCGCCGGTCAGCCCGGAGATCGCACCCCACAGCGCGCCCACGGTGATCGCGATGACCGCGGACAAGAAGCCGATCTCCAGCGAGGCCTGGCCGCCCTTCATCAGCTCGGCGAGCACGTCGAAGCCCTCGGTGTCGGTGCCGAGCGGGTGCCCCGCTCCCGGCGGGTCATTCGTCGCGCTCAGGTTGGCGACCAGGTAGTCGCCGTGGTAGACGAACGGGCCGAGGAACGAGAACAGCAGGAAGAACACGAGGATCGCCACGCCCGCGACGGCGAGCTTGTTGCTGGTGAACTCGCGCAGCGCGAGCCGCCAGCCGCTGTTCAGCGGGCCGACCGCTCCGCCTTCCGGGATGTGTTCTGTGTTCAGGACCGTGTTGCTCACGGGTCTCCCTACGTCAGCCGGATGCGCGGGTCGGCCACGCACAGCGCGATGTCCGCGATGAGGTTCCCGAGCACGGTCAAGACGGCGCCTACCAGCGTGTACGCGAGTAGCACCGGATAGTCCTCGTCCTGCAGGCTGTTGTAGAACAGCAGGCCGAGGCCGTTGTAGTTGAACACTTCCTCGGCGATGAGGTTGCCGGCCAGCAAGGCCGGTATGGACAGCCCGACCAGCGTGATCATCGGCAGGCAGGCGTTGCGCATCAGATGCCGGAACAGCACCAGCCGTTCCGGCAGGCCCTTGGCCCGCGCCGCCTTGATGTAATCCTGCGCCAGCGTGTCGATCGCGGATGAGCGCATGTACCGCGAGTTGCCGGCCAGGATCAGCATCGTCATGCAGACGATGGGCAGCGTCATGTCCTTCCAGTCGCCCATCACCACCAGGATGTTGGTGGACGAGCTGGCCTGGGTGCTGAAGACCTTGAAGGTCAGCGCGAACACCTGGATCGCGATCAGGTAGAGCAGGAAGTCCGGCATCGCGTAGGCGGTGAACGTGACCGTGGTGACGATCTGGTCGCCGACGCTGTTCCGCTTGACCGCCTGGTAGATGCCGAGCGGGATCGCGATGATCACCGACAGCGCCAGCGACACGCCGGACAGGTAGGCGCTGAGCATCCACCGCCCCGCGAACAGCGACGTGACGCTCTGGTTCAGCTTGAACGAGTAGCCGAAGTTCCCGTGCAGTACGCCATCGACATAATCCCAGTACTGCCGGAAGACCGAGCCGGCGAAGCCATGCTGAGCGTTCCACTGGCTGATCGCCAGCAGCGATGCCCTCGGGCCGAGGACCACGCGGGCCGGGGATGGGTAGACGATATGCAGCAGGCCGAAGACGAAGATCGAGATGCCGATCAAGACGATGACCGAGGTCCCGCACCTGCGGATCAGGTAAGCCGCCACCGCTCGCCTCTCATGATCTTTCCGACCCATATGGCCTGCATGAGGGCCTTTATCCGGTGTATCAACTCGCCTTGCGTATAGTCCAGATCAGGACGTCTCGATTTCATGACAGGTGCGCTATGCCGACTCATCAGGTTTTCAACCAGCCGCCGGTGCTGGCCGGCTATGACGTCGCCGACGACCCGGTGCTTCTCGACGCGGTCGCCCGCGAGGGCGCGCCGTGGGCGCTGCCGTCGGTCCATGACCTGGGCCGGCTCGCCGGGTCGGAGCGGGCACGGGAGTGGGGGCGTCAGGCCAACGAGAACCCGCCGCGGCTGCATACCCATGACCGGTTCGGCAACCGGATCGACGAGGTCGAGTTCCATCCAGCCTGGCATGAGCTGATGAACGTCGCGGTGTCGCACGGACTGCACGCGGCGCCGTGGCTCTCCCCTCTTGCCGGGGCCCACGTGGCCCGTGCGGCGGGATTCTACGTGTGGAGCAGCGCGGAGGCCGGCCATGGCTGCCCGATCTCGATGACATACGCGATCGTGCCCGCGCTACGGCACGCCCCTGACCTCGCGGATCTGTATGAGCCACTGCTCGGCGCTGTTTCTTACGACCCTGGCCTGCGCCCGCCGCTCGGCAAGAAGGGCCTGCTGGCCGGCATGTCGATGACCGAGAAGCAGGGCGGCTCCGACGTCCGCGCCAACACCACCCGCGCTGTTGCGGCTGGTGATGGCAGTTACCGGCTGACCGGGCACAAGTGGTTCACCTCGGCACCGATGTGCGACCTGTTCCTGGTGCTCGCCCAGGCTCCCGGCGGCCTGTCCTGTTTCCTCGTCCCCCGGGTACTCCCCGATTCTTCCAGGAACAACCTGCGCTTTCAGCGCCTCAAGGACAAGCTGGGTAATCGCTCCAACGCTTCCGGTGAGGTCGAGTACGAGGACGCGGTCGGGTGGCTCGTCGGCGAGGAAGGCCGCGGCGTCAACGTGATCATCGAGATGGTCAACATGACCCGGCTGGACTGCGTGCTCGGCACCGCGACCGGGATGCGCGCCGGGGTGACGGCGGCGGCATGGCACGCCGCGCACCGTTCGGCGTTCGGGCAGCTCCTGGCGGATCAGCCTGCCATGGCGGCGGTGCTGGCCGACCTGGCGATCGAGTCCGAGGCGACGACGATGACCGCGTTCCGGCTGGCCGGGGCGACCGACCGCTTCATCAACGGTGCCGCCGACGAGGGCTTGTTCCGCAGGCTCGCGCTGGCCGCCACCAAGTACTGGGTGTGCAAGCGCGCCCCCGCGCACGCGGCCGAAGCCCTGGAATGCCTGGGCGGCAACGGGTACGTAGAGGAATCGGGTATGCCGAGGCTGTACCGGGAGGCGCCGCTGGCGTCCATCTGGGAAGGCTCAGGCAACGTGGCCGCGCTCGATGTGCTGCGCGCGGCCGTGCGCGAGCCCGGTTCCGTTGACGCCTTGCTCGCCGAACTCGGCCAGGCATCGGGCGCCGACCGCCGCCTCGACGACGCCGTCGTGCAGCTCAAGGACATGCTGGCCGCCGCTTCCGATCAAGCGCAGGCCCGCCGGATCGCCGAGCGCATCGCCCTGACCCTGCAGGCGTCGCTCCTGGTCAGGTACGGTCACCCGGCGGTCGCGGACACGTTCTGCGCGACCCGGCTCGGCGGTGACTGGGGCCATGCCTACGGCACCCTGCCATCGGGGCCATCGGGGCCATCGGGGCCATCGGGGCTGGACCTGTCCGCCATCATCGGGCGGGTCACCCCGACCCCGGCTTGAGCGACCGACGTGTCAGCGCCCCCTCGAACGTGTCGATGAGCAGCAGACGGACAGCGCTCGTCGGCGGCGGCTCCGCCGGCATCGGCTACGCGGTCGCCGAGCGCTTGGCGCCGACGCATCGCGTCGTCATCACCGGGCGGAATGAGGAAAGGCTGGAGACCGTGGCGGAGCGGCTCGCCGTCGAGACGCTCGCGTGCGACATCGCCGCGCCCGGGACGGCGGAGCTGATTGCCCACAGGTACGGCGCGCTCGACGTGCTGGTCCTGAACGCGGGCGGCCCGCCATCGGGCCGGATCCTCGACGTCGCCGACGACGCCTGGCGGGCAAGCTTCGAACTGCTGCTGCTCGGGCCGCTGCGGCTTGCCCGGCTTGTCCTGCCCACCATGGCGTCGCGTGGGTTTGGCCGCGTTGTGTTCGTCACCTCGGCCGTCGTCCGCCAGCCCCAGCCGGATCTGGCCATCTCGGTCGTGTTGCGTTCGGGTGTCACGGCCGCCGCCAAGTTGCTGTCCCGGGAGTACGCGGCGGACGGCGTCACGGTCAACTGCGTCGCACCCGGTGCCACCGCCACCGCACGCCGCCGTGAGTCGCTGGCCATACGTGCCGCGCGAGCGGGCAAGACGGTGGCCTTCTTTGATGAGCAGGACGCGCGGACGATACCGGCGGGCCGGCCCGGCAGCCCGGACGAGGTCGCCGCGGCGGTCGCGTTCCTGGCGTCGGATGAGGCCAGCTATATCAACGGGACCGTGCTCACGGTCGACGGCGGGAGGACGGAGTCCGTTTAGCGGCTATGCCCCAGACCGTCGCCTCACCGCGGCTGATGGCTTCGGACCTACGAGGGAGATCCCGGCGCTCTTCGCCGACGGCGCACTGGGCACGCTGTGGTGCCGACTTCCCAGATCCCGGTTATTTATCCGGAGGCGGTGAACCGTCGCGGACGTCCGCTCGCCGCGCCGGGGTCGGGCAAAGTCCGGCATGAGATGACACCGATGCACCCTTCGGGCGGCCAGGGTTGGCAACCGGTCTCCCCGTAAAGTGCGCCAGAGCCATTTAACGGGCTCTGATGCACTTTATGGGACGGTTTGCGTTCGGCGGCGCGACCCGGCGCGACCCGGTGCGGCTCGTGCTGGCCCAGGGTGGCGCAGCGCGAAAACAACGTGGAACTTTACCGCTTCGTGCCCGTCTGTCATACGTATACGACGGGCAGACTTCCACGATGCGGCAGAGTTCCACGTTAAATGAAGAACCGGGCATCCCGTAAGCCACAAGGGCACCTTGCGGAACACGAGAAACTTCCTTGCCTGTACGTCACCAGCCAGGAGCGCACAGCTGGTCAGCACCTTCCCATGAAGTGCATCAGAGCCATATAACGTGGTGTTCTGCCGCATCGTGGAAGGTTAACCGTCGTATACGTATGACAGACGGGCACGACGCGGTAAAACTCCACGTTATCTCGATCCGCAGCGGTCACCGGGGTCACGGCGGACTCCGGGGACGCTGCCGCCGAGTGCTCGTTTTGACCGGGTATGAGCCGCCTGCCTCGCGGCGCGCCTGCGGTATCGCCCGCCAAGGCGGGCGGCGCCTGGCGGGTCAGCCGGACCGGCCGATGCTGTTCGGGAGGTCAAGGGCTAGCACACGATCGGCATACAGGAAGCTCTCGAACTTGGCACCGGACGGTACGTCGTCCTGAGCGGCGAGCGTGCTCATCATCGTGACCACGGCGGCTGTGTCCAGGCGGTCGGCCGCTGCACGGAACACCGTCATGATGCGCTCAGGGACTGGCCGCGATGGCGACTCAGCCCATCGAGCCACCTGGCTTCGCCACCGTGCGAGCGTTACCCGCGCATCGGCCAGCCCGTCCTCGGTGAGTTCGGCGGGCTCATGATAGGGGCGGGACAGCAAGGCCAGCCGGATCGCTAGCGCATCGTGACCTGCTAGCGCATCGTGACCCGCTAGTACAGCGTGACCCGCTAGCGCATCGCATGGCTCACCACCGTCCGGCAGGCGTGCCGGGGCGACGGCAATCGTGCCCGATTCGCGGGCCATGTCCGTTACCGGACCGGCACTGGCAGTCACGTGGACGTCAGCCCGGGTGTCCGACGATACGGACGCGGCAGGCGGGTGAATGTTCAGGGCAGCCGCGGCTGCCTCCTGTCCGGCGTCCTGACGCGCGAACGTCCACATGGTAAGAGCCTGGAGCCCGCGCAGTTCGGCCACGCGGGCCAGTATGTCCGCAGTCAGCAGGACACGCAGCCCGGTGAGATCGAACGTCCCATCCTGGACATGAGCGCATACCCGGACAAGGCCGGGCCGATCAAGCGCGACCGGAATGCACGAGCCAGTCCCGGCATCCGGGTGGGGGTTCACGCCTCTCAGGCTAGCCCAGCCATACCCCCCCAGCCATACACCCCCCGGCCGTGCCGGTGCCGGCATGACCAGGCATCGCGCCGTGCCTACATGATCAGGCATTGCGCCGACGTCTTATCTCCGGTCCCGATGATCAGTGGCCGTGTTTCCGCAGGTGGGACTGTCACGCACGCGTACGCCACGGAAAGATCAAAAGCGGCATCGACGAAGGGCAGTCACCAGATCAGCTTCGTGGTCGGCTGTCCGTGTCACGGACGGACGGGAAGCAGACCGTCCGCCACGGAGAGAGGAACGGGCAAAACGGACCGTCGGCATCCGTCACGGACGCACCGGGACCGACCCCGGATTAGGTACCGAGATAACCGGGCATGCGGTGCGGGCGTAAAATGTGCAGCACGGCGATGGAGCTCGCCGAATATGCCTTTATGGCTGATGGCTCCTGCTGACCGTCCCGGCGGCCAGGAAACGGGAGGTATGCCATGGCAGCGGATACTCCAGCTGTCCTGCTGCCCGGTGTGCCGGTGGCAACCGGGAGCGACGCGCAGCAGGACCTGAACATCGACCAGATCATCGCGGCAGTCGCTGGCGACCGCGAGGAACATGATCTCATCGCCAGGACCATGTCCGGCCGTCTCCGCGATGCCGGAGCCGTACGGGACCGCCAGCGAGTCTTCCAGGATCTAGACGACCGGTCCGTGTTCGAGGAGGTGCGGCGATTCGCCGCGCGTATGGGCGAGGTGCGCGCCCGCCTGCGCGCGCTGGACGGGTCGTCGTATCGCTACCACCGGGCCGGCTGGCTCCTGGACGCGGCGGCCATCTACTGCGACGCGGTCCGGTCGCTGGCCGGCTACCTCCCCGCCGCGCGGATCGGTTCGCCCCCGCTGCTCGCCTTCCGCGAATACCTCACCGGCTATGCGGCGTCGGCCGGGTTCACCACGCTCGCGGCGGACACCCAGGCCCGCAAGGACGCCCTCGGCCGGATCCGCTACTGCGTCCGCATCCGCGGCACCCGGGTCGACGTGGCCCGCTACCAGGACGAAGCCGACTACAGCGCGGAGATACTCCGCACGTTCGAGCGGTTCAAGCAAGGTGCGGTCAAGGACTACCGGGTCAGCTACCGGACCGAGCAGGGCATGAACCATGTCGCCGCGCAGATCCTGGAGCTGGTGGCCCGGCTGTTCCCGGCCGAGTTCACCGCCCTGCGTGAGTACTGCGACCAGCACGCCGCGTTCGTCGACGACGGCATCAGGCGCGCCGACCAGGAACTACAATTCTACCTCGCGTACCTGGAGCACATCGGACCATTGCGCGCAGCGGGGCTGCGGTTCTGCTATCCGGAGGTCTCCGCAACCGATAAGGCCATCTCCGCCACGGACACGTTCGATCTGGCGCTCGCGGACAAGCTCGCCGCTGGCGGCAAGCCGGTGGTCACCAACGACTTCCAGCTGAACGGACCCGAGCGCGTCTTCGTGGTGACCGGTCCCAATCAGGGCGGGAAGACCACGTTCGCCCGGACCTTCGGCCAGCTCCATCACCTGGCCGCCGTCGGCTGCCCGGTCCCGGGCAGCGCGGCCCGCCTGTTCCTGCCCGACCAGATCTTCACCCACTTCGAGCGGCAGGAGGACCTGGCCGCGCTCAGCGGGAAGCTAGAAGACGACCTGAGCAGGGTCGGAGTTATCCTGCGGTCCGCCACGCCGGACAGCGTCGTGATCCTGAACGAGATCTTCACCTCCACCACCATGCACGATGCCCGCTTCCTGGGCACCAAGCTGCTGACCGCGATCATGCGTCTGGACGCCCTGGGCCTGTACGTGACGTTCGTCGACGAACTGGCCTCATCCGGGGAGCAGGTGGTCAGCATGATGAGCACGATCGTCCCCGGTAACCCAGCCGAACGCACCTACCGGGTAGTCAGGAAGCCCGCCGACGGGCTGGCCTACGCGCTGGCCATCGCCGAGAGACACGGCCTGACCTACGAACTGCTGCACGACAGGCTCGGCTCATGAAGGT